>JACCDV010214850.1_pt1 | contig 44410 bp, 38 predicted proteins | sample 7446131 | NCBI WGS metagenome assembly JACCDV01 (sample SAMN15323448, study PRJNA562643) | freshwater metagenome | isolation source: river surface water | place: USA:Blue River Watershed | collected 2017-08-17
GGGCTAAATATGATGCAGTGAATAAATCACCGGCTAGCTCTGGGCATCCTTGTCCTATCCATTTATATGTTTACTTCGAGGATGTCGATGCGCAATTTGCACAAGCATTAGCGACAGGCGGTGAAGTGGCGATGCCATTAAATGATACTTTTTGGGGCGATCGCTATGGACAAGTAAAAGATCCTAATGGTTATGTATGGGGAATGGCTACTCATAAAGGTGAAGGTCATTGTGCAACAGGAGCAGGGCAATGCGGGAAGTAAAAACGAAACAAGAAGCGACAGCGTATGTCAAAGATTTGAAAAAATTTTATAAACAATTGACTACTTATGTGATCGTCAATATTGTTTTATTAATAGTGAATTTAGTTACCAATCCTCACCAATTATGGTTTTATTGGGTTACCCTTTTCTGGGGAATTGGTATAGCGATGTACACGATTAAATTATTTGGCCCCGCCAGAAAGCTGAATAAAACGTGGGAAGAGAAAAAAATTAAAGAATATATGAATAAAAAATAAGGTTCGTGCTCTAAGCGGTCTAAATTGCGCAGATGATAAATAATCACGATAACCATTTAAAAACATTTTTATTTAGGGACACGATCTGGCAAATTGAAAAATAATTGTTTTTGTCGAGAAAAGCCCATAACTTAAAAGTTATGGGCTAATAGGGAAATATCTGTTTATTTCCATCCTAATGCAACGCCATCCGCAAATAAGTCATGTGCTTTTTGAATAACAGTGGGATCACGAAATGCTTCTAAGATTTCGAGCAAACGTGGATCATTTTTATTGACTGTTTTAACCACTAAAATATTCACGTAAGGTGACTCTGCGCCTTCTTTGACTAACGCATTTCTTAAATGTAATCCAGCTGCGGCGGCGTAAGTATTATTGATCGCTGCCAAACTTAAATCTTTCAAGCTGCGTGGCAATTGAGCTGCATCCAGTTGAATGATTTTGACTTGTTTAGGATTACTGACAATATCTAATGGAGTGGCGGTAATAGTTACTCCTGGTTTCAATTGAATAATTCCCGCTGTTTGTAATAACAATAAGGCACGGGCAGCATTGCTTGGATCGTTAGGAATACCAATCTTCGCTTCTTTAGGTAATTGTTTTATATTAGCAATGTGATGAGAAAATAAACCCATAGGATAAATATAAAGATTACCGATCGAACTTAATTGATAGCCGCGTGCTTTAATTTGTGCATCTAAATACGGCTGATGTTGGAAATAATTAGCATCGATATCGCCATCATTCAAGGCTTCATTTGGCATGATGTAATCATTGAAGCTGACTAATTGAATAGTTAAACCAAAGCGCTGCTGGGCTACCGTTTGTGCTGCCACCGCTAATTGATATTCGGGGCCAGACATGACACCTAATTTTATCGTGTCGCTATTTTTTTTACTGCAAGCAGTTATACCTATGCCTAATAAAATAATAAAAGTCACCTGTAGTAATTTTTTCATTTTCCACTCCTATCGTTTGTTAAATAAAGTTGCTAATTTATTTCCCACCACCTGAATAAGTTGAACTAAGAGGATGAGTAATATAACGGTCACTACCATTAGGGTAATATTAAATTGTTGGTAGCCATATTGGATAGCCAAATCTCCTAAACCACCACCACCCACAGCACCTGCCATCGCAGAAAAGCTGATGATAGCGATAATTGTGATCGTGATGCCATTGATGATGGTGGGTAATGCTTCTGGCAATAATACTTTATTGATGACTTGCCAATGGGTAGCACCCATACTCAAGGCTGCTTCGACTAAACCATAGGGCACTTCTTCTAAGGCATTTTCCACGATTCGACCGACAAAAGGAATCGCACCAATCGTTAAGGGTACGATTGCAGCCATCGTGCCAATCGTGGTGCCGACGATAAAACGCGTCAATGGAATAATCGCCACGAGTAAAATGATAAAGGGAATAGAGCGCAGAGCATTGACCAATAATCCTAAGCTTCTATTAAAAAATGGATGCGCTCGAATACCTTGCGGGCGAGTGACAAATAAAATAACTCCTAAGGGAATGCCGATGCAGCTCGCTACGGTACTGGCGATCGTGACCATATAAATTGTTTGCCAAGTAGCTTGGGCAATTAAATTAATTAACGCTGGCGACATAGCCGATCACCTCGACAGGTAAACCCTGTTTTAATAAATAATCTTTGCCTTGCTGTAGATTTTGTTCTTCACCGATCGCCTCTACTAACATGACACCCAGCGTTTGTTGCTGAATAATTTCAATATTCGCTTGTAAAATATTAAAGTTAATATGATATTGACGGGCTAAATGCGAAATAACCGGTTCAGTGGAACTATCGCCAAAAAATTTAATACGCCACACGGGGATTTTATCGGGAGCATGTTCAATATGCAGACGTTCAGCAACATTTTTAGGTAAATCCAATTTCAAAGCGGTACTAATTAAGGCTTTGGTGATCGGCGATTGTGGATGAGCAAAAATAGTTAAGACTTTACCTTGTTCCACAATTTTAGCCTTATCAATCACTGCCACATAATCACAGATCTGTTTGATCACTTCAATTTCATGAGTAATTAAAATAATCGTTAATTGCAATTGTTGATTGATGGTTTTTAACAAATCTAAAATCGTCGCCGTCATTTCAGGATCGAGCGATGATGTCGCTTCATCACACAACAGTACTTCAGGATCATTCGCTAACGCTCGAGCGATTGCGACCCGTTGTTTCTGTCCACCGCTTAGTTGAGCAGGGTATAAATGGGTTTTATCCCTCAAGCCTGTTAATTGTAATAAGTGTTCAACTTTAAGCCGAATGGTTTTTTTATTGAGCTTAGCCAACTCGAGGGGCAGGGCAATATTTTCATACACGGTCCGTGAAGAAAGTAAATTGAAATGCTGAAAAATCTTGCCAATTTTGCGGCGTTTTTGCCGCAATTCATGGCTTTTTAATTGAATAATATCGATGCCGTCGATAAGAATTTGGCCTGAATCGGGTTGCTCAAGTAAATTGATACAGCGAATTAAACTCGTTTTGCCAGCGCCACTTTTCCCGATGATGCCACAAATTGTGCCGCGTGGAACATGCAGGGAAACATCGGTCAATGCTGCAGTCTGGCCACCAGCATGATGATAAATTTTGTTAAGGTGTTTGATCTGTATCATATATGCCAATAAAAAACCCATCAGGCTAAAGCACAGATGGGTTATAAAAATCTTCTGCTTTAGCTGCATTTTTATAGCGCTCGCAAGCTAGTAGCTCAAATCAGCGCTTGATTTTGATTAAATCATGCTCACCATTATAAGTCAAGTTGTTTGTTTAGTTAATTTTACCTAACCGTACCGCTAAAATATCACAGGGCGTTTTATGTAAAATAGAATCAGCCGTAGAACCTAGCAATACAGCTAACCCATGACGAGTTTGACTACCAACAATAACTAAATCAGCCCCAATTTCGTTAGCTTTATTAGCAACCACAGAAGCTGGTGTGCCCATTTCAATAAAAGTATGCTGAGCATCGATCTGATATTCTTCTGCTAATTGAGTGAGTATGGTTTGATGTTCTTTTGAAATTTGATGTTCTACGTCAGCAATCGCCGGATAAGCTTGTGCTGAACCATAGGCATTTAAATGTTCGACGGCATGGACTAAATAAATTCGGGTCGCCTGATCAGTCAATGTTTTTGCTTTTTCTAACAGGTCGCGATCCGTTTTATCGGTTAATTCTACAGCAACTAAAATTTTTTGATAACGATGCATCATTCAACTCCTTAGATCATGATAGACCTCGATTGATTATGCTAGAGGTCGAAGGTGGTGAAATAATAATACAACGCTTACAAGCAGTGTGCAATCTATAAACTTATGATATAATCGCGTCTGTTTTTAATCACGTGCGAAAGTGGTGAAATTGGTATACACGCTGGATTTAGATTCCAGTGGGGCGACCCATGAGAGTTCGAGTCTCTCCTTTCGCACCACACTTATTGTTGTATATCAAGGTGAACCGTAATGCAAATTAATGTAGAAAAACAAGGGAAACTGGGTCGCCAGATCACGGTTGAAATCCCAGCGGCTGAATTTTCCGACGCTTACTGTAAGCGCTTAAAAAAAATAGCGACAACCGTAAGAGTAGATGGTTTTCGTAAAGGCAAAGTACCAGCGAAGATCGTCGAACAACGTTATGGTGAAGCGGTTACAGAAGAAGTTGCTGATGATTTAATGCATAAGAATTTTTATCAAGCGATTGTCGATAAAAAATTACAGCCAGCGGGTGTGCCTCAGTTAGAAGTCATTACGGCTGCCAATGGACAACCTTTTAAATTCAATGCGACATTTGAAGTGTTTCCTGAAATTAGTTTGAAACCCTTTAGTAAATTGAAGTTTGAAAAAACGGTTGCAGAAATTAAAGAAGCTGATGTCAATAAAACGATTGACGCAATTCGTAAACAACATGCACAATGGCAACCCGTAGAGCGTAAGGCGGCCGATGGCGATAAAGTGCTTATTGACTTTAGTGGTAAAGTTGATGGTGAGCCACTGCCTAATGGTGATGCCACTGATTTTGAATTAGAGTTAGGTAGTCATTCAATGATCCCTGGTTTTGAAGAAGAGATGATCGGCCATAAAGCAGGGGATCAATTCGTTATCAAACCTAAATTTCCCAAAGAATATCATGTCAAAGAATTAGCGGGCAAAAAAGCTGAATTTGCGATTACTTTAAAAGAAGTACAAGCTGCTCAACTGCCTGTGCTAGATGATGCCTTTGCAGAAAAATTAGGATTGAAAGAAAAGGGCGTTGAGGGATTACGCACAGAAGTGCGTGCGAATATGCAACGTGAATTAGATAATATTTTACGTAATGAAAATAAACGGTTAGCATTAGATTGTTTATATGAAGCGAATGATATTGATTTACCTAATGTCTTAATTGACAATGAAATCCAACATATGAAAGAAGATTTTATGCAGCACTTTGGCGGTAAAATCGATATCAATACATTAATGAACAAATCGACTGAAGATTTAGAAGGGCAAGCAAAACGTCGAGTTGCTTTAGGGTTATTGTTAAGTGAAGTGATTAAAACTAACGAAATTAAAGTAGATGCCGATCGTGTTAGATTGGAAATCGAAAAAATGGCAGCTGCTTATGAATCTCCAGAGCAAGTAGTAAAATACTATTATTCAGATAAAAAGCATTTACAACAAATCGAAGGATTAGTACTAGAAGATCAAGTGATCGAGAAAATCACTGCCGAAGCAAAAGTCGTTGAAAAAACGAAAAGCTTCGATGAAATGATGAAACGTAACTAGCAAGATTTTGATATAAATAAGGAGATGGCATATGTCACATTTAGTTCCTATGGTTGTCGAACAAACCTCACGCGGTGAGCGTTCGTTTGATATTTATTCGCGCTTATTGAAAGACCGAGTAATTTTTTTAGTGGGTGCTATTGATGATCATATGGCTAATTTAATCGTTGCTCAATTACTATTCCTTGAATCAGAAAATCCGGATAAAGATATTAATCTATATATCAATTCTCCTGGTGGGGTAGTGACATCGGGTTTAGCCATCTACGATACGATCCAATTTATTAAGCCGAAAGTCAGCACGCTGTGTATTGGCCAAGCCGCTAGCATGGGTGCCGTATTATTAGCTGCTGGAGCGGAAGGTAAACGTCATTGCTTGCCTAATTCACGCGTGATGATTCATCAACCGTTAGGCGGTATGCAAGGACAAGCAACCGATATTGAGATTCACGCGCGCGAAATTTTGAATATACGCGATAAATTAAATGGCATATTAGCTACTCATACCGGTCAAACTAAAGAAAAAATTGCTCAAGACACTGACCGGGATAATTTCTTGAGTGCAGAAGATGCCTTGAAATATGGATTGATTGACTCAATTTTGAAACACAGAGATATAAAAAATAATCCACCTCCTCACTCGGTTGGTTAATTAAAGGTTAAAGAAATAACCTCTTGAAATTCTCTAAAATAGCCATACATTGTTAGTAATTATATGAGGCGGTTATGAGTAGTAGCGACAATAAAAAGTCCTTAAATTGTTCGTTTTGCGGTAAATCGCAACATGATGTACGCAAGTTAATTGCCGGCAATACCGTCTACATTTGTGATGAATGTGTTGATCTTTGTAATGATATTATTCGAGAAGAATTAGAACAGCACGGTGAAACAGAGAATGCCGAGAATGATAAATTACCTACCCCGAAAGAAATAAAAGCAATTCTAGATGAATATGTGATTGAGCAAGATCATGCTAAACGAGTATTAGCCGTTGCTGTCTATAATCACTATAAGCGGTTACGCAGTAATCGTGCTAAAGATAATAGTGTGGAATTACAAAAAAGTAATATCTTGTTAATTGGCCCCACCGGTTGTGGAAAAACATTATTGGCTGAAACATTAGCACGAATTTTAAATGTTCCTTTTGCGATCGCCGATGCAACTACTTTAACAGAAGCTGGGTATGTCGGTGAAGACGTCGAAAATATTATTCAAAAATTATTACAAAATTGTAATTATGATGCTAAACGAGCTGAAAACGGTATCGTTTATATCGATGAAATTGATAAAATTTCACGTAAATCGGATAATCCTTCTATCACTCGTGATGTGTCCGGTGAAGGTGTGCAGCAAGCGTTGTTAAAATTAATCGAAGGAACTGTAGCCTCTATTCCTCCTCAAGGTGGCCGCAAACATCCTAATCAAGAATATTTACAAGTCAACACCTCTAATATTTTATTTATTTGTGGCGGTGCTTTTGCGGGCTTAGATAAAATTGTGCGCGAACGTTCAGAAAAATCAGGTATTGGATTTTCCGCTGAAGTTGTTAGCCAAAATAATCAAAAAGTGATTAGCGAATATTTACGTCAAGCAGAAGCCGATGATTTAGTGAAATATGGTTTGATACCCGAATTCATTGGTCGCTTACCAGTTGTGACTACATTAGATGAATTAAGCGAAGCAGCGTTAATTAAAGTATTAACGGAACCGAAAAATGCGCTGGTAAAACAATACCAGCATTTGTTTGCTATGGAAGAAGTTGATTTAGAATTCCATGAAGATGCCCTGCATGAGATTGCTAAACGTGCATTAAAACGTAAAGCTGGTGCGCGAGGTTTGCGTACTATTATCGAAAAGGCATTATTAGATGTGATGTATAATTTACCTTCGACGTCTGGTGTGAGCGCAGTGATTGTCGATGCGGCAAGCATTCAAGGTGAAGCAGAACCTAAATTACTTTATGATAAACATGAAGATCGGAATGTTTTTAGACAAGCCACCAAATAATTGCGGAGGTTGATATGACTGCTCAAGTTACACAAACGGTTTATCCGCAATTGTCTGTATTGCCATTACGCGATGTAGTGGTTTTTCCCCACATGATTATTCCTTTATTCGTAGGCCGCCAAAAATCAATTCAAGGCTTAGAACAAGCCATGTTACATGGCGATCCTATTTTTTTAGTCACACAAAAAGATGCTAAACAGGAAAATCCTGAAGCAAAAGATTTGTATGAAGTTGGGGTGGTAGCGAATATTTTGCAATTATTGCGCTTACCGGATGGCACTGTCAAAGTGTTGATCGAAGGCATTAAACGCGGCAAAGTGTTAGTAATTAAACAGCAAGATAATATGTTGTTAGCTGATATTGAAATCATCGATGAACAAATTGATAGCTCCAAAGAAATTGATATTCTGATGCGATCGCTACTTCATCAATTCGAACAATATGTAAAATTACATCATAAACTTTCTCCCGATCTAGTGACTGCTGCACAAGATGCAGAAAGTCCCGATCGGCTAGCCGATATGATCGCGGCTCATATGCAAGTAAAGCTCGATCGCAAACAAATGTTATTAGCCACTCTTGATCCCAAAGAACGTTTAGAAAATTTAATGAATGTTATGGAAGAAGAGCTGGATTTAATGCAAATTGAGAAAAAAGTTCGTACTCGCGTTAAAGATCAAATGGAAAAAAATCATCGCGAATATTATTTAAATGAACAACTCAAGGCTATTCAAAAAGAATTAGGCGAAATGGATGGCGGTCTGGATGAATTTACTCGATTGCAAAAAGCTATTACGGAAGCGGGTATGCCTGTTGAAGTAGAAAGTGTCGCCATGCAAGAATTACGTAAATTGAAAGCGATGCCATCTAGTTCCTCGGAAGCAACGGTGTCACGCAATTATTTAGAATGGCTGATCGATGTACCATGGAAGAAAAAAAATCGTATTAAACATGATTTAGCGATGGCGGAAAAAATTTTAGATGAAGATCATTACGGCTTAGAAAAAATTAAAGAACGAATTTTAGAATACCTAGCTGTCAGTCAACGAGTGAAAAAAATGCAGGGGCCTATTTTATGTTTCGTTGGGCCTCCTGGCGTCGGTAAAACATCATTAGCGAAATCCATTGCACGGGCGACTAATCGTCAATTTACCCGTTTTGCCTTAGGTGGTGTACATGATGATGCCGAAATTCGTGGTCATCGACGCACTTATATCGGTGCATTGCCAGGCAAGATTATCCAAAATTTAACGAAAGTGAAAGTTAAAAACCCTTTATTTTTATTGGATGAAATCGATAAAATGTCGAGTAATTATCGCGGCGATCCCGCTTCGGCATTATTAGAAGTATTAGATCCTGAGCAAAACCATGCATTTAATGACCATTACTTAGATGTAGATTATGATTTATCCGATGTCATGTTTATTTGCACAGCGAATTCATTAGATATTCCGAGTCCATTGCGCGACCGTATGGAAATTATTCGTTTGGCTGGCTACACTGAAGATGAAAAAATTCATATTGCTCAGCAATATTTAGTACCAAAACAAATGAAAGCCAATGGTTTGAACCTTGGTGAATTGAGCATTGATGAAACGGCGATCGGCGATATTATTCGTTATTATACTCGTGAAGCGGGTGTGCGTAATTTAGAAAGAGAAATTGCTAAAATTTGCCGCAAAGTTGTGCGAAAGGTGGTAAGCAACCAGAAAAGCAAAGAGAAATCTCTGAAAAAACATGTGATTACTAGCAGTAATTTATCTGATTATTTAGAGGTGCGTCGTTATCGTTATGGTATCGCCGATGAACAGCCGCAAATCGGCCAAGTTTGTGGCTTAGCCTGGACAGAAGTAGGGGGAGAATTACTCCGCATTGAAGCTTCTATTGTCCCAGGTAAAGGAAAAATTGCTTCCACAGGCCAATTAGGCGATGTGATGCAAGAATCTATTAAAGCAGCCCTTACTGTGGTGCGAAGTCGCAGTAAAAATTTAGGTATTCCTCAAGATTTTTATGAAAAAAATGATCTGCATGTTCATGTTCCCGAAGGTGCTACACCGAAAGATGGACCAAGTGCCGGTATTGGGATGTGCACCGCACTCGTGTCGAGTTTAACGAATATTCCAGTACGACCAGAAGTGGCAATGACGGGTGAAATTACATTGCGCGGTGAAGTGCTACCTATCGGCGGCTTAAAAGAAAAATTATTAGCGGCGCATCGTGGTGGTATTAAAACTGTATTGATCCCACAAGAGAATGAAAAAGATTTGTGTGATATTCCTGAAAATGTGAAAGCCGATTTAGATATTCGCCCAGTACGTTGGATCGATGAAGTATTAGCAACGGCTTTAGTTAATTTACCGGAGCCACTAGCTGTGCCAGAGGATGAGAATTTGATGGAAACCCCAATATCTACACAAAAAACCGACGAGCCGATTGAGTCGCCTTTAATACGGCATTAAGCTGACTGTAAAACATAGAGTAACGAAATTGGTTTGCAATTTAACACTGACTAACCCTAAGGAGTAACAGATGAATAAACAAGAATTAATCGAACGAGTAGCAGAAAATACAGAATTAAGTAAAGCCGATGCCGGTCGCGCTGTTGATGCTATTTTTAGCGCTATCATCGACACGTTGAAAGCGGGCGACCAAGTTTCTTTAGGTGGTGTCGGTGTGTTCCAAATCAAACACCGTGCCGCGCGCAGTGGTCGCAATCCTCAAACCGGTGAAACGATTCAAATTGCCGCTAGCAATAGTATTGGGTTCAAAGCGAGTAAAGCTTGGAAAGATGCGGTGAATTAAATCGCCAATCCTTCGTCATTCTTAAGCTCTCTCTTCGTCATGCCCGCGCAGGCGGGCATCCGTATGTTTTTCTTCCGGATGCCGAACACGGTGGCTTATGCGACGGGCACCGACGGTCGGTGTGCTCTTCCAAAAAACCATTTTACTATTCAAGCCTGGATTAATAGCGTTAATGTAATCGGTAGGCGATAAACCTTTTAATCCATCGGTACCAAGCCCCCACAATACGGCACCACCGTAACCAGCATCTTTAACTTTTTTCGCAAGCGTAGTGACACCGGCAAGAGGTCACGCTTTATTTCTCAGGATGCCATAGGGTTGAATACCAAATAGCAATTTTTGCATTTTTGTGCAAGAAATGGTATTTTTTTGGACTAAATTTCAACAAAAACAGGATGGATAAAGAGTTTTGTGTATAAAAAAGGCATCGCTAGGATACCTTTAATAATAATGGCGGAGTGGACGGGACTCGAACCCGCGACCCAATGCGTGACAGGCATGTATTCTAACCAACTGAACTACCACTCCGCAGTAAATGGTGGGTGCTGCAGGGATCGAACCTGCGACCCTCGCCTTGTAAGGGCGATGCTCTCCCAGCTGAGCTAAGCACCCACTGCTGTAGTCTCTTGTCTAGAGCCGCGCATATTAACAGAAAATAAAAACGACCACAAGACTTGAACTGCTATTTTCGCTAAGATTTAGAGTGGCAGGAACTTAGTAATGCTTTCAACTACTTAACCAATGAGTTAGAATATTGCCCTGATTAAAATATAAATTATAGGACGTACAAATATGTTACAACGTATGCATGATGGAATTCAATCATGGGTGACTTGGGTTATTATCATTCTATTGGTTGCCGCGTTAAGCTTTTGGGGGATTAGCTCTTATTTCCAAGGTCAGGGCAATGCGCAAGAAGATGCCGCTAAAGTCAATGGTCAGTTGATTAGCCAACAAACGTTAAACAGTGCCTATAATCAATTTCGTCAACAATTACAAAGCCAGCAAGCACTAAATTTAACAGTGATGGCACAGTTAAAAAACGAAGTATTACAAAGCCTCATCAGCAAGCAATTATTAGCCGATGCGGCTACTAGCAATCATTTTAATATCAGTCAGCAACAAATGGATGCGGTGATCGCGCAAATTCCGGCGTTTCAAGAAGAAGGTAAATTTTCTGAAGCTCGCTTTATGGGAATTTTAAATCAAATGTCATTAACTCCCGACGCTTTTATGCAAGATATTCGTACTAGTATGTTGCTCAATCAATTACAAAGTGGTATTGCAGGTTCGGCTTTTATTTTACCGGGTGAAATTGCTACCGGCTTGGGATTACTCAATCAGCATCGCAGTATTCATTACGCAATCATTAGCTCAAATAATTTTGCGAATAAAATAAATGTACCGGCGGATGCTATTCAACAATATTACCAAGAAAATTTAAAAGATTTTCAAATACCAGAACAAGTAAAATTAGCCTATATTAAAATTTCTACACAAGCGATTGTTAACAAGATTAAGCCGACGGATCGCCAATTACAAGCTTTTTATCAAAACAATAGCAATGAATATACGGAACCGGCTCGCTGGCATGTGGCTCATATTTTAATTCGCGGTACTAATGCTGATGCCCAAGCGAAAGCTGACAAAATTGCTCAGCAAGCTCAACAGGGTACTAATTTTGCTAAGTTAACTAGTCAATACTCGGATGATTCATTAACCGCAGATAAAGGCGGTGAAATGCCTTGGCTAGTAGCGGGCGATGGTAACAATGTGTTTGAAACGGCTGTTAGTCAATTACGCATGAATCAAATATCACAACCTTTTAAAACGCAATACGGTTTTGAAATTGTTAAATTATTAAATGTGAAACCGCAAACACCCAAACCATTTGCTGAAGTACAAGACCAAGTTCGTAAAGCGTATGTTAATCAGCAAGCGCAAAAAACGATTGCGGGTTTAAATGAGCAGTTGACCAACGCTACGTTTGAAAATCCCAATTCTTTGGATAATGCATCGAAGCAATTAAATATTCCTATTCAAACAACCAATTGGATCACACAACAAGGTAATAAAACCGATATAACTCGCGATCCACAAGTATTACAGACGGCGTTTTCTACCGAAGTATTGGCGGGTAATAATAGTGATGTCATTACCTTGGACAATGGGGATTTAATTGTTTTGCGAGTGGTAGCCCATCAACCGGCCGAAGCTAAACCGTTAGCGAGTGTCCAAAATGATATAAAAAATATTTTAATTCAGCAACAAAAACACCAATTGACGAGTGCGAGTGGCCAAGCGGTTATTCAAGCTTTACAGCAAGGTAAATCGATGCAAGCGATCGCAGCGGAATATAAATTGCATTGGTTCACTAACACGACTTTATCTCGCAATAGCCAATCGTTGGATTCATCTATCGTGCATGCTGCCTTTGATTTACCACGGCCGGATAAACAACCCAGCGTCGGTGGTGTCGTATTAGATAATGGTGATTATGCGGTGGTGATTTTAACTCAGATTAATGAAATAACATTACCGAAGATCCCTGCGTCTGAACGCCAAGCGTTTGCTATGCAAATGCAGCGTGGCACTGGTGTGTTTTTATTAACAGAATTGGAAAAATATTATCGCAGTCAAGCGTCTATTAAGATATATCCAACAGCGAATAATAATCCGGCAAATTGACGAACCCTCTCGTCATTTCGGAAAGTGCGTAGCACTTATCCGGAATCCATATATTTTTCTCCTGGATACCGGACATTGGCTACGCCAATTCCGGTACAAATGAAATGAACGCTGGATTACGCTAGTGCTAATCTACGCCATAATATGAATGTAGGGTGGCTGAGTTGTAGGGGCAGACCTATGTGTCTGCCCGTTAGCGACGCTATCCACCGATCCTCTTTGTCATGCTCGCGAAGGCGGGCATCCAGGAAAATTAATGATAAATAACTAACTTCTGGCCGCTGTGTAATACTGATGCATCGGTCAACTTATTCCATTGCATTAATGAACTGGTTTTGACATGATTCTTTTCGGCAATTTTAGCTATGCTATCACCGGGTCTTACGATGACCGTCTCAACTTTACGGTTAAGGCTGGGGCTTTTTCCTAAACTCTTAATCAATGGCGGAACGACCAACCGTTGACCTACTTTTAATACCGGATTGTGTAAATGGTTAGCGGCTTCTAAATGAGCCGGTGTGATATGGTATTTTTTAGCGATACCATCTAACGTTTCACCTTGTGTAACGACATGATACATTAAATAAGGACGCAATTTAGAAGAATAAGTCTGCACATACTCTGGATCGTCACGAGTCCAAATGAGTAGGGTGCTGCCAGGAGTTAAGGGTGAATCATTGGTTAAATTATTCCACTTTTTGATATCGCTGACGCTGACATGGTATGCTTTAGCTATTACCCACAAATTATCATTGCTCCCGATTTTATGAATCACACGTCGCGCAGCCGGCAATTCTTTTTCATTACTCAATGAATTTTGCACTGAACCGATGACCGTTGACGGTAATTCGTGTTGATTCACGGGCACTAATAACGCCGAGCCGGGGCGAACATAACTGGTTTTTAATTTATTCACGACCTGAATCAATTTGGGATTGGTATTATGATGCCGAGCGATGCTATTTAAGGTATCACCATGGTGCACGGTATAATGCTGCCAAGATACTTTTGACCCATTAGGGAGTTCGGCCAAAGCTTGTTTAAATTGTACTTCTTTATCCGCGGGTATGACGATGCGTTGTGGACCTTCTGGATCGCTGGCCCAGCGATTAAACCCTGGGTTCAATTCATATAAATCTTGAGTGCTGAGACCTGCCATTTTAGCCGCTTCGGCTAAATTAATTTGATGGTCCACTTTGATGACCACAAAATAAGGCAAATCCGAGGTGTTAGGCCATTGCATCGGATAACGAGTCGGATTCGATAAAATAGCAGATAATGCCAATAATTCAGGAACATAGGTGCGCGTTTGTTGTGGCAAGTGTAAATGCCAAAAATCCGTCGGTTCACCATGTAATTGGTTATAGTGAATAGCATTTTCTACGGTACCTTCACCACAATTATAAGCGGCAATACTCAATAACCAATCGCCATTAAAGAATTGATTAAGATATTTTAAATAATCTAAGGCTGCTTGAGTGGACGCTACAATATCGCGACGACCATCATACCACCAATCTTGCTTGACGCTAAAGCCTGAAGCCGTCGCCGGCATAAATTGCCATAAACCCGCCGCGCCTGAATGAGAATAATTAAAGGGATTATAGGCACTTTCAATAATCGGTAACAATACCAATTCGCCCGGAATATCGCTTTTATTAACTTCTTGACGAATATAATAGATATAAGGTGCACCACGCATCGCCACGCGGTACAGATAATCTTTGTGGCGCATGAACCACCGAATTTGATCTTGAACTTCGGGCATATCTTCGTAATGATCGAGATCGAAATTATCGCGTAACTCAGGCCAAATATTCGTTTCTATTTTGCCCGTAGGCGTTTCGTAATGAACAGTCGTCGTACAACCGCTGATCACCAACGCCAGTACTAGAAAAGTAAAAAATTTAAACACGTCTCTCTTTCGCACCGAGCTATATTACTATAAATGCGCATTATTTCCAAAGGGGATTTGGAAAATTAGAAATGATCTTTCGTATCTCGCAGAATGGTAAAAATTTCGCTCGCTAACGTTGCATTTTTATCCACTTGTTCCGCATAAGCGATAACGTTCGCTTGTTCACAACGCAAAAAAGGATTAGTTAATAATTCTTCTTTGATGATACTAGGTAAACTCGGCAAGCTCTGTTCGCGCAATTTTTTTACTTTTTCGATACGTTGCGTAATGTCTGGATTATTGGGCTCAACATGCTGAGCAAAAGCTAAATTCTTTAAGGTATATTCATGACCGCAATAAACGTGAGTCATTTCAGGTAGTTGTGCAAGTTTCTGCAAGGAACCATACATCTGCGGCATGGTTCCTTCAAACACTCGACCACAACCCGCACCAAATAATGTATCACCACAAAATAACAGGGTTTCATTAACGTAAGCTATATGTCCTAACGTGTGGCCTGGGATATCTAATACACGCAAATCGAGCGCTAATTCGGTAAAGGTTATTTCATTACCCTCACTTAATGGCTGAGTTACGCACGGAATCGCCTCATGGTTAGGGCCGAATACGGGAGCATCGTAATGCTTTAAAATACCGGCTATCCCACCCGTATGGTCAGCATGTTTATGGGTGGTTAATATCGCTTTTAAAATCAATTTGTTTTGATCAATAAATTCAAGTACTGGGTTAGCTTCACCAGGGTCGACCAGAATGCAATATTTTTGGTCATGAATGCACCAAATATAATTATCAGAAAATGCTGGGATTGGCGTGACACGTATCATAGGCTTTATTATAATGGCAAACTATGGAGAAGGTAAGGGCATACGAGCATTTTCTGCAATGGCTGCAAACATCCTCAGGGCAACGTTTCTTGCAGACTGAAATGCAAACCATTAAACGACTCAGTGAATTATGGTCTGGCAATTATAGTTTGTTGCTAGGCGCTGAGTTTAAAGACATAAAAGAATGTGGAAATTTTGCTCATTTTAATAGGGTAGATTTTGCGCAATTAAATAAGCGCTTACCTTATGATGATGGTAGTTTTAATGCGATTTTTTTACCCCATCTTTTGCAATATCATCCTGAACCGCAGCTATTGTTAGCTGAAATGACACGCTTACTGCAGCCAGAGGGGCATTTATTAATCAGTGGGTTGAATCCATTTGGTCCTCTATTGGCCGTTAATCGTTGGTTGCTGCCTAACGATCGATTATTGCGCGAAGGTCATTATTTATCGGCGCGCCAGATTAAGAATGATTGCTTAGAAGAATTTAATGTAGTGCATTCTCAGTATTTTGCCCGTAAATTAGGTTTAGCCAATGGTTATGTCATTACCGCGCAAATGCGGGAAGCGGCTATGCGTCCCGTATCAGTTAAACAAAAATGGGTAAAATCTCCTGCATTAGTGAGTAGAATAGAGGTCTAATGAAGAAAGTAGAAATTTTTACTGATGGCGCTTGCAAAGGCAATCCGGGCCCCGGAGGCTGGGGTGTTATTTTACGTTCAGGCAAGCATGAAAAAGAATTATATGGTGGCGCCACAGAAACCACTAACAATCGCATGGAATTAATGGCGGCGATTGAAGGCTTGGCTGCATTAACCGAATCCTGTCAAGTCAGCGTGACGACCGATTCTAAATATGTGCGCGATGGCATTACCGAATGGTTAGCCAATTGGAAACAACGCGGTTGGAAAACTGCTAATAAACAACCGGTAAAGAATGCGGACCTTTGGCAACGCTTAGATGCTGAAGTTCAACGTCATAATGTTACTTGGCATTGGGTTAAGGGCCATAATGGCCATGTAGAAAATGAACGAGCCGATGTTTTGGCCAACAAGGGTATTGAGGGACTGACAAAAAATGAACAGTAATACATTAATTTTAAATGAAATTGATATCAGCTCATTATTAAAAGCAATGGGAAAGTTTAATGATTTTCGTCAGCATACTAATAGCGAGCAAGAAAAAGCGGGAGTCGTGCAAGCTTACGAATATTGTTTTGAGTTAAGCTGGAAAATGTTAAAGCGCGTATTAACCCAGCGAGGAACTATAGTGGCTTCGCCTCGAGATGTTTTTCGAGAAGGCGCTAGCAATGGATTAATAGATGAACCAGAATCATGGTTTGAATTTATGCGCTTACGTAATTTAACTTCACATGTTTATAATGAAAAATATATGAAAGAAATTTTAAATAGTGCGGAAAAATTTTCTATTGCAATGAATACATTAGTTACTCGGTTCCAGGCTTTGAAATGATTCAGCTAGAAGAAAAACACAGAAAGATAGTAAATGAAATTGTTAAACAATTTCCTTATCAATTTTATGTATTTGGTTCACGAGCAAAAGGTTCTGCTCGTCAATTTTCAGATTTAGATGTATGTATAAAAGATGAAATCAATCAACACGATTTAAGCAAATTAGATATGCTATTTAATGAATCAGATTTACCGTATAAAGTTGATATAGTCGTGTATCGAGATTGTGATCCAGCCTTTCAAAAAATACTCGATAAAAATAACGTCTTATGGGAAAAGCAATGAGTAGACAATTGGTATTAGATACAGAAACCACTGGCTTAGACCCTAAACAAGGTCATCGCATCATTGAGATCGGTTGCATTGAAATTATCAATCGACGGGTCACAGGACAATACTATCATCAATATATTAACCCGGAACGAGAAATCGATATAGAAGCCCAAAGGGTGCATGGGTTAAGCAGTGAATTTCTTGCCGATAAACCATCCTTTTCGACTATCGTCGATGAGTTTTTAGAATATGTCGGCGATGCTGAGTTAATTATCCATAATGCGCCTTTCGATATAGGCTTTATTAATCATGAGTTGCGCTTATTGCGGCGTGGCTTAACGAAAATTCATGATCGCTGTCAAATTATCGACACATTAGCTTTAGCGCGCTCTATGCACCCCGGACAACGCAATAGTTTAGATGCATTATGTAAACGTTATGAAGTCGATAATTCTAATCGAAATTTACACGGCGCTTTAGTCGATGCGAATTTATTAGCCTTCACTTATTTGGCGATGACTTCTGGTCAAGAAAACTTGTTTGCCGAACAAATGGAAGCTAAAGTGACTGATGATAACCCCTCCAATAAAATCAGTTTAACTACGCTAAATACTTCCGAATTAAAAGTGCAATTAGCGAATGACGATGAAATCAACCACCACCAAGCTTTTTTAAGTAAAGTATTGCGTAAATAAATTTACCTATATTTTTCCTGGATTCCGGATAAGTGCTACGCACTTTCCGGAATGACAAAAAAACAAGAACTATGTTTTTTTCACAGATGGTGATTCAACTTTTATCTTTTAGACCTTATATTAGCCAATAAGTTTATAGCAGTTCTTCCCATAGGTCTTGCCAACTTGGATTTTCTTTTTCAATTAATTCTATTTTCCAAGCACGATGCCAATTTTTTAATTGTTTTTCACCTAAAATAGCATTTTCCATAGTATTATGTAATTCAAAATAAACAAGTTTAGTCACATCATAACGTTTGGTAAATCCATCAACAAAATGATTTTTGTGTTCCCAAATACGTTTAATCAAATCAGAGGTTACGCCAACATATAAAGCTCCATTACGGCGGTTAGCTAGAATATAAATCGCAGGTGTTTTCATTGGCCTTCTTAATCTTTTATATAGGTATAAATTAAATTTGGGGGATCTATTAATATTAGCTATTTTTTTATAAAATGAAATACTAACTTATAACGATAAGCAATAACAAATCTTTTCTTTCGTCATTCCGGAAAGTGCGTAGCACTTATCCGGAATCCAGGAGTATTTTTAAAAATTAGTTGTTATGTTCTTGATAATAGCGTAATGCTATCGAACTCTTGTCTTTATGTTGAATTTTTTCTAAAAATCCATTACCTAATTGCTTGCCTAACTCGACACCCCATTGGTCAAATGAATTAATTTGCCAAATAATGCCTTGGGTAAACACTTTATGTTCGTAAATAGCAATTAACATGCCGATAGTAAAAGGTGTGAATTCATCAAATAATAGTAAGTTAGAAGGTTTGTTACCCGGAATCACTTTATGTTTTGCTAAATTTTTTGCAATAGCAGGTTCAACTTTTGCCGCCATTAATTCGTCATAAGCTTGTTGTTCCGTTTTACCTTGAGCCAAGGCTTGAGCTTGCGCCAAACAATTAGCAAATAAAGCATCTTGATGTCCCACTAAATCGCCGTGCGAGCGGCAAGCCATAATAAAATCGATTGGCACTAATAGGGTTCCTTGATGCAATAATTGATGACTAGCATGTTGGCTGTTAGTTCCGGTAGTCCCCCAAATAATCGGGGCCGTATGATAATCAACTATTTTTCCTTCACGGCTGACCGATTTACCGTTGCTTTCCATATCCAATTGTTGAATATAGGAAGATAATTTAGCTAGGTTTTCCGCATAAGGCATCACGGCTTGAGTGTGAGCCTGCCAAAAATTAATATACCAAATGCTTAATAATGCCATTAATACCGGTATGTTTTGTGAAAATTCAGCTGTTTGAAAATGCTGATCGATAGCGGCAGCCCCCGCAAGTAATTGCTGAAATTGATCCATGCCAATAGCGATTGCTATCGGTAAGCCAATCGCCGACCATAATGAATAACGTCCACCCACCCAATCCCAGAAAGGTAATATATTTTCTTCACTAATACCAAATGCCAAGGCTTTTTCTGGCTTAGCCGTAGCCGCAATAAAATGGCGACTAATAGCCGCTTCATCAGTATGAGCTAACAACCATTGTCTCGCGCTTTCGGCATTCATTAAGGTTTCTTGAGTAGTAAAGGATTTAGAGGCGACAATAAACACAGTAGTGGCTGGATTAAGGATGGCAAATAATCGTGCTAGGGGTTCAGGGTCGACGTTTGAAATAAAATGTATGTGAATATCTTTAGATTGATAAGCACTCAACGCTTCGGTCACTAATGCAGGTCCCAAATCGGAACCACCGATACCAATATTCACCACATCGGTAATAGATTGATCATCATAACCTAGCCATTGTTGGTGACGGATACGGTCGCTGATATGACGAATTTGTTGATGAACTGCACTAATTTCTTTGCTAGACTTGGCTGTTCTTAACTGTGTATGCAGCGCAGGGCGGTCTTCAGTAAAATTAACCGGTTTACCCGCAAATAGATCGTTGATATGTTGAGTTAAATTCGCTTCTTTGGCTAATTCTAGTAACGCTTGCAATGTAGATTGATCGATGCGATTTTTACTGTAGTCAAATAATAAATGGTTAATTTGGCAAGAAAAATCAGTTTCACGTTGCGAGTCTTTTAATAACTCTGTTAAATGAATAGCATTTAAACGCTGTTGTTCTTTTACAAGTTTATGCCAAGCTTGACTTTGGTTGATCATGCTAAATCCTTAACAAATTGTTTCACTAAATTTTGGAAACCTTCACCTAATTCTGGATGTTTACTGGCATACGTCAAGGTAGCGGCTAAATAGCCTAATTTACTACCGGTATCAAAACGCTGTCCTGAAAATTGATAAGCATAAACCGCTTTTTGTGTAATTAATTTAGCGATAGCATCGGTTAATTGAATTTCTTTGTTTTTATCCGCTTGCGTATGTTTTAAATGTTGAAAAATCTCGGGAGTTAAAATATAACGACCAATGATACCGAGGTCAGAAGGGGCATCTTTAATACTCGGTTTCTCTATTACCGATTTTATTGCAGCCGATTTATTACCATTTAATTGCGCATTCACAATCCCAAAATTAGAAATTTCTGCTTGAGGCACACTTTGCACCGCGATAACGGCATCCGCTTGGGCTTCACATAATTTAATCATTTCGCCTAGACAATTTTCTTGCTCGGTGGATAAAAGCATATCGGCTAAAATCACCACAAAGGATTCATCGCCAATCAATTGTTCCGCGCATAAAACCGCGTGTCCCAAACCTAAGGGTTGTTTTTGGCGCACATAGACACAAGACACATCATCCGGAATAATATTCCGTACAGCGGCTAATAAATCGGTTTTGCCTCGCTGTTCTAGCACCGTTTCTAATTCGAAATTAGAATCAAAATGATCTTCAATTGCACGTTTATTTTGGCTAGTAACGAAGATTAATTCTTTAATGCCGGCGGCGATCGCCTCTTCTACCGCATATTGAATAGCGGGTTTATCAACGATCGTTAGCATTTCTTTAGGGCTAGCTTTAGTGGCGGGTAAAAAGCGTGTACCTAAGCCAGCGACAGGAAAAATAGCTTTAGTGATTTTCATTGTGATCCTTTTTTAGTAAATGCATAATTTAATAAAATAATGAGCCATATCATCAATAACCAATCGGAATAAATCGATACACGAGGAACAAAAATATTGAAAAAAACATTAACAGTGGTATTCAAATAATAAATGATAAAGATGATAATCCCAAAGTTTTGCCACAAGGTTCGAGCACTTGCCAAAAATTGCTTAAATAAAAATAGTGAAGCTATCAACAAAAATACTGCCAGTAGGAAGTATTGATTGCTAAAAGCATTCAACCAACGAACCGTATAAAAAATGCCATTATTTTTCGGGTGAGCTTCTAACAATACTAGCGCGATATGATTTAATTCGCTATTCACTTGTTCTAAAGGAAAGGTTTTCAAGGCAGTAGGATACAGAATTTGCCACAACATTTGATTATAATTTTCTTCATAAGCAAATACGGAATGAAAGACCGGATGCTGTACTCCTGGATGGGTTTGGATATATTGAGTAAAGACTTGTCCACTAATAAATTGGCGTTGCTGTAATTGTTGGTAGACGCTCTGGAAATAAATCTTTTCTGCGCCAGTAAATAGATTAGCATCATCAGCGGTAGCAAAAAATATCGGTTGTACCAAAAAGCTACCACCCGAGATAGTATCGCTAGTGTAAGCTTGATTGACAGTCGAGTGATAAATTTTATCCGTCACTCGAGCTCCCAAGAAAACAATGATAAAAATAATGAACATCGCCAAACAAAGATGCCAAGGCAATTTTTTAGTTTGCCAAATTAATAAGGGTAAGCAAAGGCTGGCGATAGCTAAAATCATCAATTGCGGTCGCAGTAATATTAATAAGTATAATAAGATGACTTGATAAATAATGAATCGATATTTCGGTTTATCTAACCATTGAATAATCGCAGCGATATCTAATAAAAATAAACCAAAACTTAAGCCTTCCGTTTCAATCAAATTAGCATATTTACCGATAAATAGCGCATAAGCAATAGTGGCTAAGACAATCGTGTATTTAATCCAATGAGGTAAAGCAAAATGGCGTTGCAACACTTCGCTGACAATAATAATACTGATATAACTCACCATTAACTGTAAGAGTAATAATAAGGATTGGTGTGGATAAAGTAAGTGCAATAACCAAGGATAAAGGGGAGAACGATAAGGCTCAAAACTCAAATAAGAAGCCGTATCATTGACGGGTTGCAAACCTTGATGGAATAGGAAAATAAATGCAGCCATTAAAAGTAGCACATAGAGATAAAAGCTAATTTGCTGAAATTCATTTTTTATGGGTTTATTCATGTATTGATTTTCTCGGGCACTAAACGTTCCATGGTATTACTACCAGCATTGCCACCTTCATGATATTCAGCATCTTGGTTAACTTCCCAGACATCATATTCTTGCTTACCGGCCAAAATATTTTTTGCGGTTAACATTGCGGTCATAATAGCATGGTCTTGATTATTGTATTTATGCATACCATTGCGGCCAATCAAATGCAATTGCGACATCGCTTTGGCTAAGGCATGACGAATAGTATTGACGTGTTGCTTATAGTCATCATCGTAAACCGGATAAGCCTTCATTTGGCGGATAACGGCATAATCGATGATATCGTCTTTATTAGCCAAACCCAATTGTTGCAATTCATTTTTAGCTAATTCTGCTAACTCGGAATCGCGACTATTCCATAAACCATCACTTTCAAAACAGAAATATTCCATGCCATAACAATTGGTGGCGGGATCCGGAATCATTTCGGGTGACCAAGATTTGAAATTTTGAATGCGCCCGACTTTGACACTCGGATCGTGAATGTAGATCCAATTATCATCAAATTGATTTTTATCCTTAATGATCAAAGCGACGATTAAAAAATCTCGATATTTTAAGGCATTGGCGGCTTTGATGACATCAGCCGATAGAGCAGGCTCAATGGCATGAACTAATTCGCGCACCGGCATCGATGAAATCACATGTTCAGCGTGGACTACATGATCTTGACCTTGTTGCTGATAATGGACTTCATAATGATCATCGGCATGTTTAATAATTTTATTGACGCTAGCGCCCATAATGACGGGATTGCCGCTAGCGATGATTTTATCGCGTACGGCTTCCCACATCATACCCGGGCCTTTACGTGGGTAACGGAAAGTCGTGATTAACGTTTTAATCATTTCACTTTTTTTATTAGCATTAGGTTTTTGTATACTAGCAACGATAGCGCTTTTAATCGCCGAAAACATCGATAAACCTTTAATGCGCTGGGCAGCCCAATCGGCAGAAATGTCGGTACATTTCATACCCCATACTTTTTCCGTATAGGTTTTGAAGAAATTATTAAATAAACGTCGGCCAAATTGATTGACGACCCATTCTTCAAAATTTTTAGGATGCTTATTGGGGAAAACTTGAACTTTTAAATAAGATAAGACACAGAGAGTCGATTCCCAAAAACCCAATTTGCATAGGGTATCCAAGAGGGTAATCGGGTAATTAAAGAATTGTTTTTTGAAAAAAATACGTGATTTACGCGGCCGATCGATGAGGTCATTACCTAAAATTTCTGCCCAGAAATCTTCGACTTCTTTAGCTTTAGAAAAAAAACGATGTCCGCCAATGTCGAAATGATAACCTTTATATTTTACGGTACGGGATATGCCGCCGACGTATTCAGAGTCTTTTTCCAAGACGGTGACTTTTTTCCCCGCTTGAGTTAATAGATAAGCTGCCGTTAATCCTGCCGGGCCTGCGCCGATGCAAAGCGTATTTATTTTGTCCATTTTCATCCAAATAATTACCTTAAACGAAACGATCGGTGGATTACATGTGGGTTTGCCTACAAAGAATGTAGGGGTAGACCTATGTGTCTACCCGTCAGGGACGCTATCCACCAATCTTCTTTTGTCTCGCCATTTATTTCCAATCTAGCCCAAATTAGTTAACGGATTATAAGGATAACGACAGCGTAAGTAAATATTTCATTGTATAATCCAACCTAACGAGAGGTGTGAGTGAATATATTATTGTGGTATTGGGGTAAGCGCGGCGGCGGAGCTAAGTATACTTTAGAGATCGCTAAAACCTTGGCCAAATTGTCAGATGTGAAATTGAACATCAGCCTATCCAAACAAAATGAACTATATAACCAGTTTGCTGCCATCAATTGCCAACATTGCGATATCGATACCTTTACTTCACCAGCGGGCGCTATCATTAATTTACGCCAGCTGTGGAAATATCGGCAACAATTTAAACAATTTCTGCAACAGCAGCAAATTGATTTAGTTATCTGTCCAATGATTCATGTATGGAATATCTTTTTTGTTGATATATTAAACGAATTAAACATTCGCTATGTTTTAGTGATGCATGATGCTCATGCCCATCCAGGTGAGCAAAGCCGTATTAGAAATTGGCTCGAGCACTACGAAGTTAAAAGAACGCAAGGATTGATTGCGTTAACCGAGACAGTAAAACAGCAATTGATAACCCGGTTTCATTATCCTGCTGAAAAAATTCAAGTCATACCGTTAGGAATTTTTGATTATAACCAAGGTAAAGTCACAGAGCCACGCAAATTAGACCTAACTAAACCCGTTAAATTACTATTTTTCGGCCGCATTATCCGTTATAAAGGCTTGGATTTGTTGTTAGCTGCTTGCTTACCATTACAGCAGCAACAGTTTGATTTTGAACTTTATATTGTTGGTGAGGGTGATTTAACCCCATACCAAGTCGCTATCGATAAATTAGGCAAAAATGTTATCGTCGATAACCGTTGGATCGCTGATGAAGAAATTTATGACATATTTCATGACAAAGATATCGTGGTACTACCCTATATTGAAGCTAGCCAATCAGGCGTGGTAGCGATCGCGATGGGTTTTGGTATTCCGATCATCGCCACAAAAGTAGGGGGACTGAGTGAACAAATTGCAGACGGCGAAACAGGAGTATTGGCATCGATAACACCTTTAGCTATTAATACCGCAATAAGGAAATTACGCCAAGAGACTGATATTTATCAGCATATTTCTTTACTCCAAACATGGAGATTAAATAACAACTCAGCATGGCGAGAACTTATATCAAAATTTTGGCAAGCATGATATTAATAAATAAAAAATTTACTTGCCTTGTAATGTTAGAATCAACTGTTGAAAAAATATTAAATTACCTGGATAATACCTTCTTTAATTTTGCAAGCTTACTTATTTAAATAAAAAAATGCCTGAGGAAAAAAAATGAGCAAAAAAACCGCAATTATTACCGGAATTACAGGGCAGGATGGCGCTTATTTGGCGCAATTATTATTAGAAAAAGGTTATCGTGTTATAGGCACCTATCGCCGCTCCAGTAGTATTAATTTTTGGCGCATTGAAGAACTCGGTATCGATAAACATCCGAACCTAGAATTAAAAGGTTATGATTTAATTGATTTAAGCACGGCTATTCGTTTAATCGAAGAAGTTAAACCTGATGAAATTTATAACCTTGCTGCACAAAGTTTTGTAGGCACTTCTTTTGAGCAACCCCTAGCTACTCTAGAAATGACAGGGGCGGGCCCGGTAAATTTATTAGAAGCGATCCGCATTGTTAATCCTAACATTAAATTCTATCAAGCATCGACTTCTGAGATGTTTGGTAAAGTACAGGCAATCCCTCAGATAGAAGAGACCCCTTTTTATCCACGCAGCCCTTATGGGGTGGCAAAATTATATGCCCACTGGATGGTGATCAATTATCGCGAATCTTATGATATGTTCGCTTCTAGTGGTATTTTATTTAATCATGAATCCCCCTTGCGTGGTCGCGAGTTTGTGACGCGCAAGATTACCGATTCAGTCGCTAAAATTAAACTGGATAAGTTAGACCATCTTGAATTAGGTAATCTTGATGCTAAGCGCGACTGGGGTTATGCAAAAGATTACGTTGAGGGCATGTATTTAATGTTACAAGCCAAAGAGTCTGATACTTTTATATTAGCCACTAATCGTACCGAAACGGTACGCGACTTTGTTACTATGGCATTCAAAGCAGCTGATATTAGCATTGAATGGCGAGGGCAGGGAATCGATGAGCTTGCCCGCGATGCGTCAACTGGGAATGTGGTGGTTAAAGTTAATCCCCAATATCACCGACCTGCCGAAGTGGATTTGTTGATCGGTAACCCTACTAAAGCTAAAGCTAAATTAGGCTGGGAACCGAAAACCACATTAGAGCAATTATGCCAGATGATGGTAGAAGCTGATTTACGTAGGAATAAAGATGGCTGGAGTTTCTAAAACAGCGTTAATCACTGGTGCAGGTGGCTTTACAGCAAGCTATATTGAGCAAGAGCTTCATAGGGAGGGTATCCAAGTTTATAATCTTTATAAACCTAATAAAGCTTTACCGCTTAAAAAAAATGATATCAGCTGTGACATTAATGACTTAGAGTTATTAGCCAATCATATTTCCAAGGTAAAACCCAATTATATAGTGCATTTAGCAGCTATTTCTCATGTGCAACACGGCAATACCGAGGATTTTTATAAAGTAAATGTATTAGGTACGGAAACTCTATTGAAAGCTATCGACTTAGCTGAAGTTAATCCAGAAAAAATCATTATCGCCAGTAGCGCTAATATATATGGTAATAGTCAAGATTTACCTATTAGTGAAGAATGCCAACCAAATCCCATTAATCATTATGCGATTAGCAAATTAGCAATGGAATTCTTAGTGAAAACTTGGTTTGATAAATTTCCTATAATTATTACACGGCCATTTAATTATACTGGAGTCGGTCAATCCACAAATTTCCTCATTCCTAAATTAATAGACGCATTTAAACAAAAAAAGGAAACTCTTGAATTGGGAAATATAGATATTTCTCGGGATTTTACCGACGTACGTGAATTAGCTAAAATCTATCTTTTATTACTGCGATCACAGGTAAAGTCTGAAACTGTAAATATATGCTCTGGTCAAGAGTATCATCTTAAAGATATAATCGAAACCTTAACAGAACTTACCGATTATAAAATTAAAATTGTACAAAATAAAGATTTAGTCAGGCACAATGAATTAAGGCGCCTGGTAGGTTGCAATAAGAAGCTTGGTTCCTACATAAAATTATTTAAATTTAATGATATCCGTACTACTTTAGAATGGATGCTGCACTCAATGCCAAAGGAAAGTTAAATGTCTTTTATCTCTTATGCTCAAAATTTTGAAGATATTATGTTATGGCGAGCCCTAAACCATATTCCCCAGGGTTTTTATATAGATGCGGGAGCGTGCGAGCCTGAAAATTATTCAGTAACCAAGGCGTTTTATGATGCCGGTTGGAGTGGGATAAATATTGAGCCTGTAGAAAAATGGCATAATCAACTGCTTGCCGCTCGACCAAGGGACATTAACTTACGCGTCGCCGCTGGAGCAGCCGCTGGAGAGATTACATTCTATGAGATGCCAGATACAGGACTTTCTACTACTGATTTGAATATTGCTGAATATCATGAAAACGTAGCTGGATATAAAAAAAAAGCGTATACAGTTCCGGTGCAAAGCATTTCGCATATCTGTAAAAAATACGATATTTCCATTATCCATTTTTTAAAAATAGACGTTGAAGGGGCGGAAAAAGATGTATTAAAGGGGGTCGATTTTTCTAAAATCAAGCCCTGGATCATTCTTGTAGAGTCTACGATACCTTCTACTCGGATTGCAAACTACCAAAATTGGGAGTCAATTTTACTCGGCAATGGTTATGAATTTGTTTATTTCGATGGATTAAATAGATTTTATGTGGACAAGGAGCGGGCTGAGCTTAAAGAAGCGTTCGCCCTTCCCCCTGGCTTATATGATGATTTCTATTTTGCCAGAGAGCTAAACGCCAGGAAAGAATTAATAGACGCTAGGAAAGAATTAATAGACGCTAGGAAAGAATTAATAGACGCTAAGAAAGAACTAATAGACGCCAATGAGGCGCTAAAAAATGTGAATAATATTCTTGAGGGCACAAAAATATTATTAGCGCAATCCCAGCTAGAGTGTCGGGCTGTTTATAATAGCACCTTTTGGCGCCTCACTTATCCTTTCCGTCAAATTACTCAGTATATAAAAAAAACATTATTAAAAAACAGCCCTGGCTCATAAAATGTGCCTGCGTATAAATCAAGTTATTTTCTATAGCTATCATTTAGAAAAGCTTGTGGGCTATAAAATTCAAATTATACAAAAAGACAGCTATTATACGGCTAATAAGCTGAAGCACGGGGCGGGCCGTAACAGAAAGCTAAATTCTTTGATAGCCTTACCCAAGTTTAGGGGGTGGCACGAATAAAATTATGACTACCATAATAAAATTCTCTCAAAAACATTTACAGCGAATCATTTTCGGTTTGAAAGCAACTTTTCAATTGGTGAAATTAACGTTCGTGACTGTGCGATTTTTGCTCATATCGTCAGTTGGGCTAATCCTGCAAAAATGTCGCCATTTTAAAGTATCAATTAAAAGTCTTCTTGTAAGAATACTCGCGCCATTTCCAAACTTTAAAAAACACATGAAATCTTTATCTCGTTGCTTTAAAGTTAAAATTAATAGCGGCTTATTAAAGTCCAGCTCTGAGAATATTTCTTTTTCTAGTCAGGTTATCCTGCATTTATGCAGCCAGCCAGAATTATATAGCATATTGTTAAGAATCATAAATCGTTATCCAGCCTTAAAAATTAAGGCTGCCTTTATTAAAAATACTGATAATATCAATTTCGCAACCGACTTGCCCAGCCCTCGGGAGGAAAAAATATATAAAAAAATATTTTTTTTAATTAAAAATACAAGTGAGAATTAATGCGCATTTTAATTGACCTGCAAGCTTATCAAGGAAGTAATGGCCAAAGAGGTATTGGTCGGCTTATTATTTCTTTAACAAAATCTTTATTAAAGCATTCTACTAATCATGAATTTTTTATTTTTTTGTCGAGCTTATTTCCTGAAAAACTTGAGGAAATTATTGTAGAGCTTGCTAATTATTTGCCAAAAGAAAATATCATTGTGGGGGATATGCTAGGGCCCGTAATGGCATGTAATGAAAAAAATATTGATAGAATCAGAGCTTCTGAATTGATAAGGGAATCATTCTTAGAGCAATGCGCACCTGATATTATTTTACTACCTAGCTTATTTGAGGGGTACGTGGATAATGTCATTACTTCGATAAAAAAACCTCTCGATACACCCGTGGTGGTGATTCTTTATGACTTAATCCCTTTAATTTATAAAAATGTTTACTTGAAAAATAAAACCGTAGAAAAATGGTATTTAAATAAATTAAAAGATTTAGGTGCCGCTGATTTATTGCTAGCTATTTCAACATCAACAGCAGCGGATGCAGCGAAGTACCTCTCTATCCCGGAAAAGAAAATAACTACTATTTATGCAGGAGCTGATAATTTCTTTAGCACGAAAGTAATTGATCAAGCTGTCATTAACCAGATAAATAAAAAATATTCTATCCGTAGACCTTACATAATGTATACTGGCGGTATCGATTTTAGAAAAAATATAGAAAGCTTAATTGCTGCTTACGCAAAATTATTGCCTTGTATAAGAGATACTTACCAACTGCTTATTGTTTGTTCTATCCAGCCTCTTGATAAAGAAAATTTAAACCAACACATCTCTTCATTAGGTTTAAATAACGAGGCTGTTATCTTTACCGGTTTTGTATCGGACGATGAACTACTTACTTTGTACAATTGCTGTAAATTATTTATTTTTCCTTCTTTGTATGAAGGATTTGGCTTGCCTGTGTTGGAAGCTATGCAATGCGGCAAAGCCGTGTTAACTTCAAACACTTCTAGCATGCCAGAATTAGTGGGAGTAGAAGAGGCTTTATTCGACCCTGAGGATATTGATTCGATAACTTCAAAGCTTAACCAAGCCTTAACTGACGAGGAATTTATAAAAAAGTTAGAGAATAATTCATGCATGCAAGCAAAGAAATTCTCGTGGGATAAATCAGCGCAAATAACGCTAACGGCGCTTGAAAAAATATTTACTGAGCGACCATCTATTGATGATAAAAAAATCCCAAATAACCGCAAAAAATCACTGGCTTATGTATCTCCTTTACCAACCATGCAAACCGGTATCGCGGATTATAGTGCGCAATTATTACCATTTTTGATTGAGTATTATGATATTGAAGTTGTAACTGAGCAAAAAAGCATTACGGATAAATGGATCAACAATCATTGCGAAATCCAATCAATAGAAAATTTTTCTAAAAATTATAAACATTATGACAGAATTTTATATCATTTCGGTAATTCTGATTTTCATCAATATATGTTTGATTTGTTAGACAAAACTGGAGGTGTAGTCGTCTTACATGATTTTTTCCTGTCAGGCGTATTACAGTATATGGAATTTACTAAATATAGCACGCTATGCTGGTCTAAAAGCTTATATTATTCACATGGATATATTGCTTTATTTGAACGTTATCATTGCAAACCTTCAAGCTTAGCTAAAATAGTTTACAAATATCCTTGCAATCTAGAAACAATCCAAAATGCTTATGGTATTATATCCCATTCACATTTTTCTCAATTTCTTGCCGAACAACATTATGGGCCAAGTTCAGGGCTTACTAATTGTTTTACCCAGATACCATTGCTAAAAATTCCAGAAAACAATAAAGCCCTTTTAGATATACGGAAAAACCTTGATATTCCTTTAGATGCTTTTTTAATCTGTAGCTTCGGGATGCTGGGAAGAACAAAACTCAACCATCTTTTATTAGAAGCTTTTTTAAGTTCTGAGCTAGCTAAAGACGCTAATACATACCTAATTTTTGTTGGAAAGAATGATGAAACAGAGTATGGGCAAGAGCTGCTTGCTAACATTAATAATTCAATATATAAAGACAGAATTAAGATAACGGGTTGGAATAACCATGAAGTCTATAATAATTACTTAAAATGTGCGGATATCGCTGTGCAATTACGGACTTCTTCAAGAGGCGAAACATCCGCCGCTATATTAGACTGTCTAAATCACGAAGTGGCTACTATTGTTAATTCTCATGGCTCAATTAAAGAAATTCCTGATGATATTGTTTGTATGATAGCTGATCAGTTTGAAATTAATGAGTTAATTAATGCTCTTGACATTTTGCACTCAAATAAGCAATTACGTTTTAAATTAGCTAAAAAAGGGAAAGAATATATTAAAGAAAATCACTCACCAAAAAAATGTGCAAAATTATATAGAGATAGCATTGAAAAATATTATGTTTCTTCTAGATCAACTTTAGACAAATTAGTTGATCGTCTTTTTTACGAAAACAAGCTAAAAATTTCTAATCATGGCACGAGATTAATAGTTGAAAATTTAGCTAAAAATTTCCCTCCTGTACCGCGTCAAAAACAATTATTTTTAGACATATCTGAGTTAGTACAACATGATGCGAGCAGTGGCATTCAAAGGGTAGTAAAGAGCATACTTGAAAATTTAGTAAAAACTCCTCCGATCGGCTGGCGGATAGAGCCGGTATATGCAACGATGGATAAGCCAGGTTACTATTATGCTCATGAATTTATGGCTAATTTTCTTCAGCTTCCTGATAACATCTTTCTAGATCGGCCTATCGATGCTTATGCTGATGATATATTTTTAGGACTTGATTTACAGCCACAAATAATACCAGCTCAACAACAATTTTTAACTGAACTACATCGTAGGAATGTAGCAATATATTTTGTCATTTATGATTTAATCACCATTAATCATCCTGAGTTTTTTGTTACAGGAGCTAAAGAGCTATTTTCTAGCTGGTTGCAGACGATAACTCAATATAATGCTGCCATTTGCATATCTGAATCAGTAAAGACAGATTTGCAAGCGTGGTGTGCTAAAGAAAATGTTAATAATTTTACAGCTCAGTATTTTCATCTGGGGGCGGATTTGCATCACCCCATCACCTCGCAAGAAAATTCTACAAACTCGAAACCCCTTTTATCTAACATTACTAAAGGCAAAAATTTTTTAATGGTAGGCACAGTAGAACCGAGAAAAGGGCACTTACAGACATTATTAGCCTTCGAAATATTATGGCAAAAAAATCATGACATTAATTTAATTATTGTAGGTAAACGCGGCTGGTTAATGGAGGATTTAATAGAAAAGATAACTCATCACCCTGAGTTGAATCAACATTTATTTTGGTTTCCAGAGGCTGATGATGAGTTGCTAGAGAAAATCTATACTAGAAGTATCTGTTTAATTGCTGCCAGCGAAGCAGAAGGGTTTGGGTTACCTTTGGTAGAGGCGGCACAACATAAAATTCCCATTATTGCACGGGATATTGCTGTATTTCGTGAAGTCGCTGCTCAATATGCTTATTATTTCATAGGTAAAACTGCTGAGGATCTAGCTGATACTATAATTAACTGGTTAGAATTATATAAAAATAATCGCCATCCTAAATCTAACAATATGCCATGGCTAACATGGGAAGAATCAGCGAATCAATTGCTGCGATTAATTATTCCTGATTATAAAAATTTATAGTGATATGCTTTATTAAAGATGAAAAACAAGGATAATCATGTTTAAATTAAAAATAGCTCTTCGGAAATTCCTTAATAAATCATTTCAATTTATGGCCATTGACTTATACAATAAAGTCAACGCTCTGTATGAATATTGTTTTATTAATTTATCCGATATGAAAATTAACCAGCTAAAACTTCTTTTAAAAAACATAGAGCATTACCAACCCATTTATAATCTAAATTTAATTGAGTCTCCAGCCAGAACTTGTAAAGATCGCTGCGAAAAAATATATGATTATTTTAATAATGATGTAGGAGGAATGCGATTTTTAGATATCGGTTCTTCTTTAGGGTATATAAGTTTTTACTTAGCAGATCGAGGGGCCAAGGTTGAAGGCTGGGAAGCAAATATTGAAAATGCACAAGCTTCTCGTTTGGTTTCTGAAATCACGGGAATACAAGTAGACTTTAAAATTCATGAATTAAATTTAGATTCGGTGACAATAATTAAAGAAAACCGGTTTGATGCTATTTTAGTGCTAAGTGTTTTTCATCATATTATTCATTTTCAAGGTTTGGAGAATGCGCAAAAAATTGTTAGAAAATTATTAAAAAAATGCCCTCTTTTAATAGTGGAGCTTGCAAAAAAGGGTGAGGACCCCAATCTTTATTGGGATGCCACGCAACCCGAAAATGAATTAGATTTATTTGCAGGGTTAGAGGTCGAAATCACTAAAATTGGAGCTTTTAACAATCATTTATCTGATAATAAAAGACCACTCTATATTATTAAAAGCCAACAAATTATTCAAATAAACAAAATAAATTATCTATACGATTCAAAACAATGTTTTGCCTACAAGCATTCTCCTATTCGAATAGATGCCGATCGATGTTATTATTTTAATTCTGAATATATAATAAAACAATATTCGCGAACAACAGATATCAACAAAGCAAACACTACTGTATCACAAATATTTAATGAAATTTCACTACTAAGCAACTTACCTTTAATCGCTAGAGAATTAGAAAAAGAAGAGGTATTTTCTTCGATAAATACGCCGCAAATAATGGATATGGAAATATTAAGCACACAGATTACCCTCGTGATGAAACGCAAACCAGGTACATTATTATGGGACTTAATAAACAATTCTCAATATAATCCAAAGCAAACTGGCCAATTATTATCTATAATTTATCAACGAATTAAAGCTTTGCATGAATTAGGAATTCATCATAATGACATACGCATGTGGAATATTTTAGTAGATACCGCTAATGACCAACATAGCATAATTGATTATGGACTTGCAGGACCATTGCCACACGAAAATGATATTCATGCATTATTATGGGTAGCTTACTATGCGCTGAACCTTAAACAACAACCCGCTTTTTTAGAAAAAGATCTACCCATATTTACTGAATCACAACTTCAACAAATTCCTTTATTAACAAACTTAATGGAAAGTTTCAATAGCGTTCATTAACCTTGTATATTTATCTTTAGCAGTTTAACAGAGTGGCTAGCAATATTTTTTATTACGTAGTTAGAATGCATAGCTAACTCTATATATTTTTTATTGAGTAATTCTTCATTACACAAAAGTTGCTTGGATCCATTGCCATTTAGTAACAATATCGCTTTACTATCAGAAGCAACTATTTCCATCTCTTGCCCCGGGTTAATTTGAATTAATTTAATTTCAAATTGATCATCGCTGTAGACCATGGATAAACCGCCCCAAGGGGTTAATTCATTGCTATGATTAATCGTACTAACATGGCCGATTTGCTTTAATGAATTAACGATTTTTTTAATATCTTGCGTATTATCTTTATGTGCAATCAAGGTAGAATCAGGTGTATCGATGACGATTAAATTATCCACGCCCAGCGTAGAAATAGTGCGGTTTTCAGTGCGGATATAGCAATTATGAGTATCTTGCGTAAATACTTCACCGATTAAAACATTGTTATTACTATCCGCTTCATGCGCATCTGATACGGCATTCCAACTTCCTAAATCACTCCAATCGGTATTTAATTCAACGACAATACCATTTTTAGTCGTTTCCATGACGGCATAGTCGATCGATTCATCACGGCATTGTGTAAAATAATCTTTGTCTAAATGCAATAAATTATTTTGCGTTTCGCTATGTTTAATCGTTTCTTGCACTGCTTGATAGATATCTGGGGCATTTTTTTGTAATTCTTGTAAATAGGCAGAACTCTTAAACATGAATAGCCCACCATTCCAATAATAATCCCCCGAATCGACAAATTGCTGAGCTTTATCTAAAGAAGGTTTTTCTACGAACTTTTCAATAGTAAAAATACCGTCATTTAATTTTTTGCCACGATGGATATAGCCATAACCGGTTTCTGGCGTTTTTGCTTGAATACCAAATGTAACGAGGCAATCATCTTTAGCAGCATTCTCGGCTAAATGAATGGCGTCAGCAAACGCTCGGGTATCCTTAATTAAATGATCAGACGGCATAATCAATAAAATCGCCTCATTACCATAATGTTGTTGACAATGAAATGCAGCGGCAGCAATGGCAGGGGCGGTATTTTTACCCACTGGCTCGATGATATAATTGGCATCTTTTATTTGGATATCCGCTAATTGATCTAAGCAAATAAAATAATGTTGTTCATTACAAATGATAATAGAGCGTTCCATTTTTAGAAATCCGGATACTCGCAATACTGTTTCTTGCAATAAAGAATGCTCACCAATCAATTTAATAAATTGTTTAGGATATTTTTCTCGCGATAATGGCCATAAACGAGTGCCAGAACCACCGGCTAGAATGATAGGAATAATCAAAATCAACTCCTTAACTTTTAAATAAGAATTTTTGCCATTCGGGATATAAATGCTCTAGGCTAAATTTTGCTATTGCCGCATTATCGACAGGCACGTTAAATGATGATTGAAGTTTATCATATAAATCCTCGGCATTATAGGGATCAAAATAAGTAACGTTAGTCTCGCAAATTTCTCGAATAGTCGGAATATCGGAAGCCAGTACGGGACAGCCATACTGCAAAGCCTCGAGAGGGGGGTAACCGAACCCCTCAGCTAATGAAGGGAAGATAAATAGATCGGCATTAGAGTATAGTTTAGCCATTTCTTCTGGTGTTAAATTGGCGAGATGGATAACATTACCATTTTGAATTTCAGGGAGTAAAGCGGTGATCGTTTCATCCGCTTTCCAGCCAGGGTTAGCGACTAGGATTAATTTTTGCGCCGTAGGATGGGTATCTTTATAGTGTTTCCATGCCTCAATTAACGTAATAAAATTTTTACGTGGCTCCAAGGCTCCCACGCTCAATACGTAATCTAGAGTAGATGAATTATCCAACAGTTGTTGCTGGGTAAGCTGCGAAGAAAATCGGCGATTGATGATATCGATCATTTCCTGCGAAGTGGGTTCGTCTGTTACTATTTTTGGCTCTACCGCACAAGGGATGACTGTAGAACGTTGTTCTAGAGTGGCATCAATCGTTAATAAACTTAACCGAGCTTGCTCAGAATCACAAATAAAGAAGCTATCATCGCTTATACAGTGCTGTAATGCTTTGGCAAAATAACTAGACCAAACAGGATCGGTTAATTGCGGATGAGTGATAGGAAAAGCATCATGGAAACGCACTAATTTTCTTGTGTTTTTGCTGACTCTTATTGGAGTCACTTGTGGAAAGAATGCTACATCAAAGGCTTTCGTGTTTAAATGAATCGGTCGAGGTAATTTAGTATTTAAATTAAAATGATAGTTAGTGACATCCGAAAAACAAAAGTCCGATCGCATAATTTGTGATTTCCGATCCAATGGATAACAATATTGAAATATTTCCCGCCATAACATTTCATCAAATAATGTATCGACTGGGTAGAGCGAAAATTTATTTTGGATAAATAAACGCATTAGAGAGGGCAACTGACGCCAATTCTTGCCGCTAAAAATTTTATTAATTACATAAGAATCATCACACGCTTTGTGAAAGAATTTTGCGGCTTGGATAATTTGATCTTTTCGGCTCGAATAAGCCTGATAATTAGCCTTAAAATGATAGCTAGCCGAATAAAACATGCCCGTTATTTCTATCCCTTCATCAGCTGCTAACATTTGAAAAATATTGCGTAAATCACGTCCAATACCGGAATATTTAGCATAAAACAAAAAATTCAGATCGAGCAATACTTTCATCGTTTCAATCCTATTTTTTTCCAATCGGTAATTAATATTTGCTGCCAGCGTTGGCTTAAATAAGCTACGCTATATTCTGTAATTTTTTCTTCCGCTCGCTTAATCAATCGCGTTCTTAAAGTTAGCTGGGGATCGGCATATAATAATTCATATAATTTTGCTGCTAAATCTTGATAATCATAAGGATTACAATACAAAGCCGCATCACCATAGATTTCTCGATGAGTAGTGATATCCGAAGCGATAACAGGGCAATGGCATTGCATCGCTTCTAAGGGAGGATAACCAAAACCCTCAGCATAAGAAGGGAAAACAAAAGCTTGCGCCGCGGAATACAGTGTCGCTAATTCTTCTACCGATAAATTTTCTAAATGTACTACATTCCCCGACTCGATATGCGGCAATAATTCTTTCTCTATCTGACTAGCTTTCCAGCCGGGATTGCCGACGATGATTAATTTCAAGGATTTATCGGCTGACTGTTGGAGTTTCTCCCAAGCATGCAATAAAGTCAGATAATTTTTGCGAGGCTCCATAGTGCCCACTGACAGAATAAAAGGGTAGTCGTGTTCAGTCTTCGCTGGATGGTTAGCAGTAATTCGCTTAGAACGATGCGCATTAATGACAGTTGCCACCTTTGATTTAGCATTTGCAATAGCTTGATATTCTGCCGTTAATGCGCAAGGAATGACGATAGAGCGTTGCTCTACATGAGGGTATAAAATCAATAATTCTTGCCGAGAAACTTCTGAATCACAGACAAACACGGCATCTTCAGCACAATTTTCTAACGCTAAGACATAATATTTGAAATATTCTTCTTTCGTCACATCGGGAGCCGATATCGGGAAATTATCATGAAATCGGACTAATTTAACGGTATTGCTACTGACCCGCAATGGACTCACTTGTGGGAAATAGACAAAATCAAAACCAGAAGTATTTAACAATAAATTGCGGTGATTGCGGGCATTAAAAATGGCATGATACGAAGTTAAATTAGAATAATAATAATCATTGGCTTGCATGGTAGTTTGGTCAGAGTTATCTAAGCCGTGGCACAACACTTCTTGCCATAGCAGCGAGAAATGCTGCGGACTAATTGGATATAAGTCACACCTTTTTTCCAATAGCAATTGGAAGAAAAATTTAGCCATTTTGAATAAATCTTTTTTAGGAGTCAACTCTCGGATATTGAATGGTTTACCAAGAGCGCTGACTAGAAATTCTCGCGATTGCGACTCGATGATTTTGGGATCATCGCTGTGTTGATATTTTTTTAATGATTCATAACGGGCAGAATAAATAAGCCCAGCGGTATCGATATGGTTTAATTGAGAAAATAATTTAAAATTAAGTCGCGTATCTTGGGCAATGCCACAGAATTTAGTATAAACGGCGGGCCACAAATCAACTAAAATGGTTTTGTTTGCCATTAGCTCTATACCTGCGCTTTATAAGCAGCCAGTACTTCTTTCACATCACCATACTGTTTAACATGACCAGCATCCAACCATAATATTTTATTGCATAGCGCTTCTAAAATCGTTAAATCATGCGAAGCGAGCACGACAATTTCAGACTCATGAATCATATTATGCAAGCGTTTTTTCGCTTTTTCTAAAAAAGCGGCATCGCCAGCGCCGATGACTTCATCTAATACCAGAATTTCAGGTTGGATAGACGTCGCAATAGCAAAGGCTAAACGCAGCAACATCCCACTCGAATAAGTTCGGATAGGCATTTCAATGTAATCACCTAATTCTGTGAATTCAATGATTTCATTCTTTTTAGCGGCAATGTCTTTTTTACTTAAACCATACATGATGCCACGCATCGTGATATTTTCTAAGCCACTAGATTCCATATCCATCCCCAGCATAATATCAAGCAAAGCGACGACAGAACCTTCTATTTTAATTTGTCCGCTGGTAGGGTAATAAATGCCACTGATTAAACGTAGGAGAGTACTTTTACCGGCACCATTGTGGCCAATTAATCCGACTCGATCGCCATGCTGAATGGTTAAGTTTAAACAATGCAAGGCATCGACGGTGACCACTTTATGGTCGGCCGATTTTAATTGCCCACCCGTACTGATACGCAATAAATCTTTTTTAAGCGAACGAGTGCTGAGGCCATAAACCGGAAATGAAACTGAACAATCTGTTAATACAATTGAAGACATCTTTATAACCAAAATACGATACGTTTATAACTGCGTTTATACAAGCTAACGGTTAATGCCAACCCCACTACAATGACAATCAACGCGGCTAAGTAACTATGCCAACTGGGCCATTGACCTAATAATGGTTGTCTGACTAAATTAATAAATTGAGCCGCGGGATTATAGCTGACAATAAATTGAAACCGCAGTGGAATACGATCAGACATCCACAAAATAGGGGATAAGAAAAAAGTCACTTGTACCATACTCACGATAATAGGGGCGATATCGCGATAACGAGAACCAATCATCGCTAATAAAAAAGCATAAATATAACCCGCGATCAGTAATATCATTAACCCAATCAGCGCGAGAAATAATGAAAAATTAACGGGTACTTTAAAATAAATCCATAGTGGAATAATCGCTATAATATTGTGCCCAAAGATAATCAAATTCCGCATAATAGTTCGATAAATAAAAACAGAATAGGGGAGTTTAACTTGCTTGATAAAAGCTGCCCCCTCAATAAAAATATTAGGCGCTTCATTTAATATCGTCGCCACTAGCGCCCAAATGATCATCCCTGACGCTAAATAAGGAAAGTACCTTTGTAAATCCATATTGAATAAATGACCATACAAAAAACCCATCGCATACACAGTGATCGCCATGCTAATAGTGATCCAAAAGGGGCCTAAGATAGAACGCTTATAACGAATACGAATATCTTGCCAAGCTAACATCCACCAAACTTGCCATTGCTTTAATCCAGCAAAAATATCCGTAAATATGATTTTAATAGCATTCATCGCTTAAAAATTTAACTCTAATGTTGGTTCAAATTTTTTCATTTCAGTTTTCACAATAGTTTTTACTTTTTCTAAACTGGTTGTATCATTGGCTTCAAAACGTAACACTAAATTAGGCGTCGTATTAGAACAGCGCACCAATCCCCAACCTTCAGGATATTCGACTCGTAAACCATCGATAGTAATTTTCTTAGCGCCAGCAAAGTCACCTTGTTGTACTAATTTTTCCACAAAAGCAAATTTTTTATCATCGGCCATCGCCACATTAATTTCAGGCGTGCTAGTATCTTGCGGAATATCAGCAAAAATAGAGGCAGAGTCACGGTCATCTTTAGCGATGATTTCTAGCAAACGCGCACCCGTATAAATTCCATCATCAAAACCATACCAACGCTCTTTAAAGAACATATGCCCACTCATTTCACCCGCTAATGGAGCGCCAGCTTCTTTCAATTTAGCTTTAACTAAAGAGTGGCCGGTTTTCCACATGGTCGGCTGCCCCCCATATTCGGCGATTTGTTTAGCAACATGACGCGAACATTTAATATCGTAAATAATTTCACTACCCGGATTGCGAGCTAAAATATCGATCGCGTATAGAATCAATTGGCGATCGGGGTAAACAATTTCTCCCGCTGAAGTCACCACGCCTAAACGATCGGCATCACCATCAAACGCTAAACCCACATCGGCCTGTTCCGCTTTAACTTTAGCGATTAAGTCGGTTAAATTATCAGGTTTACTCGGATCGGGATGATGGTTAGGAAAATGTCCATCGACATCACAATATAATTCTATGACTTCGCAGCCTAATTGACGATAAAGCGCAGGCGCTACAGCACCGGCAACACCATTACCACAATCGACGACAATTTTTAAGGGCCGTTGTAACTGAATATCACTGCTAATGCGTTGCATATATTGCGTGAAAATATTTTTTTCTGAGTAAATCCCTTGCCCACTAGAAAGATCATTACTAGCGATACGCTGATAAAGTTTAGTAATATCTTGTTCGGCTAACGTGTCGCCTGCAATCACGATTTTCAAGCCATTATAATTGGCTGGATTATGACTACCGGTTAACATCACACCGCTTTGGGTATCTAAAATATGACAGGCATAATAAACCAAAGGAGTAGGGACCATGCCGATATCGATGACATCACAACCACTATCTAATAATCCGTGACCCAAGGCTTTGATTAACATAGGACCGGATAAACGACCATCGCGTCCAATGATCACTTGGGTTTGACCACGGCTTTGCGCTTCGCTACCAATAGCAAGGCCAATGCTATAAACGGCATTTTCAGTTAAATCTTGGCTAACAATACCGCGAATATCATAGGCGCGGAACATACTTTTCGCTATATTTTTGTCTAAATTATAGGCAGGCATTGAGTAATCCTTGCTGTATAAGAGTTTGGCAAAGCTTAACAAAAAGCAGGGGCTTATTCAATCATAATTATATTGCTTGCGTTAGGGATTTTGCAAAAAGTATATGCTATGATTTGTTGTTTTTTACATTTTATGGGTCTTCAAATCAAAGTGACCAACTATTCTAGAATAAACAGCATCTTATACCGATATACGCCTTTTATCAGTGCCATTTTAGGATTGGTTGGCTTTTTGGTGATGTGTGGATATCGCATTTTAGACCCGCTGTATTATCAATGGCTGCTCTCTGGCGATAAAGTTCAACATTTTATGGGCTGGGAATTTTTTCGTTACGCCCCTTGGCATTTTCCTTTGGGTTATATGCAAGCGCTCGGTTATCCAACCGGTACTAGCATTGTTTATACCGACTCTATTCCGCTAGTCGCGATTCCCTTAAAATTATTTTCACCTTTATTACCCCGTTTTTTCCAATATTCTGGTTTGTGGATATGTTTAAGTTTTATTCTTCAAGGATATTTTGCCAGTAAACTTTTGAAAAAAATTACTGATAATTTTTTTATTGTGCTTTTAGGTAGCATTTTTTTTATCTATTCTCCAACCTTTTTACAAAAAGAAGTATTTAATGGTTGGGAAGCCATGGGTTCACTTTGGCTAGTTTTAGCCGCATTATATCTTTACTTTTTAGAAATCGAATTTAAAACCCATTGCAAATGGATTGTTTTATTAGCGCTAACTATTTGTATACATTTTTATGTATATGGAATGGTGTTTTTCATCTTTCTTGCTTATCTATGGAAAGTTTGTCGACATACCGATACCAAATCCTTGATCACTGCAATTAAGTTATTTTTTATTGCAGGGTTAGTTACTCTAATAATCATGTGGATAATTGGTTATTTTGCTATTTCCTTAGGAAGCGGTGCAGCTCCCGGCTTTGGCTCTTATTCGATGAACTTAAACGAACCTTTCAATCCCTGGATTTATCCGGCTTTATTTTTCAAACCTTTACCGTTGAGCCCCGGAGGGCAGGGAGAAGGATTTAATTATTTAGGTCTTGGCTTGCTTATATTAATCATGTTCGCGGTATATGAATTTTGTGGTCAATCTAGTATCCGTCACTATGTAAAACGGCACTACTTACCGCTATTAACTGTTGCAACAATGTTATTTTTATATAGCTTATCTAATAAAATTTATTTTGGGCCACATCTAATCGCTTCTATCCCATTACCTTCTTTTTTATTAAATCACCTCTTTCCTATTTATAGAGCATCTGGCCGAATGTTTGCACCTGCTGGTTACATTATAATATTGCTCTCTATCGCTATTATAATAAAAGCGAATAGCGGTAAACAGGCTATGATTGTGATTCTACTTTTAGTCAGTATACAGCTTATTGATTTGTCACCAACGATTTCCAATTTTAAACCGCAAAGCGAACCACCGTCATTGCCATCACCAATTTGGACAGATATGGGCAAAAACATCAGCCACATAGATTTCCTTCCTGCTAATAACTGGCCCAACGAAATTTACATTTCTTTTACTAGCTTTGCTGTGCAATATCAATTAACCATGAATACATTTAATCTTTCTCGTTTTAATCAAGAAAAGAGAAATCAATATAATGCTATATTAATGCAAACTTATGAAAAAGGTAATTTAAAAGAAGATACTCTTTACGTATGGAATCCATGGCCTGCATCCCAAGGATGTGTTGTGCTGAAGGCTCCCCCTGGGTTTATTGCAGGACAAGTAGACGGATATTGGATTATTGTTTCTAAAAAAACAGTGCCAAAAGCCGATACCACTTTATTGAAATCTTGTATTAAATGATCTTAATAAGGGCATAGAAAAAGATGAGAGACATGAATGTTAAAAGCGGCCAATCTACGCCAGATACTACTCTAGCAAATAGATTATATCGATGCGCTCCCTATATTGGGGCTATGTTAGGCTTAATCTGCTTTTTTTTGATTTGTGGCTATAAAGTTCTTAATCCTTTATATTATCAATGGTTAATGGTTGGCGATGCGGCCCAGCATTTTATGGGCTGGCAATTTTATCGCAATGCCGCTTGGCATTTCCCACTGGGTTATATGGATAATATCACCTATACTACCGGCACTAGTATTGTATATACCGATTCTATTCCCTTGCTCGCCATCCCCCTAAAGTTATTATCCACTTACCTACCTACCTATTTCCAGTATCGAGGAATATGGATGTGTTTAAGTTTTTTGTTACAAGGATATTTTGCCGCAAAACTATTACAAAAAATCACCACCCATTATGCGATAGTGATTTTAGGCATCATTTTTTTCATTTTATCGCCTACTTTTATACAGAAAGAAGTTTTTAATGGCTGGGAAGGCATGGGTTCTTTATGGTTAGTAATAGCCAGCCTATACTTTTATTTTTCAAATGGTCAATTTAAAAACCAGCTAAAATGGATACTATTATTAAGCATAGCTGTATTAATTCATTTTTACGTATTTGGTATGGTGTTCGCGGTTTTTGTTGCTTATTGTATAAAACTTTGCTGGCAAGAGGGTAAGTCGGCAACAAAAGCGATTTTTCAATTATGGTTAATGTTTGTGCCTATTACACTATTTTTAATGTGGATTGTTGGGTATTTTGTTATTTCCACTAAAAACTCTAGCCTAGGCGGTTATGGATATTTCTCTCTGAATTTATTGGCATTTATTAACCCGAGTGTTTATCCAAGCTTATTTTTAAATCCATTTACTGTAGCGCCTCCTCAATGGCAAGAAAGCTATAATTATCTAGGTATGGGGGTATTATTACTTATCATACTAGCCACGTATGAATTAAGTAAAAATAAAGCGGCACGAGGTTATGTAAAAAAAGAATTTTTTCCATTATTCATTATTGCAATAATATTAGTTTTATTTGCCTTATCCAATAAAATCTATTTTGGCCCACACTTGATTTTTTCCTTCTCCATACCTGATTTTCTTTATAACCTATGTTCTATTTATCGCTCTTCAGGTCGAATGATTGCCCCGGTAGGTTATTTATTAGCCTTAATATCGATTGCTATCTTAGCTCGCTCAGACCAGAAAAAACGAACCATTGGCTTTCTGCTTTTTTTTGCAATAATACAGTCAGCAGATTTATTCCCTCTATTACGTTATTATCAAGATAGCGACTGGCAAACTCCATTGCGTTCTACTGCATGGCAAC
>JACCDV010789708.1_pt1 | contig 44350 bp, 17 predicted proteins | sample 7446131 | NCBI WGS metagenome assembly JACCDV01 (sample SAMN15323448, study PRJNA562643) | freshwater metagenome | isolation source: river surface water | place: USA:Blue River Watershed | collected 2017-08-17
CCATCGCCACGAACAGCGCGCGCCAGCCCCAGATCGGCAGCAGCCACTGCACCGGCAGTGTGGCCGCCACCATGCCCAGCGAGCCGGTCATCAGCATCCACGAATTGGTGCGCAGCTGCGTGCTGGGGTTGAACCAGCGGCGGTAGCCCGTAAGCGGCGCCATCAGGCAAGCGCTCACGCCCACACCGCACAACATGCGTGCGACCAGCAGACCGGTGAAACTGTCGGCCTGGGCAAAGGCCACACAACCGAGCACCGCCACCGCCAGAAAGGCCAGGATGACGCTGCGCGGGCCGTACCGATCCAGCCATCGGCCCAGCGGCAGCTGCGTGAGCGAGAAGCCCAGAAAGTAGCCCCCGGCCAGCAGGCCGAGGTCACTCGCCTGCAAGCCCAGCTCTTGCGTGAGCACGGGCGAGAGCGTGGCCGTGATGGCGCGCACCAGGGCCGAGAAAAAATAGGCCAGCGCAAAGGCCAGGAACACGACCACCGCCATGCGGCGGGTCAGATGCTGCGCGCTCACGGCTGCACCCCGTCAAACAGGGCTTGCGCCATCTCGGGGGGGATCTTGTCGGCATAAACCACCGCATGGACCACCCGCAGGTGATCACCTTCGGCAAAGGCGCCCCAGACCGCCTGCGCCGCCACCGGCTGCCCGTTGGCGCGCTGGCCCTGCACCTGGATGCGCTGCGCCGAACCCAGTGGCAACATGCCAGGGCGCTGCCAGGCTTCGGTAGCGATGGGGGCTTTGACCTGCAGATGGGCCAGCGTGGCCTGCTGCCAGCCAGCCAGCACCGCCTGGGCGTCGGCTCCAGTCGCCAGCGGAGCGGTCATGACGGCCAGCATGGCCTTGCCCGAGTCGCAACCGGCCACCGTCAGCTGTACCGAGGCGCCGCCCAGCGGCACTTCACGTGTGGTGCGGTCAGGTTTGCAGGGCAATTGCGCCTTGAGGGTGATGCCTTCAAAGGCAATCTGGCGCCAGTTCTGTTCGGGGCTGCACGCGCTCAGACAGGCCAGCAAGGCCAGCGTGGAAAAAACTCGCATCCGCCTATTGTAGAAGCGGGCTGAGATGGCGATACCCGCCTGCTGCTGTGGAGGCCCTTGATCGGCGATCCAGCAGCTTCATAGTGACAAGTGGAGGGCCCAGGGCATGGCGCCCGACTGAACGGCATCGCAAGCAATGGGGTGATTTTGCCCACTGCAATGCGCGCATTGACCTACAAGTTCAAGCGACCTGCTTAGCCAATGCACTCATTTCCAATATCAAACAAGAGCCGAAAAATCATCAATTTTCATTAATGACGCCAAATGAGCGTAAATAGGTCCCAGATAACCCATTTGACGCAAACTCAAAAAATTCTCATCATCAAGAGATGACAGTTTATTTTCATCAATTATGTAACTTCCACCATACACTTTCTCCCCGTCTGGACCTCTAACTTTGAAATCACAAGGAGAAAGTAGATTTAAAGCGACCAATTTTTCACAAAAATTGGATGCCATTGACTCGGAATTCATCAGTTCCTGCAAAAAATCACTGATCTTTGCCATACTCGGTGTGATTTCTCCATCCGCATCAATCAACAACTCTCCATCGTTCCAGTTTATTTTTTTGCTCTCTGCATCTATGCAAATTGCCATTTCGCCTTGGCCATTATCGGTCAATGCAAAAGGATATCTTCTGAATGCAGCTGGAATATAGTAGCCTGGACGCCAATCACCGGACTCATTAATGAAAAGATTTTTCCCAGGCTCTAAACCCAACAATGCCATGGGATGAAATTTCCCTTGGTCGCCAGACTTGACAAACACAATAGGGTAATTCACGGACACTTTGACAAATTCGTGCAAAACAACCGAAACCAAATGATGCACCGATGCAAACGAGTAAGCCTCCGTGTTGTTTAGGCGTATGTTTGCGTGCGTATTTTTATTCAAAACTTCATATTTTGACATTTTATTACCTCCTATTTTCATTCGACAGCAATGATTGAATCTGAGAGTCGAGTATTTTTCTTTCCGCCAATGTAGTCAATTCTTTATCAATTTTTTCAATTGCAGGCATGACAAATGGTCTCGAATCCAATAAACCGACAATGTGCCAACCATCTTTGACGCGAATCGGAGAAGCGGTATAGGTTCCCTTGGCCATATTTGCAACTGTCTGACGAAAATCTGGCAGTACGGCGGATATATTAATCCAATCTGTTCGATTGAATGAATATTTCACGCTCGAATCGAATACTTTTTTGGGCTCAACAGTCGTCCAATCACTGGCAGTATTCATCTTGTCCATAAGGATTTTTGCCGCTTTTTCATCCACAACAAATACATGGAAAATTTTATATTCAGTTTTACCCAATAAATCCGACTGCTCTTTGTATACAGCCTCTTTGAGAGACTGCGTCACCGGATTTTTTTCCAATATCAGCTGAGCCCAGGCTTTGAACAACACAGCGTCACGTGCAGCATTCAAAGCGATTTGCACATTTTTATCATTTTGTATCCCTTTTTCACGAATATCTTTTAATATTATTTCTTTAACTTTTTTATCTTTTTCAAAGTCTGTCTGGGCCATCAAGGAATTTGTCGCAAAAAATGCAACCAGAATTAAAATTAGGTTTTTCATAATTCAAAAAAATGGGCAGCTCCGAAGAACTGCCCATAAAAATTACCCATTGATTAGAAAGTTTTTACAAATCCAATACGAGCCTGAACATCCGACCCCCGATCCCAGCCACGAGAAACACCAATTGAAGATTCAAAAGATGTATCAGGTGCGTACTGATAACGGATACCTGTCATCAGTTGTGTGTTCGAAGACATTGCGGAACGTCCCTCTACAGTAAATTTAGCTTGATCATTGTCATAACCAACCGTAACTGTATCTTTATGACGATTACCAGCACCGTAATTCAATGAACCATACCAGGTAGCAAGCTTATTGATTTGAGCGCCAAACTCAATACCCAAATCGATCTGTTTATAGCTGTAAGTATCCGCAGCAACAGACAGTGTGTTTAAAGAAGACGTGTTTCCTGTTTCATTCACACGATCTCTTTTAGCGTGACCCATGGCCAATGATCCACGCAGCATCACATAATTGCTGTCAAACGTATATCGACTCTCGAGGCCCGTCTGGAATTGAGTTGATGAACTGCTCACGTCACTGAATTGTGATTGTGCAACAGCTCGTGTCCCTTTCAACGTCAGATCTGCATGTGACAAACCAACAAACCAAACGCTGTTTGGCAAAGCAGCTGCTGTACCATAGACCGATACACCTGCATTGAAACCGTTACCGCTGGCCTGAACAAAATTGCTTCGAACACTGGGATCAACAACGCCGAACGACATCAGAACCGTGTTATCACCCCATTGCCGAGTTGCACCGATGTTTGACGAACGCAAACTCAAACCATAGGCTTGATGATCAGAGTATTTCTGATTAGCCCTTGTTGTACTGGATGCATATGCAAACAATTTGTCTGTTGTGCCCAGTTGAGATTTCCAGACAGGCAACGCATCTTGAGCCGCTGCCTGGCTGAGGTCACTCAAACCGAGGTATGTTTCAGGGTTGTATGCACTGTAAACAGCTTTAGTGGCCACCGATCCAGAAGAAGTGCTTTGAATCAATTTTTCGATAAATTGACCGCCATAGAATTGAGCCACGTTACCGGTTGATGACTGCAGCAAACCGTTGTAAATGGCTTTCTCATTTGCGGTAACTGCGGTGTTGCGAATTTGTGTCATGTTGGCGCTTGCACCCAATCCGACGACATTACCTGTTGCCAAACTCAAAGCACCAACATTCAAACTTGGATCCGCGTTCACTTCACCAAATTTACCCTGAATCTTACCAACTGTGAAATTGAAAATATTCACCGTGGATCCCAGACTCAATGGCGCTGTGACGCCGTTATCCACAACGTCAAGTTGTGCAGCTGTCGAAATCTTGAAGTCAGCATTTGGTCCAATGATCAATTGGTCAAATCCAACCCCAGCAGATTGGGCCGGATTTTTGATTTCCATTGTAGTGATGGAACCTGATTCCAAAAGCAGACCGTTGGTGAAGGTCAAAATACCAGGAGAATATCCAGGCTTCAATTGGCCACCAGAATACACTGTTGTGATGCCATTTACAGCACCACCACCCTGCAGGGTACCGTAAACATTAACACCATTTTTCGCGTCCACCAAGGCACCAGTGCCACCATTCACACCCAAAGACAAAACACCATTTACATCCAGTTGTTTAGTCGTCAATTTTGCATTATTGCCGAGAGATGTCGTGGAATTTTGATTAACTGTGAAATTTGCATCAGGCGTTGATAACTTGTCCGTAATACTGAACGAACCATTGTTGACAGCGATTTGACCAGAACCCGATATTTGACCAGTGAAGGTTCCACCTGCGACAATCGACAGGTTGTTAGTTCCCAAATCCAAAGAACCAGCACCAAGCAGTTGATAAATCGATTGATTTCCTGTGAGCAATGACAACTTGCCTTCAGAAGTGATGTCAACAATAGCATCGGCAGACAAAATACCACCTTTATTCAATATCAATTCACCTTCACTGATCTTGATATTTTTCATGTCGATAGTATTGGAAAGTGTCAGCTTACCAACGCCCTCTTTGACAAAAGCAGACAAATCATCGCCTCGAATAATTTGTCCTTCGTAGCTTGAGTTTCCTGCTTGAGCCAAACGCAAGGTTGTCCCACCAGCAACTTCGACCCTACCATCAGCTGAACCTGAGAATCCAGCAGCGCCAGCATTAAGTTGACGTTCAAGTGTCGTTCCCGAATCTGTGACAGCGAGAGTGCCATTCACAACCAAACGGCCATTGTTGATAAATTTGTCTGTTGTTGTGAGATCAGCATTCAGATACACAGATCTGGGTGCATTGTTCCTCATAGATTTAATAGTGTCCGCTGTTGCAACCACATACGAACCATTGTTGACCGTAATATCAAGCGCATCGTTCATGGTGCCAGCGGCAATGACACGTCCGTCATTGATCGTCAAACCACCAGAGAATGTTTGATTTTTTGTCAAAAGCAAATCACCCACGCCCGTCTTGGTCAAGGAGCCTGTGCCAGCAAATACACCTGCGAAATCAGAAATGGAATTAGATTTCAAATCCAGTGTTAAATTGGTTCCTGTCTCCACGCCGCCTGAGCAAGCTTCATTGTGCAAACTGGACAGGCAGAAAACAGCAGTTGAGGCCCCTTGCAAAACTCCTGTGGAAATTGTGGAGTCTTGACCCACACCCCAATACCCATCGTTGATCACCTTTTTGCTACTCGGTGTTGTCAAATTACCTTTCAATGAAAGGGCACCAGTGTTTGTAACATTTCCAGTCACACTGGTGTTGCCGACGATGTGCATAGCACGCTCATTCGTCAAATCATTACCAACGGTCACATCGCCCATGATGGTCATGGCTGATGCACCCAAGTTATAGAGATTTCGCCCAACGGTCACAGCATCGTTAAATGTTGCAGCACCAGATGAGTTGATCAAATCAAATAGAACAGATGTCACACCGTCAACTTGTGAAGTGCCGACGTTATTGAAGAACGACCCAACCACTTGCAATTTATTATTGAAGGTCAAAGTTCCACTGTTGGTCAAATCAAATCTGACCAAAGATTCGCCTGAAACACTGCTCAAACCGGCGTTGGTGTAATAACCTTCAACTTTAATTCCACCGGCTGTCACTGACAATTCACCCGAACCAGTGTTGCTCAGATGCCGTCCAACGGTCAGGTCACCAGAAACATAGGCGTCGCCATTGTTTGTAAAGTCTCTGTTGACGGTCAAACCATTTTGTTGAACGGTCAAGCTTGCAAGTGGGCTGTTGGTCAAATCAACGCCAACTGTGGTTTTGTCCGCTACCACAGCCGTACCCAGGTTTGCAAATGAGCCACCAACGGTCAATCGACCTTCCTTAATCAACATCGTGGCCAGGGTAGGGCCACTGCTGTTGTGGTTCAACAAATCGTCTTCGATTGCAGTGTTACCCGTGACATCCACTTTGCCGCTGTTAAGCAACGAGCCCCCGCCTAAAGAAGAGCCAACACTCAGTCCCCCTTGTTTCACAGTGAAGGTATTGCTGTTGGTGAAATTAGAGCCAACGGTGACCTTGCCGTCAACGACCGCAGTACCGGAGTTGTCGATGTCAGCCGCAACATCCAATGTACCTTCATCGATTTTTAATTGCCCTGTACTCGAGTTGACCAGGCGGCCTGCAACAGAAGAGTTGCCTTTCACAGTGAGCTTGTCTGTGTTGTCAACATAACCTCCAACAACAAGCCCACCGCCCAACACGTTCATCACACCGTCGTTGTCTAAATTCAAACCAACAACAGCCGTATTTCCGACCTCAATAACACCAAGGTTGCTCAGTGAACCCCTAGTGACACTCAAACCAGCATCAATCGCCACCAAACCTGAATTGGTGAAACTACCATTACTGACTGCAACAGAGCCAGCGTTGATCTCATCGGTATTCACCAGATGACCAGCAACAACCCGCAGCTCGTCGCTCACATTGATAAGACCCGTGTTATTCAGGTCTTGACCCACTTTGACATTACCCAAAACATCCACATCACCAGTGTTTTGCAGATTTCTGATTGACTCCATATTGCCTGTCAAACCCAGAACACCCGAGTTCAGAATATCTCGTCCTGCTTTGAGGCCACCGACAGAATCGTAGGCACCACTGTTGACGAAATCCAGATTCGTCTCCAAATCTCCTGTGGACAGCCAAACAGAGCCAGTTGTGTTTTGCATACTGCCAGCAGTAATTTTCCCATACTGCAATATCACACCCTGGTTGACAAAACTACCGCCAACAACCAACTCACCATTCCATGCATCAAAGTCTTGGGGCAAATAATCCGACATGCCGGCAGACTGGATGGTAGAAGTTTTGGTGTTTTCAGCCACATCATTGAAATTACTACCCAAAACCCGCAAAGCCCCTTTGTTAACAAAGTTGCCAGATGCAGTCAATTTTTGAGTTAATGTTAAATTGCCGCCCAAAAGAACATCGACGTTTGTCAGCGATTCTTCTTTAAACAGCTGCAAATGTGTTTGTTGACCTGAATCTCTATCAGCCAAGATAACCAAATCAGATGTGGGCTTGAAAAGCTTACCCGCCGCACCATCTTGATTGAATGTGGAAAGAGTGCCGCCAGCAACAATCAAATCATCAAGATTGTTTTGTCCTGTCATGAACAAAGTACCGTTGTACTTGGATGCTGAACCGCTTGAATCACCAACCACCAAAAGGCTATTCAAGCCGTTTGTATTTACCCAGTCTCCTGACAATGTTGCGTTAGAAGCTCTATAGTCATCATTTTTATAAACAGCAACTCGTGCAATCTTGCCATCCAAATTCACATTGTTGGTGAAATTGACCCAGCCTTGCGAATAGTCGGAGCCAAACGTCAACACACCATTATTGCCCAGGCCATTGCCATCCGATGGTGTGACAAAAAATCCGTCAGATCCCCATTTCAAATCCTGACCCTTGCCTTGGTCGTTGACTGCCCCCAAATTGACAGTCAACAACCCTTTGAATCCAGAAGCGAAACCACCTGAACCTGTCCAAGCGGTTTCACTGGGATCTGTACCGGCAAGACGTGTGTAATCTTCACCTTCGCGCAACAAAAGCGTACCGACAGTATCCAGCGAGAGCGTACTGGTGACTTTATTGGCCCCTGGGTCGACGGTAATAGAACCGGCACCATTGAAGCGGATAAGGGACAAGTCATTCACACCCACACCGACCGTAGCTAACAAGGTGGCGCCTTCCAAAATGGTATGACCTGAATAGGTGTTTGCACCATTCAAAATCACCAAGCCACCGCCATTACCGCCAAGACCACCAATTCTCAAATCGGCACCTTCTCCAGCCGCGTTCTGGAAACCATCGTTGGTTGCCAAACTGTCATCGGCGATCGTTCCATCGAATTGGATGGTCTTGCCTTGACCTGGCTGCAGTCGAACAGTAGAGCCTTTCATCATGAAAAGGTCTGTTCCAGCTTCTGAACCGGCCTCGCCAAATTCGCTAGACGTGCTGCCGCCAGCCACATAGTTGTTGGAGAAACGCGCATTGCCCTGGATCAGCAAACTGCCACCTGCTCGCACAAAGATGGAGCCACCGAGACCGGAACCACCTCCGCCAAACATGCCATCGCCGTTAGCGCCCTGGCCAGCAGCAAAACCCGCATAGCCACCATCACCTGGGTCACCGCCGCCGGCGTTTCCGTTGGCACCGGCCAAACCACCGGCACCACCCTGGCCACCACCGGCACCAAAGCCACCAGACCCACCCATGCCGCCGGAGCCCCCGTCACCACCATCAGAAATGGCGGTCGCACCGTTGCCGCCGTTACCGCCGGCACCACCGGCACCACCACCGAAGAAGTCAGCACCACCACTGGCTTGACCACCGTCACCACCTGCGCCACCCAATCCGGCAAGGCCCATGGCAAGTTCAGCAGCCCACTTGCTCAAATGCGTTGTCGCCAGCACCAAGTCGGAAACCGCCCAGACAACGTCAAATGTCGCGTTGATGTTGTTTTTGGTTTTCAAACGCAGCTCTTGTGTCGCACTGGCCACTTCCGATGTTTTGGCTGCAATCTCAATGGGGTCAGGCGCAACGAACGCCAAACCACCCTGCGGATCGGGCGTGGATGCGGCGATCAGTTCTTGTGTTTTCTCGCTAAATCCAGTCGTCGCGAGCACCAACTCTTCGGCTGCGACAACCAAGTTACGTGTAGCTTGCTTGAGCTGAATAGAAGCCACAATTTCGTCATAGACCAAGAAGAAATCGACCGGAAGTCCGTTGCTACCGTTACCACCAGCACCTCCGTTGTATCCCCGACCATTCGTGTTGTCCTTGGCCCCACTGCCATTGGTTCCATCCACCCCTTCGGCATCGTTAAAGAAGCTGCTGACACCATTGGCAGAATAGCCAGAGGTTCCATTGTTGCCGCTGACCCGAGTAAAAGTGTCAGTTAATCCATTCATGTTGCCCCCCGTGACCAAGGGGGATGACATCGTGAATCCTTCAATCACATTGGATGTCACGGCTTGTGACAACTCAATGGTAATTTGACCATTGCCAACAGACACGCTTTTAACGGTCGTTCCGTCAGCAAAAGACGAACCATTGACCTGTCGGTCTTTTAACAAGGCTGTGATCTTTTGTTGTTTCTCTGCCGTGGTCCCAGTATAGGCACTGGTATTGAATGGAACCGTGATGGACTTGTTCGCATTGCTAACCTGGGCTGCCGATATTTTCAGTGCCAAACCCAAATTAGGATCGTAATAATCCGACAGTTTTTGCCCAGAAGTTTGCGGATCAACGGTCACCACATCCCCCACAACACTGGACACAGTACCTACGAAAGTGGACCCATTCAAGCCTGGAACATATACCAACTGCCCTTCTTTGAACTTAGAGCCTGCACCCAATATCCTGACGCTGTTGTTGCCCGTCAACGGGTTTTCAACAAATTTCAGTGAAGTGGCAGCAACAGGGACATCTTTGTCCAAAACGACTTGCTTCCCATCCTGTGAAACAGAAAGCACCGTAGCAGTTGTGGTGGCACCGTCTATTTCCCAGGTCACCGCCATACCGGGAATATAGGTCGCAGATGATTTGTAAGTGTTAACCACTTTGCGGTTGCCTGAATTGACAGCAAATGGCACCACGTTAAAGATGGGCTGCTTAATCACTTCCAGAGAAGTCACGCCAGTGCTCGACGGGGTGACATCCAGTACAAACGCCTTTGGCTTGCCGACCAAAGAGTTATTGGCATTTAATGCCGCATCTTCTTCAGAAGTATAGCGAACCACATCCACAATGGTCGCCAATACCGCTGTTGGATCACCACTCAAGCCGATAAAAATCTTGTCACCTTGGTTGATTTCAAGAGCGCCCGGAATTTCTCTTGTTTTTCGAACAAGTTCGCTTGTCGGATTCTGAGGATCGTTCGGGTTCGTTTTTTGTATCGTTTGGCTGTCAAAACCGTATTGAATCGTCAGTGTTCCATCGACCACTTTAAAGCCTGACGTTCCACCGGTTCCGAGCGGATTGGTATTGATGTTTGTATCGGTTGGGGCCACATAACCACCAATCGTGATGGCTTTAGCAGCAACAGGCTGCGCAAAACGCACAACACCAGAGCTGACATCCTGGATGGTTGTGGTCACATCGTTGAAATTTGAGAAAGTCGCCGGTGCGTCCTTAGCCAAAAAAGATGCAAAGTCGCTGGAAACAGAGACCCGGTCAATACCGTAGGTCACCACATTGTTAACAACACTCCTGGTCACACCGAGTGTGGCGCCATTAATCTTCACGAAGTCCGCTTGACTGACTGGCATTTCATCCAGTTTGATGTTGGCCCCAGTGATGTTGAGCATCTGACTCGCGTAGGACACTGGCGCCACAGAACCACCACTGCCACCCTGAACCCTGTTGTTGGCAAAGTCGGTGTTGATCACCGTCAGAGAAGCGCCTGCATCCACGAAAAATGCGCCACCCAAGCCTGCACCACCGCCCGAACCTGCACCCCCGACTGTCTTGAAACTGTGCACCAACGACTGGCTTGTTGTCGTGCCGATCTGTACCGATGCCGCACCGTTAAAACGCTCATCACCCGTGATCAGATAACCGGTGCTCATGCCACCGTCAATGTTGCCCGAGAGATTTTCGCTCAACGCCTGTGCCGCAACGTGCAAAGACACCGATGAAAGCAGGGCAGAAGCCAGCATCAAAGAAGTGACTTTGTTCAATCGCAAAGGCGCCTTGCGGTTTGTTTTGCTGCTGTGGTTGTTTTTGTTACTCATGGAAGTTCCTGTGTTACGTCACAAAGTCAGTTACTTGAAATCAGATCAAAAACCAGGCATCGGGACCGCCCAGTTCAATGCATACTTTCGACAACAAAATTTCACATGCCGCATGGCATGAAAAAATTTACTCTCAAAAAATTGCAATCTAGGACATACTAAAACCATAAAAACAGTCAAATCTGACAAGTTCTATCCACCCAGGTGGAAGTTGCCGTGGGTCTGAGCATCAGACTCACGGCCTGTTGGCAAGGCATGGGCAGAAAAGGGGCCGAAGCCCCTTGCTGGTCAAAAGCCCCAGGCAGCACCTGCGGCGAAGACCGCTTTCTTTGCGCCATCGTTCAGGCCAGAAGACAGCGTGACTTTGTAAACGGCATTGCCGTCGCCACGGATGTTCATGCCCATGGCCAGAGCAGACTTGCCCATGAAACTGCCTACACCCATGCCAAAGGTACGGTCCTGGCCAGCAGCCAGCGTGGGAATGTTGGCTTGGGCGGCCACGGATGCAATGGCACCCGCAAACTGGCGCACGTTCACGGCATCAAAATCTGCACGACCATCGGCCACACCGGTCACCGTGATCGGGGCACCTGTCTGGGCGTTGCTGAATGTGGCAGCTCGGTCAGTCAAGGTCATGCTGGAAGACTCGGTACCACCCGAAATGGTGGTTTGCGACTCGGTCACCACCAAGCCGTGGGTGTTGCCCAAACCATTGGTCAAAGTCACGGACGCGGTGGGCGCAGCGGGATTCACGTAGCCTGTGGCGCCCGATGTCAAGATTTTGCCGTTTGCATTCACGGTGGTGCCGCCAGTGTTAGTCAACAACACTTGACCTGTGGTTGTCGTACTGGCTGCTGCCAAACCAGAAGCACCTGCAGTCACAGACGTGTTGGCGCTGCCATTGGCCAAAGCTTGGCGGGCGTTGCCAGCCGTTGCAGTGACCGTGGTCCCACCACTGGTGTTACCAATGCTGTTGGTCGAAACACTGTTGGTGCCCATGTTGTTCACAGGGCCCTGAATGTTGTTGGCCGTCGTGGCCGTGATGTTGTTTGTAGCCGCTGAAATATTGTTGTCTGTTGCAGCGGTGATGGTGTTGGCACCCGTCGACAACATGCTGTTGGCAGCACCCGTGATGATGTTGGTGCCGCTTTGAATCATGGTGGTGTTGTCCCCATAACCAATGGTAGTGTTACCGGAACCAGCTGTCGTGTTGATTCTGGTCACGCCGGTTTGCGTGAAGGCACCGGTGCTGGTAGTGGTTCCCACAATGGTATTGACCGAGTTGACGTTACCGATGTTGGTAGCGCCCCCTGCTGTACCAATGTTTGTGGTCGCCGTACCGCTGGCGTTGATGCTGGTCGCACCCGTGATGCTGGTCGTGCCGGACAAAGAGGTTGTGCCCGTTTGCGTCAACACACCTGATGTGGTCACCGCTCCGGTGCCCACGGTCAATTCTGACGCTCCACCGCCAGAATTAATGGATGTAGGACTGTAAATGTTGGTTTGGCTGGTATGCAAATTAATGCTGCTATTGGCATGCAGCCCAATAAAGTCACTGCTGTTGATATCGATGTAAGTGTCGTTGCCCGATTGCAAAATCAATACTTCATTGCCCGTATTGTCAGTGTCAGCATAAAGGCCCGTGCTGCCAACATCAGCCATGGCAGCACCACTCAATGCAAACACAGCGACAGCGATAGCCGATAAACGTGTATTTTTAAATTTTTTCATGATCTTTCCTTGGTTGAAATGAAACAAACATAAGTCTCTGCAGTTGCATGCGCAGCCTTTACAGGACAACTTCTTTTTTGACAGAAACACAGCCACTGCCGGCGGTCAGCAAAAAAACTTTGGTGCCCACACCACCATCGAGCACCAGAACATTCTTTTTGAGCGTGCCAACGCGTTTGAATTTGTCAAATTGCTGCGTGGCCAGTGCGTCACAGCCTTTGGGCCAATACATGACGGCGTCATAAGTCGCCCCACAGCCATTGCTTTGATTGGGTGCAAAAGTTGCCGACACATAGGCAGAACCATCAGGGGTGGGCGATTCAAGAACAAAGTGGGCAAGACGGTTGTCCACATCCTGAGAGGCAGGCAACAACATCGCCCCCGCCATGGGGCCAAAATTCAAAAAATTACTGACCTGCTCCACCCGGGATGCACACTTCAATACCCCTTGCCCAACCAACCCACGCGTCACTGCATTGGGAGAAGAAGGACTCGCTTGATTAAGTGACGCGGGCGTACCCGCCATAGGGCTGGTAGTTCTGACGACGTCCGATGGCGCATCTTTTTTGTCTGTCCTGACTTCCTGGGCTTGAACCAACCCGCTCATCAACATGCAGAAGAGCAGCCATGCATGAGAAAATAGACTAAACTTCTGTGACATTTGTTTTTTTTACTTTACACTTCAACGTAAAAAACAATTACCCCCCAATATAATGTTGACAAAGACAACAAATCTAACAATTTATGTCAATTTGACTATTTGTTGTTTTTTGAACATCACAATTCAAACTGGCAAGGTCGCGCATACTCGCGCAAACCGAGCTTGGCGGTTCAGTCTCTGGATCGGGCTGCTTGCCTTGTTGTATGGGACTGTTGAGGCAAACCCTTTGCCTTCCCAGTCTCAGGCATCCAGCATTGATCTGGAGCCTCACGCCGCTTTGCTGTCGGACCCCACGGGCAACTTGTCGTTTGAGGAAGTGTCCAGCCCCGCCTATACCGCCCGATTCACACCGCTCAACAAGCCACTGAGCTTGGGATTCACCAGCACGGTGGCTTGGGTCAGGATTCAAATGACGCCCACAGAGTCATCGCAACGCTTCCTGGAAGTGGGGCAACCCATTCTGGAAGATGTTCGGCTTTACCAGCGCACAAACGAAGGGGCACTGCAGCTGCGCTATGGCACTCTGATGGATGCGGATGTGCCCAGAGAAACCGCTTACCGTCGCCCTGTTTTCAAAGTGGATCTGACGGCGCATGCGCCCACCGTTTTGTATTTGCGCTTGGCCACACGCACGTCGATGGTGACCACCCTCAAGCTGTGGTCGCCCGTGGCGCTGTTTGAAGACAGCAACAAGGAAACATTCGCTTGGGGGCTTGTGTTTGGCGCTTATTTGCTGGTGGTGTTTTTCTACAGCGCTTTCTGGGTCTGGACACGCGAAAAAGTTCATCTGTACTACGTCTTGTACGTGAGCACCAATTTGGGGGCCGCATTATTGACTGGGCGCTGGAACGACATGCTGAAGCTGGACATCCACTCCAACGCGCACACAATGGCTTTGGGTGTGTTTATTTGCTTGTCTTTGTGGATTGGCCCGGTTTTCACCATCTTGTATTTGGGCGTGCACCGCATCTGGCCCCAAATTTCACGCATTTATTTGCGAATTTGCGCCAGCATTTCCCTGGTGTGTATTGGCCTAGTTTTAATGGATCATTACAGCCAAGGGGTCGTGACGGTTCAACTCACCAGCATTTTGGTGATTTTCATCACCATGGGCATGTGCGGCTACCTGGCATACAAAGGCGACAAAAGAGGGCAATTGCTGTTGTTGGCGTTTGGTCTTTTTTACATGGGTGTCATCTGGCGGTACTTGCGCAACATTGGCTTCATCGAGCCCACATCATGGAATGAAAACGTCTATCAGGTCGGCGCCTTTATCCACATGATGGTCATGAGCACGGGCATTTTTTCAAGCTACAACACGCTGCGCCGCCAATCAGAACATGAAAAAGCCCGGGCAAATGCACAAGAAAAGCAACGTGAACGGCAGTATGAATTTCTGGGTATGGTGTCACACGAGGTCCGGACACCGCTGACGGTGATTTCTGCCAGTGCGGACAACCTGTTGATCGATGCGTCCTTGACGATCAACGCCAAAAATCGGGTGAGCAAAATCATCCGTCACAGCGAAAAACTGCAAAAACTGTTCGACACGTATTTGAACAATGAGCGCTTGCTCAATGGGGATAACGCCATCCGGATGTCGAGTGTCAATCTCGCCTCCTTGTGTGAGTCTTTGGTGCAAGATATGCAAGACGCACACGGCACGGACATTCAATTCGACGCACCCATCCAACTGAATGTGGAGTGTGATGGCGATTTGTTGCGTGTAGCCATTTCCAACTTGCTGGAAAACGCCCGCAAGCATGTTCCGGAAAAATCTGTCATCACGCTTTCAGTGAAGCAGTCAGGCCATGTCGCACAGATTTCGGTGACCGATCAGGGGCCTGGCGTGGATGATCAGGACATGCCCTTCATCTTTGACGCGTATTTCAGAGGACAAGGCGCATACACCTCCGTGGGCTCAGGCCTGGGCTTGCATTTGGTGCAGTTCATCGCCAAACAACATCAGGGCCAGGTCTATGCCAAAAAATTGCAGCCCTGCGGCATGGAATTTGTGATTGAAATCCCGATCCAGCAGCCTGTTTAAGAGTCGGCGATCACACAGTCTTTTTCGATCACATAACCCGCGCCGTGCACGGTTTTGACAGGGAACACGGCCGAAGTCACGCTGGCCACTTTTTTTCTCAGGCGCAGCACCAGCACGTCCAGATTGCGGGGGTCGTAATCGGCAAAGTTTTTGCCTAGGGACTGAACCACTTTTTTCCGAGTCACGGTTTGCCCCATCAGTTCCACCAGCACCTGCAAAAAGGCGCTTTCCTGTGCGGTTAAACGAATCACCACACCGCCTGGCGTCCTCAACTCCCAGGTGGACAAAATCAGGCGCCAGCTGGCAGTAGCCTTGAGCCGCCAGCTCAAAGACTCGACGACAGCACCCAACTCCTGCAACCGCACGGGCTTAGTCAGGTAATGGTCAACGCCTGACTTAAAACCATCAATGCGGTCTTGAGTGGCGTCCTTGGCGGTAAACATGATCACACCGCAACGCACGCCCTGATCGCGCAGTTCCCGGACCAAGTCTAACCCATCACCATCGGGCAGGCTGCGGTCCACCACCGCGATGTCGGGCTTGTGTGTCAAAAACAAGGTAGAAAATTGCTTGATGCTGCACACGGTCTGAACGGTGTGGCCCGAGCCTTGCAAATAGGCGGCAAATTCTTCACGAATGTCTTCTTCGTCGTCCAATAAGATCACTGATGCCATTTTCACCCCCCCACAATTCGACACCTTATTAACACATCCCCAACAAGCACAAATCTGTTGATTTCTGACATGCTTGAGCCGTCCACCCGAAGTCGAGGATCGACAGTTTCCTGGCCGTTGGGAGGGCAAACAAAGTCGAGGGCAACGCCAGTGCTGTGGGTACCCTGTAATCCCCCACTTCTGCGCTGAAGCGAGAAGTAGAGCAGTTATGCAGCCATGGCCAGCGCTGCTTTGGGGTGATGCCGCCCAAGGCCATATTAGAACGATCGTGATTGTATTTCCACATCCACCGGGTCAATACATAAATAGTTAGAGTTTGTGATTTTTGATTGTTTTGGACATTGTATAATTTCAATGAGGTTAGCATATTTTAATCTTAAATCAATCACAAGGAATTAAAATGTCGAAAAAGGTTGTTCCTAAATATCAAAGTCGATTGACTCTTTCGTTGTTGGCTGTGGCGATGTTTGCAGTGCATTCTGCTTCGGCTCAATCCCTCAATTTTTCTCAGGCGCTGAGCCCGTTGCTGGAACGTGCGCCACGCACCCAAGCTGCTGATGCAGATTTCCGAGCAGCGGGTGCTCGGGTGGATGAGGTGACCCGACGCGCTTGGGCGCCACAATTTGAACTGAATGCATCGACGGGCTACCAGCGTTTTGAGAAACCAAACGCCGAGTTGCATGAGGTCGGCAACGCAAAAACGCACACGCTGCGCTTGACACAGCTGATTTCGGATTTTGGACGAAGCTCCAAAAGCATCCGCGAAAACGAAATGGTCAAAGCACAGGCTGAAATAGGTCTGGAGGCCATGAAGCAGGGTGTTGTATTGGATGCCTTGCAAGCGTATCTGTCTGTTCAGCGAGCGCAACAAGTGTTGGAATTTGCGCAACTGTCCGAAAAAAATATTGTGGAGCAGGCGCGCATTGAAGATGCCATGGTGGTGGCAGGGCGTGGTTATGTGTCTAATGTGCTTCAAGCCAAGGCGCAGCTTGCCGGTGCTCAAGCCCGGCGCGTACGGGCTGAGGGGGCGCAAAGTGTGGCGCTGTACCGCGTCAAAGCTGTGTTTGGTGATTTGGCAGCCAACCTGGTTTACGAGCAGCGAATTTCTCAGGCCATGAATTTGCCTCGCTCATTGCAGGCGGCATTGGATGAGGCTGATGCCAACAGTTTGCAAATTCGACTGGGGAAATTTCGGTCAGATGCGTTGGCTGAGCGCATGGCTTCCATCCGAGCAAGAGAGTACGCACCCAGGTTGCAGTTGCTGGTCGAAGCTCGGCGCGCCACCGCATTCGATGGGGTGAACGGTACGGTCAATGATGACCGCGCACAGTTGCAGCTCAATTACCCCATCAACCTGGGTATGGCTGGAGCGTCGGCGGTCAGTGGTGCTCAGTACGATATAGCGGCGAGCCTCGCTCGCGAAGAAGAAACCCGTAACCTGGTCAAAGAGCAAGTCGCCATTGCATGGCGCAATTTGCAAACCGCCCAAGACAATCAGGTGAATTTGCAAAACCAGGTCCGTTTGGCCCAAGAGTTCTTGAACATTGCGCGCCAGGAGCGAACCGTGGGTAAGCGTAATTTGCTGGATGTGTTGTCTGCAGAAACGAATTTGCTCAACGCTCAGAGTGATTTGGTGTCAACGGACTTTGACGTGGTCTCTGCAAGCTACACCTTGCTGCAGGCGATGGGACGGTTGGATTCTGCGACTGTTCTGGCGCAACTTGCATCGAAGCGTCCCTGATTTTGTCATCGGCATGCAGTCTGCATTGCCTTGTTTTTCTAATGTGATAGCACGGGGGGGATGTCTTGCACCCCTCTCGGGAGTCCCCCATGTCTGAAGTCAATCAAGCGTCCAATCCCACATCTTCCTCGGAGCCCATTGTCCTGGCACAGGCCAATGTGCCATTGCAAGCGGGGGCGCTGCCCGATGTGGCCAGTGACGCCGGGAAGTTGGCACAGGAGTCATTCACTTCGGCGTTGAGTACGGGCAAGTCGGTTCAGGAAGCGGTGAAAGAGGCCGTGGAGCAAGCCAGACAAGAGGCTATCAACAAGGGCATGAGTGCGCAGCAGGCCGATGCATTGGCCGTGCAGGTGCGCGAAGAGTTGGGGGCTCGTGTGCAAAGTTTGCCAGCGGTGCAATCACCATTGGTGAACGCGGTGCCCGCAGCTGGTTCTCAAGTGGGTGCGGCTCAAAGTTCTGCCACCAATGCGCCAGCGCCCCAGCCAAGGGCTGAGGTCAGTGCGGCAGCCCCCGCTGCCGTTGCGCCAGTGGCCAATCCGCTGGCGCCGGTTGAGCCCTTGGCCGCACCTGCTCCGATGACAGCAGCCAATGCAACGGCAACGGGTGCGCCATCCAATCTTTCAATTTCTCAGGATGCACTTGCCCAAGGCCCATCGTCGGTGGACGCTGGTGCGGGTATCGGTTCCTCGGCGCTGGGTGGCTTCAGCCGCGTGATCAGCTCCAACGTGGGCGTGGATTCAGGCGGATCGATCAACCTGACAGGAATGATTGCGCCTTACCTTGAGCAAAAAGTGGCTTCGGGTGGGGGGCTGGTCACTGCCATGGCCGATCGCTTTGACATTCGTCCGACCTCGGCAGGTGGTGGGGATCCTGGTACCGTGCAGTCCATGGTCAATCAGATTGCCACCGTCAAGGCCAGTGGCAATCAAGTGGGTGGGGGCGCTGTGCCTTTGCCGGTTGCCGAGAACAAGCCACCACTTGAGCCCAGTTCAGCTGGGCCTAAATCTGAACCTGCCCCGATCCGTGTGCCCCCATTCCTGGACATTGAGGCCTTGGTGCCCACTGTGTCTGAAGGGCATGAGGGTTTCATTGAGCTTCGGTACAAAGTCACTCGAACCGGTGATTTGTCCGAAATTGACCGAGTCAAATGGACGGCGTCAGGTCTGAATGACGAAGACATGGCTTTGGTTGACGCATTTTCTAATGGCGAGTTGGTTTTTCAGCCTCGCGTGGATTCGATCGAAATCGTGATCCGGGTTGCATCCAACCGTGTGGTTGGGGCTGATCGCCCTATTGATGTGGAAATCAAGGACGCCGTTAATGCGCGTCTGGGGGCTGTGACCCGAGCCACCACAACGGTCTTGAACGATGACTTCCAGTATGACGTGTCCCGCTCGCCCAGTCAGGAATCGGTGGTCGCCGAGACCAGTTCAGGCGGTGGCGTGTCTGCGGTGTTTTTGATCACTCGCACCGGTAATCTCGACAATGCATCTTGGGTCGATTACGCCACAGGGCCTTCGTCTGATCTGGTGGCCGATGATTTTGTGAGTGGCTTGCCATCTGGGCGTGTCAGTTTTTCTGCGGGTCAAAGTCAGGCCTGGGTCACCTTGTCGGTGCAGCCTGATCAGACGATTGAGGCCAATGAAAACCTCGTTCTGAAGCTGACAGGTGCACCTTATCCTGCATTGATTGTCAATGCCCAAGCCACTGTGGTGATCGAGAACGATGACGTGCGCTTCGATGTTGCGCCAGTCACCGGATTGAGTGCGCCTTTGCTTGAAGGCACAGCCACCAATGATGGTTTGACACCCGTGGTTTTTTCAGTGTCTAAACACGGTGACGTCACGACCGACCGTACCGTGCGGATAACGGCCAGCGGGCTGGGGGCGAATGATTTTGAAGGCGGCGTCATACCCGATATGGTGCTGACTTTCGGTCCCGGTCAGAGTGTTCAGCAGGTCACCCTGTGGGTCAAACAAGATGCCGATGTGGAACCCAATGAATCTTTGGTGTTGTCACTGAGCCAGGAGAGCGATTCGTCCACTGTGGGGGTACGCACAGCCACTGTGGTCATTGAAAACGACGATGTGCGATTCGACATTGCGCCTGCCAGCGGGCAGTTGACGCAAGTGTTGGAAGGGACGTCGGCAGGAACCACAGCGGTCGTTTTTGAGGTAACCAAGACGGGCACAGTGGCAACAGAGCGCACAGTCAAAGTCAGTGCCAGTGGGTTGCTGCCTAATGACTTTGTGGGTGATCTGACAAGCCTGCCAGAGTTTGACCTGACCTTTGCAGCCAATCAAACGTCCAAGCAAATCACTCTGATGATTGCCCCAGACACAGTGGTGGAGGCGAACGAAAACCTGGTAGTGAGTCTGAGCCAACAAAGCCACGGTGCCACTTTGGGTACCGGTCAAGCCACGGTCACCATTGAAAACGACGATGTCAGTTGGGCTGTTGATCGTCAGTCTGTTTCTGTTTTGGAAGGCACCAGCGGAGGCGGTGCCACGCCCGTCGTTTTCACAGTGACCAAAACAGGTGCCGTCAATTCCGCGCGCACAGTTGACTTTGCTGTCACAGGTTTGTCTGCCAACGACTTCGTGGGTGGGCAACTGCCATCGCAAACGCTCACATTTGCCTCTGGTGAAACCAGTCGAAACATCACAGTCCTGGTGAACCAGGACAATCACGTCAGTGAAGGTGATGAGACACTGACGTTCACATTGAGCAATGGCTCTCATGGAGCGTCGATCACGAAATCCAGCGACAACACGTTGGTCTACAACGATGATTTGACCGTGTCTGTGAGTGCGGTGGAGTCCAGTGTGCAAGAAACCGATCAAGGTCAAGAGACTTTGATGGTGTTTCGCGTCGTGCGCTCCGAAGGCTTGAATTCACGTACCGTGGATTGGGCGATAGGCCTTGAGGGTCTTCAGTCATCTGATTTGGCAGGAACTCCCCCCTTGGCCGGGACGGTGGAATTTGCCCCCGGTCAGACAGAGGTGTACATCACCTTGCGGATTCCTGGAAACAACCAGGTCAACACATCATCAGCGCAGCCTCAGGCGACATTGACGCTCAGCAACCCCAGCAACGGCATGCAGCTGGGACAGTCCACGCAAACCATCACGGTGGTGGACAACGATGTCTATTTTTCGATTGCCGCAGATCAGGCATCGACCACCGAAGGCTATGCGGGCGAAACCAGCCATCAGGCATTGGTCTTCACGGTCACCCGGGACACGGCCAACGCAGGCAGTGACACGGTTCAGTGGCGTGTTGCGCCTTCCAGTGATACCAACCTGGCCGATTTTGGTGTCGGGCAAGACGCCTTGGCCAATGCCGGCTTGCCCAGCGGCACCGTCAGTTTTACCGGAAGCCAGACCACTGCCAAGATCACACTCGTGCTGGCTGGAGACGATTGGTTCGGTGCCAATGAAACCGTGAAGGTTGAACTGTCCAATCCTTCGCGCGGTGCCATCAAACCGATGCAGGGTCAGGCCAGCAGCACGATTTTGAACGATGACGCGCCGTATTCGGTGGTCATCGTCGGTGATACGGTGCAGTTGGAGGGCAGTGATTCCGCATCGGCAGGACAATTTGTGTTCAAAGTCACACGACCAGCCGATAGCGCATTGGATGCGAGAGAGTTGCTGTGGGCCGTTCGCGCCGCAGGCAGCCTGGATCCAGCTGCATCGGCCAATGATTTTGCGCCCGATTCTGTGCAGTTGCCTTCGGGTATGGTGAGTTTCACGGCAACGCAATTCGAAGCCTTCGTGACCATTCAGGTCAAGGCCGACAGCCTTGTGGAAGGCAGCGAGTCTTTTGTGCTGGCCATTGCCGACACCGCTGAAACACGAAACACCACCATCACGGTGCCATTGTCTGCGCAAGCCACTATCACGGATGACGACGCGGCTTACCGCATTGATGCGACCAACGCCATCTTCTTGGAAGGTTCGCAGTCTGGCGCCACGCAGGCATTTGTGTTCCAGGTCAGCCGTGAAGGCTATCTGGGTAACTCAGCTACCGTGACCTGGAATGCCCAAGCCCTGAGCTCGGGCAACACCGTCAATGCGGCAGATTTTGCAACCACAGGCCAGACCTTGGATGCCGATGGGATGCCAACTGGACAGTTGGCTTTTTCTGCCGGGCAAGCGACCGCCACGTTGACCGTGCTGGTGGCTGCAGACGCTGTGTATGAGCCCAATGAGACTTTCAAGATCGCGATTGGTGCCAGCAACCCAGCGGGTATGAACTTCACGCAGAGCACTGCTGAGGGTTTGATTTTTAACGATGAAATTGGCCTGGAAGTCGTCGCCGTGAGCGCTTCTTTGCCAGAGGGCGATAGCACGCCGGGTGCTTGGCTGGTCTTTGCAGTCAACCGTCTTGGTATTGTGCAGTCGCCTTCGACTGTCGATTGGCAAGTCGTTGCTGATGATGTCAACAAACTTCAGGGTGATGATTTTGTTGCAGGCCAAAATATTCTGGCCAACACCACGCTGCCATCGGGCACCTTGAGCTTCACGGCAGGCGAGTCCAGTCGGTTGATCACGCTGCTGGTGTCCCCTGACGTGGTGATGGAGAGCAACGAAGGCTTTGTTTTCCAACTCTCAAACGCCAGCGCTGGTTCGCAGATCGTGACCGCTACAGCGACCGGCACCGTCGTGAACGACGATTCACAGATACAGATTGACCCCGCAACTGTCGCGTCCGTGGATGAGGGCAATGGAGGCTCGCAGCCCTTGATTATTCGTGTGCTGCGAGAAGGCAGCACAGTGGGTACAGACACGGTGGCGTGGTCGCTGACCTCTACGGGTAGCCACCTCGCAGCATTCCCAGACGATATCAGCAGCGCCACATCAGGTGTTTTGACTTTCGCAAATGGCGCTTCATTTGCACTCTTGACTTTGCAATCGGTCGCCGACAGCGTTGAAGAAAACGATGAAACTTTCACGCTGACTCTGGGCGCAACCAGCACAGGCGCTGTGTTGAAACCCAACGTACCGGACTCGTTGGAATTTATGCTGGTCAACGACGACAGCACCGTCACGCTGAACGCCGTGACCGCGTCTGCCAACGAGGGCAGTGCCGCGTCACCAGGTGTGTTGGTGTATGAAATTTCACGCTCTGGTGCGCTGCGCGCAGGGACGGTCTCTTACAGCGTTTCGTCAGGCAATTCGCCGGCGGCCAATGCTGTTGATTTTGCTTTGGGCAGCTTGCCTTCTGGCACGGTCTCGTTCACGGATGGGCAAACCAACTTTCTCCTGACCTTGGCCGTTCAAGGCGAGTATTCCAACGAATCCGATGAAAACCTGACCATCGCCTTGACAGCGGTCAGCCCTGGCCAGTCACTGGGTTCTACCGTCAGCCAAACCGGCGTGATTGTGAACGATGACACGGGCGTGTCTGTCGCGGCCAACCTGGCGCAACAGGTCGAAGGCTCCGTCAGTGGGGGGCTTCTGGCCCATGAATTCACCATCACACGCAGTGGTATTTTGAGCGGTGAAACCACCGTCAATTACGACGTGACGGGTTTGGGGGCTACCGGTTTTGCCGTCAATGCCGACGATTTTGCAGGCGGCACTTTGCCTTCTGGCTCGGTCACATTTGCGCCTACGGATACCACGAAAGTGGTCACTGTATGGACCAAGAAAGACGAAGACATCGAAAACAACGAAGGCATTCGTCTGACCTTGACTTCTGCCTCAGGCAATGCGGACATCCAGCAGGCGACAGCCGATACGCAATTGCTATCGGACGACAGCGGCCTGGCCATCGCGGCCAATGCAGCCAGCGTGCTGGAAGGTACTCAGAGTTCACAGGCCGTCAGCTTTACCGTGACCCGCACCGGTGATCTTTCTAAGATCAGTACGGTGAACTGGACGTTGACCGGCAACCTGGACGCCAGCGACTTGGCCGCCGGTGCCCTGACCTCGGGCACCTTGACTTTCACTGCCGGTGCCACGTCTTCGCAGATCGTCATTCCAGTCACGGGCGATACCGCGCTTGAGGGGAACGAGACCATGACGGTCACGTTGTCGCAAGCGAACGCGGGTTCTTTCATCCTCACAGGCAATGGCCTGGCCAGTACCGTGATCACCAACGATGACGACCGCTTGGCTTTGGTGGACACCGCGCTGACTGTGACCGAAGGCGCCTTGGGCACAACCACGCCGCTCAAGTTCACCCTGACACGCGATGCCGCGGGCGTGCTGCGCGAAGGCACGGTGGTCGATTGGACGTTGGACTCGTCCATGCTCAAACCCAACGACTTTGAACTGGTCGGGGGCCAGTCCCCCGACGCACTGGGAACCAACGGTGGCCTGCCCAGCGGCAGTGTGACGTTTACTGCAGGGCAAACCGCTGTTGAAGTCACCGTGCAAGTGCGCGGAGATGGTGGTGTAGAGCGTGACGAGGCCTTCAGCATTTCCGTGACCTCGCCCACAACAAACACGGGCTTTGTGAACACCTCTGTGACCGGTGTGGTGAACAACGATGATTTCGGCTTCACGGTTGAGGCTGTTACGCCAACGATTGCCGAAGGGCAGACACTTGTCAATGGGGCTGCATCGGGAAGCGGTTCCAGTCTGGTGTATTCCATCACCCGTGCGGGTGCCACGACTGACGTGGCCAGTGTCCAGTGGGCACTCAGCGCGGCTTCTGGCTTGAGTGCCGACGACCTGGTGGGTGGCTTGGGTAGCCTGAATACGGTGACCTTCAGTGCCAACGAGGTGATCAAGTTGATCACCATCGCGGTGCAGGGCGACACCACACTGGAGCCAGACGAGGCGTTGGTGATGACCATCTCCAACGCGCGCAACATCACGCAAAACAGTGCTGCCAACATCGTCGATGCCACGGCCACGGTGACTGTGCTCAACGACGATCAGGTGTTCGATGCCCGTGTCAATGGCGCCGGCACCACCGCGACCGTGCAAGAAGGCGGCGCATCCGCCACCACGCCGCTGGTGTTCCAGGTCTTGCGCTCTGGCGGTGCTACGGGTGATGCCACGGTGACCTATGCCGTCACCGGTGGCACCGGCGTCACCGCGGACGACTACCAAGGCACGCTGCCCACCGGCACCCTGAGTTTCTCGGCCAACCAGACCAGCCAGCAGGTCACCGTACTGGTCCAGGGGGATCGCCTGGGCGAGGCCGACGAGCCCTACACACTGACCCTGTCTTCTCCTTCGGTGGGTGCCCTGGGCAGTTCCAGTGCAACCATCACCGTGGCCAACGATGACACTAACTACCTGCTTTCGACAGTGTCTGACGTGCTGGAGGGCACGGGTTCGGGTGCGAACAATTACACGTTCACTGTTCAGCGCGTAGGCAAACTCGACGTGCCGGGTTCTGTGAATTGGGCAGTCACGGCACGCGGCAGCGATGCCCTGACGGCCGGAGACTTTGTTTCGGCCAGCGCCCTGCCCAGTGGTACCGTCAATTTCAGTGCCGGTCAGACGGCTGCTGTGGTGACTCTACCCATCAATCGGGATAGCAACCTGGAGACAGACGAGGGCATGGTCATCACCCTGTCCAACCCCAACCAAGGTTCGCTGGAGCCGGATACGCTGACGTTGGCCACCGCCGTCATCCAGAGTGATGACGACGAGTTTGCCATTGCGTTGGCCAGCGGCCAGGTTGGCCAGTTCTATGAAGGCAACACAGGCAGCACGCCAGCGGTCTTTACCGTGACGCGCACGGGTGCGTTGCGTGGCGAGCGTGTGGTGACTTATACGGCCGGTGGTATTGGCATCACTGCTGACGACTTTGATGGCTCGGCCATGACAGCGGGGCTCACCTTCGCGGAGGGGCAATCGTCTGTCAACCTCACGCTCGCCATCAAGGGTGAATCCGTTTACGAAGACCAAGAGACCCTGCAGGTCACGCTGAGCAATCCTACAGGGGGCGGCACACTGCAGACATCGGCCACACAAGCACAGATCCTCATCGACAACGACGATGCACGCATCTCTGTGACCACGGCCAACCCCAGTCAGCAGGAAGGCAGCACCGTCAACGGCGTGGCGCAGCCACGTGAAGTGGTTTTCAACATCACCCGCGTAGGCTATGAGTCCCAAGCGTCGGTGTTTTCCTATGCTGTCACAGGCGTCACGGCTGACGACTTTTACAACAACCAACTGCCCAGCGGCACACTGACTTTTTCTAACGGACAGGCCACCATCAAGACGCTGACTGTGGTGCTCAAAGCCGACAGCGTGAAGGAATTGGACGAATCCCTGGTGCTGAGCCTGAACAACGCCAGTGTGGGCACAGAGATTTCCAGCACCGCCGGCTCGGCTACACAGCTCATTGTCAACGACGACGCCGAGTTCAACATCACGGCGGGCACGGCCTCTCAGGTCGAAGGCGATGCGGATCATGGCACTGGCGCGGCCTTTGTCTACACCGTCACCCGCTCTGGACCGCTGAGCACCCCTGGAGCCGTGGATTGGGCTGTTTCTGGTGCAGCAGTTTCGCCTTGGGATTTCACGACGGGTTCAAATTACAACTACAACAGCAGCAGCGCAGGGGTCACACCCAACGGCACGCTGTATTTCTCTGCGGGACAGTCCACGGCCACGATGACTTTCTACGCCTATGGTGATACGGGTGCCAACTCTGCCGAAGGTGATGAAAACTTGGTGGTGTCCCTCATCAACCCCACCGATGGCAACGGCATCGGTGCTGCAGGGACGTTCACCAGCACGATTGTCGATGATGACTCGCTGATTACGGGTCCGAGCAATGCCATCAGTCTGCCGGAGGCGGTGGCGGGTGCAAATACCAACTTTGTTTACACCTTGACGCGCTCCGGTGCTGTGAGCGGGGTCTCCATCGTCAATTATTCAGTTGTCGGGTACGACTTAGGCAGTGCCAGCAATGATGGCGCTGCAAATGCCGCTGATTTCCCCAACAGCGTCTTGCCGTCCGGACAGCTGACTTTCACTGCAGGGCAGACAACGCTGGACTTCACTGTCGTTGTGCGTGGCGATGACGATCCCGAAGCTGACGATTGGTTCTATGTCGCCCTGTCCAATGCGAGTGGCGTTGATCACATCAAGGCTTACGCTGGATCCACCAATATCTGGTCCGAGATCCGTCGCGACGAGGCGATCTTCTCAATCACCGATGCCCCTACCACTGGCGCATCTGTCTATGAGGGCGACACCACGCTGGACGGCGGAGCCACAGCGACCAACTTGGTGATGGCAGATGACATGCGTGCGCATATCTTCCAGGTTAACCGCACCATCAGCCAGAATGGTTCGGCATGGGTGGATTGGGTCATCGCTGGTGGTGTGCCTGGCTACGTCGATGCAAACGCCAGCGATTTTGTCGGGGACCAGATCCCCAGCGGTCGACTGAGCTTTTCGGACGGCCAATCGGTTGGTTATGTCACGGTCTGGACCAAAGCCGACGATGTCGGTGAGTTCGAGGAGGCTTTCCGCATCTACATCAGCGGTGTGTCTGCGGGCAGCAGCATTGATCCCTACGATGACTCTGGCGATACGATCAACAGAGTTGTCCTGAAAAACGACGACACCCGATTCGATATTGGCAGCAGCACGGCAGTCACTGAGGGCCAGGCCTTCGTGCTGACAATTGCTCGAACAGGTGACACTCGAGGCACGGACGTTGCCCAGTGGGCTGTCAATTTTTCTGGCACCGAGACCACCAACGAGACCAGTTCTACCACCTCGAGCTGGTATAAGCTGGACCCCGCAGACGTGGGGGCGGACGCCTCGGCCATTCAGGCCGCAGTTTCTTCCCAGGGCATGAATGTGGTGTACGACGCCACCAACAAGCGCCTTGTGGGTGAGATCCTGTTCCTCAATGGTGAGACGAGCAAGACCATTACCATCACCACGATCAATGACAACCTCACCGAGACCTGGCGAGAGGAGTTGCCGACCAGCATCTTCACCACCAATACGCGCAACGTGACGGGCTCGCTGTTCACGCTCTCGGGCACTTTTGTTGCAGGTGAAACGGTCAGTGCCACTGTGGACGGGACGACGGTCAACTATTCGGTTGTTACGGCCGATGTCAGTGGCGGCGGAAACACGGCTGCCGACTACCGCAGGATTCTTGACGGACTTGCCGCGGCGATCAATGCAGATGTGACCGCCTCGGGTTTGTCAACCGCGCGGTCCTACACGCACTCTTCGGGACCAGCCCTGTTGATTGAGGACGATACGCCGTTTGCGACAGCTTCTTTTGCTGTCAGCGCTGGCGATACATCGGCGGCGGGTTCTGCGCAGGTGGTGGCCGAGATCACGCCCGACCGCGAAACGGCCACGCCGGGTTACACCGGCTCACAGTGGGTTCTTGACAACGAGCCAGACTTGGTCAGTGTCACGGCCAACGTGGCGTCTGGCTACGAAAATACCGACTCCTCGACACAGCAAGTGGTGTTCACCTTGACCCGCTCCAACAATGAGGCTGTCGGTGATTTGAACTATGCGGGCAAGGTGGCTTGGCGTCTGAATGGCTTGGCGAACGTGCAAGATGACGTGAGCAATCCGGTCGGTACCGGCACCACTGTAACCTACAACAGCAGTTATTCGAATTACGGTACGTTTTACTATGACCCAAACAACATCTATGGTGTGACCGAGTTCACAGCTGGGCAGACCTCAGCCTTGGTTACGGTGACAGTGCGAGGGGACAACTGGACTGAAAACGACGAGAATTTGGTGTTCACGCTGGTTGATGCGGACACTGCTTATGACTACATGATTTATGAGCGTGGTCCATACAGTCATTCTGCTGACGTGTTGGCATGGGGAACCGAACGCGACAAGTTTGGCCCCATGAATGTGGATACAACGGCTGCGAATTCGAAAGCCACCTTCACCATCCTGACCGATGACATCTGGGTCTATGTCAGAGGCAATTACAACCCCGACAGCTACACATACGAAATCAGGGGTTTTGAGAGCAACACCTCGCCAGTGATCACCTTGTCGCGCTCTGGCGTGCTGGATACCGATGTGGTGCTCAATTACTCTCTGAATCTGTCGGGACGCACGGCATCTGCCGGAGATTTCGGTACGACCACGGGCAGCTTGACCCTGGCTGCACAGACCAGCCACTACGGCACAGACTATCTTTACACCTTCACGTTGGCCAATTTCTTCGCCGACGATGTCACGCCCGAAACCTCGGAGAGCTTCACGCTGAGTTTCACCGGGCCGGCCGACACCGAGGGGCAGCATGTGCGCATTGGCAACAACAATGCATACGGCGTAATCCTCGACGATGACACCAGCTACAGCTGGACATGGGAGACGGATGAGACCGTTTCCGAGGGTAACAACGGTGCTGGGCAGTATGTGGCTTATGTGGCCACACTCAACCGCAGCTCAGTGGGTTACACCGGATCAGCATCAGTGAATTGGTCGCTGACGCCCGGCTACACGGTCGATGCATCAGACTTTTACGGCAACACCTTGCCATCCGGTACGTTGAACTTTGGTTCCGGCGTGCTGTCTATGTCGGTGACTGTGTTGGTTCGTCAGGATCTGGTGGTCGAAGGTGACGAATACTTCGCACTGCGTCTGACCGGCGGTACCCTCAACGAAATCAGCCCAACGGTCACCAAGGTTTATTCAGTGGACACTACGACCGCAGCTGTCTACAACGACGACACGGGCTTGAGCATCTCCAATGCTAGTGTCACTGAAGTGGATGCGGGTTCCACCTCTGCGCTGGTGTTCACCATCACGCGCAATGGCTTCATCAACGAGGGCTCGGTTGTGTCCTGGCAGGCCACCACACCTGGCGGTGCTGGCTATGCAGGCTTGACCGATTTCCTGGCCGATTCGGGCGTGGTCACTTTTGCAGCCAACCAGACCACAGCCACCGTCACGGTACAGGCACAGGGTGACAACGATGCCGAGGCCGATGAAAAATTCCGCGTGCAGATTGTCAGTGCCACCAACGTTGAAGAAACCACTTACCTCGACAACCCTGGTACCGGCACGATTTTGAATGACGACAGCACTTTCTCGATTGCTGCCAATCAAGCACAAGGGGCGTTGGAGTCGGCTGCACACACCTTCACCATCACCCGCACCCATTCAACATCGCAAAACCAGGTGATCAATTGGCAGTTGGCCGCGACCACCACGGGGGATGATGCGGTGGCCGGTGATTTCACGGGTGGCTTGGTCTCGGGTAATGTCACGTTCTCGCCCGGTGTGTTGTCTTTGGTGGTGACGGTGCCGGTGACCAATGATGCGAGCTTCGAGTTCGACGAGTCTTATCAAGTCAACCTGTCGGTGGGCAGCGGTGCCACGAACGACACGCTGACTGTGGCATCGGCGCAGGGCAAGATCCTCAACGACGACACCGCTTTCAGCATCACGGCCAACCAGACTTCCAGGGTTGAAGGTGATGGCAACGTGGTCTTCACCGTTAATCGTGTGGGGGATCTGTCTGCCACGTCCACAGTGCAGTTTGCACTCAGTGGTGGCGCTGGATTCGACAGCGCCGACTACACTGGCACCTTGCCTGCCAACCAGACGCTGAACTTCACCTCTGGTGTATCGGTACAGGTCTTCACCATCCAGGTGAGCAACGACAACACGCTCGAGAGCAGTGAAACCCTGACCGCGACCCTTTCAAGCCCAAGCGGTGCTGGCTTTGTCACCGGCAAATCCGCCGCCACAGTGACGCTGCTCAACGACGATGCGCTGTTCACGCTCAGCACCGTTTCCGGCAGCCTCGACGCGGACGAAGGTTCTGGCAGTAACCGCGATGTGGTGATGCGCGTGACTCGCAGCGGTCATGTCGACAGTTCGGGTACGGTGGATTACGCCATCACCGCTGTCTCGGCCACGGATGCGCAGGCCGATTTCACTACGCCGCTGACAGGTAGTCTGTTGTTTTCGGCTGGCCAGACCGTCAGCGAATTCACGCTCACCGTCGCCGGTGACGCGGTACAGGAATCCGACGAAACCTTCACCGCGGCCCTGTCGACAACGTCTACCGGTTTTGCAGTCAGCAACACGGCGCAGACCCTGGTGGTGCGCAACGACGACACTCGCTTCGACCTGTCGGCCGTTGGCGCCACGAACGTCACCGAGGCCGATCCCTCAAGCACCCCGGCCGATGTGCCGGTGGTGTTCCGCATTGACCGTACCGGCCGGTTGTCAGCTCAGCAGGTCGTGAACTGGACCGTTGAGGGTGTGGGTTCGGATGCGGCCTCAGCGGCCGACTTCGTGGCGACTTCTGGCAGCGTTACCTTTGCCGCTAACGCCTCCGGCCATCAGTTGGTCACGGTGCTGGTCAAGGGTGACCTTGAAGGCGAGGCCAACGAAGGCTTCAAGGTTTCGATTTCGGGTACAGACTTGCAGTTTGGCACCAGCAGCGTGACCACAGGCATCATCACCGACGACGAGGCTTCCTTCTCCGTGCTGCGTCATGCGCAGAATGGTGTATTTGACTCTGATCCGTACGAAGGTCAGACCGGAGCCCGGGACGTTGTCTTCGATGTGAAACGCGCAGGCAATGTGGCCAGCGCCACCAGCACGGTCTCCTGGAGCCTGCTCGGTGACATGGTGGCAGCCGACTTCGTTGGCAATGCCATACCTTCCGGCAGCCTGACCTTCACTGCTGGCGAGACGCTGCAGACGGTCACTGTGCAGATCCAGGGGGACAGCACCGTTGAGCCTGACGAGAAGCTGGTGCTGGCCTTGAGTGCTCCCTCGGCCGACGCCGACGTCGTCGCGGCGCGTGCCCAGGCCACTTTCACGGTGCTGTCAGACGACACCCAATGGGAGCTGGAGTCTGTGACCACCCCTTCTGTGGAGTCTGATACATCTTCTGGCCATGTGTTCCGCGTGGTTCGCTCGGGAGGTCTGTACGCGACCACCATTGCCTATGGCATTGCGGGCGCAGGCAGCACAGCGGCTGATGCTGATGATTTTGCAGGTGGCGTGCTCACCTCGGGCACGGTGACCTTTGTCGCTGGGCAGGCCACTTCGGCACCTTTCACCATCCAGGTGGCTGGCGACAGTTCGCTGGAGGGCAATGAAAGTTTCGCCGTGACCCTGCAGGCACCGAGCACTGATGGTGTGACGCGGGTGGACGTGTTCAGCACCCAGTCACTGACAGCAACCATCGTGAATGATGACGATGTGATGAGCGTCACGGCTGGGTACACGGCGGCGACCGAGCCCGATACAGGGGGCAGCACGCCAGTGACATTCACGATCCATCGCGAAGGCAGCTTGAGTGGTGAATCGACGGTGGGTTGGCAGATCCGCAACTCCACAACGGCGGGTGAATCCAATCAGGCAGACTTTATGACTCCTACTGGCACAGTGACCTTTACCAACGGTCAGTCGGCGATGGAAGTGACTTTGCAAGTCAAGGGAGACATGGACGTTGAGGTTGATGAGGCATTTACGTTGGAGTTGGTCAATCCAGGTGCGGGCAGCAGCCTCAGCACCACCAACCCAGTCAGTGCGTCAGGCACGATTGACAACAACGACATTGACCTGCGCATCAGCGCAGTGACGGGCCAGGCCAATGAAGGCGACACCATTCCCGGCGTCATGACCTTCAAGGTCACACGGACAGGTATTCTGACCGGAGTGACCACGGTGGATTACGCCATCGCCGGAGTGGGTGCGTCACAGGCCAATGCAGCTGACTTTGCAAGTAATTCACCGCTTGCCGGAAGCTTGACGTTTGCAGCCAGTGCAACTGAAGCCTTTATCACGGTTGTGACCAACGTGGATGGTGATTTCGAGGCATCAGAAACCTATCAGGTCTCGCTCTCGGGGGCATCGGGCAATGCACAAATTGAAACCGCCACGGTCACCGGTACCATCACCAACGATGACGACCAGTTGGAGGTGGTTCCGTATGCCGCCACTGTGGCTGAAGGTACCAACCTGCAGGTCACGGCTTACACGGATTTTGTCTTCCAGGTGAACCGTACCGGCTCCGCCATTGGCGATGCCAGCGCCACTTGGACGGTCACGCCGGGCAGTGGTCGCGCTTTGACTGTTGACAATGAGGTGAAGGACCTTACAGGTACTGTCAATTTCACAGACGGACAAACGTCTGCCATGGTGACCATCCAAGTGTTGGCTGATACCTTGGGCGAGTACAACGAGAATTTCCTCGTCACGTTGTCTAACCCTTCGTTCGGTTCCACCCTGATTGGCACATCGGCTCTGGGTACCGTTCAAAACGATGACCCCGTGCTTTCGATCACGGCCAACCAGGCCACTCAGGTCGAGGGCAACAGCCAAGCACCCGATTCGCCTTTTGTCTTTACGGTGACGCGTACCGGGAACACCACGGGAGCGAGTACTGCCAAGTGGCAAGTCTCCGGTGTTGCTGCGGGCTCTTCAGTTGACCCTGTTGATTTTGGTGGCTACATGCCTTCGGGCATGGTGATATTCACCGCAGGACAGGTGACGCAAACACTGACGGTCATGGTGATGGCCGACGTGGCGGGTGAACTCAATGAAGGCTTTTTGGTCACCTTGTCCGAGCCAACGGGTGCAGACTTGCTGGATGAGCGACTCGCGACCATGCACATCGTCAACGACGACACGATGGTTTCGATTCAGCCTGTGATCACTTCCGTGGCTGAAGGTGCAGAAGGTACAAGCGTTCAGGCCGCGTTTGTGTTGACGCGTGAAGGAAACATCAATCAAGCTTCCACGGTGGATTGGCGCGTCCAGGGTGTATCGACTCATCAAGTCATTGCACAAGACTTTGTGGCGGGTCAAGACGCGCAAGGCAACGGCGGATTGCCGAGCGGTGTGGCTTCATTCACCGCGGGTCAAAGCACGGCCACTGTTTGGGTGCAAATCGACGGCGATGCCGAGTACGCACCCGATGAAATGTTCCGCGTGGCTTTGAGCGCGCCGTCTGTGGGGGCTGTCAAAGGTGATCCGGCCACGTTCACGATCGTCAATGATGATGCGTTGATCAGCCTGGACACGACACCGCAGCTGGCCTCAGAGGGGGGGGCGATGCAATTTGCACTCACCCGCACAGGAACGGGCTTGGGCTTGTCCAGTGAAGTGGTGGTCCGTTGGACCGCCTCTGGCTATGGTGAAAGTGCCGCGACTTCCAGCGATCTTTCGGCCATGACGGGCTTTGTGACCTTTGCGGCGAATGCCACTGCTGCAGTGATTACCTTGCAGGTGCAGGCCGACACCTTGGTTGAACGTGATGAACAATTCCGCATGGAACTGACCGAGGTGACCACGGGCAATGCTTCGTTCAACCCGACCGCTTTCGTGTCACATGCCGCCATTACCGACGAAGATGTGGGTGTGTGGGTCAGTGCAGTGCGCTCGCAAGTGTTGGAGGGCAGTCAGGTCAGTGGTGAGACGCCGTTTGTCGTGGAGGTCTTCCGTACCGGCCGACTCGATCAGGTCACCAGCTTGAACTTGTCGGTCAGCGGTGGGACGACGAATCCAACTTCGGGTGACGATTTTGCGGCAAACAGTTTGGCCGTGACCTTTGCAGCCAATGCGGTCTCGCAGTTGGTGACACTGGTCATCAAGCACGACGCTCAGTCTGAGGTTGACGAGTCCTTTGTGGTTCGCATTGACCAGGGTTCGGGTTACACCGTGATTGGTGAACCAGTCTATGGCACGGTGTTGAACGATGACGGTACCAGCGGCGCGGATGTGATCTACGGAAGTTCGGGTAACGATGAACTGCGCGGTGGCGCTGGCAACGATGTCTTCTTTGGCAATGGTGGCAATGACCGATTTGTCTTCGATTCGCCGGGCTATGGCCTGGATACTGTCATGGACTTTGGGGCAACAGATACGGTGGTCTTCAAGTCATCGTCATTCGGTAACCTCAGTATTGGCACGCCAACAGACCTGTCGGGATCGCTGGACGCGATTCTGGCAAGCCTGAGCAATGCGAACAGTGGGGATCCGGACTTTGTACGCCTCAATGTGACAGGCGAGTTCCAGTTTGCAACCGGTGTGGCCGGGCATTTGGATGAAGTGGAGGCAGCGATTTCAGCTGGTCAAGCTACGGGGGCTGGCTTCGTCGCCATCGCTGCGAACAACTCGAACCAAGTCCATCTTTACTACGATGCCAATATGGCATCAGGTACCGATGGAACAGGCTTGCAAGAGATTGCCGTGTTGCAAACCATTGACAATGCACACCAAGTACAACTCGCTCCGGGCGCGTAATCCTGTCAGGAAATCGATGTAATGTTAGATAACCTGAAGGTTTTGGCTGGCAAGCTGGGCTTGCCAGCCGGCCTGGTACGTGAACTCTTGTTGGCTTCGTTGCTCATCAATTTTTTGGGCTTGGTGTCATCGCTGTACAGCATGCAGGTGATGAACAGGTATGTTTCTTTTGGTATCGATGCCACCTTGGTGACATTGACCACGGGTGCACTGATCGCGTTGGCTTTGGAATACATGTTGCGTAAAGCACGCGGCAATATTGAGCAGGTGGTGTGTAACCGAGCATTGGAGAAGGCGCAAGAACGGGCTTTCGTGGCTTATGCAGGTTCAAATTACCAACTGTTAGAGCAAATTCCCATCACCCAGAGACGGGAAATGCTCACTGGGTTGGGATCTATTTCACAAGCCATTTCACCGATGAACTTCAGTGGTGTGATGGATGCACCGTTTGCGGTCATCTATGTGTTGGCTGTATTTTTATTGAGTCCCATCCTTGCCGGGGTCATGCTCATTGTGATCGGCGTGTATTGGTGGTTAGCTGCGCGCGCACAAAACCAAATGCGAGCGCCGACAGAGGCCATGACTGAGGCTTCAGCGCGAGTAGGCGGTGTCAGTCATTTTCTGGTGTCTGGTGCCGAAACCCTGCGCATGTTCCATTGCGTGCCTGTGGTTCGCCGTGATTGGGCGGCAGCGCAAGACCAAATGACGGGACTGCGCAGTCAATTGCAAGAATTGCAGGGTGAGCAGCAGCATTACACGGTGGTGGGCAGTAACCTGATGACCATTGTTGTTTACGCGGTAGGAGCGATCCATGTGGTGACGGGCAAGCTGGATGTTGGCAGCCTCATTGGCGTCAGTATTTTGGCCAGTCGTTCACTGTCGTCGTTTTCTCGGTTGACTCAATCTCAAGAGCTGTTTGAGCGTGCTGTTCAAGCTTTTTCTCGTCTCGACGCGCTTTCTAGAATTCCCACTGAACGTCAGCATGGGCATGTACCACGTGAGTTGAAAGGCGCGCTCGAACTGGTCGATGTGTCCTTGACCTGGCCAGGTCAGCCCATGCCGTTGTTTGAATCCCTGTCGCTGAAAATGCCGGCTGGGGGTGTCATGGCTGTGGTAGGCGGTAATGCCGCAGGCAAGAGCAGCATGCTGCGACTGTTGGTCGGGTTGCTGGAGCCCGATCGGGGGCATGTCAAATACGACGGATTGGATTTGCGGCAATTGGTACCCGATTGGTGGCGTCAGCAATTGATTTATTTGCCACAGGAGCCGCAGTTCTTTGATGGTACTTTGCGCGAGAACCTAAAGGTCATGCAGCCCAATATGGGGGATGATGCGATTCTGGCTTGGTGCCGGAAACTGGATCTAGGTGGTTTTATCGATTCACAGCCCAGGGGGCTCGAAACACCGATTCGCAACTCAGGTGCCCACTTGCCTGTGGGCGTCAGACGCAGACTTGCCCTGGTGAGAGCGTTGGTGACAGAGGGACGTGTTGTGGTTCTGGATGAGCCGTTCGAGGGTGTGGATACAAATGGTGCCAAAGCCATTACCGCCGTACTCAACGAGCTGGTCAGCCGTGGATGCAGTGTGATCATGGCCACCCGGGATGAATTCATTATCAAGTCAGCAACGATTGTTCTGGACCTCTCGTCCAAACCTGTACCACGGGTGATTGACCAAACTGCGCCTCAATAAGAGGCCGAGTATCAGATGACCGCGTTAGATCCACAAATTGAAGATGCTCGTGAAGTGAATGCATCCATTGGCAAATTGACGGACCATGATTTGCAGTTGGTCAAAGGCGAACGTCGTTTTATTCGTTACCTGTCGATGGGCATATTTTGCCTTTTGGTTTGGGCAGGCATTTCCAAACTCGATATTGCGACGCAAGCCTATGGTGAGGTGGCACCCGCCGATCAGGTTCAAAAAGTTCAGCATCTTGAAGGGGGCATTGTTCGCGAGATTCACGTGAAAGAAGGCCAAAAAGTCAAAAAGGGAGATCCCCTGGTCGAATTGGAGGGAATCGCGGCACAGGCCGACAAGCAAGAGATTGATAGCCGTATAGGGGCTTTGCGGATCAAAATTATCCGATTGGAAGCGGTGATTGGGCGTAAGTCGGCTATTCAATTTCCGCCCGATCTTCTGAATAACTATCCTCGAGAAATTGACGAGGCAAAAGAACTTTACCGGACTCAGCTCGAACGCTCTAGCTCTACACGTGATGCGCAGTCTTGGAAGATCGTGCAACGTCAGGAGGAGTTCCAGGAGCTCAAGGCCCGTATCGCGCATTTGACAGAGCAGCGGCGTTTTTTGCGTGAACAGTTGCGCATTGACAAAGAGTTGTTGGACAAAGGCATTGGTAATCAGTACGAATTTTTGCAGCGTACACGTGAAGACTCCAGCCTATCGGGGCAAATACTCGAGTCACAAGCTGCTTTGCGAAGGGTTGAAGCAGGTCAGAAACAAGAGCAATCAGGCCTTGCGTCCTTGACATCTAGTAACACGGAAGATTTGCGCAAAGATTTAGAGGAGTCTCGCAAGCAACTGGCTGAATTGCAAAAAAGGATTGAAAAATACCAAGACAGCACAGCAAGAACCATCATTCGTTCCCCCGTGGATGGTACGGTGTTCACCCTTTACACGGTGACTCGCGGTGGCGTGGTCAGTCCTGGTGGCTTGGTGCTCAGTCTGGTGCCTGGAAACGAACACATCGTCATTGAAACCAAGCTCAATGCGGGTGAAGTGGGCTTGGTCAGTGTGGGACAACTCGCACGATTGCGATTGGAAGGGGCCAGCACTCAGCGTTTTAGACCTGTCGATGGGAAGGTGTTGCACATCAGTTCTGATGCGATTACCGAGCCCCAGAAACCACCTTATTTTCTGGTTCGAATTGCGCCGTCTCAGTTGCATTTCACGGATGGCGTCACGCAATACAAACTGAGCCCAGGGGTGCAGGTGAGTGCATCGATAGTGACTGGTCACCGCAGTGTTTTGCAATATGTCTTTGGTCCCATGTTGGGGCGTTTTGGCGGTGCATTGACTGAGCACTGAGTGAGGGAGAGCTCTGCGTGACAAAACCACAAAATGCCACTAGTCAGATGGATTGGAATGGCCGAGCCAGTCAGTTGTTGGCAGCTCAAAAATTGCCAGAACTGCAGCGTTTGCTTGAGCAGGTATTGCTGGGGCAGCCCGAAAATAATGAAGCGCGTCAACTTTTGGGGGTCGCGCACAGCATGCAAGGCAGGCATGCTGAGGGCGTCAAACATTTGAGTTTGGCCATCGCGCTGAGCGATTTTGAGCCTGATTGGACATTCAATTTAGCCAACATCTTGCGTAACGACGGTCAGACTGAATTGGCCCTTTTAACCTATCGAAGGTTGCTTGTTCAGGCACCAGGGCATGCGCAGGCCTGGTTTAATTTGGCCAACTTGTTGAGCGAACAGCAGAGACATGGACAGGCGATTGACGCCTACAGAAGAGCTTTGCTCGCTGATCCGTCATACCTCAAGGCAATGGTCAATTTAGCGAGTTCGCTGTCTCGGGTGGGAGACTTCGATGGTGCACTCAAAATTTTCAGACAAATATTGGCCAGTGACCCAAAGCATGTCGGTGCGCGCAACAACATGGCCAATTTGTTGCGAGATTTGGGGCAGCCCCAAGAGGCTCGCAGAATTTTGCTGGAGCTGGCAAATGAAGATCCTGCGAGTGCGCGTGTGCAAAACAATTTGGGATCTGCATGGCGTGAGATCGGTGATTTACAGCAGTCCTTGGCATGCTATCGCAAGGCTATTGAACTCAAGGCCGACTACCCAGAAGGCCAAATGAATTACGCCATGGCGCTGTTGACCGATGGTCAATGGGAGCCGGGTTGGAGACATTACGAAGCGCGTCTTGATCCACGATTACAAGTGGCTGCATCAGTGGCCCCCGAAAACACAGTGCGTTGGACGGGTCAGGTGTTAACGGGCAAACGCATTTTGGTCCATGGTGAGCAAGGCCTGGGTGACATGCTGCAGTTTTGTCGATTTGTTCCCATGCTGGAAAAAATGGGGGCAGAAGTTTTCTTGCTAACCGATCGAAATTTAAAACGGTTGCTACAGACGCTGGACATGAGGGCTCCGGTGCTGTCGAGCGGTGATGCGATTCCTCGTGATTTGCATTTTCAAGTTTCGTTGTTGAGCCTGCCTCTGTATCTGGGTATCTTTTCGCCAAGTCAATTTCATTCAGATCCCTATTTAAAAGCGCAACCTGATGCGGTAGCACGTTGGCAATCACAGTTGGATAGCCGGTTTTCGAAGTCAGCCAGAGATGCCCGGCTTCGCGTTGGACTTGTCTGGGCAGGTAATCCGCGTCGCGAAATGCCTTTGGCCAGTCTGGTGGACAAACGGCGGAGTTTGCCGTTGGCGCAAGCACGGCAATTGGTTCTAGCCCACCCACAGATTGACTGGGTCAGCTTACAAAAAGGTGAGCAAGAGGACGGTATTGATGAAATTTACAGTGCAGCATCGTCTTTAAATGATTTTGCAGACACGGCCGCGTTGTGTCAGGCCTTGGATGCAGTGGTGACGGTGGATACTTCAGTAGCACATCTTTGCGGCAGCATAGGTCGGCCAACCATCATGTTGTCTCGCTTTGATGCCTGCTGGCGGTGGGGTCTTAAAGGGGTTCAAACGCCTTGGTATAAAAGTATGCGCATCGTACGTCAAAGCAGTTATGGTGACTGGTCTAATGCATTGCAACAAGTGGGTGCCGAATTGGATGCATTGGGTAATCGCTGATGGATTTGCAGTTGTCTCTTCAATTGGCATTTGGGGATCACCAGGCGGGGCGACTGGAATCGGCTGAACTGGGCTACAAAGAAATTTTGAAACAAGTGCCCGCGCACCCGGATGCACTTAACTTGCTTGGAGTTTTGTGCTCACAAAAGAAAGATTTTCCCAGCGCGATTTCATTGCTTTTGCAGGCTGTAGCAGCTAAGCCTGAATTTACGGATGCCTGGCTGAATCTCGCCAAGACCTTCAGCTCCGCGCATCGTTTACAGGAAGCGGCTGGTGCTTGCGACGTCGTTTTGCGCATCAACCCGCTTCACGCCGAGGCGCTGGCCACCCAAGCGCGAACCCTGCGAAAGCTCAAACAGTACGCTGCTGCCTTAACGAGTGCCAGGGCCTTGCTTGCGATAAAGCCAGATTCACTTGAAATGGGGCGGCTTGAAGCCGCGTGTCTGGTTGAATTGCGCGAATATGATGAGGCATTGAACTGTTTTGAACGTTGGTTGGTAAGAACTCCCCGCGATCAGGCACTGTCGAATGATTACGCTATGTTGTTGGTGCGATTAGATCGAAAACCAGAAGCTATTCAAATACTTGAATCTTTGGTGGGTTTACCAGAACCATTTTTGCCTGCTTGTAGCAATCTCGGTAATGTTTTGTATGACCAAGGCGAACATGACAGAGCCATGGATTTGCACAGAATAGTGGTGAGCAAGAATCCAAAACTTTATGCGGGGTGGATAAATTATGCGAATATCTTGCAGAAACAAGAAAATTTGGCTGACGCAAGAGACGCCTTGCAAAAAGCGGTTGATTTGCAACCCAACAGATCGGAGGCTTATGTCAATCTTTCAAGCGTTCTCATGGCCATGGATCAAGAAACGCTGGCCCATGAAACTTTGACTAAAGCGATCACGTTAACCCCTGATTTTGTTGATGCTTGGAACAACCTGGGCGCCATGGAGTTGGATGCTGCTCGTCCTGATATGGCTCAGCAAGCCTACAGCAGAGCGGTGCAATTGTCTCCTGCGCTGGCAGCGGCACAGTTTGGCTTATCGTTGAGCTACTTGATGCAAGGAAATTTTGTACAGGGATGGCCTTTGTACGAATGGCGCTGGTTAGGAGCAAGTCAATCGAAACCCCAAGAGAGACCTCGATTTTCATGTCCGCAATGGAAAGGGCAACCCACTCAGCATCAAACACAAACGATCGTCATTTACCATGAGCAAGGCTTTGGGGATACGATTCAATTTTTGAGATTTATTCCTCTTCTCCGGGAAAAATTCGCGCAGATTGTGTTGATCGTGCAACCTCAATTGCATGAACTGGTGAGAAATAATGTACCCATCGAAATTCAAGTATTGAGTTCTGAGCAAGGGCAAGCCGTCGTGCGTACACAATCATTCAGTTGGCATTGCCCGATGGGTAGTTTGCCGCTGGCGTGTGGACTGCAAAATGTTCAGCAGATACCTGGTGTGTCGGGCTATCTTCGTCCGCTGCACGGGCATCGCTTGCCTCCTGTATTTGAAAAATCGTTGCTACACGCAAAATCCAACAACATGCGGGTGATCGGCTTGTGTTGGGCCGGCAATCCGGGTCTGGCTCACAATAAGACTCGCAGTTTGGCGCTTTCTATGCTAAACGAATTGGTTCAAACCCCGGGTGTCTTTTGGGTCAGTTTGCAACGTGACCGCAGCGAAAATGATGCGGAGATTTTGCGGTCCTGGAATGTGTTGGATATGTCCTCGTGTTTGAACGACTTCGCCGATACTGCAGGGATCATGAAGCAATTGGACTTGGTGATTTCTGTTGACACAGTCGTTGTGCATTTGGCCGGTGCATTGGGTGTGCCTTGCTGGTTGATCAACCGTTTTCAAAGCGAATGGCGCTGGATGCATGGCCATAATAACAGTGTTTGGTATGCGTCCGTCAAACAATGGCGGCAGTCTCGAAAGAAGCAATGGTCGGATGTACTGCTGCGATTGGGCGCAGCTCTTGTTGAACAAGTTTCAGTTGGCAATTTCCATCAAGAAAATAAGGTAATACCAAAATGACACCAACGCTATTGGTTCGCAACATGGCCGAGCATGAGCTAACGATCGAGTCATTGCATCTGCTTGGTGTTCAAGTGGAGCAGGCCCGAAAGGGACAGGGGCAGCCGCAAAACCACCCTGACCGACCCAGCAGCCCCTCGCATGTAGAGTTCGACAACCATCCATCCCTGCCGATTGGTAACGCTGGAACAATTCACAGGGACATAGCGAAGCATGAAATGAATTACGCAGAAACGGCTAGCGAATTTTGAGCACTTATGAACGCTCTTGATGGCATCCGCATACTGGACCTCTCCCGCGTGCTGGCCGGACCCTGGTGCACCCAGAACCTGGCCGACCTGGGCGCAGACGTGATCAAGATTGAACGCCCGGGCTCGGGCGACGACACGCGCGGCTGGGGCCCGCCATTTCTGAAAGACGCCCAGAGCCAGGACACAACCGAAGCCGCCTACTACCTGGGCGCCAACCGCAACAAGCGTTCGCTAACCTGTGACATTGCCCAGTCCGAGGGGCAGCAGCTGATCCGCGATCTCGTGAAGCACTGCGATGTGTTCATCGAGAACTTCAAGGTCGGCGACATGGCGCGCTACGGCCTGGATTACACCAGCCTCTCGGCCATCAACCCCAGACTGGTGTACTGCAGCGTGACCGGCTTTGGCCAGACCGGCCCCTACAAGGACCGCGCCGGTTACGACTACGCCGTGCAGGGCATTGGCGGCTTGATGAGCATCACCGGCGAGCGCGACGACCTGGGCGGCGGCCCGCAAAAAGTCGGCGTGGCGGTGGCCGACCTGTTCACTGGCATGTACGCCACGGTGGGCATTCTGGCGGCGCTGCGCCATGCCGAACGGACCGGTCAGGGCCAGCATGTGGACATGGCGCTGCTCGATGTGCAGGTGGCCATGCTGGCCAACCTGGGCGCCAATTACCTGGTCTGCGGCAAGGTGCCGGGCCGTGCGGGCAACGCACACCAGAACATCGTGCCCTACCAGGTGTTCGAGGTGAAGGCACCCGAAGGCAGTGCAGCAGGCACGCGCGACCACATCATCCTGGCCGTGGGCAACGATGGGCAGTTCGCCAAGTTCTGCGCTGTGGCCGGTGTGCCGGAACTGGCCAAGGACCCGCGCTACGCCATCAACCAAGACCGGGTGCGCCACCGGGGCGAACTGGTGCCGCTGCTCGAAGGCATTCTGAAAACCCGCACCAAGGCCGACTGGCTGGGGGCGCTGGAAGCGGCCAAGGTGCCGTGTGGCGCCATCAACAACCTGGCCGAGGTGTTTGCCGACGAGCATGTGCACGCCCGCGAGATGGTCAGCACCTGGCAGCACCCGATCAAGCCTGACCTGAAACTGGTGGCCAGCCCGATCAAGATGAGCCGCACCCCCGTGCGCCAGGATTTGCCGCCGCCGCTGCTGGGGCAGCACACGCAGGATGTGCTCGCCGAGGTGCTGGGCTACAGCCCCGAGCAGCAGCAGGCTTTGCGCGACAAGGGCGTGATTTAAGCGGGCTGGGATGACACTGTCTTTGTAGGAGCGAGCCCCTGCTCGCGAACGCATTCGGCCGCGGGGGCGGCCTCCTACAAGGGGACTTTGGCGCTGTAGGAGCGAGCCCCTGCTCGCGAAGGACTTGCTACCGGCGGCAATGCGCCTGCCGCGACGCTCAGCTTTCGGCCAGGAGCTTTTCGATCAGCCGGTGCAGTTCGGCGAATTCGGGGGTGCCCACATAACGCTTGACGATCTCGCCACGCTTGTTGAGCAGGTAGGTGGTGGGCGTGAGCTTCACATCACCCCAGGCCTTGGCGTTGGCGCCGGTGTTGTCAATCGCGACCTTGAAAGGCAGCTTGCGGGTCTCGGCAAAGTTCACGACATAGGCGGGCGGGTCGTAGCTCATGGCCACCGCCAGGGTGTCGTAGCCACGGCCTTTGTATTTGTCGTAGGTTGCGACCAGTTCGGGCATTTCGGCCACGCAAGTGGTGCAGCTCGTGGCCCAGAAATTGACCAGCGTGACCTTGCCTTGCAGTTGCGCCGTGCTGATGCGGCTGCCATCCAGCAGCACAAAGGACGATTCGGGGGCGCGGTCCTGGCTGCAACCCGACAGGGCCAGTGCGGCAGAGAGCAAAACGGCGATGAAGGCCTGGCGTTTCATGGGCGGTATTTTAGGTGGCAGGACTGCTGCGCTGGAAAGGCGTTGGCCAGCAAGGTCAACCGCTCCTGTTGGTGGCCGGCCTTGGGAGCGAATGCATTCGCGAGCAGGGGCTCGCTCCTACAGAGACAAGGCTCCCTTGTAGGAGGCCACCCCTGCGGCCGAATCCGTTCGCGAGCAGTGGCTCGCTCCTACAGAGACAGGGCTTCCTTGTAGGAGGCCGCCCCTGCGGCCGAATGACCAGCGCCTGAAAGATCAATCCTTGCGGAAGTTGTCGTGACAGCCCTTGCAGGTCGGTGCTGCGGAGCCGAAGGCGGCCTTGAGGTTGTCGAGGTTGCCGGTCTTGGCGGCAGCGACCAGCTTGGCGACTTCGGCCATGTTCTTGTCGGCCGCTTCCTTGAACTTGGCGGACTCTTTCCAGATTTCGGGCTTGGCGCGGGTCTCACCCTTGTCGCTGCCGTCCA
>JACCDV010144984.1_pt1 | contig 44258 bp, 38 predicted proteins | sample 7446131 | NCBI WGS metagenome assembly JACCDV01 (sample SAMN15323448, study PRJNA562643) | freshwater metagenome | isolation source: river surface water | place: USA:Blue River Watershed | collected 2017-08-17
GATAACCGTGATATTTATCGGCTTGTTTCTGGATAGCGCATGCTTCGACAAGCTCAGCACGAACGGGGCGAAAATTGCGGCATTGCGGCGATAAACTTGTTTTTAAATGGACACCCGTCTATAGGCGTTGAATGGGCTGAATCAGAAATCAACACGAATACCGACGCTGCCTGAAGCGCTTTTAACGCTATCATCGCTATGCATGGTGTTGATCGTACCAAACAAGTGGATGCGTTGTTCAAGCTGCGCCTCTAGGCCTAGCTGCGCAGTCAGGTAAGTGTCGGTCTTGTTATTGCTGTTGAACGACACGTGGCTGCCATTCATGCTGTAGCCTTGCCCAGCCCCGCCAATCACACCACGGTGCTCTGCACCGACCCGAGCAAACACACGGCTGTTCTGATTCCACAACGTGCAATCAAAGCCGGCTTGTACCCGAGATTGCAGTTGGCTAAGTAAGCGGTGGTCCCAAGCAAAGTAATCGGACGCACCGTACGCCTCAACACGCTGGCTAGTTAAATCCAAGCCGACTAAGCTATTAAACCTGAAACGGTCCGTGACTGGGTAGACCCGAGTAAGCGACGCACCCAATACCCCGTAAAGGCTGTGGTAATCGCTCTGGATTTGACGGCTACCGTCGTAGAGTAAGCTGTTGGTCATCACCTTGCGGTCACCGTCGTGGTCGGCATAACCCAGCATGACCTTGGCAGACAATTGCGACCCCAACAGCTCGGTCACTTTAGGGGCCAATACACCCACCATGAGGCTGGTGCTGTTGACCTTCTGACTGCCACTGTCGATGTTGAGATTGCTTTGGGCAACGTTAACGATCAACTCTAACGGTGTCACTTCATTGCTCAATTGAAAGCCTGCGGTCGCACCGTAGTTGTAATTCGAGAAAGCCGTTTGCGTGGAATAATTACCCCCAGCATCACGGCTCACATCAGCGTAATACACATCCAACCAAGACGAACGAAGACCCACCTCGTCCGCGGCATAGGCTTGCAGGCGACGATCAAGCGCAGAAGTAATGGCAGAAGTGCGTTGGTAGAGCATCTCGGCCGCGGTCTCTTGAGCGCCTATGCCTGCCGCATAGGCAGAGCCGGTGACCATGGGTCGGTTGTCTAAATCCGTCACTGTCCAAGGGCCAGTCACGGAATAAGCATAGCTCACCCCAGCGCCTAGGTTGATGTTGAGGCGGGCCACCCCTGCTGTATCATAAACAGCAAGAATATCCCCGACAATCACGGAACCGCGGTTGAGGTTGACGGTATTGTTAGTGGCATTAATTTTAATCGCTACAGAGTCTAATCTAGTTGCATATATTGCTCCACTGTTTGTGATAACGTTTGTGGCACCTGAGGACAGAATCCCATAGCCATTTTGGCCGTATATTCTAATTGTTCCATTGTTTGTAATGGTGTCATTTGATGAAGATGGGCCGCTATAGATCCCAGCAGAATGATCGCCATTAATTGTAATTAGCCCATTATTGATATCTGTGTTCGTTGATAGGCCACTATTGGCTATGCCATGGCTATTCTGACCATTGGTAGAAATAGTCCCATTGTTAATGTTGACGGTATTGCTAGCATCAACAAACCATCCTCCAGAAAAAATCCCAGTTGCAAAATCGCCGCTGGTGATAATTGTTCCATTATTTGTATTTCTAGCTGATTGGCCAGTAGAAGAAATTGCATAAGAAGAAGAGGTCGTAATTGTCCCATTATTTTCAATACAATCTCCGTTTGAGGATGAGGATAATGTGCTTGTGCGTGAATCTGAGGTATTTGTAATGCAGGCCGCGTAAGCGGTGATGCCTGAGAACAGCAAGCCACAGCCACCGATGAATGCCAATTTAAATCTGGCCAATTTGAATTTGGCCAATTTGAATTTAACCATGCAACCCCCTATCTATTGCCCAACAAGACACCATGCAATTTGATAGGTCGCTTGGTATTGGCTAACTTAGTAAATGTAATATTGATACGCGTTTTTTAATTGGGCGCTTTAAATCAAACGCTGGGTTTGATTTGCGCAATTATAACAAAGTTGAATGGAGGGGGGATGCCAATAAATTTTAAGCAAGCGGTCGGTTTTATTCAGGCTGAATCAGAAATCAACACGGATGCCCAGCACCCCAATCACATCAAGGTGCTCGACTCCGACCTAGCAAGAGCTAAGCTTTGTTTGCCAAGGCTTGCGCGGACGAGCTAAGGCCTTGCTCTGCAGTGCTGGCATTGTCTTTATCAAATTCAAACCAGTCAGGCCCAAACAACTCCAGCGGGTGCTGCGATCTATCTGAACCATTGCCGCAGCGCATCTTGTTAGCTGAACAGTATTTGTCACATCCCCAGCATATTCTTTCTGGGTGGGTGGGATGCTTAGGAAATTTTTTGGCCATTTGATTATTTAAAGTAAGGCCTATCGGGATAAACCATAGGTATCAACCGCCGGTGTGCGACATGAAGCGTATCACGGCCGGTGTGGCGCGTTTTAAATCAAAATCATGGCCTTTAGGTTTGGTTTGCATGCTGTTAATGATTGCTTGTTTCAACGGGCCGTCGTCGTGCGGAAAGTCTCTTAACAAAGGCCTTAGGTTGATTTTATTTTCCTGGCCCAAACACAGGTGCAGTTCACCTTGGCTACTGATGCGCACACGGTTGCATGCTTCGCAGAAATTGTGGCTGTGCGGGGAAATAAAACCTACCTTGGTTTTTTTGTTTGGTACCTGCCAATACCGTGCCGGACCGCCGGTAGTGGCCGTGCTATTGATTAAATCGTAGCGCGCTCTTAGCAATTGCAGTGTTTCATCGTTGCTGACATAACTCGCGCTTCTGGCATGGTGCACTGCCCCTAGCGGCATTTCTTCTATAAATGAGATATCCAAGCCCTGTTCAATGGCAAACGCGGTTAAAGGTAACGCTTCGTCGTCATTGATACCGCGCATGAGCAAGGCATTCAACTTAATGCTTTCAAACCCAGCTTGCTTGGCTACAGCAATGCCGCGCAACACTTTAGCTAAATCACCGACCCGGGTAATTTGTCGAAAACGCGTCGCATCCAAGCTATCCAAACTGATGTTGATGCGTTTAACGCCGGCTTGTTTTAATGCGTGGGCATGCTGCGCTAACTGTGACCCGTTAGTGGTAATCAGCAATTCTTCTAAGCCTGGTAGGTGGCCTATCGCTTCGAATAACTGCAGCGCATTTTTACGCATCAGCGGCTCGCCACCAGTGATGCGGACTTTATGCACGCCTAATTCAACAAACACCTTAACCAAGCGGGCATACTCTTCTAAGGACAAGACTTCTTCACGCGCTAAAAAAGCCATGTCTTCAGACATGCAATACACGCAGCGAAAGTCGCACCTGTCGGTAATCGACAAGCGGATGTAATCCACCTGCCGACCAAAACGGTCCACTAACAGCTTAGGGTATGTTGCTGGCTCGCGCATGGAAAATTAAAACACGTACATCGCTGTTGCCCAAAAGATTTCTTTGTCACCTTTACGCGCAGCACCCGTTAGACTAGTGCCATACACATCCGACTCATTGAATTTGGCGTACTCCAATTTACCGGTGATTTTTGGGCTAAACGGATAAGCCACACTGGCGTCAAACTCGGTGCCGTACTTATTACCCAGTTGGCCATTAAGCGTGTCATAGGCCGTATCGGATTTAAATACATGGTATTCCGCAGACAACTTGGCTTTTTCTATGCCACCCGCTAGGCTGACAAAGGTGTCTCGCATGCCTTGGCGTGGCGTCACTAAAAATACATCGGCCCAACCTTGAAATAAGTGGTTAGTGCCTAAAGGCGTTTGAAATGCATAGCGGCCGCCATTACTAGACAGCTCTTCATGATCCAGCCGTATCGACCAGCCATCGTACATGGCACCGCCACCCAATTTATAATAATGCGCATCAATCAAGGCACTGCCGCCACGGTAATCGTCCTGCTTGGCGTATTCAGCGGTATACAGCACCTTCCAGTGATCACTCACTTTGCGCGCGCCATCCAAACGCAAACCAAAGGTCTTGCTGCTGGCGTCGGTGGTGGCGGATGGCGTTGTGTCTTGGCTTGCACCCAAGCCATTGCCGCCTTGTGCAGCAGTGCTGCTTGTTACGGTGCCGTCCCCATTATTTTGGCTCAAGTTGGCCACATCAATAAAATAGCCATAGCCTATCAATGCCTCACTGGCTGAAATGCGGTATTTGGCATTCACGATATCGACATTGCCACTACGGCGCGCCGTGTTAACTTGCCGCACTTTATCAAAATGGCCAGCAAACAATTCCGTGTCTGGCAGGCTTTTATTCACTAAAGAAACGCCATCAAATACCTGCATGTTTTGCCGAAAGCCAATGTCCCCAATAAAGCGCACATTGTCTAGATTTAATTGTTGGCGCCCTAGCCTGAGCTTGGTGTTTTTTATGCCGGTCCAATCCACATACAACTGATTGATGTCGGTATAGCTGGGATCAACAATGTTCGGGTTATTGGCTTTACCAGGTTCGGATAAATTATCGGCCCTATCGTTAAAGTCATGATTGAATTCATGCACATCGGTCAACTGAGCAGCTAGGCTAAAATCATGCAATGGTGCGGTTTGCCAACCTATCAAGCTGCGTAAGGTAAACGCATGAGAGGTGTCTGATAAGCCATCTTGATCGACTGATTCGTAGCGCAATCTAAAGTTGGTCATGGGCTTGCCTTGTTGTATGGCCTCCGACAAATTCACCGGCGCAACCTTAACGGCCTCATCCGCCAATGCTGGCAAGGCAAAACTGGCAAAGCAGGCCAACATACAACGGGCAAACAAGGGGCGCATAGGCATGGAATGGTTCATTATTTTTTCCTCAATTTCTATAATTTACGTTTACTGCGAACAATTTGATACGGGCGATTGATGTAGCCAAATGGGGCGCTCCATACATGCACCATACGAGTGAATGGAAAGACCAAGAACACCGTCATACCAAAAAATAAATGGATTTTAAATATAGTGTCCACCTCGTTCAACAAGGCTGGGTCGGGGCGTAAGTAAATGATGCTTTGCACCCATTCAGCCAAGGCTATCATGACGCTGGGGTTGCCATGGTTGGCATGCCCTATCGACACAGGAATAGTGGATAAACCCAACATCAAGGTGATGAGCAACCAAGTCAGTATGAATTTATCAGAGCCGCGACTGGCTGCTGAGACACGGGCATTGAACATACGACGCACCCATAAAATAAGCCCGCCCAGCAGACACATTGCCCCAAAAATAGATCCGGCCCAAATGGCCACCATTTGGTGGGCCATGTCGGTAACGCCTAGCCCAGTAAAAATGCTATGCGGCGTCAATAAGCCGACCGCGTGGCCGCCAAAAATGGCCAATATACCCACGTGAAATAAATTGCTACCCAAGCGCATATTGGCTTTGGATAGCAACTGACTGGAATCGCTTTTCCAGGTGTATTGCTCACGGTCAAATCGCTGCAAACTGCCCAGCAAAAAAACACTGAGGGCAATGTAGGGGTACACGCCATAAAGAAAATTATGTAAATTCATGATGCTCTCCTGTAAGGCCGCTCGCTTAAGCGGCCAATTTAGTTAGTGTGGCGCGGTTGTCTATAATCGACAGCAGTGCCGCATAAGGGCTAGCGGCTTTTTGTAGGTTTTCCGTCAACACAGCCAACACTTTTTTTGCATCCGATAAAAATACCGTTGCCTCGCTGTCGTCCAAATAGGCGGCAAACTCTAGAATTAATGGCAAGTAGTCGGGCAATTCATTGCCCACCACTTCCACGCCATAATCCTTATACAGCTCACCCAAATCGATTAAAGCCGGGCCACGATTTTTATCATCGCCAAACAAATGGTGGGTTAGATGCAGGCTATGCTCCGCCGTCATATCAAAGGTCTGCACGTAATCCGCCTGCAAATCGGTCACGGACTTAGTTTGCATGTGGCTTAAAAAGTGCTGCAGCGCCTCACGTTCAGCCGAGTCTACTTCTGGACTTTGTTCGACAAATTCAAGCAACTCAGGCAGATGGTCGAGCAACTCTTGGTTGGGGTAATCCAATAATGCCGATAATAATTTGTAAATTTGCATGCTGTTTCCTCCGTGGCCTAACTATTATTATCGCTAGCTGGCGCCAACGCTTTAGGCTCCACCGTGTCTTTACGACGGCGTGGGAATAAAGTGATTTTTGAAACACCGTGTGAGCTGTCATTACCAAAGTTAAAGCCGTTTTGCCCTTGGAAGCCAAATGAATCGTCCAGCGTTTCTTCGGTATGGCCAGTCGGAATGACAAACCTGTCTTCGTAATTAGCGATGGCTAAGTAGCGGTACATTTCTTTGGCTTGATCTTCAGTGATACCGGCGGCATCGATTGCCCGAGTATCAACCTGACCTTCAACATGGATAGAGCGTTGGTAGCTACGCATGGCAATTAGCTTATTTAACGCACTTTCTATGGGTTCGGATTTACCTGCCGTGAGCAAATTGGCCAAATACTGCACTGGCAAGCGCATAGAGCCTGCCAATGGAATAGCGCCATCTGGTCCTACCGGTAGGTTGCCCTGATCAATTTGCGATTGCACTGGTGAGAGTGGTGGTACATACCAAACCATGGGCAAAGTACGGAATTCTGGGTGGATAGGGAAAGCAATTTTCCAGTCCATGACCATTTTCCAGATAGGCGAATTGCGTGCGGCAGTTAACCAATCTTCATTGATGCCCTCTAACCTTGCTGCTTTAATCACCTCAGGATCATTCGGGTCTAAGAAAATACTGCGCTGTGCTTCGTACAGATCTTGCGTATCTTCCATGCTGGCCAATTCTTCAATGCGATCGGCATCGTATAACATGATGCCGTTATAGCGTATGCGGCCCACACAAGACTCAGAACAGACGGTAGGCATGCCAGATTCCACGCGTGGGTAACAACCTATGCACTTCTCGGCTTTGCCGGATTCCCAGTTGTAGAATACTTTTTTATACGGACAGGAGCTCACGCACATACGCCAGCCGCGGCATTTGTCTTGATCCACCAAGACGATGCCATCTTCTTCGCGCTTGTAAATCGAGCCAGACGGGCAAGCCGCCACACAAGCGGCATTCAAGCAGTGGTTACAAATGCGCGGTAAGTACATATGAAAGGTGTGTTCGAACTGGCCGTACATCTCCTTCTGTATGTTATCCATGTTCTTGTCTTTACTGCGCTTGTGAAATTCACCGGCTAGATCGTCTTCCCAGTTCGGACCCCAGGTGATTTTTTCCATGGATTTGCCGGTAATTTGCGAAATAGGCCGTGCCGTTGGCGTCGCTTCAGACAAAGGAGCATTTTGCAAATGGGCATAGTTATAGGTAAACGGTTCGTAATAATCGTCTATCTCTGGCATGTCAGGGTTGGCAAAAATATTGAGCAATTTATTGCCACGGCTGCCGGACTTTAATTCCAGCTTGCCATTTTTAAGCTCCCAGCCACCTTGCCAAAGGTCTTGATTTTCCCATTGCTTGGGATAACCCACACCCGGCTTAGATTCCACATTGTTAAACCAAGCATATTCCACGCCTTTGCGGTTGGTCCAGACGTTCTTGCATGTCACCGAACAAGTGTGACAGCCTATGCATTTATCTAGATTAAAGACAAAGGCGAATTGTGCACGTACTTTCATAATAATCTCCTGATGTCCTTTTACTTGGCGCTAATGCCAACGGGGTTAAGTTGGGCTTCACGCTCGTCGGTGAGTGGCCGTTCTAACCAATCGACGTCTTTATCGGCCACCTTATGCAAGGCCACCATGGTGTCGCGTTGGCAACCAACCGTACCGTAATAATTAAAGCCATAAGAGAGCTGCGCGTAACCGCCTATCATATTGGTCGGTTTCATGATGACCCGTGTCACGGAGTTCAAAATGCCGCCGCGCTTGCCGGTTGTAGGCGAGCCAGGCACGTTGACATTTTTTTCCTGAGCGTGGTACATCATGGCCATGCCACGCGGTACGCGTTGTGAAACCACTGCCCGTGCTACCGTTGCGCCGTTATGATTCACCGCTTCCACCCAATCGTTGTCTTCTATGCCTACCGATTTAGCGTCGTCTTCAGAAATCCACACATACGGGCCACCGCGGAACAAGGTCAGCATGCGTAAATTGTCTTGGTAGGAAGAATGGATGCCCCATTTGGAATGCGGTGTAATCCAGTTCAAGGCCAAATGCGGCTTGCTGGTAACACTGTTAGGCAAGGCATCTAACTCGCCTAAATCGACCATGGGTTTATAGGTACAGAAGCCTTCGCCAAAATCCAACATCCACTCGTGGTCTTGATAGAAATGCGCCCTGCCGGTCAGCGTGCGGAACGGTATGTGCTCATGAATATTGGTGTAGCCTGCCGTGTAAGACACATGCTCCGATTCAATACCAGACCAGGTAGGCGCAGTAATGATTTTGCGCGGTTGTGCTTGTATGTCTTTGAAGGTGAATTTATCTTCGTGCCGACCCGCATACAAATGGTGGTGGTCTATGCCGGTTTTTTTCGACAAGGCCGTCCAAGATTTATGCGCCACTTCACCATTGGTTTCTGGTGCCATGCGCATGACGGAATCACACACTTCTATGTCTTCGCCCAGCGATGGCATGCCGAAGGAAACGCCCGGCTCTGTTACCGTAGAGTTATGTTTTTTAAGTTCTGCATACTCTTGATCAGTGTTCCAATCTATGCCCTTGATGTTGTTACCCAGCTTGGTCATCAATGGCCCTAAGGCAATGAATTTGCGGTAGGTGTCGCCATAGGCACGTTCCACCACTTTGATTATTGCCATGGTTTTGCCTGGTATGGGTTCACAATCGCCCTCTTTCCAGTTCTTCACCTCACCAAACGGTTGCGCCAATTCTGCCGCTGAATCGTGTTGCATAGGTAAGGCCACCACCTCTTGCTTGGTGCCTAAATGCTTTTCAGCCAAGGGTGAAAAGGTTTTGGCCAGCGTTTTGAAAATCTGCCAATCCGATTTGGATTCCCAACCTGGTGACACCGCTTCGGACAATGGGTGTATGAAAGGATGCATGTCGGTGGTATTCAAATCATTTTTTTCATACCAAGTCGCGGTAGGCAAAATAATGTCGGAATAGGCGCCGGTGGAATTTAGACGGAAGTTGATATCCACCATCAAATCCAATTTTCCTATGGGCGCATCCTCATGCCATTGCACTTCTTTATTAACGCGTCCTGCACCAGATTCCTGTAGCACACCGTTTTGCGCGCCCAATAAATGCTTAAGGAAATACTCGTGGCCTTTGGCAGAGGAGCCTATCAAATTGGCACGCCAGACAAATAGGTTACGCGGCCAATTGACCGGATTATCCGGGTCCGCGTAGGCCACATCCAATTCGCCAGATTTCAACTGACCTGCCACATACTTCGCCACTGAAGCTTCGTCAGTAGCGCCGTTTTTAAAGGCCTCTTCCGCCAACGCTATCGGGTTTTTATTAAAGTTAGGCGTGGATGGCAACCAGCCCATACGCGCCGCTTTCACGTTGTAATCGGCGATGGAATTGCCCTTATTTTTGCCCTTACCTGCAGGGGATAATAAGCTATCCGCATTGAGCGTTTCATAACGCCATTGGTCGGTATGGAAATACCAATAGGAAGTGGAATTGGTATGACGCGGTGGGCGCATCCAATCCAAAGCAAAGGCAATGGGCGCCCAGCCGGCTTGCGGCCTGAGTTTTTCTTGACCCACGTAATGTGCCCAACCACCGCCGGTTTGACCGACACAGCCACACATGTGCAACAAGTTCATGATGGCACGGTAGGATAAATCGTTGTGGTACCAATGGTTAATCGCCGCGCCCATAATCACCATGGATTTACCTTTGGTTTTAGAGGCGTTATAGGCAAACTCACGGCCAGTACGCTCAATGTCAGCCGCTTTCACGCCCGTGACTTTTTCTGCCCAAGCTGGCGTGTAGGCCACATTGGCATCGTCATAACCGCTAGCGACATTGTCACCGCCTAAACCACGGTCTATGCCGTATTGTGCCACCTGTAAATCAAACACCGTGGCCACCAACACTTCGTCGCCATTGGCTAATTTAACTTTTCGTACTGGAATGTTGCGGTAAAGCAGTGCCGCTTCGCCTTCAGTAAAATGCGGGAAACCCACAGCAACCACATCGTCCCTATCGTCTATGCAAGATAGTTCAGCAGCAATATCATGGCTGTTGGCCTTTTCCAATAAATTCCATTTACCGTCTTCGCCCCAGCGGAAGCCTATGCTGCCATTAGGTGCGACAAACGCACAGGACTTGCGATCAAATACGGTGGTTTTCCATTCTGGGTTATTGCTTTCACCCAGTGCACCATCAAAATCCGAAGCGCGTAAAAAACGATCGGATACATAGCCATCGCCTTGTTGACGCAACATCACCTGCATAGGCAAGTCGGTGTATTTACGGGCATATTCTTGGAAATACGCATCTTGCGCATTGATGTAAAACTCTTTCAATGCCACGTGGCCCATGGCCAAGAAGGCGGCAGAATCGGTGCCCTGTTTGATCGGCATCCATAAATCAGAGAACTTGCAGAACTCGGCATAATCTGGTGCCATGGCGACAATTTTCGCCCCTTTATAACGCACTTCCGATGCAAAATGGGCATCGGGGGTGCGGGTCATGGGTAAGTTAGCCCCGGTAATAATGATGTAGGTCGAGTTATACCAATCGGCCGCTTCCGGCACGTCGGTTTGCTCACCCCAAGTCTGTGGACTGGCCGCAGGCAAATCACAATACCAGTCATAAAAAGATCCGCAGGCCGCACCGATGAGGGAAAGAAATCGGGAGCCTGCGGCGTAAGAAATCATGGACATCGCAGGGATAGGAGAGAAACCGAAAATACGGTCCGGACCCCATTTTTTGATGGTGTAGACATTGGCAGCAGCGATAATCTCGTTCACTTCGTCCCAAGAAGTACGCACAAAGCCACCCAAACCACGCACCGCAGTATAGGATTTACGCTTAGCTTCATCGGCTTGAATCGCCGCCCATGCCTCTACTGGGTCCTTACCGCTCATACGCTCTATACGGTACATGTCCAATAATCGACCACGAATCAATGGGTGTTTTATCCGATGTGGGCTATATAGGTACCATGAAAATGAGGCACCACGCTGGCAACCACGCGGTTCATGGTCGGGCAAATCATCCCGCGTACGCGGGTAATCGGTTTGCTGCATCTCAAAAGACACCAGGCCATTTTTAACAAAAATTTTCCAGGAACAGCCCCCAGTACAATTGACGCCGTGCGTTGAACGCACCACCTTGTCATGCTGCCAGCGGTGACGATAGGCGTCTTCCCACTGCCGGTCTTCGTTGGTAACGATGCCATGCTCATTAGAAAAAGTGGCTTTGACTTTGTCAAAAAATTTTAATCTATCTAAAAAGTGACTCATGCTTCTCTCCATGCTGCCGCCATGCGGCAATAATCAGTTATGAGCAGGCCGTGCTGGCCTGCCACCTCGGTGCGCTTAAGGGTTTTTTATTTCTGCACCAGCGCGTAAATAGAACCACCAGTTCAATAGCAAACACAGGGCATAGAACATAGCAAAACCGTACATGGCCATTTCTGGGGTACCTGCTTTGATTTGGCCTTTAATCACTTCAGGGGCGATGAATGAGCCGTAGGCTGCTACTGCAGAAGTCCAACCTAACACCGGACCGGCTTGCACACGATCAAAGATCACGCCTACGGTTCTAAAGGTAGAGCCATTACCCATACCGGTCGCTGCAAACAGCACAACAAAGGTCAGTAAAAACGGCGTGAAATAAATCTCTGGCGTCGCAGAATGGTAGGCTTGCATCATGATGTAGCCAGCGTAGATAGAGGCCGCAACCATAATGGCTGAAATCACTTGGGTCACGATGGAGCCGCCCACTTTATCTGACAACCAACCGCCTACTGGGCGTATGAGGGCCCCAACAAAAGGGCCTATCCATGCGTAAGTTAAAGCAGAGGGTGCATTGGGATTTTTAACATGCGTCCAAATACCCGTGGCGGCATCAAACAAATGTTGCTCACCAAAAATGACCGTGATCGATAAAGGTAAGGCCATGGAAAAACCGATGAAAGAACCAAAGGTCACCAAATATAAAGCCGTCATAGACCAAGTATGCTTGTTATTAAAAATAGCAAACTGCTTGGCGATGTTGTCCTTCATGCTACCGAAGGCGGCCAATTTCATCACCAGCAAAGTACTGGCGATAATCAAGGGCATGGCTAGCCACATATTCAGCATACCTAAGCCGGTTGGCGCTGGCAAATACAGGTATAAACCAACCATGGCCGGTAAGAAAGCCAAGGTATACAACCAAATGATTTTTACAAACGCCATCACGGTCTGACGTGCATCCGCCGAAATGGGCAAGAGGTTATTCATGCCGAAAAAGCTAACTAGCGCTAAGGGCAACAAAAGTAGCAACCAGACAAAGCCGGCATTTTGAATATAGGTGGGTGTGCCAGCCACAATTTTTCCTAAAATCCAACCGCTGTCTTTGACCAACACTGTGGCATCACCACCTAAGGCGCCGAACACCCCTACCGTCATCACCAAGGGGATAAGAATTTGCATGGTGGTCACGCCAAAATTACCTAGGCCGGCATTTAACCCTAAGGCCGTGCCTTGCAAACGCTTAGGAAAGAAGGTGCTGATATTGCTCATGGAGCTGGCAAAATTACCGCCACCCACGCCAGACCAAAGTGCCATCAACTGAAATGACCACAATGGCCATTCAGGATGTTGTAAAACAATACCGGTACCAATGGCCGGGCTTATCAACATGGCCGTTGTCAGAAAGATGGTATTACGACCACCGGCCAACCTAATCAAGAATGAAGCAGGAATACGCATGGTGGCCCCAGCCAAACCTGAAATGGCGGTCAGGGTAAACAATTCATCCTTACTAAAAGGAAAACCCAGATTGCTCATTTGCACGGCAATAATCCCCCACATCAGCCACACGGCAAAACCGCAAAGTAGGGCAGGCACCGAAATCCACAAATTACGGTAAGCTATTTTCTTTCCCGTGGATTCCCAAAAGCTGTTGTCTTCTACATTCCATGATTCAATATTCGTTGACATCTTGTTCTCCCTAAATAATTACGGCTTTATTTTTTGTTTGACGCTCATGGTGTCTGCCAATTTTTACTGGGCGAACCTCTGTCCAATACATCCAAATCAGCGATACCCAAACGATGCCGAACATCAACATGAAGGCTGAGGAACGTACGCCGGTTAAATCAACCAAGGCACCAAACATAATGGGCATCAAGAACCCACCCATGCCACCAGCCAAGCCAACCACGCCTGAAACAACGCCTATATTGTGTGGGTAATCGTCCGAGATGTATTTGAATACCGAGGCTTTACCTATGGCAAAAGCAATGCCCATGGTGAACATAATGACGGTGAACAGTGTGGCATTAAGGCCAACATGAAAGGTCTGTGGGCCATTGACGGTAAGGATGGCAATGTCGGTTTGCGGGTAAGAAAGAAAGAACAAGCAGACCAATGACACCCACAACACCCACCAAGTAATGGTGTGTGCACCAAATTTATCGGAGAAATAGCCACCCACAGCACGCAATACACCGCCAGGGATGCTAAATGCAGCGGCCATCAAAGCGGCCGATTTAAGATCAAACCCGTATTCGGTGATGTAATACTTAGTCATCCACAACGCTAGGGCCACATAACCACCAAACACGATGGAGTAGTACTGGCTGTATTTCCACACTTTAGGGTCTTTCAATACCGCTAACTGCTCGCGCATGGTGACTGTGTTGCTGGCCTTGTGCGCCGGATCCGAATAAGTAAATAGCCAAAATAGGATGGCCGTTAGCAACATCAAAACCGCATAAGCTTTAGGTACCATGGTCCAGCCGTAGGCCAGCACAATGATGGGCGCCACCAATTTAGTCACGGCCGCCCCAGTGTTACCTGCCCCAAAAATACCCATGGCCAAACCTTGTCTATTCTTAGGAAACCAGCGTGCGCAATAAGCAATGCCGACTGTAAAGGAACCACCCGCTACCCCAACAAATAAGCCGGTAACTAAAAATTGCCAGTATTCCGTGCAATTGGAAATTAAATAAATCGGCACCACGGTGGACAGCATCAAGCTAAAAAATACCACGCGACCACCAAATTTGTCTGTCCACATACCTAAAGGCAATCGTATCAACGAGCCTGTCAGTACCGGCATGGCGATCAAGATACCGAATTGGGTTTCATTAAGTCCCAGCATGGCTTTAATTGGAATGCCGATTACGGCAAACATCATCCAGATCATGAAACACACGGTAAAAGAAAGTGTGCTCATGCCAACGACCGACCATGCTTTGTATTGTTGTGTAGCCATCTACGCCTCCCGAAACCATCATTACTTAATCAGTAAAAATTGCCGATTAATTACACAACGATTTTACGAGTGGGCGTATATACACGATTGACTTACATCAAATCGAAGTTAATCAAAAGTAGTGGTGGAATGAAGCAAAAGAACTAGTTATTTTTTAATAAGCAGTTCTTTTGAATGAGAGGATGGGGGGAGTAAATTAATGCTGCCCGCTGATTAAGCCGTGTTCAACGGCAAACACCGCCGCCTGTACACGGCTGGATAAATTTAACTTACGCAGTATGCCTTGCACATGAATTTTAACGGTGGATTCCACCAGATCAAGGCTGCGAGCAATTTCTTTATTGGTGGCGCCACGCGCCAACATAGCAATCACTTCCCGTTCACGCGGTGATAATTTGTCTAGGCCACTATCCATTGGGGCGTTTTCTTTTACCGGATTACGAATGGCATCGGCCAGTTTATTAGCCATCAATGGTGACATCACCGATTCATTGCTGGCAGCACGGCGTATTGCATCCAATAAAAAATCGGTTTCTATGTTTTTTAACAAATAACCTCGAGCACCTGCACGCAAGGCCTCGAGCAAATCCTCGGCATCTTCTGATACCGTCAGCATAATTATTTGTGCATGAGGGACTTCTTCCCGCAAAGCAGCAATGGCTTGCAAGCCACTGGTGGCCGGCATGTGTAAATCCAATAAAATGACATCCGGTCGCAGTTTTTTGGCGCGCTTGATACCGTCTAAAGCATTGCCGGCTTCACCCACCACCTCAAACCCAGCTTGTCGCTCAAGCAACAGCTTGATACCACTGCGAAACAGGGTATGGTCATCAATAATTAAGACGCGTATCGCATGCATAGCCCAGCCTCCCTATTTCTCATTTTGCTAAAATCAAGTGTATACAGCTACCTTTGGTCAGCACAGATTCAATCATTAACTGTGCGCCAACTCGATGGGCGCGTTCACGCATGATACGCAATCCCACATGACTGTCACCCCTGTCCTGATTCAGATCAAACCCCACGCCATTATCACGAATAAACAATTGGCATTGTTCTGGAGATGGTTCTTGGGATTGCTCAGCACCCATTAATTCCACTGAAATTAAATTAGCTTGTGCATGCTTGCGGGCGTTTGACAGCGCCTCTTGGACAATATGCATGAGCTGCAACACAACCTCAGCCTGCAATATAGGCATATTGCCGCTTACTTGGAAAGTGGTCTTAATGCCAGTTTGGCCTTCAAATTTCTCCAGTGCCGCCGTGATAGAGGCGACTAAATCCGTAGCAACAATGCGCGTACGAAAATGCACTAACAATGCGCGTACATCATCGTAACTTTCCTGCACGCCTTCACGAATTTTCAGCAAGCCTTTTTCAATGTCCTCATGACGCGCATGCTTAAAATCTTCCTGCAATAGCTGCACTTGAATATTAAGAAATGCCAAGGATTGAGCAATGCTGTCATGCAGCTCTTGTGCCAGAATATTGCGTTGCTCAGAAATGACCATCTCCTTATCCAAAATGGCCAATTCTTTATTTTTAGCTTCTATGCTGCGGGTTTTATCTTCGACGCGCTGCTCTAAAGTAGCATAGAGATCCTGCAATTCATCGGCCATACGGTTAAAACCCATGGCCAGTTCACCTAGTTCATCACTACTGTTTACTGGTAAGCGTACCGCAAAATCAGCAGAGGTCATGCGCTCCATGCCCTCACGCAATTGCGTGACAGGACGAACAACCATACGTATAAACAAATAAACCAATAACACCGTACCCAGCAGCGCTAACAGCATTAAAACCACTTGTAAGCTGCGTAAATATAAGGTGGATTTGGCATTACTGCGTTCCACCAAACTGACTAAGGTATTAATACCATTAACATAGTGTTCCAGCATAGGTCGGTAATCTTGCAAGGCCGCCTGTTGCTCATTGCTGTGCTTACTGTTAAGGATTTTGTGAATCTGCGGTTTAATACTGGCTTGCCAAGACCGAGTTAAATGCGCCATTCTGGATTGCACTTTGACGTCTTTGGGTAAAAACAATGGCCGCTTCGGATTGCCTTGAGACAATTCCAATAATCCACTTTCAAAAGCGCGCATTTCTTGCTCTATCGCTGCTTGCAACTGTGCTGTGGGCGCCGTCACTTGCCGTTCTAGCAGGTAGGCAATCCGATAAGAACGCATGCGTTCTCGCCCTGCCTCATTGATTGCCGCTGCACCGCCCTCCAGTCGCCATGACGCCATCAATGTTGAACCGATGGCCAGCAGCGCCACGATAAAATATAAAAGCAATAAACCAATAATTTTGTCGCGAATTTTGCGCTTAATCATATTAGCCTTCAGCACAGCGCTTTTAATCAGCCCGATCTTGCCAATAAATGGGTAGGTATTTACAGCCCCAAATCCCAAAGCATAGCAACCAAACTAAGGCAGTAGCCAGATAAAAATGGGTACGGGTCAAGAAATCCAGACCCGGCAATTCTGCTGCAATACGCAACAGCGTGACGCATTGGAATGCCAGAAAAATGCCCCAAGTTAATGAATCGGCTTTAAGTTGTCTGCCGGAATGGCCTAGCGTAACGCGGGTGGCCATGGCCATCAGCACGGAGCTAAAGTAACCAATAGTCAGCGCATGCAAGGGCGCCTTGGCCAGTAGCACCTGATCGGTAAAGCATAGGGTTAAACTTTGTAGCGCATACAAACTCATGGCCAACCCTAGCCAAGCAAACCCTATGTGTAACATGCCCAATATAGGCACCCTAAGGCTATCGCGTAAACGCCAAGCCCGTGTTAAATACAGTGCGCTAGCGGCCATAGGCAAATCAACGACCCAAGTCCAAGCTTGCCAGCCAACCAACTCGAATAAGCCATGCATCAGCGCGAAACTCGGCACCACGGCCAACACCCAATTGGGGCGGACAATTTGATAATTAGCTATGACATTGGCAGAGAAAAAGGGAATCATTCTATGGCTGACGGCAAAAAATACCGGCAATAAAATCAACCAAATCCCGAGCACTTTAGCCATCGCCACAAATAAAGCATGGCCAGTAATAAAGCCGACCAATAACAACCAGCCTAAGCCTAGCACCACCCAGGTGATGGTGGCATGCCGCTTATCGGGATGCTTTGCACGCAGGTAGACGCGTAATAATCCATACAATCCTAGCCCCCAGCCTGTCAGAAATAATAGGTAAGCTATTTTTAAAATAATTAGGCTAAAAAATAGGCCAAGGTAGAACATAAGAGAACCACTGGCTAGACATAAGAAAGCGGCTAAATAGGCCCGGCGTTCAACTTCTTCACCATTCATCCAGCGTGGGAACGTGGTCATTAAAAAACCAAAGATAAAGAATGGGAAAAAACTGTATATCATCAGAAAGGCATGGGCATCCATAGGATTAAGCGTCCATGCAATGGGCGCATACCATCCCGCATAACGCCCAGCCAAATCGGCCAACCACCAAATCAAGGTTAGCAAGGACTGAACCGCACCCCAGAAAAAGAAAACTCTATGGGGAGCCGATGTAAAAATTTGCCAACATTTAGCTAACTTGTTCATGTGATTAACTTTCTAATAGGCTAAATACAGTGCATAAAAATCCACTCGTGGGGAATTATCGAACGAATAGTAAAAAGCCAGCTTGATGCATATCAAGTTTGCAAATAAAGTTAGCGCTTTTTCCTTAGCTTGCAAGCGCAGGGAAAAGTCCACTCAGCCCGTGAGCGATAAACTCCACGGCCATCGCTGCCAGTATCAAACCCATCAATCGGGTGACAATATTAATGCCTATGGTGCCTAATTTTTCAGCGATGTAATTGGAAAGCTGCAAGGTTAACCAGACCAGTAAAACCACCACAAATATGGGGATAAGCAAGGTCAGTTGAGTCACTAAGGTTTTGCTTTCCTGTGCAGCGATAATCATGCTGCTTATCGCTCCAGGGCCGGCCAGCAAAGGAATGCTCAGCGGCACTATGGCAATCACATCGCGTTCCTCCATGGTTTTGGCTTCTTCTGGGGTTTGCTTAGCATGGCTTTGCTTGGCATGCAGCATGTTGATGGCTATCAACAGGATCAATATCCCACCACCGACTTGAAAAGATGGAATGGTGATGCTGAAAAAATCCAGTATGCCCTCACCAAATAAGGCAGACACCGCTAGCACTAAAAAAACCGTCAGCGCCACGACATTGGTAGTACGCAACTTTTGTTTACGGTCCCAACCGTCTGTGGCGCTAATGAATAGTGGCACACTGCCTATGGGATTAACGATGGCAAATAGCGCGATGCCGATCTTGAATAAATAAGCTAAATCCATTGACGACTCCTTTGGCTAAGTTATTTGCCTCAGCCCGTTAGCAGCATGCTAGCTGGCGTGTTTGCTCAATAATTTCTGTACCACCAAGCTGCCTACCATATCACCTTCCACATTGACTGTGGTGCGCAAGGTATCGAGCAGGCGGTCGATAGGCAATAAAATGGCGATGGCTTCTGCCGGCAAGCCTACCGATTGCAAGACCATGACCATGGTCACCATGCCGGCACTGGGAATGCCGGGCGCGCCCATGGCGGCTATCATGGCGGTGATAAAGACGATTAACTGCTGGACTAAGCTTAATTCTATGCCGACTAAATTGGCAATAAATAAGGCTGCGGCCGCTTCGTACAAGGCGGTGCCGTCCATATTAATGGTGGCGCCTAAGGGAAGAACAAAACCAGCAATCGCTGGCTTTACTTGCAAATGCTCACTGGCGCAACGCAAGCTGACGGGTAGAGTGGCCGAGCTGGAACTGGTAGCAAAAGCGGTGACCAAAGCCTCGCGCGCGCCTTGCCAAAACCACCATGGCGTTTTACCAGTGAATAAATACAGGATTAAGGGCAACACCACCACGCCGTGCAGCAAGGTAGTACCAACCACGACCGCCACAAACTTGGCCAAGGTGCTTAGCATGGCGACATCTTGCTGGGCGACCAATTTAATCAGCAAGGCCATGATGCCCAGCGGAGCGATGCGCATGATCCAAGCAACAATTTGCATGCTAAGCGCTAAGCCTTCTTGCAACAGTGCTAACAGGTTTTTATAACGATCACCAGCCATCACCAGCGCTATGCCTAATATCAGCGCAAAGCTAACGACTGCCAGCACATTGCCTTCGGATAAAGCCAGAAATGGGTTGACAAATAAACCGTGTAAAAACTGGGCAAAAAATTCAGGGAGTGGCAACTGCTTGGCTTGAAAGTTTTGCATGGCATGTTCAAACATGGCTAAGTGCATGCCTGCACCAGGCTTAAAGTAATTGCCAGCCAACAAAGCTAAGCTGATGGCGATGGCCATGCTGCTGACAAAAAACAGCAAAGTGGTCACCCACACCCGGTGCATTTGTTCGTGTTGGCGCAGGTTAGCGATACCAACAACGATGGAACAAAACACCAGGGGAATCAAAATCATCTTGAGTAAATCGATGAATAAGGTGCCCACTAAACCGGCAGCGTAGAGACCACCTTGCGCCAGCTGATGGTCTGCACCTAGGCCATGAAAATACGCCCCCAGCATTACCCCAAACACAGCACCGAATAAAATTTGCAGGTTGAGGCTAGGCCGTTTCATGGTGGCTTTATTTCTCAGTCACTTTCGCTTTGACTGGTTTAGCTTTAGTGGCTTTTTTAGCAGCGACCTTGGCTTGCGTATCGGCCGCTTTAGATTCTTTTTCGACAGTCGCTTTTTTGGCTACCGGTACTTTTTTAGTGGCCACTTTTTTAGTAGCCGCTTTTTTAGTAGCCGCTTTTTTAGTGGCCGCCTTTTGTCGGACCGGTTCTTCCGGCAGAGTAGCCTCTGCCACCTTTGCCAAGGCGCTAGGCACGGCTTTTTTCAAGGGCAGACTGGTGTCTATTTTTTCAAACACGGCGGCAAAGAAACCGTCGGTGTGGTGCAAATGCGGCAACAGTTTTAAATACGGACCGGTGTCTAAATCAATTTGCTGCTGACTTAAAATTTCAGCCGCATTGAGCCGTTTATAGTCCGGGTGGGTGGCTAAAAAACCTTCCGCAATCTGCTCGTTTTCGTCGCTTAATAAGCTGCATGTGGAATAAATCAAACGGCCACCTGCTTTAGTTAGCTTGGCGGCACGGGCTAAAATGGCCGCTTGTTTTAGCGTCAGCTCGGCTAAATCTTGCGGCGTTTGTCGCCACTTCAAATCGGGGTTGCGGCGTAAGGTGCCTAAACCAGTACACGGCGCATCAACCAATACACGGTCAAATTTACCGTTCAAGCGTTTAAGTTTAGGGTCGTTTTCACCGTTTATTCTTTGCGCATTGAGGTTGCTTAAGCCGGATCGTTTTAAGCGCTGACCCAAACTGTGCAAGCGTTTTTCTGACACATCAAAGGCATACAAACGCCCGGTATTACGCATCAATGCGCCCATGGCTAAGGTTTTTCCACCGGCACCGGCACAAAAATCGGCCACCATCATGCCGCGTTTGGCCGCGACCAAATGCGCCAGGATTTGGCTGCCTTCGTCTTGCACTTCTATCTGACCTTCGGTAAACAAGGCGTGACGGCTGATGTTTAAACGCAAAGGCATGCGTAAACCGATGGGCGAATACGGGGTTTTACTAATGTTGGCTTCACCCGTGGTATTTTCAGCAATGAATTTGGCCAGCACATCCTCGCGCGTGGCCTTAATGGTATTGACCCGTAAATCCAAGGTGGCGCCCTCGTGCATGCTGCGGGCAATGGTCAGGGCCTCGGCTTCACCGTATTGTGCCACCAGCTTTTCCCACAACCAATCGCGCACATCGGCTTGCACCGCCAGCGGCATATTGTCTGTGGATTTAGCCTTAATGGTGCGCGCCCATTCGATTTGCTGTTCGCTGAGCATGGGCTCCATTTTTTGTATGCTCATGCCTTGTATGCGTAGCATCCAGGCCAATACCAATTTACGTGCATCATCGTTATCGGTGTCATCGGTGGCCGTGACCGCACTTAGAAAACGCAAACGACGCAATACGCCGTAAACGCTTTCCGCAACAAACGCCCGCTCCTTGGTGCCTAGGTCGCGGTTGTTGCGAAAAAATTCGCTAAGCTTGGCGTCGGCAGGGCTGTTAAATTCCAACAGATTGGATAGCATTACCGCGGCTTGGCGGATTAAATTTGGCGTCATTTGCTTCTCTTTATGGTGTTAATACGTCCAGCGCATAGGCCAACTTGCTGGGCTAGCGCTTCTTAATAATGGAACGGTAGCGACTGGCGCCAGTGAATAAGCCTAGACAACGACAGTCGGCGCTTCATCGGTTTTTTGCGCGCGCACCTGGCCAATATGGAACACGCTTTCACCGGCTTCTTTTAATATGTCTATGGCTGCCGCCGCATGTTCTTCAGCCACAATCACCGCCATGCCTATACCGCAATTGAAGGTTTTGTACATTTCTAAATCCGCCACATTGCCTTGCGCTTGCAACCAAGTAAACAGCGGTGGCATAGGCCAACTGCCTTTTTTAATCTCGGCCGTTAATCCCGCCGGCAACACACGCGGTATGTTTTCCGTAATGCCACCGCCGGTAATGTGAGCCATGCCTTTCACCGGCAAGGTGGCCAACAACTGCAACAAGGGCTTAACGTATATGCGCGTAGGTGCCATCACCACGTCTTTGAATGGCCGACCGTGAAAGTCGGACTCAAAATCAATGCCGGACTTTGCTATGAGCTTGCGTATCAATGAATAGCCGTTGGAATGGGCGCCGCTGGATGCCAAACCCAGCACCACATCGCCGCTGGCTATGGTGGTGCCATTAATGATGTTATCTTTATCCACGCAACCCACGGCAAAACCGGCTAGATCGTACTCCCCTGCTGGGTACATGCCTGGCATCTCGGCAGTTTCACCACCGACCAAGGCACAACCGGATTGCTCACAACCCGCCGCTATGCCTTTAATCACTTGCGCTGCCGTACCTACTTCCAGCTTGCCACAGGCAAAATAGTCCAAGAAAAACAGCGGCTCGGCACCTTGCACTAAAATATCGTTCACGCTCATGGCAACCAAATCGATACCCACGGTATCGTGTTTGTTTAATTCAAAGGCCAATTTAAGTTTAGTGCCGACGCCATCGGTACCGGATACCAATACTGGGTTTTTGTATTTCTTAGGCATTTCGAATAAAGAGCCAAAACCACCAATACCGGCCAACACTTCAGGGCGCATGGTGCGTTTTGCAAACGGTTTAATTTCTTCAATTAGGGCATCGCCTGCTTCTATATCCACACCGGCATCGCGGTAGCTGATAGAGGTAGTATGAGTAGATGGTGTAGTCAAAACGGCTCTCACTTCGTGATCAATAGGGTTTTTTTAATGCTTTTCGGGAGTTAAACAGTAATTTAAGTATAATTTTAACCTATATGACGACCGAACCAAAAAAAACTGCAGTAAAAAAACATTTAAGGCATGCTGCCAACCACACCCATCACCTAAGCAAGAACGCAATGGCCAGTTTAGTTAAAACAGCCAGCGCCGCTTAAGTTTTACACCCCAATTTATCACCATGAAGCAACTGCTACTCGACATCAAACCGGCCTCACCCCCTAGCCTGCAAAACTTCATGGCTGGTCGCAATGCCGAGGCCTTAGCGAGCTTAACGGCGGCTGTTAATCAATCCGGGCCATCCAATTTTATTTACCTTTGGGGCGAAGCCGGCAGCGGTAAAAGTCATCTACTAAAAGCCTGTGCCGCGCAGAATTTGACGGTGGTGGATGATGTGCACCTATTGAATCCTGAGGCACAAATCGCCTTATTTAATCGCTATAACCAGTTAAAAGAAAACCACGGCACGCTGATTACCGCGGGTTTGCACGCGCCCACGCAAATGGGACTGCGCGATGACTTAGCCACCCGTTTAGCTTGGGGCTTGGTCTACCAACTGCACGCACTGAACGATGCTGAAAAATCCTTGGCCTTGCAAAACCATGCGCACGAGCGTGGCATGCGCCTACCGAACGAGGTGGTGGAGTATTGCTTGCGTTATTTACGACGCGACTTGTCCACCCTAATGGCCACCTTGGATGCCCTCGATGAGTGGTCACTCACTACCAAGAAACCCATTACTGTGCCTTTATTGCGCCAGTTATTGCAATTAAATTTAGCGCTGTAAACAGCCCCTTCAAATTAGGTTAGCCCATGATACGCATCACCGAAATTAAATTAGCCCTTGATCACGCGCCTGGCGACATTCCGGCGGCCATCATTAAAAAATTAGGCATTAACGCGGCAGACCTTTTGGATTACGCCATCTTTAAACGCGGCGTGGATGCGCGTAAAGCCAATGCTATTTTGCTGGCCTACACCATGGACGTGACCGTGCAAGGCGAAGCGAAAATCCTGGCTAAATTGCGCAAAGACCCGCACGTTAAATTGGCGCCAGACACCTCTTACCATTTTGTCGCGCAAGCACCTGCCACCCTTAAAAAAAGACCGGTGATAGTAGGCTTAGGTCCCTCAGGTTTATTCGCGGCTTTAATTCTAGCCCAGTCCGGCTTCAAGCCTTTGGTCTTAGAACGCGGCAAAGCGGTACGCGAACGCACCAAAGACACCTTCAAATTTTGGCGTAAAAGTGAATTGAATACCGAGTCCAATGTGCAATTTGGCGAGGGCGGCGCCGGTACTTTTTCAGACGGCAAGCTTTACAGCCAAATCAAAGACCCCAAGCACTATGGCCGCAAGGTATTGAACGAGTTTGTTAAAGCCGGCGCACCAGAAGAAATTTTATACGTTAGCCACCCGCACATAGGCACTTTTAGGTTGGTCAGCATGGTGGAAAAAATGCGTGAAACCATACTCGCGCTTGGCGGTGAAATTCGCTTCCAAAGCCGTGTCGATGACATAGAACTGAGCACTAACGCCCAAGGCCAACAGCAAGTACAAGCAGTGGTGTTGCAAAACGGTGAGCGCATAGCCACCGACCACCTCATTCTAGCGGTAGGCCATAGCGCTCGCGACACTTTTGAAATGCTTTATAAACGCGGCGTTTTCATAGAAGCCAAGCCGTTTAGCATAGGCTTCAGAATAGAACACCCGCAGTCTTTGATAGACAACGCTCGCCATGGCCCCAATGCCCAACACCCTATTTTAGGCGCGGCCGATTACAAATTAGTGCACCATGCCAGCAATGGCCGTAGCGTGTACAGCTTTTGCATGTGCCCAGGCGGCACGGTGGTCGCCTCAGCCTCCGAAGCGGGCTGCGTGGTCACCAACGGCATGAGCCAGTATTCACGCAACGAACGCAATGCCAACGCCGGCATTGTGGTCGGCATCACCCCAGAAGTCGACTTTCCCGGTCACCCTTTGGCCGGTATCGAATTGCAACGCCAGTGGGAAAGCCAAGCCTTTGTTTTAGGTGGCAGCACCTACCAGGCCCCTGGCCAACGCATAGGCGACTTTTTAGCGAACCAAGCGTCCACCGAATTTGGACTAGTCACGCCCTCCTACACACCCGGCGTGCACCTGACTAATTTAGACTCCGCATTGCCCGCGTATGCAATTAGCGCCATACGCGAAGCCATTCCCGAGTTTGCCAAACAAATCAGGGGCTTTGATTTGCCCGATGGCATGCTGACCGGCGTGGAAACCCGCACCTCTTCGCCGATACGCATTAAGCGCGAAGAGGAAAGTTTGCAAAGCATAAATACGATAGGCTTGTACCCCACCGGTGAGGGTGCAGGCTACGCCGGCGGTATTTTATCGGCCGGCGTCGATGGCATACGCATCGCCGAGGCAGTGGCCTTGAGCCTAGCCGGCTAAACGCGACATGGCACAGCGTCAAAGTATAGGTGTATGATAGTTTAGCTAGCCTAGCTAGCGAATTTAAACCCTCATTTTTTAAAGGAAAGCATCATGAAAGCTAACGTTGGTGGTATCGATAAAATAATACGCATCGTGGTGGGCATCGCTTTAATCACTTGGGTAGCTGCATTTGGTGGCCCAGTATGGGCATGGATAGGCGTTGCGCCATTGCTTACAGGCTTGTTCAACTACTGCCCGGCATACAGCTTATTGGGCTGTAGTAGCGGTAGTTGCTGCAAAAAATAGGCCGTAGCTAACTCTGAAAGAAAAAAGGCGATAGCGTTGCTATCGCCTTTTTTATTCACCTGGCTACTGCTGGCTTATTGACGGATTAAATAATCAAACGCACCCAGCGAAGCTTTTGCACCCTCGCCCATGGCGATGATGATTTGCTTATACGGCACAGTCGTCACATCACCAGCGGCAAATACCCCAGCAAGCGATGTTTGGCCACGCGCATCCACTTCTATCTCATTAAATTGACTCAAGGCCATGCCACTGCTTTTTAACCAATCGGTGTTGGGCAACAAGCCTATCTGCACAAACACGCCAGCCAAGGCCACGGTTTGCAGGGTGTTGCTAACTCGATCGCGGTAAATCAAACCGTTTACTTTTTCATCTACCCCGATAATTTCCGTGGTTTCAGCATTCACGATCACCGTCACGTTAGTCAAGCTATGCAGTTTGTCTTGCAAAATCGCATCGGCAGTGAGTTTATCGCCATATTGCAACAACGTCACGTGACTGACAAAACCGGCCAAATCAATCGCCGCTTCCACACCGGAATTACCACCGCCGACAACGGCCACGTGCTTGCCTTTAAACAAAGGGCCGTCGCAATGCGGGCAATAAGCGACACCCTTACCACGGTAAGCTTTTTCCCCAGGAATATTGAGCTCTTTCCAACGTGCTCCAGTGGCGACAATAAGCGCCTTACTAGAGAGCGTGGCACCGCTTTCCAATTTCACTTCTATCAGACCGCCGACACCCGCGGCAGGCGCATTTAATGACTGCGCGCGCTGTAAATTCATGACATCAATGTCGTAAGTTTTGACGTGTTCTTCCAATGCCGCCACCAATTTAGGGCCTTCGGTTTCTTTAACTGAAATGAAGTTTTCTATGGCCATGGTGTCCATCACTTGACCACCAAAACGCTCGGCCACAATGCCGGTTCTAATGCCCTTACGCGCCGCATAAATAGCCGCAGCCGCCCCTGCCGGACCGCCGCCTACAATTAACACATCATACGGTGCTTTAGCCGCTAGTTTTTTAGCTTCACGCGCTTCTGCCCCTTTGTCTAATTTAGCTACAATTTCATCCACGCCCATGCGCCCTGCGCCGAACTCTTCGCCGTTTAAAAAGATGGTCGGCACCGCCATGATTTTGCGTTGGTTGACCTCCTCTTGATACAAAGCGCCGTCTATCATGACGTGGCTTATATTGGGGTTAATGACCGCCATCAAATTAAGTGCTTGTACCACTTCTGGGCAGTTGTGGCAGCTTAATGAAATGAAGGTTTCAAATGCAAACTGACCTTCTAACGCGGCAATTTGCGCAATTTTTTCGGCTTCCAGTTTGAGCGGATGGTCACCCACTTGTAACAAGGCCAACACCAGTGAGGTGAATTCATGGCCCATGGGAATACCGGCAAAACGAATGCCCACCGCTTTTGCCGCATCCTTGTGCGTAGCACCGCGTTTTACTGCAAACGAGGGCTTACGCGCATTTTCATCATGGCTTAAGCTGATTTTGTCAGACATGCTCGCCAACTCTTCAAGCAAGGCCAGCATTTCTTTAGCGCCGGCACTGTCGTCCAAAGATGCCACTAGCGCTACTGGCTGTTTGAGCATCTGTAAATAGGTTTGCAATTGGGTTTTAATCTGGGTATCCAAGGCCATCATTCTTCTCTTTTCGATTATTTTTTGCTCAAAAAAAGCCTTATCTTTTGGATAAAGCTGTTGTTTTAATGGTGCCCCTAAGCTTGTGGCTTAAAGGCACCAACAAATCCAAAACGTACTGCTTAGATTTTACCTACTAGGTCCAATGATGGTGCTAATGTCTCACCGCCTGGCGCCCATGATGCTGGGCACACTTCACCTGGATGACTAGCCACGTATTGCGCTGCTTGCGCTTTACGAATAAGGTCAGCCGCTGAACGGCCTATGCCTAGATCGTTCACTTCCATGGCTTTAATCACGCCTTCTGGATTGATCAAGAAGGTACCGCGCAATGCTAGGCCTTCTTCTTCTATCATCACTTCAAAATTGCGTGTGATGGTACCGGTTGGATCACCTAGCATAGGGTATTTAATTTTCTTGATGGTGTCAGACGCATCGTGCCAAGCTTTGTGCGTGAAATGCGTATCGGTTGAAACCGCGTAAATTTCCACGCCCATTTTTTGGAATGTAGCGTAATGGTCAGCCAAGTCACCTAGCTCGGTTGGGCAAACAAACGTAAAGTCAGCTGGGTAAAATACCACGGCAGACCATTTGCCTTTTAGGCTAGCTTCGGTCACTTCAACAAACTTACCGTTATGGTAGGCCTGGGCTTTGAATGGTTTAATGCTGGTATTAACTAATGACATAATTATTCTCCTTAATGTGGGTTAAAAACTAAATGCCTAAATGCAATTTGATTGCGTGGGATGAATTATATAGCGCTTTAATAATAAATCTAATACATCATTCAAATGATGTCGATAAATTAAATTTATCGATAAGTCAGCGCTCAATTTTAGCTAAGGCTCGCTTACTGTTTTTTTGCCTCACCTTGCATGTAGCGCAATTCTTTTAGGCGCGCCTCGACAATAGACGCTTGGTAAAAATCGCCATCCGTGGCTTTGCTGGCGATGTCCATTTGCTCTATGGCGCGAGCAAGATCGTATTTCCTAAAATAGGCTTCACCTTGCGCTTGATGACTGAGCAAGTTTTTATTGAGCATGGCGTAGGCCTTGGCCAACAGCTCGTACATATACGCATCATACGGATACAAGTATTGCTTGGCCTTGAGCAAGCCTATGGCATTATCAGGCTGCTTAATGGCTAAAAAGTGCTCCACGTAACCGTAAATCAAAGCGCGGTTATCCGGATACAAGCTTAATGCCGCTTGGTATTGCTTAGCGGCCAATTGCGGGTTGTTATTCGCCACTTGCAAGCGCGCTCTTAAACTTTCTATCATGGCGTGCGGCGGCGCATTTTTCTTAAGCCAAGCCACTTCTCTTTCCGCTTTATCCAAGTAGTCTTTTTGCGCACCCTTGCGCATGTAAGCCACGGCCAAACCATAATGCTCAACCGCCTCGTTACTGAAACGACGCTCCCGTATGTTCTGCTCAAACACCGTTATCATGGTTTCTGGCACGTCTTTATTGGCCAGCAATTTAGCGCGCACGTAAGCAAAATCCACACTGCTGGGCACCTGCCGATACGGCATGGTGGTGACGCGGTTGTCGACATCGGCGATACGCTCACTGGTCAATGGGTGGGTGCGTAAAAAACTGGGGGCACCCCCTTCTGCAAAGCGCGTGCCGCGTTGCAAGGTGGTAAAAAAGGCCGGCATGGCACGCACATCAAAGCCGCCACTATCCAATATCTGCAAGCCGATACGGTCAGCCTCACGCTCGTGTTCACGCGTGTAATCCAATTGACTTTGCACGCCAATAGCAGAAGCCGTGGTTAAGGCGCCACTGGCTAATTGTGGGTTGGCGCGCGCCACCAATATGGCCAACGCAATACCGGCTATATTTTTAAACGTGTCGCCTTTTTGTGCGGCTAACATGCGTGCCAAATGGTGCTGAGTTACGTGGCCGATTTCATGGCCCAGCACACTGGCCAGCTCCGACTCACTGTTCGATGCCAAAATCAAACCGGTGTGCACGCCGACCACGCCGCCTGGCATGGCAAAGGCATTAATGGAATTGTCTTGCACCACAAAGAAGTTGAATTTGAGCTGATTATCCGGACTATTAGACACCAAGCGCATACCTAAGGCTTGCAAATAGGCTGTAATTTCAATGTCTTGCACCACTTCATCGCTGACCGCGACTTCGCGTAAAATTTGTTCGGCAATCGCTTGTTCTTGCAATGGCGTCAAGACCGTTTGCGACACGTCGCCTAAGTCCGGCAAATTGTTTGCCCAAGTGGCCGTGGCCAGCAAATAACTGGCCAGCAATAAGGCAATTAGACTAATCTTTAATTTCATTGTTATTATGATAACTACTTTAGGCAACGAGTTCAGCTTCCGTCCTTAAAATAAACCCGAATGGAATTAGAAAATGAGTCTACCAGACAGCAGCCATGCCCCACTCACGCACTTTGATCAAAGCGGTCAAGCGCACATGGTGGATGTTGGCAATAAAGTCCATAGCAAGCGTGTCGCCGTTGCCAGCGGCCGCATCAGCATGCAGGCTGCCACCTTGCAGCTCATTAAAAAGGGCGATGCTAAAAAGGGCGACGTGCTGGGCATAGCAAGAATCGCTGCCATCCAAGGCTCTAAACGCACGGCCGATCTTATTCCACTTTGCCACCCAATTAGCCTAACTAAGGTGTCCGTGACCTTTGATATAGACGATAAAAACCATGCCGTCGTCTGCACCGCCACCACCGAAACCACCGGCCAAACGGGGGTGGAAATGGAAGCATTGACAGCAGTTAGTGTGGGCTTACTTACCATTTATGACATGTGCAAAGCAGCGGATCGCGGCATGCTGATAGGCGAAATTAAGTTGCTGGAAAAAAGTGGCGGCAAATCTGGGGAATGGCGAGCAGACTAACTCGTAGCTTAAGTTAAACGGCTAAGCTATTTCCTTGCCTAGCCATATATACCTGTATATAATCGCGCGGCTTGCTAAACAAGCATTCCATCAATTCCCGAGTTAATCTAAAAAATGAAAAAAAAATATCCTATTGGCAATGCTATTGCCTAGCGTTGCTGGCTATGCCGTGCTCGCAAACGCAGAATCCGAATCCGTCTCCTTAGTGCCAAATTCTGGCACTTACCTGGGATTAGGCTTTAATGCCCATTCCACGCGATTTAACGATCAAGATGTCATCGCCACTGGCACATCGGTTGTGACAAACTCAAGCACAGGCGCCGCCGTATCATCAGGCACAGCAACTGGCCCAGCCGTTGGCATAGACTTGAATACTGTTAATGCCTACGCTCCGTCCATCCAAGCCGGTTATTTTAAGAAATTGCAAAACTCCAACTACCTGTGGGGCACAAAATTTAGCTACAGTTATTTGGGTGGCAGCACGGCTACTAACGATTTTATCCGCATTCCTCAATACGGTTCGTATGCAAATGGCACACCATTTACCGGTAACGCCATCGCCAGCTCCTACCAAAAAACCATCAAACACCAAATGTCTTTTATCCCCTACTTAGGCCAAGCCTTTGAAAAAAGCACGGTCTATCTTGGCGCAGGGCCAACCTTATCGCAGGTCAATACTAAAATTAACAATTTAGTGGGGTTTGCCGATCTTAATGGCGACAGAACGGATATCTCTGGGGTGGCACAAAGCTTTACCGATACGCGCTGGGTGATAGGCGCCACCGCCATGCTAGGCGGCACCTACTATTTGGATAAATCCTTGTTCTTGGATGTTAATTACAGCTACAGCATGACGGAAAATAAAACCTCGAACTACTATTCAACCTTCCATAATGTAAGCTCGCCAAACACCTACGACGGTACGTTAGTTGGCAGCAGCACTGGCACAGCCACTGTGCAAAGTATAGGCGTTAGCATTAACAAATTGTTTTAAGGCATTTTTTAAAGCCAGGTTAACAAAGACTAGGTTAAAAAAGACTAAGTTAAAACAAGATCACACTTCGGCAATGTCAAGCGCCATTCTGGCGTTTGACATGACCGCCGGCGTGTCTTTAAGTACATAGCCTTTTTCTAGCATGCGACGCATGTATTGCTTGTTGTATAAAAAAGCAAACACGATTTGCCATAAGCCGCAGGTAATCAAGGTGAAGAAAAAATGCAAAGCCGCCACCCCAAGTTCGCCGCGTATCAAAGGCACAAACCAGCCAAAAAATAAGTAAGTCCAACTAAAGCCAAAATAGCCGCGACGGCTTAATCCGTTGCTGGGGTTTTGTATCATTACGCGAGTCGCCATGGCTACTTCCTTAGTGAATTAAAATACTACAAACAGCGATAAGGGCTGGCATCCAGCACCGGTGTATCACCCAACATCAAGGCGCTAATTAAATTAGCACTGGCAGGCGCCATGGTTAAGCCATAGCGAAAATGGCCGGTATTTAAGTACAGATTTTCTATGCTGGGATGGGCGCTGATGGTGGGGAGATTTTCCGGTGTACCAGGGCGCAGGCCGCTCCAGTGCTTGATGATGGGCGCAGTTTTTAGCTCAGGCATAATAGCCTCTGCCTTAGCGCGTATTTCATCGCGCACCTGCTGCGTAACAGCCGCTTCAAAACCCACATCCTCTAGGGTGCTGCCCGCAAGCAAGTAGCCATCTAGTCGCGGTATCATGTAAAAGCCTTCCCTATAGACAATTTGCTTGAGATTCTGCTCGGGTTTATACAATAAGATTTGCCCACGCATGGGCTTGATATTGAGCTTGGCGCTGGTTTCTTTGAGCAAATCAAAACTCCAAGCACCGGATGTCACGACGAACTGATCGGCCGTTAAGGTATCGCCGCTTAGGGTTTTCCAGCTGTTTAACACAGCGGTTTGTTGCAGTGGCTGCAGCTCAGTGTGCTCCAATAAGGTCACCTTATTTTGCAGCAACCACAGCCGCAAGGCCTGCATAAAATACGGCGGGCGTATTTGACACACCGTGGGTAACCACAGCGCCTCTTCGCCACTTAAAGATTGCACGCCAAAGGCCGATGCCTTAACCGCTTCAGCCGGCAGCTGATGCCGCGCACACCAATTTGTGGCCGCCGCCACATCAAAAGTTGGCAACAATAGAAAGCCGGATTGTGCGTAGTGGGAATCGATGCCGGTTTCTTCTAGTAAACGCGCACTTAAAACGCCGTAGGTTTGCGCGCTATTTAGGGTTAATGCATTGACCGCATCCGCATAAAGCCAAGGCAATAAGGGAAAAATTATCCCGCCACCGGCCCAAGAGGATTCCCCCGAGGTTTGGCTGGCTATTTCGTTACGCTCAACAATGGTCACCTCGCAACCACGGCCCACCAAGGCCATGGCCGTCATGCAACCGACTATCCCTCCGCCCACGATGACTATTTTTTGACTCATGTGACCCGATTATTTATTGGCCACTCGGCCGATTAATAAGGCATTTTGTGCATTGCTTAGACCGCTAGGCTGGCCCAATAAAACGATGACATCGCCTTCGGCCAAAATACTCTCGTTAGTCGGGACCATGCCATTGGAATTGGGCCTGCGTATGGATTTAATGTCCACCTCAAAACTTTCTAAATGCATGTCCGCCAAGCGTCGGCCTATGGCATACGATCCTGGGGAAATGATCACCGAATGCAGGCGCACTTGTTGCCGCTCTTGCGACTCATCTTCCGCATCGGATATGCCGTGGAAATAGCCTTTAAATAATTGATAACGCGCTTCCCTAAATAAGCGTATGCGCCTCACCACTCGGTGCAAGGGCACACCCAATAACATCAAGGCGTGCGATGCGAGCATCAAGCTGCCTTCTAGAATTTCCGGTACCACTTCGGTGGCCCCTGCTTCGCGCAGGGCTTCCATATTGCTGTCATCAACCGTGCGCACGATCACCGGCAATTGCGGGTATTTTTCTTGCACGATGTGCAATATTTTCATGGCGGCACGGTTGTCCGCGTAACTGATGATTAAGGCCTTGGCACGAGCACCGCCAGCTGCCTCCAACACTACCCGTCTAGCGGCATCACCAAACATGACGTTTTCACCAGCAGAAGCAGCTTCCAATACACGCGACGGGTCGATATCAAGCGCCACAAAAGGAATGTTCTCTTCTTGCAAAAAGCGCCCAAGGTACTGACCACTACGCCCATAGCCACAAATAATCACATGATCATGTAAGTGCTTACTAGCATCGTCTATATCCTGCACAATTTGGCCGCTATTGCGGCTGTAACTAAGCACCAATCGACGTGTGATTCGGCCATTGTATTGAATCATAAAGGGCGCCAGCACCATGGATAACAAGGCCGCCGCCAGCACCAATTGCAAAGCCGGACCGCTCACCAATTGCTGTTCCACGCCTAAAGCCAAAATCACAAAACTAAACTCGCCGGCTTGCGCCAAAATCAAGCCGGTGCGTATGGCTACCCCGGTCTCATACCGCATCAAACGAATCACCAAGCTGACGATGGCCGCCTTTAATAAAACGAATGCCAGCAAAATAACCACTACCAAGCCAAGGTTAGCCGCTATTTCTTGCAGGTTAAGCAGCATGCCCACACTGATAAAGAATAAGCCCAACAAAATGTCGCGGAAAGGCGAAATATCGGATTCAACCTGGTAGCGGAATTTGGTTTCAGAAATCAACATGCCTGCAATAAAGGCACCCAAAGCATACGACAAGCCTGCGGATTTAGTAGCAAAAGCCAAGAGCAAAGTCACCATCAGCACATTCATGACAAACAACTCGCGTGAACGCTGGCCGGCAACGATATTAAACCAAGGGTTAATCAGCCATTTGCCTACGGTGAACAAAAACAACAGCATGGCCGCGGCTTTAAGCAAAGCCATGCCAAGCACATCGGTTAGATTGGCACCCACCACCCCTAAGGCTGGAATGAGCACCAAAACCGGCACCACCGCAATGTCTTGAAACAACAACACGCCTATGCTTAAGCGGCCGTGCCTAGAATTGAGGTCCACCCGTTCGGCTAAAATTTTAGAAACGATGGCGGTCGAAGACATGGCCAAGGCCGAGCCTATGACAAACGCTGCTGGCCAATCCAAACCAGCCAACTTAGCCACGGTCATGACCAGACCTAAGCTTAGAAACACTTGGGCGCCGCCTAAGCCCAAGACTTTTTTTCGCATGGCATACAGCTGCGGCAAGCTGAATTCCAAGCCTATGCTAAACATTAAAAAGACGATGCCAAATTCGGCGAACTCTCGGCTGGCTTCGGTATTCGGCAACAAACCGAAAGTATGTGGGCCCAAGGCCATGCCCACCAAAAAGTAGGCCAACATGGCAGGTAAATGTAGCCGTCTAAATAAGGCTACTGCCAATACCGAGCTGATGAGTAGGACTAAAATTAAGGGTAAGGTTTCAAACATGAATGACGGCGTATTTGTTTTAAGTGTTTATAGCCATCATTGTTTCACATCTGCCGTCAAGATACGAAAAAAATTATTGGCCTGCCGTCCGCTGAATTAAATGAATAGCAAAATTTGTGCCTAAAACAAAAATATTTCGTCATTTCTTCTAAAATTGCCCTGATTAAGGCGCTTTTAGGCTTTATTACTGGGGATATCCCTTTTATACTTGTTGCTCCAGCCATTTGATTTAACACTGCCACAACACATGCCATTGTCCGACCAGAAAAATGAGCAAAAAAAAGCCAGCCTAGCGGCTTGTTTGCCATTGGCACGTGCAATCGTGTCGCAAGAAGCTGACGAACTGCATGCCCTTGCCAGTCGCTTGGACCATCAATTTAGCGCTGCCGTTAGCTTGATTTTGCGTAGCAAAGGCCGCGTGATAGTAACGGGCATGGGCAAGTCTGGTCAGGTGGGCGGCAAGATTGCCTCCACCTTAGCCAGCACCGGCACCCCGGCCTTTTTTGTGCATCCGCATGACAGGAGCCATGGCGACTTGGGTATGGTGTGCCAAGGTGACATCGTGCTGGCCTTATCCAACTCCGGCGAAAGCAATGAAGTGCTGGGCATGCTGGCGCCTTTAAAGCGCTTAGGGGCCAGCGTGCTTGCCATTACTGGCAAGGACAGTTCTAGCTTAGCCCAAGCCGCGGACATTCATTTAAGTGCGCAGGTTAGCAAAGAACTCTGCCCGCTGGGCTTGGCGCCAACCTCCAGCACCACGGCAGCCTTGGCCATAGGCGATGCGCTGGCTCTGTGCGTATTGGATCAACGCGACTTTACTGCTGAGGCGCTGGCCAATTTACATGCTGATGTTGCGCTTAGTGCCCACCGTGCAAACCCTGTTCCAGCGGCACCCGCCCATGCGCATCCTGCACTTAGTGCACGATTACAACAGATCAAGTTGCTAATACTGGATGTTGATGGCGTCATGACCGATGGCGGATTAAGCCTGGGTGACGACGGCCAAGAATACAAAACTTTTCATGCCCACGATGGCTTGGGCATGAAGTTACTTAAAGCCAGTGGCGTGGACTTAGCCATCATCACTGGGCGCCATTCGGATGCGGTTAAAACCCGTGCGCATAAAACCGGTGTGTCGCATTTTTACCAAGGCGTGGAAGATAAATTGCTGGCTTTTCAAGACTTGATAGCGGCCAGTGGTTTGCGGCCCGAGCAATGTGCATACCTGGGTGACGACGTGGTCGATTTGCCACCCATGTTGCAATGTGGCGTGGCCTTAGCCGTACCGGATGCCGTGGCCTTAGTATTAACCCATGCCCACTACGTCACCCGCAAAAAAGGTGGCCACGGGGCGGTACGGGAAGTATGTGAATTAATCATGCAAGCGCAAGGCAGTTTCGATGCTCAAATGGCGCCATTTTTAACGCAATCCAAAATGGCCAATTAAGCTAAGCAATTAAACGACACCATTAAATAACACCATGGCCATCACTAATCGTTCTGCTATCGTTGCTCCACTGATCTTGCTAAGCTTATTGGCGCTGATGACAGCTTGGATTAATCATGCCGTGCAAGCGCCTAACCCAACATTGGCGGGTAAACACCGCCACGATGCGGACTTCATTGTTAAGAATTTTGTCACCACACAAACCGATAGCCAAGGGCGATTGCGCTATAAACTCGCCGCTGTTGAAATGAAGCATTTCCCTGACGACAACAGCGCCCATTTAGCGCGTCCACGTTACACGCAATTTGTAGCGAACAAATTTTATACCGAGGTGCAAGCACAACGCGGCTTAGTGTCTAGCGATGGCGATAAGGTGCAATTGTTGGATGGGGTAAAAATTACCCGTCGCAGCTACGCCGACAAAGCCGAATTGACCATCACCAGCAAAGACTTGACCGTGTTGACCAAGCAAGACTTAGTGCACACCAACGGCCCAGTCATTATTCGGCAAGCCCCCAAGACGGTCATCCACGCGACCGGCATGGTTTACGATAAAGAAAAGCAGACCTTAAGCTTATTGCACCAAGTGCGTGCGCATTACGAAAAAGCTAAACCAAACAGCGCATTAAAATCCAATAAATCCTTAAAACCCATGGCCGCTGACAGCAGCGCTAACAAGGTGTAAATTCGGAGTAGCCATGCCACAGAAAAAACCAATAATTAGATTGAAAACAGCCGCGTATGCCGTGCTTTTGTCTGTGCTGTGTTTTGCTTGGACTAAACCAGGCTTAGCCGAGCTGGCGGACCGCGATAAGCCCATAGACCTTGAAGCCGATAGCGTCATCGTCGACGATGCTAAACAAATTAGCACTTACAGCGGCAATGTCTTATTAAGCCAAGGCAGTTTAATCATTCATGCCGACACCCTAATCGTCCGCGAGGACAGCGGAGGATTTCAGCACAGCACGGCATTGGGTAACCCGACCGGCTTTAAACAAAAGTTAGAAGGTAAAAATGAATACATGGAAGGCAGCGCCAAACGCATAGAATACGATGGCCGCATGGATAAAGTGCAGCTGTACGGTAAGGCCAGCGTTAAACGTGGTGAAGATACGGTGCAAGGTGAATACATCAGCTATGACGCCAACGCAGAATACGCCGTGGTGATGGGTGGCAAAAAGACCGTGGCAGGCGACCCTAATAGCGGTCGTGTGCGCGCCATCATACAACCTAAAAACAAGCTGGCTAAGCCAGCCGGCACGGACAATAGCAAAGCGATTATCCCGCCCAGTAGCAACAAATCACCGCTAAAAGATTCGCGATTTAGTCGCAGCTTGCAAGTCAGTCCGGAGCCTAAACCATGACCGAACTGGTGGTCGAAAACTTACGCAAATCCTACCAAGCACGCGATGTCGTGCAAGGCATTTCATTGCGCTTAAACAGTGGTGAGGTGGTCGGGCTATTGGGCCCCAATGGTGCCGGCAAAACCACCACCTTTTACATGATAGTTGGCCTGCTGGCATCCAATGGCGGTCGCATTCTGCTGGATGGCAAGGATTTAAGTCGCTTACCTATCCACCTGCGCGCCAGAATGGGGCTATCCTACCTGCCGCAGGAAGCGTCCATCTTCCGCAAACTTAGCGTGGCTGAAAACATTTTAGCGGTGCTGGAATTGCAAGACCTCAACGCCGATGAGCGTCAAGAAAAATTAACCTCTTTGTTGGCAGAACTGAACATTACGCACTTAAAAGATAAGCCGGCCATGAGTTTATCCGGCGGGGAAAGACGGCGGGTTGAAATCGCCCGATGCCTGGCCACCAACCCAAGTTTTATTTTGTTGGACGAGCCGTTTGCTGGCATAGACCCGATAGCCGTGATGGACATCCAAAAAATTATCCGGCACTTGGCAGCACGCAATATAGGCGTGCTGATTACTGACCACAACGTACGAGAAACCTTAGGCATTTGCGACCACGCCTACATAGTCAATGAAGGCCAAGTATTTGCTGCCGGTCTTCCCAGTGAAATCATAGAAAATCAGAGCGTACGTGACATCTATTTAGGTAAAAATTTCCGTCTATGAAACAAGGCCTGCAACTTCGGTTTTCGCAAAATCTATCGCTCACCCCGCAATTGCAACAAGCCATACGCTTATTGCAACTCTCTACCCTAGAGCTGAATCAAGAAATTGAGCAACTCATGCAAACCAACCCTTTGCTAGAACGCGGCGACGATGAGGAAGACGAGTACGGCAATAGCCACGACCTTAGCGACGACGAAATCACGCTTAATAGCACCAGCCATGCCGCGGACATAAGTGATGCCAATACTGCCAGCACCGATTTTGAATCGCGTTCCAATCAGGATGAATTTGTCGATAACAGCGGCGACGTAAATGCCAGCGCCACGATGGAATCCACCATGGAATCTTCAGTGGAATCTTCAGTGGAATTTGATCAAAATACACCTGACTATGCCAATGAATTTAATGGCGATTATGACGATGCATCCAATGGCGGTTTGTGGGACGAAACTACCGGGGCGGCCGACGATGAGCAGGATTTTAGGCCGCAAGAAATGCTGCAAATTAGTTTACGGGCGCATTTATTGTCTCAACTCAAACTGATGCCACTCTCAGAGCGCGACCAAACGCTGGCATTGCTATTGGTAGACAGCATCAATGAAGACGGTTATTTAGAGGAATCGATAGCCAGTCTGATAGAACAAATGCCGGCCGAATTGGAAATGGATGAACTGGAATTGCAGACGGCATTGCACCATATCCAAAACCTCGATCCTATCGGGGTAGGCGCACGCAATTTAAGTGAATGCTTATTATTGCAATTGGCGGCCATGGCCAATGACACGCCGTATTTAAATCTGGCTAAGCTCACCGCCGAAAGCCATTTGCCGGCCTTGGCTGCACGTGACTTCACCAAGCTGCGTAAGGCCTTAACTTGCGATGAAGCCAGCCTGAAAGGTGTGCAACAACTGATATCCAGCCTCAACCCTAGACCAGGCAACGCGTTTAGCATTATTGGTACTGAGCAATACATACAGCACGAAGTGATCGTCAAAAAAGTGAAAGGGGTGTGGCTGGCCAGTCTAAACGAAAGTGTGATTCCTAAACTTAAAATCAATCAACTGTATGCCGGGATTTTGAAGCGCAATCGGGACAGCTCCAGCCTATACTTACAAAGCCAATTGCAAGAAGCTAAATGGATGATTAAAAACATCCAGCAGCGTTTTGCTACTATTTTGCGGGTGGCACAAGCGATTACCGATAGGCAACGTAATTTCCTAGAATACGGTGAGGTGGCCATGCGGCCTATGGTATTGCGTGAGATTGCTGATGAACTGGAATTGCACGAATCGACCATCTCGCGTGTAACCAACAATAAATACATGCTGACTCCACGTGGCGTGTTTGAGCTCAAGTATTTTTTTGGCAGCTCGGTTGCAACCGACAGCGGCGGCACTTGCTCAGCCACCGCCATACGCGCATTGATTAAACAACTGGTCGAACAAGAAAACGTAAAGAAACCCTATTCGGATAATCAAATCACCGATTTATTAGCCAAGCAGGGCATCATGGTAGCGCGCCGCACCATTGCAAAATACCGCGAGTCCCTCAACATTGCACCGGCCAGCTTAAGAAAAACACTGTAAAAAAAACCGGCAAAAATAGTCTGACCCACCCTAGCGCAGATGCCGGCTAACAGTGTAAACTGAAACTGTTCGGGAAGTTTTTACTCTCGCTAAGAATCCCACCACCAGCGGTTTTTAACAGGGTCACTTTGCGAACTATCTTTATAAGGAGCAAGTCATGAATTTACAATTAACCGGCCTACATTTAGAAGTCACTCCTGCATTACGCGATTATGTCACCAGTAAATTGTCCAGAATTAGCAATCACTTTGATCATGTAATTGATGTCAAAGTGACCATGAGCGTAGAAAAGCTTGCCCAAAAAGTAGAAGCCACCTTGCATGTGCCTGGCAACGATTTGCACGCCGCTTGCGAAGGCGAAAATATGTACAGCGCCATAGACATGCTGACCGACAAGCTGGACAGGCAAGTGGTCAAACACAAAGAAAAACACGCTGACCACCATAAATCGCACGGCGCCGTTAAACACCAAAACGTAGGCTCAGACGATTCAAATTAAGCCTAATTTGACTAAATACTGGCCTTAATTTCTTGTCGAGTTTTAGCATCCCATGGCTCAAATAAACGTAGCTGAGCTGTTCAAACAAACCCGCCGTAAGCTAAAAATGCAATGGGTAGCAGGGCTAGACGGCGGGTCCAATACCCTTACCAGCGAAACCGTCACCAAGCCCTCTTTGGCGCTGATCGGTCATTTGAATTTTGTCCATCCTAACCGCGTACAAGTGTTGGGTTGTGCGGAAATGGATTACCTGCGCAGCTTAAAAGCCAGCGAAGCTGCCTCGGCCATTGAGAATTTATTCTCCACGGATTTAGCGGTAGTGATAGTAGCCAACGGCGAAACGGTACCAGACTCATTATTGGATGCCGCCAATAGCCACCATACCCCGCTGTTCACCTCCACCTTACGCAGCCCGATGTTGATGGACATCCTCAACCATTTTCTGGCGCATGCCGTCGCTGAATCCATCAGCTTGCACGGGGTATTCATGGAAGTACAAGGCTTTGGCGCCTTAATTAAAGGCGAAGCGGCCATTGGTAAAAGCGAATTGGCGCTAGAGCTTATCTCGCGCGGCCACCGCATCATTGCGGATGATGTGGTGGATTTTTATCGCGTATCGCCCGAGCGCGTAGAGGGTCCCTGCCCGCCATTACTGCAAGACTTGTTAGAAGTGCGTGGTTTAGGTGTGCTAAATATACGCGCCTTATTTGGCGACAACGCAGTCAAACCAACCAAGCCCTTGGATTTAATCATCCAATTAGAAATGGCAGACCAAAAAAACATGCCGGCGTTGGACCGATTGAACGCCTCGGTTCAACACGAAGAAGTGTTGGGCGTAAAAATAGTTAAAATTAAAATTCCAGTCGCGGCCGGTCGCAATATTGCCGTACTAGTGGAAGTGGCCATACGTAACCATGTGCTATTATTGCGTGGCATCAATGCCACCAAACAACTAATGCAACGCCAACAGCGTGAGATGAAGAAGAACCTTCCCAGCGTATCCTAGCCTGCCATGAAACAACTCGTCATCATTACCGGGCTATCGGGCTCGGGTAAGAGCATAGCCTTACACGCACTGGAAGACAGCGGTTACTATTGCATAGACAATTTGCCTGCCACCATGTTGCCGCAAATTGCCGATCACCTGCGCACTGAAAATCAACGCTCTGGCAATGTCAACCTAAGCAATTTCGATAAGGTAGCCATCAGCATAGACAGCCGCAGCGCCGCCATAGAAACCTTGCCTACCCACATAGCACAATTGAAAGCGCAGCAGATCAGCACGCAAGTCTTGTTCTTAGAATCCAATGTGGAAACGCTGGTTAAGCGCTTTAGTGAAACCCGCCGCAAACACCCCTTAAGTAAAAACACCACCACACTGGCTGAAAGCATAGCCTTTGAACGCGAGCTGCTAAGCACCTTGGGGAATTTAGGCCAAGTCATCGACACCAGTTACATCAGCGCTAACAAACTGCGTTCTTGGGTGAAGGATGCCGTGGCCTTAGAGCACACCGGTCTGACCGTCTTATTCACTTCTTTTGGCTTTAAGCATGGTGTGCCACTGGATGCCGATTTTGTCTTCGACATACGCTGCCTGCCCAACCCACATTACGATGCTAGCTTGCGCGATTTGACCGGCCGCGATGCGCCGGTGCAAGCATTTTTAAGAAATCAGCCCGATGCGCTGGCCATGTTGAATGACATTACTAGCTACATAGAAAAATGGCTGCCTAACTTTGTTGCCGATAACCGCAGCTACCTCACGGTGGCGATAGGCTGCACCGGCGGCCAACACCGATCGGTGTTTTTTGTCGAAGAATTAAGCCGACACTTTATGCCTAAACAAAAAGTCCTGACTCGGCACCGCGAACTTAAACAGTAATTTAAACCCAGTGACCATAATAATTAACAAAGACTTTAAGAATTAGGGAAGACCATGATAGGTATTTTAATTATTGCCCACGGCGGATTTGGTGAAAGCTTGCTGGAATGCGCCAAGCATGTGATTGGTAACGAGCCCAGGCAAGTGGCTTACCTGGCCGTCACCAACCATGACGATCCGGATCATTTACTGCCCATTGCACAAAACATAGTGGCCAAACTCAATGAAGGCGATGGCGTATTGGTGTTATCGGATATGTACGGTGCCACCCCATGCAATATTGTGAGCAAATTACTCATACCAGGCGTGGTCGAGGGCGTGGCTGGCGTTAACATGCCCATGATAGTGCGCACCATGACCTACAGACACGAATCCCTATCGGCTTTGGTGGAAAAAGCCGTGGCCGGTGGCCGTGAAGGCGTGGTGCACTTTAGCCGCGAATGTTGTGACCGTTACGAATCTTAACAACCAGCCCTACCTCGCTTGCCTCAATAATTAAGATCAGACTGGATACATGCATGACTAGCTTAGAAGTAAAAATCATCAATAAGCTTGGCCTACACGCGCGTGCTTCCACCAAGCTAACGCAAACGGCCAGTAAATTTTCCAGTGAAGTTTGGATCACGCGCAATGGCCGACGAGTCAATGCTAAAAGCATCATGGGCGTCATGATGCTGGCGGCGGCGCAAGGTTCCATGGTGACTTTAGAAGCCAGTGGCAGCGACGAACAAGACGCCATTGCTGCGCTGAGCGCGCTAATCGCCGATTACTTTGGTGAGGGCGAGTGATGATCATGAAGGACCACCAGCATGACTAGTTTTTGCCTACACGGCGTTGGGGTGTCCAGCGGCATAGCCATAGGCCATGCCCACTTGGTGTCCAATGCGCTATTGGAAGTGGTGCACTACCCATTGCCGGCGCATTTAATCGATGCAGAGATAAATCGTTTTAGCGATGCGATAGCGACAGTTAAGCAAGATTTATTGAAAATTAACAGCGGTTTGCGGAAAAATGCGCCTGCTGAATTAGCCGCGTTTATCGGCACGCACTTGATGATGCTAGAAGATAAATCGCTAGCAGAAATCCCCAAAGACATCATCCGCCATGAATTATGCAATGCCGAATGGGCGATTAAATTGCAAATGGATGACATCGTTGAGCAGTTTGAGCAAATTGAAGACGAGTACTTGCGTGAACGCAAACAAGACGTCATACAAGTGGTCGAGCGTGTCATCAAAGTCTTGCTTGGGCACCCCAGTCAACTAAGCACAGAACGGCAAACCAACGCCTTAAATGAAGAGCGCCAGCTGATATTGGTAGCGCACGACATCTCACCGGCGGACGCCATACAATTTAAGCACCACGAATTTGCTGCCTTCATTACCGACGTGGGTGGCATCACTTCGCACACCGCCATATTGGCGCGCAGCTTAAATATCCCATCCATCGTGGCACTGCAACGAGCACGCGATTTAATTCGTGATGGCGAGTTAATCATAGTCGACGGTAGCCAAGGGGTGGTGATCGTCAACCCCGACACCAGCATCCTGACCGAGTACAAATTGCGTCAAGAGCAATGGGAACTTGAGCAACAGAAACTACAACGCATCAAATCGACCAAAGCCGTCACCTTGGACGGCATGGCGATAGAATTGATGGCTAATATTGAAGTGCCTGAAGACGTGGTCGCCGTCAGTGCCTCCGGTGCAACCGGCATCGGTTTGTATAGAACGGAATTTCTCTTCATGAACCGACGAGAAATGCCAGACGAAGAGGAGCAATTTCTCGCCTACAAAACCGTGGCCGTGGCCATGAAAGACCTGCCTGTCATCATACGCACCTTGGATTTGGGTGCCGATAAACAGATGAACCCGGACGCGGTGGTGAACTGTGCCAACCCGGCTTTAGGTTTGCGTGCCATACGCTATTGCTTGAGTGAGCCGCAGATTTTTCATACGCAATTGCGTGCCTTGTTACGCGCCTCGCAATTTGGCAACATCAAAATTTTAATCCCCATGCTGTCTAACCTGGCCGAATTACGCCAATGCAAACTGCTATTAGAGCGGGCTAAAATTAGCTTGCGTAAACAAAACATCGCTTTTAATGAAAATGTGGCACTGGGTGGCATGATAGAAATTCCTGCGGCGGCCATCAATGCCGACGCCTTCGCCAAGGAATTGGATTTTCTCTCCATAGGCACCAACGATTTAATTCAATACACCTTGGCCATCGATCGAACCGATGACGCGGTTGCGCATCTATACAATCCGATACACCCATCGGTGCTGAAATTAATCGCC
>JACCDV010591747.1_pt1 | contig 44226 bp, 51 predicted proteins | sample 7446131 | NCBI WGS metagenome assembly JACCDV01 (sample SAMN15323448, study PRJNA562643) | freshwater metagenome | isolation source: river surface water | place: USA:Blue River Watershed | collected 2017-08-17
ATGCGGTTGTCGGCCAAGATGTACGCCTTCTTTTGCTCAGGGGTCAGGTGGGCCAGCTCGATGACTGGCACTTCGTTCAACCCCAGCTTTCTGGCAGCCATCAATCGACCATGGCCAGCAATGACGCCACGCTCACCGTCTGTGAGGATGGGGTTGGTCCAGCCGTACTCGGCGATGGATGCTGCGATTTGCGCGACCTGCGCATCGTTGTGCGTGCGGGCATTGCGGGCGTACGGGATGAGCGTATCGACCGCGATCATTCGGATCTCGGGTGTCATAGAGGCCTTGGGTAAAATTTTGCAAACAACAACGAAAAGCTGCAGTGCGGATACAAGTCATCAACGGGGTCTTAGCCCGTCAACATTTCAAAGACGGAAGCGATGCAGGCTTTGCACCACTAGCCGCAGGGATCTATGAGGTCTTAGGTCCAGTCAAAGATGGTTTTTTTGAAGTCTACAAAGACGATGGTGTCAATGTCTTTTTGCCGATCGAGAAACTCGAGGCTTACGTAAAGGCCGGAGAGGTGGTGATAAGCTAAGACAAGCTTATTCACACTTAAGGCTGCACAGGCAGCTGGAGACTCTTATGGCAGACCCGTTCACGATTCGTATCTTTGTTCCAGATGGTGAACCAGAAGGCGTGCGAATCATCGATCGCATGAACTGGACGGGTCTTGGAATAGCCTTCCCCAGAGAAAAATGGATTTCTGTCAGAGATGGGGATTTTCTAAAGGGCTCAGATGGCGGCCCTGTTGGCGTTTATGTGCTTTTTGGTCACGTTGAAGATGATGATTTGTTATCTGTTTACGTTGGAGAAAGTGACGGCGTTCGCGATCGATTGCAAAGTCATTTCGACAAAAAAGACTTCTGGTCTCATGCTGTCGTTTTCGTTTCACCATCAAACAACCTAAACAAACTGCATATTCAATGGCTTGAGTTTGCATTGATACGCAAAGCTCAAGAAGTCAATCGCTGCAAACTACTCAATAACCAAACCCCAAAAGAACCAACAATTAGCGTCCAAGAGCGCGCTGATTGCAGTGCGTTTTTGAGAGAAATTCTTCAAATACTTCCACTCATTAACCTGCGTATCTTTGAGAAAGCGAATGCCGTTACGGTCTCCGCGATTCCTGCTACTGCAGTTGAATCAGGATATGACACTGTCGTCGTGCCTGCACACGAAGAGGGATTCAACAAAGTTTTTGTTGGTGAAAACTGCTGGTACGCAATTCGGATAGCTGCCGGAAAGCTTGGTAGATTCCGTTGGATCGCCGCTTATCAAGTCTCTCCCATCAGTGCTATCACTCACATTGCCGAGATTGATCGAATTGAACCGTACGGCGATGAAGGCAAGTACAAAGTCATTTTTAAATCTCCAGCTCAAGCAATTGGCCCCATCCCTATCGGTTCAGCACCACAGGGAACGATGCAAGGTCCTCGCTACACAAGTCACAAAAAATTGCTCGCTGCATCTTCGGTCGGCGATTTAGTGCCTTGGGGTTAAGCGACTGAAGAATCAAAGGCACAGGTGCGTACCCGGTGCGTACTGCGTACCCCGAATTTAGGGCTGACGGTAGCGAAATCTCGCGCCTTTGCCCCCCGCATAGGTTTATCGCCAGGAAGGACCCGTGAATTCAGGAAGTTGGGGGTAACTTGGCTTGATTGACGCCAGTGGTTGAGCGTTTTGTGCCTGAGATGGCGCATGGATTCGTGAGGTCACGCGCTACGAGTCACTTACTCTTTCGCACTTAGCCACTTACGGTCACTGTGTGGGTTCACTTGACTCACAACTGCCGCGACCATAGACAGAAATGTAGCTTCAAAACGCTGAAATGTTGCAGCGGGATTTGGGCTCAAAAGCCGCGCATTTCCTCTCCCCCTTTAACTGCGCCGCTCACTCACTTCAAATCACGCTAGAACCCTCACAAACGGTTCGCAGATGGTTTTGCTTTGGCGTTGAGCTTGTCGGTCACGACTTGCATGTCCCGCTTCCAACGTCTCCACGCTGTGGTGCGGTCGCAGCCAAAGCGCTTACCGATCTCTCGCCAGTCGTATCGCTTGGCGCGCATCCACACCAAGTGCCGCTCATCCATCTCCAAGACTTGCACCCACTGCATGACCTCAAGCATCAGGTCCACGTCCTTGGGACTAGGTGGCGGCAATCGATAAAGCTTCTCGCGATCGGGATATGCCTCGAGTTCACTTTGCGCGACCACTGGCCAAGTGCTCACGTAGCCTTGCACGGCCACTCGAGGCAGTCGCCTCGCAGTGCGTGCTGCTTCCGTGAAACGCTCGGCCACAACATCAATCGTCCAAAGCTCATCCATGCTGGCCTCTCTTGGGTGAGTTTGGTGAGGCATGGTGTGATTGGCCGTAGAGCCGCTCACCAATGCTGCGAATGAGTTGACGCTCCAAGAAGTTCAGACGTGTGTCTTGCTCAGAGATGACCAAGATGTGTTGCTCACGCCATCCTTGGCGCTTAGTGGCTTCAACATCCATGGGGTTGGCTTGCATGCGCCCAAGGGGCGATGGATAGTGCGGTTGGGGAATGTTCATTGAACACCTCCAATCGTGAAATATCCATGTGCCGATGGAAAGGCAAATGCGTCGTATGACGCATTTGACGTTTTAAAACATTCCTTCTCTTTATGCGCGTATGTACGTACGCGTAGAGAACTACTGTTAAGTAGTGTCGTAAGTGTCAAAGTACCTGTTTTTGAATTCCTTAGTTTCATTTTTATCTCCTAGTTATCGTTGTAGGGGTAGCTGCGATTAGGGAAATTGGTGGGCTGTTTGATGTCGATACCTGCAAAGCCACGAACGCCCATGGAGTTGCGCCACTTGTCAAAACGTCGCGTGATGAGGGCATCAGAAAATCGGCGTTGTGTGCCCACAAACTCACCGCTCATCTCGGCCCATTGCTTCCAATCGTTGAAGAGAGTCACCGTCAGCGCTTTGTCATTGGCTCCAAGCTTGCAGCGCTCATCCATCCAACGCCCCATAGCGTCTTCGCCCTCGAAATACTCATCCGTGGCACTGGTCACCGAGAGAGGTTGCTTGAGCCCGATTTGCTGCCAGAGCAAACAACCCTGCAGTGCCCAAGCCAAGATGCCGTCGCGCTCAGAGAGCAACTTCTCCGTGAGCAAGGGGTCACGTTTTTCGGGTGGCACCGTGATCGTGAAAGGGATCAAGTGCATGCGACGACGCATCGCCTCATCGATGTTTCGAATGGCAGGCTTGTGGTTGCCCGCAATCAAGAGCTTGAACTGAGGTGGGTAGGTGAAGAAGTCTTGGTGCATCAGTCGAGCCGTCACCAAGTCACCACCTGTGATGGCTTTGATCTTGGATTCGTTCCAACGCCTGCCCTGCTCGGTTTCTGTGGCCGAGACGAAGCGTGCGCCCCGCAAGCCAGCGAGATCTGTTGGGTGACGGTCAGAGCGTGTTTCCATGAAGGTGTCCATGGGAGCGTTGGCCGCGTAATCACCCAAGATGGTTGAGATGACGTTGACGAACACGGACTTGCCGTTAGCCCCTGTGCCGTACAGAAAGAACAAGGCGTGCGTGCTGATATCGCCCGTGAGGCAGTAGCCCACCACGCGTTGCAAGTACAGTTGCAACTCTTTGTCGCCCCCTGTGACGTTCTCAAGGAAATTAGCCCACACGGGGCTCTCGCCGTTGGGTGTGGCTGTGGTGACCTTGGTCATGCGTCGATCGCGCCTGTGCGGCCCCATTCCGCCACGCCTAAGGTCAATGATTCCACCAGGCGTGTTGAGCAACCAAGGATCGGCATCCCACTCTTCAACGGTCGCACTGTGACGTGGGTCAGTGCGAACAATGCGTTCAATCGCAGACATGGTGCTCGAGCCAGCCAAGCGGGACTTGAGTCTTGGCGTGTCTGCTTTGTAGGACGCGGCACGACAAACCGTTCGACTCAGGTGATGCACGTAGAGCGACTTGTCGATGTTCCAGCGCACGCCATTCCACACCAACCATTTGCCCCATGGTGAACAAAACCGCCAGTCCTCACCAAACTGGCGCGTAAACGCCATAGCCAAGCCATCTTCAGTGGTGTAGTCCAGTCCATCCACGATGTCTGTTGCCATGTTCTCGTCGGCTTGACGCACAACAGGCATGCGGTCGCCTGCCGCGATAAAACCAGCGACATCAATTCCTTCGACGCGCGCATCGGCCACATCCCAGCCTTCAGGTTTTTCCTCTGGGGGCTGGAGGATTGCGCAGCTGAGCGCCCCCGCAAGCAGGATGGCTTGTGACGCACGGTCCGCATAGTCCCAACCAGGCTTATCGCGGTCAGGCCAGATGAGCACATGCTTGCCAGCAAGTGGTGTCCAGTCAGTTTTATCCACGGGCGCATTAGCACCGTGCATGGCAGTCGTGGCGCACACGCCCAACTCAATGAGCGCTTGAGCGCACTTCTCACCCTCGACCAGAACGATTCGCTCAGCGTACGAAATACCAGGCTGGTTGAACAAGGGACGCGGGTCAGGTGGAGCCATCTTGCGACGCTTCACATCCCAAGGACGAAACTCTTTCTTACCGGGCTCTGGGTCGTAGCGATAAACCACCGCAATCAGCTTGCCTGTTGGATCTTGGTAGTCCCACTTGGCAGTAGCGGGCCCAAGTTCATCGACCGCAGGCGTTTTGGCTTTGTCTTTACTTGGGGGGCGTTGCGGCAGTGAATCCACTCGACCCAGTAAATCCTTGGCACGTTTGAGCACATCGGAGAAATGGGTCTGTATGTTGAGCTGGTAGTGACGCGCAATCAGATCGAAGATATCGCCGCCCTCACCTGTTGCGCGGTCAGTCCACAGTCCAGCCTTGGGGCCTGAGAGCAGCAACTCCAAACTGTCACCTGGGCCGCCCATCACATCGCCCACCAAGTACTTGGTGTTGCGGCGTTTGCCTGCTGGCCAAATCTCAGCGATGAGTGTGCTCAAGCGCTCAAGCAAAGCTTGTCGGATGTCGTCTTTCTCGCGCGAGCTATCCGTTTTAGATGGAATCGTTTTACGAAACGCCTCTTGGGCAGGGTCATTGAAATCAAGCATGTGCAGCCTCGCCTCCTTGAGAGTGGCGAGATGGCTCAGACGCCAGTTGGTCCTGTGCTTCCTTTGCTTGCGCAGCCAACAGCTCACCAAGTTGCGCATGCCACACCCGCAACTCGTTGAGGCGATAGCGCACGAGCTTGTTGATGTAGTAATGCGGGATCTGAAGCTTCTTGCGTTTGTACGGATTTCGGAAAAAGTAAAAAGGCAGGTTGAACGCGATGGCAGCTTGCTCAGACGAGAGCATGGTCTCGAAGGCGTTTGAGTTGGTATGTAAATTTCGTGGTTTTTGATTTGTCATGGCAAAAGTTCTCCCTACCAACCACCGCAGTGGTCAGCATCAGGTTTGAAAATTGAATAAGACGCAGCAGCTAGTACTGCGTCTGGGGCTTAGATGTAGGTCTAGCCGTAGGAGTCGTGTCCAAGCATCCGTAAGGGTGGGTACTTGCTCGCTTCATGCGCTTGCACCATCGCTTCGACATAGGTGGTGACAACCGCGTTAATCAGAAGCAAAGCCTCATCCTGTGAGTAAGTACTCAGCGCACGGTTCATGCCCACTTCGTTTGCAGCTTCGCCCAAGGGTTTGAGGCAACGACGCATGGCAGCCATCTCAGCTTCAGAAGGATCAATCACATCGCCCTCCTTCACTGAGGTACGCGCATCGCCACGGCTGAGCAAACGCACACCAGCTTCGTAGAGTTTGTGAAAACATCTCTGGCAACGCTGCGAACAAAAAACCCAATCCACGGGATAGCGTGCGGCACGTCCGACCTTGAATCGAATGTCCGTATGTCCGAAGCCTCTGGCCTGCCTGGCACAAACCCAACACTTCATGACTGCGCGTTTGCTCACCATGTGTCACGACTTCACTCACTGAGCCCATGAAGGACGTCCCTGCGTGCTGGTCACACGCGTTTGGGTTGAGTACCCGGGGGGCGGGTAGTTCGATGGCGGCAAGTTAGCAGGCGGCACGTGTGACACGGGGACAGCCGCAGCAGGTGCACCACCATTTGATCCACCATGCCCTGCTGCTTGCGCCTTGGCCAAGATCAGATCGGCATAGTCTTTATGGTCAGGCTCAATCACCATGCGGATGATGTTGCGCAGCTCACCCTTGCCGTCTTTTTCAACACCAATGCGTGCCGGGAACTCCGCGCCATCGAGATCTGCAAAGCCTCGGATTTGTCGCGCATGCGCCGCCTCGGGTGAGTTGTCATCCGGGTGGATGTTGCGCGAGCTGTTGAGCACCGCTTTGATAAAACTGCGCCCCATTTGTCCCCATGTGGGTCCCTTGTTGGAGTGCAAGCCCACATTGCTCCAGATCTTGCGTTTGGCAAACTGGCCGTGCAGCACAACAAACTCGCATGACAGGAAGACCGCTCCTGTTTCATGTGAAGCAGTGGCGTAGCCCCCCGTCCATCCGCGATCAGGTTCGTCATAGCCACCGGGCTTGATGGTCATACGCACCACGGCTTGGGTGCCTTTGGGGATCAGGTCGAAGCCACTTTGCTGGGCTTCGGCGTCGTTGAAGTCGTTCCAGCTCCTGGGAGCGCTATGGGTGTGTTGTTCTGGGTACATGTGTAAATCCAATGAATGTGTGAATGAGGGAGGGGGATTCAGAGCTGGACTTCGCCGACCCAACGAATGTTGAATTGGGGCTCGGTAACCAGCTCCTTGCGTGCGGGCTGGAACGCAGCGCGAAGCAGTGGGTGCCACTTGGCATAGTCCTCTTCAGACACTGACAAGTGAACTTCCATGAAGTCCTGCACACGATCCCCTGCTGCGACCATGCGGTCAGCGATTTGGGTCAGGTGCTCTTGGTCCCAGACGATCTCTTTTGCTTGCGAGACATCAATCTGCAAGTCCCCGTCGTCAATCCGAAAACGTGCTGACTCCTCCTCACCAAAGCTATTGGCTTGTCGGATTTGTTCGTCGTAGCGTTGTTCAAGACCACGGTTAATACGCCCACGCATCTGGATAGTCCAGTCATGGAGTTCTTGCACCGCATGGCTGAACTGAGCCAGTTGGTCCTTGGGGAGTCGGCTGATTTGGTTGGCCGAGAGGTCAGGCAATGCAGCCTGGTGGAGTTGGAGGTGGTTCATGTTTGGCTCCTTAGCTTGCGACGCGTTGTGAGGTTGAGATGTGCTGAACGAAGTTCTCGTACGCCTCAATCGCATTGATCGTGTAAGTCACGCGCTTGCCGAGCTTCAGGTAGTGGGGACCACGACCTTCGGTTCGCCAGCGTTGCAGGGTTTTAGGACTCATGCCCCAACGGGATGCCAAATCGGCTTCGGTGAAGACCATTCGCTCGGCAGGCAGGGCTTCTTGACCAGGGATGCCAAGGGGTGAAGTGCGCCCGGTTCGGGCAGGTGTTACAGACCGCATATTTACTCCTTTGATTCAGTAGAGGGACAACGGCTCTATTTCAGGAAATCAATGGAGAACTGATAAGGAACTGATTGGCGAACTTGTGCGAAAAATCCAGTTCGCCAATCTTGCGGGCGGCAGCTCATGCACCACCGACCTATCAGACCGGTTGGCGAAAATAGCGCTAAATTCGCCACGCCTTCAACCGACTAGGTCTTGGGAGCGGCGCGGCAAAGAAAAAGCCCAATCAGGCATGCCTGACTGGGCTTAGAAAAAAGATGCGTAGATTTAGGCTGCGCTCATCGAAAGAGCAGCTTTGCTGTTTGCATCAATGACGGCACCTATTCGCTCAATAAGCGCCTTTTCCGATTCGTTAATTTGATGCTGACTGATAGCCGTGGCCACAGTCTTCTCCCAAGACTTACCTATATCTTCGGCCATTTTTCTAAACTGCCGCATCGTCGGTTTGAAACCGAATCCACAGTCCTCACAAAAAGCCTCCCACGAATGAGAGCCAACAGCATCGTAGGTACTCTCATCCCCGATGAACAGAGCCAAATCGTTGTCACCATAGGCTTGCACGCACAGAAGGTCATAAAAAGGAGCCAGTTCATAGCCTTGGCTATTGACCATCAATGAAATGTTTTTGGCGTGCGCATCACTGTTGCCAATCAAGTAATTGAACATGACCCATCTCTGGACTGACAACAAGTCTTTACCTGAAAGCATCAAGCCGCGAAACGCATCCACGATTTTTTTGAGACTAACCAAGCCACCTTGTCTCTCGTACTTCCAATCAGCGCCCACACCTAAGAGCTGGCATGCATCAATTTGATGCAAGCAAACGATCTCTCCTTTGACAACAGCGCGGTCATATCGCTCCACAACATAAAGTGTCTCAGGCACCTGTATCAAATCAACGTGCGGCACCGAAAGTCTCATTTCATGAGCCAACTTCATGCAGAGGTACTCGTTGATTGCACTAGGCTGATACTTCTCTAACCTCGAGTCTGGTTTTGCGATGTGTGTTGTGGGCGAGCCACCAACACTGTCGTAAAGGCGATCTCGCTTGCCGTCGTACCGCAACCCGACTTTGTCTTGCGCACCTGCAAGTGACATGCGAGTTTGTTCATTGGAAGTCAACAGCGGCTTCTTTTGGGCACGCGCTTTGACTCGTTGACTTAATTCTTTTTTGGACAGCTCACTGTATTTTTGCTGAGTGTCTGGCTCCTTACCCTCTGGCAGGACAGACAACACGCCTGGTAGATCAGCACCCATTTCTCCAATAATTTCAAAGGTATTGGCATCGCGAAGCTGGATTTGATTCAGGACTTCATCAAGCGGCGTTCCCTCGGGCAATAAATTGGCAAAGAACGTTTTTATGGCATCCCCTCTGTGGGGCTCCAATCGCAATTCAAATTGAGGCGCCAATGGAAATGCGGCCTCATCCTTAATCCATTGTTCGTCGTACTGGAAAAAATACTGTGCGGCTTCATGACCAAACCACCCCATTGGCTGAGCATTCGCCCATACACGTAAGCGAATCATGATTTACCACCACCCTTACCCAAAGAAGCAATGCCTAAGCCTAGCGCTTGTCGAAGGCCTCTGGGGTTTACGATTTGATCATCAGACACACCAAAATCAGATCGCTTACTCGGATGAATCATATGCAGACCTAACCCCGCGCGAGTTTTGGGTTTCGTTTCAATATGTAAACCCAACTTCTGAGCTTTCTGCAATCGTTCCTTATCTAGCTCTTCAACTTGAGGTAACCCAGCGACATTCAGACTGAGCCCCAGTCCGCTGATAAGCTTTACGAGTTTTCCAAGACTGCAGTTTTCTGGATTCGCTTCAACATCACGAATGAATGAGGCACTGACGCCGCAAACTGACGCGGCCTCCTCTCGAGAAAGCTTTTGACGTTTGCGCTCAGACTCCAAAGCCTTGGCTAACCTACTGAGTTGGGATTCTTCTATTCTCATTTTTTGACCTCATAGGGTCATATCATGTCATAAAAAGTCTGTTTACGCAAAAATTTATTCCCACGGGGTCAAATTTGGCCAAAAAACATTAATTACTTAGTTTTTCGCCCCCAAAAGGACAAAAATATACCCCAACGGAACCAAAAGTGTGATCACAGGTTGGATCCAAGGCTGACTGCTGTCATTCAGTTTCGGCGGCCGAATGACCGCTGCCGCAAGAATCAGTCATTGGGCAGTTTGTGATCTGCGCGGAGAGATGTGCACTCTAGGCTCGGCTATTCAAAGGAGCTTGCGCGTAGAACCGGTATGACCCAAGGGGCAGCGCTGTCCTTGCCGAAGAGCATGCAAGTGATGCTGGTCTGATCGGCTTCCTCCCCCCGCTAGAAGCTTGATTTCTGACTCGGTAGGCACCGTAGGCTCTACCCCATAATCGAGTAAAACAACGCATTGTTTGCCAGCCAAGGGAGGAGTAATGCCAATAACAGCGTATTCAAAAGAAGCCGCCCGCGAAATCGACCTTGAGCAGTGGCTGACATTGAACAACTACTCGATCAAGAACGACCCACTGCTTGAGCGGATGCCGGCCGAGCTGCGGGCCAAGGCAGCGCGCGACATCGAGTGCAGTGGCTGCCGCGCACACGGTGCGATGCTGGTGGCAGTCGGCCGCGAACGCGGCGTAGGTCGAAGTGTGAGCCAGGGGCACTTTCGGTTCGGCCACACAGACGGCGCCAATCCTCACGATCCGCTATGCGACTTTTACATCGACGAAAAGTTGCCACGCGATACGGACTACCTCGTGAACTTCGCGAGCGATAAGTCGGCGTTGACCCGAGCGGTGCGCGACTTGGTGTGCCGCGGCATTCGTGCGGGCCGTTTCGGTCAGGCCGATTTCCGCCGCATGCGACTGTGGTTCCTTGATGAGAAGGCCGCGCATGCGATGCCCTTGGACGTGATGCCCGAGCTCTTGAAGTGGTGCGTCGACATGGACACCACACGGTGGGATGGCCAACTGCCTTTCCAACCAGAGCATGGGCAGCTACCAGACTTCGACTGGACGCAAGCGGCCAGAAGCGAATGGCGCAGGCGCCACGGTGCGTTGTTCGAGGCGCGACCGATGCGGGTGCACTTCAGATCGGACACGGTCCAGCGGGCGCTCAAGCTAATCGAACTACAGGGCAGCGTCACCGTGCTCGACCCGACCTCGCTGCGCGAGAAGTACGAGGCCGTAGTTCAACTGTCGGAGTTTGCAGCGCTCTACGTCTACCACCTCGCGGGCACGAAGCCTCCGCCCCACTGGCGACTCAACGGCCTTAAATCGGCGGGGCGCGCGCTACAGGCTCTATGTGCGCTGTTGCTGTTCATGAACGACTGGGACACGGGCCAAGCCAGCGCAGCTTTCGCAGGCTTGACGGCACTGCCGTCCGCCGCTGACGGCACTGAGGGCAACGTCATGGGTTTAAACCCATTTCACGACTACGAGGCCTGGCAGATCCTCCATGAAGCTCGGCAGGTCGCGACACGTCGGACCGATGCTCGGCCGGTGGCCGAGCAGGTTGACGCGATCAGGGCCGAGCTGCACGCCGCCCACCTGAAATGGCAGGCCCGATCCACGACTCACTAGGACTTCGCCATGACCGAATCAACAACGATTTTCAGCCGCTATACCGACCTAGCATCGCTGCTGGATATGCTCCATCGCAGGGCCATCACGCTACTACGGCCAGACACCTGGGATGACCGGAATGACCGGCTCATGATGAAGACCTACGTAGACTGCTTCGAACTGAAGACTCTGCTAGCCCTGTGCCTGACGAGCCGTGGCGAGACATATCACCACTGGAAGGTCTTCACCGACAAGAGCAGTGGTGTCTGTATCCACTTTCGGAGGGACGAGTTCAAGCAGACCATGCGAGCTGCTGGCGTAAAGGTAAAAAAGGTTAAGTACCTGAAGTTGGACGAACTCGTCGCCGAGGACCACCCCATGGAGACGCTACCTTTCCTGAAGCGCTTTGGCTTCGGTGACGAGGGCGAGTACCGGGCCGTCTACCAGAACAAAGCCGCCGAAGACCATCTGAAGCAGGTCCAGATCGACCTCAATATCATCGAGCGAATCAGCCTGAACCCCTGGATGCCAGCGCATGTTTTCAAGTCGGTGCGCACAACCATCGAAGCCCTGCGCCAAGGAGCCACATTCACGGTGGATCACTCGTCGCTCATCGACAACCGGCGCTGGCGCCAGTTTGCCTCGCAGTACGAGAAGAAACCAAGATCCGCCTGACGTCAAAGCGTGTGAGGGCTCTTCTTGCTGCTGAGCTTCAAGGTTTTTTATCCGGTGCTGCCTTCGAGTCGATGCAGGAGATAGCCGATGACGCACAGCGCATTGCCACCCCGGCGAGCCCGTACTGAACCGCTGCAGAGCCGAAGTCCAGCTAACTTCTGCATCAGGCTGGGTGCTGTCAGTCAGTTTCAAACGTTGAACGGCGGCAGAGACTGGAAGCGGTCATTCGAGCCGCACCACGCTTGATGACCACTACACCATGCAAATCTGTCGCACCCACATTGCCCCTGGACTGAGGTCCTTCAAACGACTCTTCTTGCCCGAGACGACCTGCCGGACCCGAACCTAAGACTGCCAGTCAACGAGTACGCCGTAGAGCTGTCGTTGGCCCAGTGTCGAATTAAGGACATCTGATATTTAGCACCTCACGCCAAACAGATACAAAGAAAAATTAAAGTTTAGTACTAAAATTTGTTAAATGACCTATACGTTGGCGAAAGCCGTGGCTATCACAGGTATCAAAAAGGACATGCTGCACTACTTATGCAAGGCGGGCTTTGTCGTGCCCACGTCCAGCCACAAGCAGGGCGAGCGCGGCCATGGGGTGCGCAGGAAATACACCTTCACAGACCTCGTATCGTTCAAAGTAATCAAGAAGCTATGTGAGTCTGGCGTGTCCCCCCTCAAGGTAAACAAGGCTATCCGGGAGCTTCACGGAATGGGAATCTCGTTGAGTTCGCTACCCGCTTCTCGTGTGGTGATCTTTGAGAAGAACGTGTACAAGTGGGATGACAGACGCAAGGACCCGTTCAGGATGTTAGACGAGCTACAGGCATTCGGCTTCATTCTCGATTTGTCTTCCATACGCGACGAGCTTGTCGCAGATATCGAACGGCTTGCAGCCTGAGGCAGTGCGACTTGGAAGCTTCAGTCCTACGCATCGAGAAGTTTAGAGACATCGCGCTCACTGACCCCTTCTTTGACTCGCTAAAAAGCGACTATCCAGGCTTCGCCATTTGGTTCGCGAACAAAGCCAACAATGATGCTGTCACCTTCCGGGCGGAAGGAGGCGGATTGGATGGCTTCCTTTATTTGAAGGTTGAAGCGGGGCCCGTAGTCGACGTCCAGCCCAATCTCGTGGCGGCGCGCCGTCTGAAGATCGGAACGTTCAAGATTAACCCACATGGCACCCGCTTGGGGGAGCGGTTTATGAAGCGGGCGTTTGACACTGCAGTAGACGTGGGTGCCGAAGCGCTATACGTTACTGTCTTCGAAAAGCATGAGGCACTTGTACAACTCTTCACACGCTACGGCTTTGTCAAGGTTGGAAAGAAATCATCTGGCGAAGACGAAGACGAAGACGAAGCAGTCTATGAGCGTCGTTTAGATCAGGCTGCAGGCGATGTGGTACTCGACTATCCTCGAATTCCGATTCAGAAAGACCGTCACTTTGTGCTGTCGCTGTATCCGCAATGGCATGCAAGACTGTTGCCCGACTCGCTTCTAAAGACTGAACATGCGTCCAGCCTCAAGGACGTCTCCCACACTAACAGCATTCACAAGATTTACCTTACAGCAATGCAAGGTATTGATCAGCTTAAGCGCGGCGACACGCTGTTGATATACCGGACCGCTGAAGGAGGGGCGGCGTTTCATACGTCCGTTGTCACGTCACTATGCGTAGTTGAATCGCTTTCCCATATCACCCATTACGCAACCGAACAAGCATTCTTGGACTACTGCAAGCCTTACAGCATCTTCACTGAAGCTGAATTGCGAACGTTCTACAAAACGAAAAAGTATCCCTGGTTGATTCGGTTTACCTACAATCTAGCACTGAGCAAGCGTCCGAACAGGAAGGCGTTGCTTGAGGATGTTGGTCTCGCCGCCAACACGTATTGGGGGTTCTTTCAACTTCCGACCGATCAACTCAAAAACATTCTTAAACTGTCAGGTGATTATGAAAAAGCGCGTTCTCTTGTCTATTCATCCTGAATTTGCCGAAGCCATTTTCGATGGCCACAAGCACTATGAGTTTCGCCGTGTCCTCTTTAAAGAGGATGTAGATGAGGTTGTTGTTTACGCGACCATGCCGGTGGCAAGAGTGATTGGCAGTTTCAAAATTGATGACATTTATGAGGACGCTCCGAAGGCTTTATGGAATAAGACAAAGGCTGTCTCTGGAGTGACAAAAGAGAAATTTGACAGCTATTTCAAAGACCGCACGAGGGCATTTGCGATCAAAGTGGGAGCGCCTGTACGGTTTGCAGTCCCGCAACCGCTATCAAAGTACGTAGCCTCGAACATTCCTCCGCAGTCATTCTGCTACATCTGATATGGCAACAGAGAAATTCGGCCTACTCTGCTACGCAACAGGACCCGCTGTCGTGACGCCCACTGCTACGGAAGTAGCAGCGGGGCACCGCCCGTGGTTGCCCGAAATTCACTTGAATGTTTGGGAGCGTGATGACTCTCAGACGAAAAAGGGGGAGGCCTTCCTGGACATCGGACTGATGTTTGACAGGCAAGAGCCCGCCACGACTATTGAGCTTATTTTTCCGTGGAAAGTGCAGGATTCGGATGTAATCGACCTCTCCTCTGTAATCGCCGCCTCTGATGCGGTTCCCGCCATCTTCAACGAGAGTTGGGCTGTGAGCGATCAGGGAGGAGACTATGTTGTGTACGATCCACGGAACGCGAGCCCAAGCTTTGCCCTCGTAAGCATTGTTGGAGCGTGGACAGCAAAAAAACATGTCGCCCAATGGGGAACTGGACCTACAGCCAAAAAAGTTGACGTGTACTCCATCTCGATAGATGTTTCGGAGTTACTGAAGCGAGCCGTAACGGCATCAAAAGCAACCAATCATCAGATTGAAAAAATGTACACCCGATTTCGGGTGTTAAATATTCGTCGAGATTTCTACTGCGTTGGGGCAGATAATGGCGGGGCAGACATATCTGCGGTGCTGCAGCAGCGTACCGAGGACATCGATTTTCGGCTAAACGTTCGCCGCGGGGCCCCACCAAATTTGGAGAAGGCTTTAGGCAGGTTTGTTGAGTTCTCTAAGGTTCACTTATTCCTGATGCGCTCGCGTGACAAGGACATTGTGTTTCAGGATAAGCTCTTCAAGGCCTCTCGCTCGCTTGAGGATGAAGATTTCTGGGCTCGCTACTCCCTTGAGAAGGCTACGGGTACGCAAACTGAGATAGACACAAATCTTCGGCGTGTAAAGCGGAGCTTGGGATATCAGTGGAAGAGCGGAGGGAAAGGCGAGGCCGTAAAAGAGTTTGGAACGCTTGCAAGGTTCCGGATCGTCAAGTTCGCGGTTTTACCATTTATCTTGTGGGCTTTGGTCCTCGGTGTTGCCGGTAACGTGTTGCTAGACGTGGGCAAAGGGTTGTACTCAAAATGGAAGCCGGAAGGTCCCGTTGACGCGATCTGCGTCAAAGTAGGCGAAGAATTTAGTCTGCCTAAGCAAGAGTGTGCTCCAGGCGCTATAACGGACCCTGCAAAGTGGCGGGCTGGCGGACAGGTTTTGGAGAAGGAGTAAACATGCGAATACTTCTCGACCAATCTGTTTCAGTGGGAAACCCTGCACAGCTAAGTCAGGCTCTTAAGCTCCTGCGTGAAGACGCGGCATTCCTGCGTGGCTCCTACCCTGACTTTGATTCTTGGCTCTTCGGCAAAGTGCTTCCTGGCATCGTGAACGGGGAAAGGACGTTGCTTATTGAGATGCGAGCCAACGAGGTGGCTGGCTTCATGATTCTCAAACACAGCCTTTCTGAAAAGAAGCTGTGCACACTGCGCGTGCGCCCCGAATACGAGAGTCTCGGCATGGGCGTTCGTTTGTTTGAAACGGCTTTCGAAATTCTTGAGACAGAGCGTCCGCTTCTCTCGGTTTCAGAGAAATTAATGCCGAAGTTCGAAACCCTGTTTAGGCATTTTGGGTTTTTGCAAGAGGCGATCTACGAAGATCGCTACCTTCCTCGTGTGCGCGAACTCTCGTACAACGGGCTGCTTGACGAGCTGGATACCAGGCTGGAAGCTCCTATCTGTCCATCCCGATTGAAGTCCCCTCGAATTGCTGAGTCAGTCAGAAGTAGAGGTTTGGGAATTGTTTCAAACGGTACTCGACTGGCGGAAGCGACCGAGTGATTCTTGTGGGCGGTGATGGTTGTATCGGTGCAGCCAGTCGGGCGTCATGTCACGTACTTCCTTGAGCGAATCTGACCTGCTACCCATTTGCCCTACCAAGGTAAACGAGAGAAGTCCGTCAACCCAGGAGTAATGTCTGCTACGGGTCGAAACTGCTTGTGCTTGTGATGCCAGAGCGCTGAGTCAAGATGCACAGGTTATGTCGCGCACCTCTAATGTTCGTTGTACCCCAAACAGCCGCCACACTGACAGGTACATGTCGCCAAACTGAACTTCCGCTTCGTGGCAATCAGCGTGAGCCATGCCTGCAGTGCCCACCGTCGGCTGTCGCTGCAAACCAGCTGTTGGCATATATTGAGCGACTACTCGCAACGGATAGAAGACTAGAGATCCTGGTACCAGATTTTTAGATCGAATAAACGGGGAAAAAGCCACTTTAAGACGCAAAAATTCTAAGAATCTGGCTCTATTAGAGGATTGAGTCTCTTCCATTTACTGAATCTAGTCCGAAATGTGTATATACTTTACGGACAAGGAAGCGCTATGTTCAACCCCAAACCTCCCCTTAACTCACAGGTGATGGATCGAATCACTCAAGCACCGGACACAAAAGTGTGGACTCCGGGGGACTTCCTCGACCTAGGGAAACGGGATGCGGTGGACAAAGCTCTGCAAAGACTCGTGGGGAGCGATGCGCTTCGCAGGGTTGATCGTGGCCTCTATGACAAACCAAGAATCAACTCGTTGACGCGTCGCCCCAATCCTCCAGACTATCGAAGTGTTATTGATGCGGTCGGAAGGCGTGATCAAGTGCGCTTATTGATAGATGGAATGACAGCGGCCAATGATCTCGGGTTAACTAACGCTGTGCCTGGACAGGTAATCGTGCACACCGACGGTCGCCTGCGACCAATCACACTAGACAACCTCACAGTTCAATTCAAAGTAACTGCGCCGAGCAAGCTCTATTGGGCAGGTCGACCAGCCATGAAGATTATTCAATCTCTTTACTGGCTCAAAGATGCAATAAAAACAAGCTCTCCAGTAGATCAGGACATCATCCAAATCAAACTATCGCGAATGCTTCAAGACCCCCAGTCCAAAGCGATCAAAGACGATTTGACAACGGGTATGTACACCGTACCTGTCTGGATGCAAAAGTGGCTTAAAAATTTGCTAACTCAGTCTCAACATGACTCGACAGGAGTGGCAGCATGAATCCCGATTTCCTGAAAGTCATCAGCGCATCCGAACAAGATCGGCAAGGTCTGTTTCTAGCAACGGCCAATCGACTTGGTACGCCAATACAAAACGTTGAGAAGGACTTCTGGGTCACTTGGACTTTGGACCTGCTCTTCAACAGTCGCCAGGAAAACGAGCCTCGCCTTCTTTTCATAGGCGGCACCTCGCTGTCAAAAGCCTATGGATTGATTTCCAGATTTTCTGAGGACATTGACATCACAGTTTTCAGGGAAGACATTGGCCAGCACATCGAAGTCGAAAATTTGGAAGGCTTGTCTGGGAAAAAACAACGAGAGCTTCTTAACGAAATCAAAGAGGCTTGCCAAAGCTATATCCAAGGGGTACTTCTCAACCGCCTAAACGCACAGATTCAGGAAGTTTTTGGCGAAGCAGGAATTTCGATCACAGAACCTGTTGTGATCAGCGACCCAGATGATCCAGACCAGCAGACATTGCTTGTTCGCTATCCGACTGTCAACGCAGACCCCAACAGCTACATCAAGCCGACAGTAAAAATTGAAGCTGGTGCGAAGTCGGCCCTAGATCCCCACAGAGAAGTGACAGTCAAACCTTACTTATCCGATGATTTACCGGATACTGATTTGGTTGTCCAAAACGTAGTCACGATTGATGCTGAGCGCACTTTTTGGGACAAAGTCGTCATCCTTCACAGCCTTCGGAAATGGCATGACAACCGTGGTGAAGTTAGACAACAGGGGAACCGTGTCTCACGGCATTACTACGACCTCTACAGGCTATACAACTCAGAAACAGGCGAAAGAGCGATACAGAATCCGACTTTGGGTGCTGACTGCTTTCGTCATGCTTTGATGTTTTTCAACCGTCCAGATTACGAGTTACAGAGTGCGCTAGAAGGCTTATTTGCAATCATGCCAACGGCTGAAATGGTTGATGAACTCAAACGAGACTATCAAGCCATGACAGGAATGATTTTTGGCGAAGTCCCCGAATTTTCAGAAGTATTGACGTCAATCGAAAAACTTGAAATCCAGATAAACGAAAAATAATCATCAATGTAGCAATGTCAGTTCAAGGCTGACTCCGGACATACAACTTCTCGATTTGCCTGCTCTAGAGCCGTCGTCGAAGGTACAAGCGGTGGTCGGCACACTGGTCGATCAGCACAAGTAGCGAATATGGCTGAATTCGCCGTCGCTCCACCAAGCGAATCACCCTACAGCAATCTTCTTCAGTTCTTGGGCGTGGTGATAGAAAAACACGTCCAATGCATAGGCGTCGCGCAGTCCAGTCACCTCCTTGAACCTATCCATCATGCGGTTATAGGCGAGATATTTTCCTGCCTTGGTTACGCCACTGGGCGGCGCGTACCCAACTGTCAACACAGACCACAACGGCTATATCAAATCAACAGTCAAAATTGAAGCGGGTGCGAAGCCTGCCCTAGATCCACACAAAGAAGTGACGATCAAACCTTATCCTTCTGAGGGTTTACTGAAAACTGATTTGACTGTCGCGAACGTTGTAACGATTGATGCTGAACGAACTTTTGGGGATAAAGTCGTCATACTTCACGGCCTTCGCAAATGGCATGACAACCGTGGTGAAGTTCGAAAACAAGCAACCGTGTCTCGCGACATTACCACGACCTCTATAGACTGCTCAACTCAGGCACGGATCTAAATGCCATACAAAATCTAGCATTGGGAATTGACTGCGTTCGTCATGCACTGATGTTTTTAATCACCCAGACTACGATTTACAAAGTGCGCGAGAAGGGTCGTTTGCAATCATGCCAACGACTGGGATGTTGGAAGAACTCAAAAGAGACTAGCACGCGATGGTTGGAATGATCTTCGGGCAGCTGCCTGATTTTTTAACTGTGCTGAATTCGATTGAGCAACTATAGAAACAAATTAACTCAACCAATCTCTAGCTATTGGATCATGTAAATGTGCGCGATTCATGCCTCTTGCGCAGAAGAATCAAAGCTACTCCGGGCTCATACTTCATTGCGTTTAGCACAATCCATACTTTCTCGCCATTCCTCCCATTGATCAACAACCCACGTTTTCTTTAAGTGTTGTACAAACGCTCGCACTTTAGGTGAACTCATCCTGCCAGGAAGATGCAAAGCATAAAGAGAACTTCCTAAATCGCCTTCAACTTCGTAATCAATAAGAAGAGGTTGCAAACGGCCACATTTAATATCCTCACATATTAAAAAACTGGGAAGTAATGCAATCCCACATCCTGCAAGCGCAGCCTCACGAATTGCCTCACCATTGTTTATCGACAAAGCCGAAGCAACATTGACTGACAGGATTCGATCACCACGACGAAACTTCCAGGTACTTTTACGATTTTTGAAACCGTAAAACAAACAGGAATGCATAACTAGATCAGATGGCTCTCGTATTTCTGGGCCTTGTCGCACTAAATCTGGCGCACTCACGATCACATAACGAATATTGGCAACGCGATGAGCCACCATATTTTCTGGGGGGTCCTTACAAATTCGCAGGAGCACATCGAAGCCCTCATCTATCGCATCTACAAAGCGATCTAGGAGACACAGATCAATTTCGATTTTGGGGTATTCCTGCGTAAATCCAATCAGACTTCGCAACAGCAACTGTTTGCCAAATGCGACCGAGGTACTGACCGCCAACACTCCCTCTGGTATATCGCGTGAACGCTCAGCTTCATCAACTGCATTTTCAACTTCATCAATTAGGCGTGCTGCATGCGTGTATACCGACTGACCAATTTCGGTAAGCGTCTGAGTGTGTCCACTGCGGTGCAAAAGATGCACACCAAGTTGATCTTCAAGCTCTCGAAGTTGCCGACTCACAGATGCCTTATCGACCCCTAATGATCGAGCGGCAGACGAAATACTCCCGGCTCCAACGATGTGAGCAAACGTAATCATGAGCCGCGCTCGGCTTTGTGTACGCAATGACATGGTTGACTCCTGATCAACGCTGCGTTGTCAAAAACATGACTATGCAACGCCCCAATAACACTCGAAACTAAACATCATATTAACAAGTTATTTCAACCAAGAAAGTAAGTTTCATGCAAATCGTAACCGCAGATCAAGCCGCTGCATTGATTCAAGATCGTTGGACTATCACGATCTCGGGGTTTGAACGATGTGGTGGACCTGAGGCTTTATTAGAAGCAATTGAACGACGCTTCAGGTATACGGCCAAACCAAAAGGATTGAAATTATTTTTTGGATCTGCATGTGGCGATGGTGTGTCGCAAGGACTAAACCGAATTGCTCAACCTGGATTAGTAAAACATATTGTTGGAAGCAACTGGACTAGTGCTCCCTGCCTAGCTGAGGTAGCAGCAACGCATGGATACGAAATCGAGAGTTGGCCTCAATCGGTCATAAGCAAAATGTACCGAGCGATTGCAGCAAAGCGCTCGTATGTACTAAGTGCAGCCGGTATCGGCACCTTCCTCGACCCACGCAAAAAGAACCTGAGTCCAGATTCACAACTAGGTGTATCTCGCGTGACGCTACAAGAATATGGCGATCACCCCGAACTTAAGTATCCAGTTGAATCACTTAATTGCGCATTACTGCGTGGGACACGATCCGATAAAAATGGAAACATAACCATGGAGCATGAAGCCAATTTGCAAGATCAACTGGCACAGGCTCAAGCAGTAAGGACATGCGGAGGCATTGTTATTGTTCAGGTAAAAGATTTCGTAACGTCGGCTAGCCTTCCACCACGATCGATACACATACCAGGACATTTGGTCGACTTTGTGGTTGTTGCAAAACCTGAGTTGCATTGGCAAACCTATGGCGAAGTCTATAACTTCACCTACTCAGGAGAGTGGTACGGCAATACTAATGACGTCAAAGACTCAACGCATTCCAACGAAGCCGAACGAATAATTGCACGAAGAGCTGCATTACAACTTCTAAAAATTTCTAGCTTGCAACAACAGCCCAAAACACTGATGGTTAGTGCTGGAACAGGGCTTCCTGAAACTGTAGCAAGACATGCAATTCAAGACGGTCAGTACAACAATTTCCGTTTTACATGGACCCTCGATTCTGGCGTAGTCGGGGGAACTCCAGTTGGCACAAACTCTTCTGGGGCATGCGCTGGGCCACTGGCTTTCGTCAGTACAGCGGAGCAGTTTGACTTCTACAACAGTGGAGGAATCGACGTTGCATTTATCGAGTTTGGTGCAATCGACGGAATGGGGCGAGTTGATATTTGTAACTCCACCGATCTATTTACAGGAGTAGGAGGATTTATTGACATTACACAGAGTGCTAAACAACTAATATTTCTTGGCAACTTTGAGAATGTCACTAGATCTAGATTCGTTGATCAAATTTCACGAGTTTGCTTCGACCCCAAAAACCGCATCGCGGGAGATAGACCACTAATCATTACTGAGCGTGCCGTGCTATCAATTGATGACAGTTCTCTAGTACTGCTGGAAACAGCTCCTGGCATCGATGTAACGCGAGACATTATTCAAAAGTCTGGCTGCCCAATTCGGACACCGACGCCTCCAAAGCTTATGCCTGCCAGTGTATTTCGACATGAAAAGCTGGAGATGCCCTTTGCTTCTTAATTCCCGAAGAAATCTTAAAAGGAAAATCATGGACCAAAACGACTTGCAACCCGACTCAGTCGACATCAGCCATAAAAAAGATAGTAACTATCCCTCCCGCAATGTGAGGCAAGAAAATAGAAAAAACATAATCAGTGAGTTACCACATTCATTGCGCGTAGTCCTGACAGGTGTCTCTTCAGATTCTCACACATGGAATCTCGTTTTCATGCAGCTTCTCTTAGAACATATGGGGCATCATGTTACAAACCTTGGGGCATGTACGCCTGACGAAGAAATAATTGATGTTTGTTTGCATAAGTGCCCGGATCTCTTAGTTGTTAGCACAGTCAATGGTCATGGAAATATTGATGGTGAGCGACTCATCATACGAATTCGTAATGAAGCAGAGCTGCGCAAATTACCCGTAGTTATCGGGGGAAAGCTTGGCATCCGGGGCCGTGGAAACGCTTCTTTCTCCGAAGGCTTGCTTCGCGCTGGATTTACTGCAGTATTTGATGCAGATTCATCATTAGTTGAATTCGAAAATTTCGTCAAAGAAATCTCTGAGCTACAGAAATGTATTCCGCTGTTGGAGGTAATGTGATGAGATTTGGCCAGCACATTGCAGCAGCACGACAAGCGGGTGAATTAGTAGTTCAGCCTCGTATGGGTTTTGATCACCCCACAAAAATGCGATTAGGTTTACAGGCAGTCAGAGATGCAAGTGCGAGGGTCGTTGGCACTATCACACTAGATAGTTATACCCGAGTAGGTGACCTCGCAAGTACTGTACAAGCACTTCGAGAAGGAAAAGAGCTAAATGGTTATCCAATTGTCAGTCATGGAACGAAACGCACTAGGGAAATGCTTGAGGGCATTCAAGCAAATAATTTTCCGATACAAGTTCGTCACGGATCCCCTTTACCAGAGCACATCTTTGCATCCGTTCTTGCGTGTGGAATCGATGCAACGGAAGGTGGGCCAATTTCCTACTGCTTGCCATATGGACGAACGCCTCTACGTGAAGCCATAAGCTCCTGGCGTAGATGCGCCGATCTAGCCGCGACGAGCGCAGCAAATGGACATGTGCTTCACATAGAAACTTTTGGTGGTTGCATGTTGGGGCAAATGTGTCCACCGAGCATGCTAGTAGCGATTTCAGTTTTGGAGAGCCTCTTTTTTATACAACGAGGTGTGCCGAGTGTTTCACTTAGCTATGCGCAACAAACCTCCTTCGAGCAAGATGTGGCAGCCATTCGTGCGCTAAGGCATTTGGCCGCTCGTTGGCTCCCAAATACGGATTGGCATATTGTGCTTTACACCTATATGGGTGTATTTCCACGAACAGAGGACGGGGCAAGAGACTTACTACGGCAAAGTGTGCACATCGCACTACGAGGTGGTGCTGAACGACTGATTGTAAAAACTGTGGCGGAAGCACATCGCATTCCTACGATTGAAGAAAACGTACAAGCACTTGAACTCGCCGCACAGCATTGGCGAAATCTTCAGGCAGAAGATAAAAATACCGGTTATTGCGAACTAGCTCATTACGAGACAGTTCTGAGTGAAGCAACTACGCTTATTGAATCCGTTTTATCTCTACACAACGATGTAGGGGAACATATCTATTTCTCAGCGTGCATTCGAAACAGATTCGGTAATGAAGCCGCTGAAAGATTCAAGAGTGATCATGTGCGTATTCGCAATCCAAATCAAAAAATCGCACTATCACTATTGAAATCTTATGACATTGAAGATATTTCTGAAATCAATTTAACAGCCTTGGTTAGACCTTTCGAAAATATCAGTTTCTCTAACCCGGAAGATTTTCGTTACGTTTGGCGTGATTATCTAAAAAAAGATCTACAGGAAGCAATTACCGGCAACGTAGACAGTCCCATTAAAGCTGCGTTAGACGTACTGCGGGATGTACGCGACACACTACGTTCAGTTGTTGAATTCGAGGGGCTCAATGAGGACTCTCTGATCAACTCATTTAGGTGTAATTTTTCCCCAATGTGTGCATTACTTGCGGCAGGACCGCCTGCTGTTCGCATCGAGCAATTACTTGCGTTGGAAGCGGCCGGGATACTGAGTATTGTCGGTCCTAGCGTGACTGTAGACCTAGACATTACACATGACCATTTTCAGATTAGCTCCCCACAAGTTCCTGGCCAAGTACATGAAGTAACTCAACTCATTGACAGCCGTATTCCAACTCCAAGCTTAACTCAATCACGAAGTTTGCTATTACAAGCAATGATGAAGCGTGGGCTGATAAAACCCTATAAACATCCCGATCACAAGGGGTTGTGCGATGGCGGCATTGATGTATTACCTGAAAGTTTTGAAGTCGTAAATATCAAAGGATGCGCGAACTCTCGAATTTTCGCCATTGGATTGCCGACGGAGTTACCTCGTTGGTTTACTCAAGTAGGCAGTGCTACACCCGGCACGAAATCCCGCTTCACCTTAGACGCACAGGCTGTCGCAAACGGAACGCTTGCAGCTTTGTCACAACCTTACCAATCTATGGAAATGCTTGAATCCGAAGGGGTTGAATCATGAAGCAAAAACGAGACGTGCGCAACTCTACAAATTTTTTTCGTATTGCACGTGATCAGATGATTGCTGGATTGCCAACTTATAACTGGCCACGAGACATGGTGTTCAATTGGGCTGTCGATTGGTTTGATCAAGTTGCTCCAGCCGAACGACGTGCCTTGATTGTTATCAAGGATCAAGAAACAATTTGTGCGACTTATGGAGAGTTGCGTTTGGCTTCAAATCGCATGGCTAACTGGCTACGTGCAACAGGAGTTGTACCGGGCGAGAGAGTAATGGTCTTAATGCAGAATTCCATTGAGTATTACACGCTAGTATTGGCTCTAATGAAAATTGGAGCCGTAATAGTTCCAAGCTTTACTTCAGTCCCTGCTCACGAGTTGACTGAACGAATGAAGTACGCACGTATTCGTCACTTAGTTGCCGATCATGAAATTGCCCTACGCCTTAATGATCAACATGTGTCTGGAATACGGTTCATGGCAAATGTTCAGTCATCTACCGAACTATCTGGCTGGTTGCCGCTTGCTTTAGCAGAGACATATAGCAGTGATTTTCTGGAACCTTGGTACGGAGTACCGAATGATCCGTTAATGGGGTTTTTCACATCAGGCACGACATCTCGACCGAAGTTTGTTCTGCACTCGCATCAAAGCTATCCAGTCGGACACCTGTCTAGTTTGTACTGGCAAGGAATAGGTCCTTCTGATGTTCACGCTAACATTTCATCTCCCGGCTGGGCCAAACATGCGTGGAGCTCTTTCTTTGTGCCGTTTACTGCTGAAGCGACCATACTTGCATTTAGTCATGAACGGCCATCACTGAACGAATGTTTGCAAGCGCTTAAAACTCATGACGTAACCTCTATGTGCGCCCCGCCCTCTTATTGGCGTGCGCTTGTACGGCACGGTTTAGGTCAAAAGCCTCAATTTTTGATAAACGCTGTTAGCGCTGGTGAATCATTAGATCCTCGTGTAGTAGAAGAAGTTCAACAGTCATGGCAATTGACTATACGAGACGGTTACGGGCAAAGCGAAATGACTGCACTAATAGGCGTTGCACCTAATGAACACAATATGCAGGGGATGCTTGGGAGAGTTTTACCAGGAAATGAAGCAATCAAGTTACTCGATTTACAAACTGGCCAACTAGGTAACGAAGGCGAAATCTGCATCGACTTAACCCAACGACCAATAGGTTTAATGCTAGGTTACGGAGATGATACAGGCGAGCCACACTTGCCTTCTGGACCTTATTACCGGACGGGAGATCTTGCTCGTAAGGATGAAAGTGGTTGCTATCACCTTATTGGGCGTGCTAACGATGTTTTCAAATCATATGACTTGAGGATTTCTCCTATCGAACTTGAGCGCTGTTTTTTGGAGCATCCGCTAGTAGCTGAGATTGCTGTCTTTGCAATTCAGGATGAATATGGCGAGCCAGTACCCGCCGCTGCAGTAGTAGCCAAAGTTGCAGAAGTCAACGCAACGGACATTCTCATGAATTGGCAGTGTGATCACCTCACACCTGGTCAGCAGCTAAAGCGAGTGTGGATAGTAGAACAACTACCACGAACTCCCAGCGGAAAAGTTCATCGAGCACAACTGCGTGAACACTTCTATCAAACAACTCAATGAATTTAATAAAGTTAATAGGACCGAGTATGAATCATCCTCCCCCCCCCTCCTCTGCCTCTCAAAACAACTCCCTCTGGCGAAATACTCGTACAGTGAGCATTGTGTTACCTATACTCTTCGCACTGATTTATGGAAGTGGTTTCGTCGGTGCTAAATACGGTTTGCCGTATTGCCCTCCACTTACCTTCCTTGGAATTCGATTCGCTTTAGCTGCTAGCTTAATTATCTTGATAGCGACAATTTTGCGTTCGCCATGGCCAACTTTGCGGGAGGCTTTACATATTGCGACTGCAGGGATATTAACTGTTGGGATGTTCTCAATTGGAGTATTTGTTTCAATTGATTTAGGAACCTCACCAGCTCTATCGGCTTTAATTATTGCTTTACAACCTCTACTTATTGCCGTGCTTGCTCGTAGCGTTGTCGGAGAAACTGTCACATCTTGGCAATGGTCTGGATTATTTCTGGGCTTTGCAGGCGTTTCTTTTGTACTAGGACACAAAGTGCAATTTGATGGAGCCAGCACCTTCTCAATCGCAATGTCAATTGTTGGCTTGATTGGGGTAACGGCAGGAAATCTCTATCAAAAGAGATTTTGCGCAGAAATGAATTTATTCACCGGAGGAGCGATTCAATCTGCTGTATCAGCTTTGCTGGCATTCATATTGGCTTTCGGATTTGAAGATAGTAGTGTGCAATGGACGCCCCCCTTTGTAGCAGCTTTGCTCTATATGTCTGTGGGTGTTTCGATGGGTGCATTGACGCTTCTATACATCATGATCCGCCGTGGTGATGTGAGTCGAGTTGCAAGCGTATTCTATTTAGTTCCTGTTTCCGCCGCAATATCGTCTTTTTTCATTTTCGATGAACATTTTGATATCCAGGTTGGGATAGGTGTATGTATTGTCGCCTTAGGGGTACTCATAGCTAACTTTAAGCCATCACGAGTGAGCACATCATGAAAATCACAGATATTAAAAAGATAGATCTATCAGACACTAATAAGTTACTGAAAGAACTTAAGTGGACATCACATTCAAGTCAGGGACGTCGTGGAGCTCATATCCACGAGCTTTACCAGCTTGGTGACCCAATAAGACGACTTGCGTTAGTTCGATTTACACCAGAATCAAGTGCGCCAACACATTGCCATACAAGTTTCGAGACGATTTATGTACTTGATGGAGAATATTTCGATGAATATGGCAAGCATCAACGGGGTGAAGTTGTAATTTATCCACCTGGCAGCAAACACGCATGGAGCAGCACAATTGGTGCTACTTTATTAGTGGTATGGGATGGCCCCACTGAATCCAGCGAATGACATTTGTGCGGATTGATAGCCCCTGTAAATTAAATAATTTCTAATCAGTAAGTAACGTTAAATAAAACAAGGAAGAAGAATGCTAAAAATTGATTTAATGACCATCAACAGAGTCGTCGTACACACTATTCCATCATGTAGAGCCGATAAGACATAAACCGAGCCCACTGGTGGAGATGCATTTTTACTTATTGATCCAATGGTCTGTGAAATATTTGCCGGACGCATAAGCAAATCGTTGGAACATAATTCACATGGAATTCAAGCTGATTTTTCGACTTAGGATCGGTCAGTATGTTTCAACAAGCCTGCACAATGATGGACTGGAACAACAAAGAAGTTCATTGTGTTTGCAATCGAATCAACTCAGCGGCTAGCAAGAAATCAACAATACAAAGCAATTGATCTGTCTAAAATGATAACAACGATCGAAACTGTCAGCAGCCAGCATCAAGCGGGTTGGAATTGCCCGGGTCATTGATTAGTTGGAACATGCATCAAAGAAGTCCTGTCCCCCCAGCAGTGTTATGAATAAAAACCGCCAGGTCAAGGCGTATGACGAAGTGAGTTGACAGCCATGGATGCCTACATTGGTTAATTGCAAACCAATTCGGCCGTTAGCAAGAAGGTGCAGCACGAGCCCCATCACCGATTCACCAACTGAAAGGAAGCAAATGACTTATCACTCAATGGTTCTCAGTGAACCTGACAGCGCAAATATTGGATTTATTCGCCGTTACTATGCAACCATAGATATTTCGCAGCCATCTACCAGTTGTTTTTGGCAACAGATTGATGCAAATGGAAACTATGTTGGCTCCGTTAGTGCTCCCTTTCCAACTGTGGATGATGCCAAAAATGACGCATTACATGTACTTAACGGTGATCGGTGGGAATAGTTTTGTCTGGTTAGCTCATTCGATGTCGGAATGTCAGGCTCGGGGAGCAGATTTGCCACTTACGATCTAAACATCAAGGACCACTAGCGCTGCACAAGAACTGTTGTCCCATATAAAAAATATACGCAATGAGTCTAGTTCTGCTGGTCATATTGCCAGATTAGGAGGTGACGAAAAAATATACGAACCTGCCTAAAGCGATTGGAATTCGCATAAAGAGTACAAGCCCAATCGATGGTTTCGTACAACAAGAGTTTTATAGGCATAGATAGGCCCCTCGTACAAAAGATCTCCCTTGTTCGAAGTCTTGACCTTGAACACATCAATGAGCTTGTCGCTAGACAAATGCGCCTTGCTCATGATCGTTTCAGCTGACTGGGGATGACCTCGATACCGCCAAAGCACCGCAAAGACTGCCGCCTGCGCCGCAGTCAAACGAACAGGACTACTTGACCACTCGGGCACATGAACCCACTCAAAGTTCTCAGAGAACGGTCCATGTACTGCCGCTGATTTAGGCTCAACAGCAAGATCGAGTTCATCACTTCCCTCACCCACAAGCCGCAGGCCATTGCCGTGAATCGCAAAGCGTTCTTCAAGGTGCCACCAAGTCGCAGTGCCGGAGAGTGGATCCGATGAAGTTCGACCTAGCGGTCGTGGCGTGATCACCCAACTGTCAGGGCGAGGTGTCTTCCCATAAAACAGATGCAACGCGTTGGCCACAACGAGCTCAATGCGTTGAGCCAACAAAACTGCTCTTTTTTTGTAGACCCCAATCTGCCAGACTCCCTCGTGAAGTTTTTCGACAGCGATGTGCGAAGGGATATTCAATGTAGCTCTGAGTTTTCTGATCATCCATTCGGTGTCAATTGCCCAGTTACGCTGCTCGGAAAGATCCACCTTGTAAGGGCCGCAGTCTGGACACTGCACATGCATCTCACCATCGATCCGAAACACAGGGCCTCGGTGCAAGCCACAAAACGAACAACTCGCGTAACGTGAATCAAATGGTCCCGGCACCACCGCCTTGAGCTCAATCAAGATCTTCAATCCATTGACTTGCGTTTTAGGAATCGAACGCTCATAAGAGTAACCACCACGAGTCAGTAGCAACGAAGCCAAAGCCATCGCTTTTTTATTCGCAGGCATATGAGCTCCTTCACTCGAAAAGACTCAGTGGCTGACTACTCCCCGTTTTCCCTGCTTCCTGGAAATTCAGCGCCTGCTTAGGCTCAAGAATTTCGAGATGAACAAGGTAGCCCTCGAGCTGAGTACGCAACTTTTCATCGAACTTGTGCAAGTTCAAACGTCCCTTGCTCGTCACCTCTACGCTCACGAGCGGGCACCGTGACTTCCCCTGCGCTGGAGCTAGGAACAGATTCAGCGTCGCCGCGTGAATCTCCCAACCACGGCTCAGCGGGTTTTCATTTTGAAAGTACGCCCCAATCAAATCCGTCACGCATTGGCGATCTGAGGAGCCACTAGCCGAGCATTCAATTTTCAGCCGCTCGCAGGGGCTGAGCAAATGCAGGCTTTTGACTTGCAGCCCAACAAAACCATCCTCAAATGCCTGTGGAATTTGCATCCCTAGGCGCAGCTTTGATAAATCGAGAACCGGACGTTGAATTCGCTGCGCCTCTGCACTGACGCCCAACATATGCGTCGCAAATGCCTCACACAGCATGGCGTGATATTTCGCTCCACCTCTGATGATGGTTCGCGCAACACCAGTAATCTGCGAATACTCCAGCACCATGTGAATGTTCGGACTGCCAACACGACGTTGCAACTGTGTGCCCTCAAATTCCAAACGCGCAGTAGCAAGATCTTTAGCGTGAATCGTGATCAGCTGCGTCCCCTGCGAACGGTCCAGCACATTGACCACGCACACCTCGCCACAACCCAATTCACGTTGGTAGAAAAATTTGATGGCATCGCAAAAGTTAGTGATGGACCCTTCGTCACGATTCACCTCACGACGCAGTCCTAGGTCGTGCTGTTGTGCCTGCTGGCTGTGCTGATCCAAATATTCAATCTCAGCAGCGGCTTCGAACAAGGCTGGATGGTTGACGTAAAGCCAGAAGGAGCGATGCAAATCGTTCTTGCATGCAATGAGTCCAACCAACTCGTTAGGTTTGTCGTGCGTTGCTTGAAACATCGCTTGCTTGCCCAATGGATGCGCAAGTGTTGAACTTGCATGCAAGCCTGCAATGATGCGGTCGCGCTTGATCGTGTTTTGGTAGTTCTGAATGAACTTAATCAGTGAACGAGATGTGTAGGTGTTGTCTTGCCACGCCCACCTCTCTGGCAGCGGAAGTTCATGACGAACCATGAATGATTTGAGCGTCTCATCGACGGGCAGACAGAGCAAGATGTCTGCATAAGTTTGGGGCTTACTCACGTTGTCTCCTTCTTCTTTTTATTAGGAAAATCGACCCCAATCGGCCACCTTTTTAGTGGCGCCAATTTTGGTCTTAATTACGGTTTTGCTGGATAAATATACAGTATTTGATAAATCTGTCAAAACCACCTCGACAAGCCCCGAAATCACGACCAGTTCGATCTCATAGGCCCTGTTTACGGTGCTTTCGAGCCCATTGTCCCTACTATCCCCGTTACATAGAGTTACGCGTTAAGGGGGTCAGACCTACGATTTCTGGCCAGTTTTGACAAGAACCAACCTAGCCATGAAATCACCACAACTTCCCGCCCCAGTCATCGTTTATCGCCCCCGTTCAAACGGTCAGCAGGAAAAGAGCAAACACCTCACCTTGGACAAGGTCACGGAGCTCATTGCGCACGCTGCGGTGATAACCAAAAACGATCTGGAGCAAGCCTCGAAGAGTCAGATTTATGCCACTGACAGAGACGAGTTTCTGGACTTGTCTGCCCAGCAGAGCGTCAATACGAACCCCTCAACAAATACAGGAGTTCGCTCGTGACTGACGACATCGCAAGAGAAGATGCTTTGCCTTTGACCAACATTGTTGGTAATCAATTGCATTCGCTCTCAAGTCTGCCTATGCCAGAGTTTTGGAAGCTTTGGGACAAGCACTTTAAAGAGCGCCCCAAACACCCCCATCGAAAACAACTGGAATCGCGCCTTGCGTATCGACTTCAAGAAATCGCCTATGGCGGTATTAGCCCAGAGACACGCAACCTGCTCGCGGATATCGGAGAGCGACTCTCCAAGATCAAAACCAGCAAGCGCCTCAGTACCACGCTACTACCAGGGACAGTTCTGATCCGAGAGTTTGACGGAATCGATTACCGCGTCACCGTCGCAATGGATGGTCGTTTTGAATTCGAGGGCCACAAATACAAGTCGCTATCTGCTATCGCAAAACAAATTACAGGGACTCAATGGTCGGGTCCCGCTTTCTTCGGCTTGAATCAAGGAGTTCAAAAATGATGGACATCAAACATAAACGCTGTGCGGTTTATTGCCGCGTCTCTTCAGACGAACGTCTCGATCAGTCCTTCAACTCCATCGATGCCCAGCGCGAAGCTGGCATTGCCTATGTGGCCAGCCAGAAAGCCGAGGGCTGGGAGCTGGTGCCAGATTTTTATGAAGACCCGGGGTTTTCTGGCGGCAACATGGAGCGCCCCGGTTTGAAGCGCTTGCTCAAAGACATTCAAGCCGGAAAAATTGACATCGTGGTGGTCTACAAGATTGATCGACTCTCGCGCTCATTGGCTGATTTTGCCAAGATGGTGGAGGTGTTTGACAACCACATGGTGAGTTTTAGCTCGGTGACCCAACAGATCAATTCGGCAACATCCATGGGACGCTTGATGCTCAACGTACTGTTGTCATTTGCGCAGTTTGAACGTGAAGTCACGGGAGAGCGCATTAGAGACAAGATTGCCGCGTCCAAGCGCAAAGGCATGTGGATGGGTGGTTCTGTCCCCCTTGGCTACCGTGTTGAAAACCGAGCGCTCCAAATTGAACCCCAAGAGGCTGAGCTGGTTCAGCGCATCTTTGAGCAATTCATTACTGAAAAATCAACGACCAAGATCGTCAAAGAGCTCAATGAACAGGGTATTCAGACAAAGCGTAAGAAGGCCTTTTGTAAGCAGAGCATTTACAAAATCCTGCATAACCGCACCTACATTGGAGAGATCTCCCACAAGGGAGAAAGCTTCCCCGCGCAGCACGAAGGCTTAATTGACTCCACCACATGGGAGCAAACTCATGCCATCTTGTCGCAGGACAACCGCCAGCGCTGCAGGAATACATGGGAGAATAAAAATCGCAATGACTTCCTACTTAGAGGCATTGCGTACACGCAAGATGGTGACTTGCTGATACCGATGGCAACCAAGAAACCCAACGGCAAGGTTTATCGCTACTACGTCATCAACAAGAAAATACACAAGGGTGCAGAGGCTGCTCAGTCTTGGAACTACCAAGCGGCCATGCTAGAAGGTGCCGTGACTGACAAACTTCTGGAATACCTGCGCAGTGAAAGCATGGTGGACAAGTATTGGTCTGAAATTCAGAAGATCAACCCGAGCATTGATGAGCCACAGGCAGTGGTCTTAATCCTGCGTCACACGGCAAGTATCTGGGATCAGTTTTTTACGAAGATGAAGACGGAGATCATCCATGCGCTGATCAAGCGGGTGGTGATCAAGTCAAACGGGGTTGAGGTTCAGATGCGGTTCGAGGGACTAGGAGCAGTTGTCAAAGCTATGCAATCACAGGCCCCTAAGCTAGAGCTTGCCTAAGGAAGATTCATCAATGGAACACACAGAAGCTGCAGTCGATGAATTTGGCATAGCCAAACATTCACAGCTTAAATTTAGGCAACGCGGGGGCAGAAAAGTGGTCATTCCTGCCGCTGATTCTTCACTTGAAGAACAGACAAAGAAAACAACGATTAATTCCCCCCTCATCAATGCTGTTGCCCAAGCTTTTTACTGGGCAAAAATAATTGATATGGGCGTTACCGCCAGCGGGTCAGAGATCGCTCAGAGAGAGGGGCTAGAACCGAGCACAGTGAATGAGAGGCTTAGGCTTTCTCTGTTGTCACCAAAAATTGTTGAAAGTATCCTCAACGGAGTTCAACCAGAAGGTTTGACCATGCAATGGTTGACCCGAAATACTTTTCCAGCTGACTGGAACAAACAAGAGAAATTGTTTCAATGCATTCAAAGTGCGTTGGCTACTTGATGACGCTGCGGATATTGAAAAATTAGACGGCGAGTATCCTGGAAATCTTTTCCGCTTTATCGATCACGAACGGTGATAGCGATACTCCTGCGTAAGTCCGCCATACCCGTAAGATGAGGCTCGCACGTCTTCCACGTAGATATAACTTTCATGGTGTAAGTCCCCGAGCAAGTCCTCGAAGCTATTGAAGACCGCCTTTATGTACTCAGCCTTCTCAGACTTAGTATTTGTTTCATCGGTAATTTTTATATCTAAATAAACACTAGATTTTTTCTGCCCTGCAAGCGTTTCACCGCCAACGATCCAATGCACTGGATCAATGTAGCTGATGGCAATTGAAATCAACTCCGGTTTTTTATTCAAAATTTCTTGCGTGTGCCGTAAGAGCATTTGCGCAATTTTTTGACTGCGTTCAGCAGATGCAACCCCGCTGACTTTGACGTTGAGTATTGGCATAGGAATCTCCATTAGTTAATAGATCAAGATGACGACTGTTCTTTGGCGGCGTGGTAGCGCTTGAGCCGATCAAGCATGCGTTGAGATGCTCTTTGGGCCTGGTGTACTGTTGAGGAGTAACGATAGACATCAGCCAACCAGCCTTCATCTGCCGGATTAGCAATTTCTGGATCCATAGGCTTAGCTAGCACTGGGCCGAAGTACTGTGTTTCGCCCTTGTTTGAAATTCGCATGATTGGCTCCTTCTTTAAGTCTTGGATTGAACTTTATTGAATCAAGCAAATGTCGGAAATAGCCATAAATGCAAATTGGTTTACCGATTTTTGCAAAACAAGTAACATCCAAGAATGAAGTTTCATTTAGAAGATCTCGCACTTTTCGCCCGCGTGGCAGAGCTCGGCACCTTGTCTGCTGCGGCGCGGGAAAAGGACGTGCCTGTGAGTCATGTCACACGATCGCTTGCAAGGCTGGAGGCCGCCTGCGGAGTCCGATTGGTGCATCGAACCACACACGGATTGAGTCTGACGGACGAAGGCGACACATTTCTGTCCTATGGCAAACGACTTCTGGAAACCACAGATGAGTTAAGCAGCGAATTGACAGGGAAAATCAAAGGACCCAGCGGGTGGGTGCGGGTGGGGGTCAGTCCATCCGTTGCGCAAACGCTGATTGCGCCAAGCCTTGTCGGATTACAGGAAAAGCACCCAGACATTCATGTGGATATCGCGGCGGATGATCGGATGGCAGACATGGCCCGGGATGGTATTGACATCGCTATTCGCACGGGAAGCATTCAAAGCGACATACTGGTCGCAAGGCAAATAGGAATCGCAAGTCGCTCTTTGTACGCCTCGCCGAGTTATCTCTCTAAGCATGGAACGCCAAGGACACCTGAAGACTTGAACATACACAGGCTGATAGCGAACAGTCGCGCACCGATCATGAACAACTGGCAGCGCTCAGATGAAAAAACGATGTATCAAGTCAAAGGACAAACTCGAACTGACAATTCTGCGGTCTTACTCAGCATGGCAGTTCATGGCGTTGGCGTCACTCGAATCATGGATGTTGTCGCCAAGTCATTTGTTCAGAGCGGTCAGCTGGTGCCTCTTTTGCAAAATCACTTTGCACAAGAAGCAATTCCTATTTATGGGGTCATGCTCCAAGAAAGACATCGACTGCCCAAGATTCGAGCGTGTCTTGATTTTTGGCAAGAGTATTTGGCTTAAGAATTCGTGAGGATCAGTCAATGTGCAGTACTAAAACACGTTTTTTAGACTTTGATCGCATTAGATTGAAAGGAGAAGACGCTCATACTGTTGTCAAGCTCATGATGGCCTGCAACGACATGTCACTCGCTAATCACTCATTAACGCAATGGAAGTCTGGCTCTTACAAGGAACTATCTGACAGGCGCACTGGTGCGGGAATGTATTTCGTTCGAATTCAACTCGCACACCTTCACGAAGGACTGAAAGTAATTCATGACATTTCACAGAATCAAAACCTAATGAATGTTCTTGATGGGTGTGATGAGCAAACAAAAACATCTTTCAATCACCTATTGAAATTCGCTCACAAAGGTGAAAGGCGAGACGAGTTTGAGCAATTAGTTGGCCGACTAAGACACAACCTCACCTTTCACTATGACGAGAGTGGGAAATGTATAGAACGAGCGATTGGCGAACGAGCAAGCGAACCAAGCACAAGAAATACAAGCATGACAAGAGGCAGTCATGGTTATTTGTGGCATTTCAAATTAGCAGATGATCTCGTAGACAGCATTGTTACCAGGCAAATTTGGGGAATAGATTCAAGGAAAAATTTGCAGGAAGAATCCGATAAGGTTGCAGACCTTGTTCACAATATTTTTAAGTCATTCATGGACTTTTCCGGCGAGTTTGTATGGGAATACTGCGCGTGATGGGGCTAAGTGCAATTGCGTTGTTCAGAACTTTTCTTGAGTGAACCGATGCATCTATGTTTAGCCGTTTAACAAACTAGAAGACATTGACGCAATCAATAGCAAAGCCATCGACCAGTTAAAAATGCGTCGATATAAATCAACCTCAAAGTAATGACGCATACGAGCGCCCATCAAAGCCCAAACACTGATGCTGGGAAAATTGACCAAGCTAAAGAGTACTGCGGTGGATGCGATGAGTAGAGCGTCAGCATCTTTGGGCAAGTAATTACTGAAGTATCCAAGCGCCATGACCCATGCTTTAAGGTTGACCCATTGAAATGCAGCCGCACCAAGAAAGCTAAGAGGTTTCACGCTGTTAGTCACAATGTCCTGAGTTTGTGGCGGACCACTTTTAGCGATGCCCCACGCAAGATAAAGCATGTACGCAAAGCCTATGACTTTCATCGCGGCATATACGAATGGAACGTGTGTGAAAAGCTCTCCGAGACCAAACCCCACCGCCAATAGCATGATGAAATGGCCGCATGAAATGCCAGCCATGTGAGGCAATGTTGGACGAATACCGAAATTAACACCAGAGGCCAGCAACATCATGTTGTTGGGCCCGGGTGTAACAGAGGTAACAAACGCAAACAATGCCATAGATGACCAAAGCTCGATTGAAATGAACAGCATTTTTTACCTTTAACTTATGAGCATTGGGTGCTTGCAAGTACTAAAGCCTTGCCAAGCTGTTCAAAGTATTTGCTTGCTTGTGCAGTTGGTACAAGATATTTGGTGCGGCGGTTTTTGCCTTCAAAGACTTGTTCAATCAATCTAGCATCCAGTAGGATTGTTAACTTGCGATGCATGGTGGCGGGTGAGGCTATTGCATTTAGCGTCATTGCATCAGTGACTGTTAGCGCGGAGCCTTCACTGTGAGCTATTGCAATGGCCTCTAACAACCGTAAACTCAACAGATCGATGCCAGCACCTTCAAACTCACTGGTAACAGCGTGGGTTAGATTGATGAAGCGTATATACGTTGAGGAGTTGGTCATAAGCTAATGATGGTGATGGTCTTTGTTACACAACAAGATATCCACCATCGACAGTCAGGATAGCGCCTGTGACATAACTTGCAGCATCCGAAGCCAGAAAAACAACGGGACCAATTAACTCATCGGGATTTGCTGCTCGGCCTAGTGGTACATGTCGCAAGAATGTAGCTAGCTTGCCAGCATCAGCACGTAAGTCAGCGGACATTACCGTTTCAATAATTCCTGGAGCAATTGCGTTAACGCGAATGCCGAAAGGCCCTAGTTCCGCCGCAAGAGTGCGAGTGAACTGAACAACTGCCCCCTTTGATGTTGCATATGAAGCAGACGTAGGAGCCGCGACAAAAGACTGAATGGATGCAACATTCACTATCGTTCCACGTCTCGATTTGAGTGCGGGTAAAAAAGCCTGTGTCATGTTGAATGGGCCGTTGACGTTCACATTCATTGTTGTGTGCCACTGCTGTGCTGCATCATGCCCATCAATTGGGCTGCGTAATAAAACACCTGCGTTGTTAACAAGTACATCAACCAATCCAACCTCATTAGCAATTTGACTGGATAGCTCGTTGCAAGCCTGTGCATCTGTAATGTCAAGCCTGTAAGACCAAGCTGTACCTTCTGTCGCACGTATAAGTTCAGCTGTCTGTTTGGCATTTTCGCCATCAACGTCAACAACAATGACTTGAGCTCCTGCGCTTGCCAAACCTTTTGCAATGGATGCACCATTGCCACGACCCGCTCCAGTCACCAAGGCAATTTTTTTATCAATGTTGAAGAGCATGTGCGTTGTCCGTGTGTGCATTTTGATGTGCCGATTATTACTATGGAGCACGGAATAAGGCAGTTATCAATTCGCAATAGCTAACATTAGCGAGGGAGCTGGTAGCACTGGCAGCATAAAATTTTGGCACTACAGCTACAAAAAATAATAGCGCATGATGGCTCCTGCATATCGCCTTAGCGAACAAGAGATGCAATTGATGCTTGGCATTATTGACAAGCTCAACAGGAGTACTAACTCCAAGCAAATAAGGCAATCCATTGCCGATGACTTGCTGGCGTTGACAGATGCGGACATGTTTGCATCATTCGTGTGGAATGACAATTTGCAGCAGTTTGACGATTTGGTTTACTTGAACATGTCAGAGGCCAATCTGGATAGATACGCTGAGTACTACCAGTACCGTGACCCAATTACGCCACACCTTCAGCTTCGCAAAGAAGCCACTCTAGTTAACGATGTCATGGCGCAGGACGCATTAGAGCGGACTGAATTTTTTAATGATTTTCTGCAAGCAGATGGTTTGAAATGGGGGATCAACCTGTATGCATACGATGGAGATTTGAATGTAGGTGACTTACGTATCTGGAGGAGTGACGACCGCTCTCCATTTAGCTCGCGTGAAGTTGTGCTACTCGACATGCTCAAACCCCATTTCACAAATGCAATGATTAATGCAAAGGCGATGCGAACGATACGTGAGAAGGTATCGGGTTGGCATGACCTCTGGGAGCATCATCCAAATCCATGCTTTGTGTTTAATAGTGAGCTAAAGAACATTCACCGCAATCAAGCCGCTTTGGCGCTAATGAAAACGATTACGCTAAACGAACAGTTGCTTTTGCTTGAGGCAGCTTTTCAATACGCTAAGTCACACAACGCAAATGAACATTGGCAAGGCTACCGATTTTCGCTATCCAAAAGTGAACTAGTCTTGGAAGACCGCCGTGATTTATTAATGATTCAGCTGAACCCACAATCAAAAGCAGTGATAGACCAAGAATGGATACTGCGCCGGTTTAACTTAACGCCAACTGAAGCAAGGATGTGCTTGCTGATGTTGCGAGGCATGACTGATCAATCGATGGCTGAACATTTATTCCGTAGCGTATGGACAGTACGAGCGCATACCAAGAGTATTTTTGAGAAATTGAAAGTTGCAGGGCGTGCAGAGCTTACGCACTTAATCACAACTACCGTGGCCGATATCAAGCTGCCAAATAGCTAATCTTGTGGTGCTAGCGAATAGCTAAGATTAGTGAGCTGGCAAACAGTTCGGCAACAGTTGTACGACGTAGCTACTTCAAGCGGCAACATCATGCCCCTTGGGTAGGGGACAAGTATTAATAAATTACAAAACTGGCACTGGCATTTATCTTGCTGAGCAATGAGCATCTCAGTACAAGTGGAGTTGCCGCCGTGTCCATATCAAGCATTAACAGTTCAGTTCAAAACCAGTACCCGCAAATCAGTACGTCAGCTGTAAACAAATCTGCAGAGGCAGAGACGGCTAGTGCATCTACAAAATCATCCAGCACAACTGCTGCAAGCGATACGGTGACTATCTCGGCGGCAGCTCAAGTAATGGCTAGTACAGCAACAGGTTTTACAACCATGCTGCAACCCTTTGATGCTGGTAGAGCTTTAACGGCAGATGACAAGGCGTTGATTGGCTACCCCAACCCCAGCAATCCTTACGTAACCAGCATGGCTGCAACGATTAGCGAGTTGCGTGAGAAAGGTGCAATTCAAGGCAAGCTTACGGGCGAGTACTACAAACTTGATGATGGGACACAAGCCAGTGTTTTTGATGCTATGCCACAGGATGCACAGTCACAGGTTGATATGGCACCACTAAAAAATCGCATGATGGCAAAGTTTGCAGAGTATAAAAACGGTACGGCAGATGAGGTGACGAAACTTGCAAATGACAAGTTTTTGTTAAGCCTTGGAAGTGATCCACATAGTACAAACAGCATCAAAGCAAAAGCAATGATGCGCGACTACGGCGCTTAACTGGAGAGGTCGCATGTCAGTAAGCAACATCAACAGTTCAGTACAAAATCAATACCCGCAAATCAGCGTACAAGCTACAAACAGGATCGCCGTTACAGAGGCTGCATCTGAGGAATCATCCAACACAACCGCTACAAGCGATACAAGCGATACAGTGACCATCTCGGCAGCTGGGCAAGCCTTGTCTACTGCGGCGAATATTTCAAAAACTGTGGGAGCGTACTCAGAAAGCGACTATCCCCAACAATTAACAGAAGACGACAAAAAGGTTATTGACGCATTTCCAAGTGATGCTCCGTACAATTTAATTCGCAATAGTGTTGCATTTGCTGTTGAAGCGGCAAGAAAATCAGGGCAACTTAAAGGGCCACTCACCCTTGAAGCGTTAGTTGGCGGCACCAACAATCCGCATGGGTTGCTTGCCGATCTGGCTCCTGATATTCAGTCCAAGATACCAGCACTAGCACTCAAAAAAGCAATGGCTAATGGCGTAGCCTCGATAAAAAATACATCGTCAGATGCTTTGGCCAAGATAGTCAGTGATATGTTTTTATCAACTGAACAAGCCCAATCAAGTGGGAGCCAAACCATTCGTACCAAGCAGATGATTTTGGACTACACGACTTAGACAAGGCACTTCAGAACATTTCATAACTTCGCTTATCCACTCTATTAAGGACATTTTGAAGTAGTCCAGCAATCCTAGCTTCCGGTCGCAATTCCAAATCGAACGCTCAGCAGTCGCAATAACCAGCTCTATGCTCATCAGAATTCTGCGTTTCTTTCTTAGGACGTTCAGTTATTCTTGATTAGCCCGAAAGCCAATCTCTAGTCTGCTTCTGGAGTAGATTTGGAACTGGATCTGACCACTTTGAGCGGCACCGCCTTGGGCTTCACCCGAGTTTTGATTGGTGCTGGCACAAGGAGCATCTGCCTTGCGCTTTCCGGCAGTTCGAGGTCTTGGATGCGCGTGCCCTCCATCCCTATCCTCATAGCGTTGTTCCGCACGTTCTTGTCGTTGCTGATGACCAGCGTCGCACCCAAAGACTTGCCCGTGGCTACGAGCTGACGATCAACTTTGATCTTTTGCCAGTGCTCTTCCGACTCGTCTTTCTTATCTCCGGCACCCTTGGCTGCTCGGTCGATCTGAGCAAGTTCGTATGCCGCGGCCCGGTTGAAATCGGCCATCAAGATGCAGGCCTTCTTGTCGAGCGTGTTCAAAAACTCGATGCCGGCCAAGTCTGCGCCTACGAGAAATTCCGCGACTGCAACCATCGGGAAGACGATCTTCGACTTTGCTTTCTCTGCGTTTTCAATGAAGTTTTCGATGCGGGCTCGGTCATCCGCTGGCGTTGTGGCGGTGCAGTACGCAACGATGAAGTTGGCGTCGACGACGATGACCTTCGGCAAAGGCTTCAATGGATCCCCCGGATGTTTTCCCACTCTGCGATGGGGTCCTTCATCTCTGTCCACCCGTTGCCGGGTATAAGAGCAGCTGCAGCGAGCACCTCACCGAGTGGGGTGTCGTCCAGAGGCTCGAAGCTGAGAACTTGGCACTTGGATGCTTCTGGAGCCCACCCGTTGTCGTTGCGCAGCCAGGTGCCACGAACTCGAAGACGGATGATGCCGGCGCGGAAATGCTTCAGAATCTCACGCGCCATTGCGTCATCGCGCACGATTAGGCGGAGGTCTCGGTCGAAGTTATCGCGGACGTACAGGTGCATCGAATCATCAGCGCCCACGAGCCCGGTGACCCATCCATCGACCGTGGCTTCTTGGTACAGCCGCTCATTAGACGTGGACGGCTCAGGCTTGATGCCAAAGATCGTGTGGATGACGCATCCGTCTTGATCGAGGATCTGAGCCTCCCTGATCAAGTCCTTGCCCATCAGTGTTTCGATGGCGCGGAGGTGCCGACCAGGCCTGCTGGCCTCAGCATTCTTTGCCTGCGTAATCCGTGCGCGGCTCATGTGGACGCGCTCGACAGGAACGGCAGCCAAGCAACCGATGCTGGCATTCTTGATGCCCTTAAAAACGGGCTTGTTCTCTTCGCCCAGCAGCCCGGCGAACTCCTGAAGGTACTCGCCCAAGTGTGCCAGCGGCACTCGATCGGGATTCCGATCTAGCAAGCGGAGCATGAAACTGAATTTTCGGGCGGCCATGAGTCGATGGTATCCGTTTTTTCAAAGAGCCACTGTCTGCTCCTAACGACAGTGCACATTCGCGAAGCGTACGACTGCAATCAGCCTTTTGCAGACCATCAAAATTGCTAGAACTGCAAACATTGACGAAGGGCGGCTTCAGGCTGAATGCGGTCGGTCATGTTCACGCTGCGCCCGCACGCTTTCGACACAAAAGCGGCATTCGCTACCAACCGAAGTGTGCATCCACAAGTCACTGTATGTTCAGCGCTCGGTTCCGCAGGTGCCTCAATCGGCTACTTAACAGTCCCATCGTCCAAAGCCTCCGGGGACGCCCCGAGCGCAGCCGCGATTCGGCGTTCCGCAGACTGCCTAGCGTCCTGAATCATCGCCGGTATCGACCAATTTTTTGTGTACTTCCCGATGAAGTCAGAGAAGAACATCCGCGCGGTATCCCCACGTTGGTTAGCAACGACCGCGTCTTTTAAAACAGCTGAAAGGTTGATTTCCCCAGCGGCAACGCAGCCTATGGTGCGCTCGAAGTCTTCGATGGACAGAATGAAGACGTTCGACAATGGCAAGCGCTGCTGTGCGTCTGCGTCGGGATAGTCGAACTTGCTCGGTGGATAGAGCAAACGCGTTCGTTCCCCAGTGCCGAGGTTTAGTTCGCGACTGGTAACGATGAATAGGAAATCCTGGCTTTTTTGAAATCGCGTACCAAAGTTGCTTGCTGGTTCTCGAATTAGTTTCCCGACCTTCCAGCCTTGTTTGATGGCTTCTCGCACCCGTTTGGTCTTCTGATAGATGACATTCTCGTTATCCTGAAGCAGGACATCATCGGCGAACAAGCCCATTTTGGCTTCAACGAGGATGTTGCAGTCATCGCCTTCGATGATGGCCTCGACTGCCGAAGCATGCCCACCAACCTGGGTCTTGTAGGCCACCTCGTCCAACGTAGGTAAGCCGCACCCCGTAGCTAGCTCGATGACGTATCGTTCATATACACGGCTGAATTCATTCACATAGTCCTCACCGAGGCTGGAGAGGCGCATATGCACCGCGTCTTCTAGGCCACGAGCGAAGACCAGTGGGTGCCAGCAGTGAAGTCGTCCATCGCGAAGGCGCAGAAAAGGGAATCGACACAGGTACGGGAACTCGAACAGTTCCTGCTTACCCCGAATGCGCTGCGCTGCTTCCGACTGCATGTCCTTACGTAGGCCGGGAAGATCTCGAACGAAGAGTTCGTAAATTCGATCAACATCTTTGCCGTAGGTTGACCGGAATGGGGATAGATAGTCCTGAACGATGGGCATCTGGCGGTTCAGTACCGCAGCGTAAAGACCAAAGGCAAGGTCAAGGAAAGATTCGGGCTCTAGACCCATGACCTCGCGAAATTGCTTCCGGTTCGTGCTGCCTGAGTCCAATCGGGCATACAGGGCTGGCCATCGAAGGAAACCCCATGACTCGCTGCGCTGGAATTCGACTTGAACGTGTAATAAATAGCGGAGCATCACCCAGGCATTCGGCTTCTCGTCGTCGCTCGGGCCTTGGAGTTCCCACAGTTCTTGCCGAAGGCTGTCAAACACCGCAGGGGGAATCGGTGAACCGACTTGAAGGTAAACGAGGTTGTCCCGCATTGCCCATTTGACCAGCAGGAAAGTCAGCCAAGGGGCCGACCTCACTTCTTCGCCTGCGCCAGAGGGTGGATTCCATAGGATTTGCAGCGCCAAGTCCACGATGGAAGTTGCGCTGTACCTGCGTAGACGGTTGAGAATGGACTTACGCACATTTTCAATGTCGCGCTTGGGTAAAGAGGCAACACTGGCAGCCTTGCGATAGATGAGTTGCGCTGCTGATGGCTTGCTGGGTAGTGTCATGGCGACTCATTATCTGTGTGCGTACGCCACCTAGCACCGCAACTTCACAGCAACGGACGATATCAAGGCAACCCAAGACGTGGAGGATGAGTGTTACCTAACAGCGATCACTACAGTGTGACCGTTAGTGGCGGATTGCTGACCTTGATGTTCACAGACGGATCAGCCGCTATCGCTGCACAACGGACTTTGATATTCAAAATCGAAATTCTGGATCTACTGTTTTGAAAAAAATGAAGTAAAAAACACATTCAAATCCCCTTTGCTCATGCACAGTTAAGGTTAAACGACTTCCCGCAAACCCGCATGAAACCTAGGTTCCCCTTGTGGACGCGTCCTTAAGAAAACAGAGAAAAGAGAGAGAAAACGGCAAAAAAACTCCACTTGCTGAAGAAGTGAAATTGCCGCCTCCTTAAGGTCACCCGTCGGAAGCCCGCAAATACAGGGCTTTGGAGCAAAGAAAAAGGGCTCGGAGAATTTCCGAGCCCTTGTGTATGGTGGAGCTGGGGGGATTTGAACCCCCGTCCACAAGCCTTTTTCGTACAGTTCTACATGTGTAGTCGTCTGATTTAGGTCTCGTCCGATACATCGCGCAGCGACACGCTATGTACCAAACCAGCATCCTTAGATCTCACACCACATCAAGGTGCCCGATGTGATGCCAGCCAATATGAGTTCCCTTGCAGCTAGGACACCTTGCGGCACCCTAACCCAGCCTATCG
>JACCDV010312409.1_pt1 | contig 44185 bp, 40 predicted proteins | sample 7446131 | NCBI WGS metagenome assembly JACCDV01 (sample SAMN15323448, study PRJNA562643) | freshwater metagenome | isolation source: river surface water | place: USA:Blue River Watershed | collected 2017-08-17
CTAGTTCGTGGAAGGTGTATTGGCGGAGGACTTCGAGGTCTTCTTTGTGGAAATGCGTCTTGCCTTGACACGCGATGTCGAGGATGTATTGGCGCATTTTTTGGTCCATCAGACTTAAAAAATAGCCTCTGAAAACAGCCAGCTCGCCGGCATAAATTTGCTGGTAATATTCTTGAATGGTCTTTTTATTTTGTCCAAAACCATAGTAAATATCGCTGATGCTCGATACCCCTAATCCGAGCAATAATCCGGTCTGCTGCACCGTATAGCCCATAAAATTGCGATGTAATGTGCCTTCTTCATGCGCTTTGACCATCAAATCCGTCGGTAGCGCGAAGTGATCCATCCCGATGTCCGTGTAACCGGCGGCGCGGAAAAGCTCCTTGCCTTTTTGGTACAAATGCATCTTCTCAGACGCCTCAGGCAAATCACTTTCATCAAACAATCGCTGCGCCTTACTCGTCCACGGCACATGGGCATACGAATAAAAAGCAATGCGGTCCGGGCGAATCGCGATGGCATCTTGAATCGTTTTTTCGATACGTGCCAAAGTCTGCAGCGGCAATCCATACACTAAATCCAAGTTCACCGATTCATACCCAACCTCCCGCGCCCACTCGACCACCTGAATGACATTTTCGATAGGTTGAATGCGGTTAATCACCTCCTGTACCTGCGGATTACTATCCTGCATTCCAAAACTCACCCGCTTAAATCCCAGCTCAAAAAGCGTCTGTAAATGTTCGCGAGTCGTATTATTCGGATGCCCTTCGAAACCAAATTCGTGGTCCTCCGGCACAATCGAATGCGCCAAAATCCCCTGCAATAAACGCTGTAAATTCTTTGGCGAAAAAAAGGTAGGCGTCCCCCCACCGATATGCAATTCCCGAATCACGGGCTTCGAATTCATCGATCTTCGATACAAATTCCACTCCTGTAACAGCACATTTATGTACTCCTCCTCCACGGAATGGTTCGTCGTAATGCGCTTATTGCAACCACAAAACGTACACAACTTTTCGCAAAAAGGTAAGTGAATATACAAGCTAATCCCCTCCTGCTCATTGGACTCCTTAAATCGACGCGCGAACATGGTTTTCCAGTGTTCACCATCAATCGTATCATCCCAAAAAGGTACCGTCGGATAACTCGTGTAGCGCGGAATCGCCACGTTGTACTTATTCAATAGTTCTAGACTTACCTGTTGCATGGGGGCAAAGGTAGCTTTGAGAGTATAGTTGAAAAATGACGAATGTCAATTTTCAAAGATCAAAGCAAAAAGTTCAAAGAAGAGATTTAGATACCCCTCTTTGAACTTTGGACTTTGCTCTTTGGTCTTTAAAAATACGTGTTCACCGCAAATTCAAACTGATCCATAAAAATTCGTTTGAACGGCTGGATATTCGTTTGCTCATAAAATACCAGCATCGCCTTCTTGTATTCGAGCGAATCGATGGTTCTAAAGGAAATAGGACAATAGCCATTATTCAACAGAATCGCGTTGCTGATGATACGAGCCGTGCGCTTATTCCCATCTAAAAAGGGTTGAATGTAGGAGATTAGCACTAAAACTAACAAGGCCTTTTCGAACACGTTTTGCTTCACATTAATGAGCTGGCACATTTCGGTTAGCGCCTCTTTGATCTGGAACTCGTTATCGAGTGGGGTATAATTCGTGCCGGAAATACCCACTCTGGAATTGCGAAGATTTCTGGCGATGTCTAATTCTTTGGCCAAAATACTATGGATATCCTCTATACTCGAAACCGTCAACGGGTTCACATAAGTCGGATTCTGAATGATAAAATCAATTGCATCCTTGTGATTCAACAACATGATTGCCTCGTCCTTCGTTTTCCCTGCCGCCGTCTCTTTATCCTTTAACAAGCGCTCCGTTTCTAGTAAAGAATAGGTATTCCCCTCGATCTGGGATGATTTCCAGCTCAAATCAATCGCTAAACGCTCTAATTCTTTTTTATAAGCATCACGTGATAATTTAGCCGCATTGGATGTATGTTTCGCTTGCAATGAATTTAAAAAAAGCGTTTCTGCTTCCGTGAAAAGCGCTAGATTTTTTAAGGTTTCACTGATTAAGTCCAAATTAAAGAAAGCCTGAATCGTTCTCTCATCAATTTCTCTATGAAAATATTCCCCTAGGTCCACCGGACTTAATACCGCAAATCCTGGACTTATGCTATAGCGGCTACCCTTGAGCTCCCCAGTCTTGATCAATAAACCTTGTGCACATAAATCTTGAAGTGATCTGCGAAGAGTAGCTACGCTGATAGGTAGACCCAATCCCGCTAATATGTCCGATGACGAACATTGTGCATGATTCTTTACAAATTGAATAATTTCTGAATCTCTATTTACGGGCTTTGGGGGCATGTTCTTGTTTTTATCGATCATAAAAATACACTTTATCAATCACTTTATACTATTTTATGAGCGATAAAATCATTTTTTGTGAGCGATAAAAACAGCCCTCATTTACCATTCACCACTTACCATTTACCATTTTTACCACCATTCTCTCTACTCTATACTCTCTTCTCTCTAATCTAGAGCTACGTATTTACCATTTTATACCGCTCCATTTAATTATAATTATTAATTTCAACCCTATGCAACAATGGATCTGTAATCAGCCCGGTGTTTTAGTATCACAAGAGACAGAAATGCCTCAGCGCGCGGCTGGATTTTCCCTTCTCCGCGTTGTAAACATTGGTATCTGCGGAACCGACATTCACGCCTTCGCCGGCAATCAACCCTTCTTTTCTTATCCCCGCATTTTAGGTCACGAACTGGCGGTTGAAATTGTGGAATCTGATACTTTCGCGCCAGGAGATTTAGCTACCATTATTCCATATTTTAATTGTGCATCTTGTAATGCTTGCGACGCCGGCAAGCCGAATTGCTGTGAAAGCCTACAGGTTTTTGGGGTACATATCGATGGAGGAATGCGGGAATATATTGTGGTAGAAGATCGCTACATCTTACCTGGAAATGGGCTATCGGCAGACGAACTTGCTTTAGTAGAGCCGTTGTCTATTGCAGCACACGGACTTCGGAGAGCCGCAATAAAACCGTCAGAAAAAGTCCTGGTCATGGGCGCCGGTCCCATCGGGTTGTTCACGATTTTATTAGCGAAAATTCAAGGTGCTTTGGTCGAGGTTGCAGAGCCGAATGCAGCTCGTTTGAGGTTTTGCATCGAAAATTTAGGTGTTGCAGAAGGATCCTCGGCCGCCTATTCCACCGTCATCGATGCCACCGGAAATCTAGCTGCCATCGAATCTGGTTTCGCTAAAATGGCCCACGGTGGGAAATACGTTTTAATCGGTTTGCAAAAACAATCCATTTCTTTTTCTCACCCTGAATTTCACAAGCGCGAAGCAACGTTAATGAGCAGTCGCAATGCGACGGTTGAAGACTTCAGGTATGTGATGAATTTGCTAAGCAATGGCAAGATCCAGGCAGGCCTATTCATTAGCCAACGTTTTAGCAAAAATCAGCTTCTTGATATTTTTACAAAAATTAACACCCCTGGTGCGCAGGTAATTAAAGCGATGATTACTTTTGCAGAATGAAACGTCTACTCTTATTTTGCCTTCTTTGTAGCGCTTGCAAACCCCAGGAAGAGCTCCCTGAAAATTGTTTAAAAGGCCGTCTTGCATTTACAGGTATTTGTAATGGATATGTGATTGAATTAATCTCGGGGACGTTAGATACCTCGAAGGTAGAAGCCCAATGGAAAAATCCAGACACCGGAAAAATTTATAAAAACGCGTTTGCGCTTTCCAATGTTTGTAATTTTCCTACTAACCTGAAAGACGGTGATGAATTTTATTTTAAAGTAGACCAATCTCAGCTAATTGCAGATTGCTTTACTTGCAAAGCCTATTCCCCCACGCCCAGAAAATCTCTACCCATTTCTATCTGCCCCTAATTGACTTTGAAATTCGTGATTTCATATCCGATTTCTTCGTCCGCTATTTGCTCAGAGAAATCAAAAAATACACTGGTCGGATAGCCGTAGGTGGGATTAAAATTTAGTAGTTGCTTAGCCGGTTTCCTATCCACATTTGCCTTGATCACCTGTAATAATTCCGGAATCGTATACATCACGCCATAGCGTTCTGCTTTGTTATAAGGCGCACCATTAACGGTGGAAATCTTACCATTTTGAACCACGATTTGATGTGGGCCCACATATTCTAATGGACAATAACAGACCCTTTTAAACGAAAAAGAATAGTTTTCGATTTTCTTTTCGTTCCAAAGATTCAGGTTCACCGTCACATCATCCAATGGCTGCACCGTTTCACAGCCGAACAAACTGAAACAAAAAAGGAAAAGTAATTTCTTCATTATAGCGCTAAGCGTGTAAATAGACCTACATTATTCTTTTCTATTTTCTTAGGTCCATAATAATCGAAGTTCGCGCCCAAGCCAATCGTGAATTTGCCTTTGGTAATACCTGCACGCAACATTAAGGCACTACGAGCATGAATGCCTTCACTTAAACTAGCCACTTGTAAAATTTGTGCTTTGGAATAAAATGAAAGATCCTTCGAAATAGCTGGCTTGAATTCTACGATACCAATGGTTGAAATGGAGCGCGTCGGTTGGAAATTAATGTTTGGGTTTAATAAAAATAACCACGTACGATTCGCCTTAAAATATTGCAATCCCACCTGAGGCACTAAGCCTAACTTATAATGCCATTCAGCACCGGCGGTGGCTCTTATATTGCCAAAAAGAGCGTAGGTCAAATTATTCACAATCACCATCTCCGTCTCTGAAGCGGTATTCTTATAATCAACCATTCCCATACTGAGATTAAAGTAACTCAACTTGCCATCCGCGCTCACCGGACGATTCAAAACGCCTATAAACTGAACTCGGTTATTCCCAAAAGTAGCCTCCACCGGGATAGGCGGAACAGGGGCGTGGTTTTCTTGCCCAAAAGCAGGTTTTGCAAATAGCAAAGAACAAACCAAAAAGAAAAAATGTATCCTCTTTGAACTTTGAACATTGGACTTTGAACTTTGAATCATCATACAAGTAAATAAAATAATAGTGTCACAACCCCACCTATTACTAACCAAAGTAATCCGTTCGTGCGTTTTTTCTTTAAAAATACTAACAAAATTAACCCAGTAACGGAGATTACAATCATAAAGATTGCAGAAAAATCAATTACCCAAGACCAAGCTTTCCCCGTATCACGCCCTTTATGTAGATCATTCATGACGGCGATGATGCCCATGTTTGTTTCGGTTAATTCATACTTTCCGTCTGCTCGATTAACGAAGAAATCGGCTGTATAGCCAGGTCCCTGAAAGGAAATGGAAATCTCGTCCTCATCGATTCGAAAATCGTTCAACTGACCTTTGATATGGTGGTTAACCCGAAGCTGTTCGACGATTTCGAGTTTGGGGATTTTGGCCGTATCAGCAACTGACACCCAATCAGCTTTAATTGAACCCTTTAATTCAGATACCACCGTGCTTTCTGGAAACCAATCCACGTGGTTTAGGGTCAATCCCGTTACCGAAAAAAACAATACAATAATGAAACTGAACATCGACAAATAGATGTGCAGCCACCTCGACCACGTAGCTAAATCTCTCATTTATTTTGCTTTATAGACTAATGAAGCGGCGGTCATTTCCTCGCCTCCGGACAAAGTTTGGCTTTTAGCCTTACCGTCAAACTTCATTTCTTGCTTAATCAACTGGTACGTTCCGTGCTCGCGAGCCGCCTCGATAAACACAGTATATTTCCCTAAAGGTACATATTCTCCCTTGTCATTTTTCCCATCCCACACCAGCGTGTATTGCCCAGCTCCACGGGTAGCACCCGTCGTAGAAGCCACATCAAATTCCGAATCTCTCTTCGCCGCAAACCAAGAACGCAAATCCGGCAACCAGCGTGGCTTATTATACCAAACCGCGATACGCCTCACCGGCTTGTGCTTCTCATCCTCTATCCAAACCGCCACAAATGGACGACGCGCGCGACCTTCAAAACGCGCTAATTCAAAATTAATGTCTAAGGTTTGGCCAGCGGTCCACAACTTCTCTTTGACATTCACTAAGCTAATCGAACTCTTCTCAGATGAAGTCACCGGCCAGTTTTCGCTTCTATATTCAGCTCCTTCTTTGTCCACGATTAAATACGATGCGTCCGGATACTGCGCAGCTAAGTCAATCGAAGCCGTCACACCTAACACATTAAATGCAGTAGCCAAAGCCCCTGCCGTTACCGCATCCTCGTGTGCCACCGTCGCCGAAATCACTTCCGAAGCCGGTTCCGCCGTCCGCGGATCCATGATGTGCGAATATTGCACGCCATCAATCTGCGTTCCTCTGCGGTAATCGCCCGATGTCGCCACCGCTTTATTACTCACTTGGATATAGCCTAAAACCTCCGCATTCTCCCCAGCATTTCTCGGATCAGACACCCCTATTTTCTCCGTCCAGTCTCCTTTCACTACAAAATCTCCCCCAATATTCACAACGACACCAGCCACACCGTCTTCTTTCATCGCGACTGAAGCCGCCTTTTCCATCACATAGGACTTCGTAAAGCTATGCAACTTCAATTCCGTGTCCGTCAAGCGAGTAGCCCCACTTTCATCCAAAGACCAATGCGCTTGATTCACTTCCTTCACTGCCATCGCGCGCGCGTCTTCAGAAGGAATTTCCTCTTTCCATAATTGTGAAATGTGTTCTGACGCTGAATTCAAAGCTCCATCCGTCTTCACATTCCAATCCTGAAAATGCTGTAACACTTCGCGTAATTCAGGAGAGATTCCGATGGATTCGCCACGAGACTCGCGCCATAAACTGAACTCGGACTCACGCGAGGAAAGAATTCCGTTCAAGCGATTAATCTCGGCTAACATCTTCGATTCTGCTGAGGCGGCAGCGGTTTCAGAGGACGCGATGATTTTTAAATCAAGCGACGTGCCTAGCACATTTTCAAAATGTGCTGTTAATAAACCGTTTGTAGAAGATGCTGCAGGAGATAATGATAGTAAACTTAGGCCGATTGAATTGATCATTGGATATAATTTTAAAGCACAAAATTGAAAAATATTCAGGTTAATTGATCGATATTTGAGATAAAGCGTTGAGATTTGTAGATATATCAGGTGCAAAAATGAAAATTGAGATTTGGAGTGATATTATGTGCCCCTTCTGCTACATTGGAAAAAGGCATTTAGAAAAGGCATTGGAAACATTCCCTGGAAAAGACGCGGTGGAAATTGAGTGGAAAAGTTTTCAATTAGACCCTACGATTCCAATGGATTTAGGAGAAGAAACAAACGTTTATACCTATTTAGCTGAGCGCAAAGGCATTTCTCTTGAGCAGGTAAAAGTGATGCATGATCGTGTTTCTCAGATGGCAGAGGCCGTGGGTCTGCACTATGATTTTGATCAGGCCAAAGTCGCTAATTCCCTTAAATCCCATCACCTCATCCAATACGCAAAAGACCAAGGCAAAGGCGATGCCATCGAGGAACGTTTATTTCAAGCCTATTTTATGGAAGGTAAAAATCTGGCTTTAGATGAGGCACTTGTCGAATGTGGAACGGCTATAGGTCTTGATCGCGACGGGATTTTAGCCGCCTTATCTGATGAAAACTACGCCTATCGCATTAAACAAGATATTCAAGAAGGAGAGAATTTAGGCGTGCGGGGCGTTCCTTTCTTCGTTTTTGACCGTAAATATGGCATCTCTGGGGCTGAACCCATTGAAGTATTCACTAAAACATTAATTCAAACTGCAGCAGAATGAAAAAGCTCTTATTCGTTTTCTTACTCTTGTTTACCTTCGCAGCGAAGTCGCAAGATTCTACCTATGTTTCTGTTGAATTAAAAAACGGCAAGTTCATTAAAGGGTTACTCATCCAAAAATCAGACGCAGAAGTAACAGTAGCCACTCAAGATTTAGGTAAAGTCACCTTAGCTTGGTCGACCATCAGGTCTATGAATATGATTTCTAAGGATGGAAATGATCGAACACCTAACCCACATTCAACTCGCTATTTCTTTGCGCCATCTGCCATTCCGCTGAAAAAAGGGGAAAAGTACTACCAAAATGCCCTCTTCTTAGTAAACTCCTTCCAAGTTGGCTTAAGTGATCATTTCTCCATCGGTGGAGGATTAGTGGTTCCTTTTGCACTATTTATCACGCCTAAATTAGGTTATCAAGTGTCTGAAAAGGTACACGTGGGTGGGGGAATACTTTTCGCGACATCCCTAATTAGGGGATTGAATTTTGGGATAGGTACAGCATACGGATCTGTTACCTATGGAACGAAAGAACATAACCTAACGCTAAACGGCGGATTAGGGGCATATAACGAAAATACAGGTTTTGGTAGAGATGATTATAACTGGAAATTTGCGAAAAATCCCTTGTTCACCCTTTCAGGCATGACGCGTATTTCAAACCGCGTCATGTTAATGACCGAAAACTGGTTTTTTACCGCCAAAACGGTTAATTACGACAATAACGGGCAATTATTAAATTCAAACACAGGATACAAGGCGATTCTATCCGGAGGTGCCAGAATATTAATGGAACGCTCCGCATTTGATATTGGCTTTTTAAGCCCTACCGTCAGTGATATAGGAGGAGTTATTCCTTATCTCGCTTATAACATTAAATTCTAAAGACTCTTCAAGTAGGCAATGCTAAGCGGAACAAATTGTTCCTCTTGGTTGCTTTCGTCTTCAATGAAGCAATGCTCGATGCCGTTCTTTTTAGCTAGCTTGATAATCTGTTTCCAGTTTCCTTGACCCGTTCCCACAGGAACATCGTTTTCTGCTGGAGTACCACCCGTTAAATCGCCCGCCACTCCTTTGCGAAGATCTTTTACGTGCATTAACTTAAAACGGGATGGGTATTTCTTTAATAATTTCTCTGGCATATCAGCGCCTCCGCCGTGCATTGTCCACAAAACATCCATTTCGAAGGAGACATATTCTGGATTCGTGTTTTGGATGATATAATCTAATAAGGTTTCTCCTTTGCCAAAAGGCTGGAACTCATAGCCATGATCGTGGTAACAAAGTGTCAATCCATTTTCCTTGAATTGCTTTCCCGCTTTATTGAATAAGGCAACTGCTTTCTCTGCCTCCTCTAAGGTAAAACCACCGCGTACTTTATGAGGAATCCACGCGCACATGACAAATTTTGCTCCTAAGGTTTTCGCATTGGCGATAGCCTCCGCTGGATTTTCTAATTGCTCATAACCTACGCCGGTAGAGGGAATGCTAATTCCGCGATCGGAACACATTTGTTTGAATTGAGCTGGAGTCTGTCCTTTTTGAGCTCCCCCTTCGATTTCCGTAATGCCCATTTTCTGGATCATATCAAGCGTCTTCGCTACGTCTTTAGGGAATTGATTGCGAAAAGTATAGGCTTGGACACCGATGGGATAGGTATATAGTTTTTGGGCTTGAACTAAAGCAGGTATTGCCAAAAGGCAAACTAAAAGGAGTTGTTTAATTTTCATATAGTCTAGGTTTTGTGTAAAAATGACTTTTTTTTGTGAAATAATTACCGATCCTAAAAAATATTTTCTGATGCCCATCACCTATCATGTCCAACCAAAAATAAGTTTACCTGATTTCATTGACATACTAGATCGATCGACGTTAGGCCTGCGAAGACCATTAGCTGATGTAGACGCTATGCAAATGATATTTGATTTTGGAAATGTCTATATAGGAGCCTATGATGCCGAAAAATTAGTAGGCTTAGCCCGCGTAATGACCGATTTTGTCTATACGAGTTATTTATCAGACCTAGCTATCGATGAAGCCTATCAACACCAGGGAATAGGAAAACAGCTCATAAAAGAGGTGAAAAACTTCATCCCAAGAGCTAAAATTATCCTGTTAGCAGCACCGGCCGCAGAGGGATATTACCCTAAAATAGGGATGAAAAATCACAGCCACTGCTATATCCTAGACAGCGTAGAAGACCTACTTTAGCTTCGAGGTATCCACTCGGCTAGGCGTATCCTTCCCAGAAATGATACTCGTTGCGCTTGTCGCGATAGCCTTAATGATTTCGGTCATATTGTCTAGGTCCAAAGTCTGCACTTCATCACTCGCCTTATGGTAATTAGGCTCGCTATCCATTTTAGACGTAGAAATTGTATGAGCCGGAACGCCTAGTTCCGCCAAGGTTGCATTATCAGAACGGTAGAATAAGTTCTGTTCTGGATAAGGATCTGGATAGAAAGTGAAGGCCGAGCCTGTTAAATTTTTCTTCAAAATTTCCCCCATCGAGGACTTCTCGTAACCGGTAATATATGCGCTATTTTTACCCCATTTACTTTCCGTTCCTATCATCTCTAAATTGAACATCGCCATCACCTGGTCGGGGTTAAATTGCTTCGAAAAATAGGAGCTGCCGTGCCCTCCACTCTCCTCAGCCGTGAACGCAGCAAAGATTAACGTACGTTCATTATTGCGCATTTTCGCGTAGTATTTTGCAAGCATCATGACAGCCGTTGTGCCTGCCGCATCATCATTCGCCCCGTTATAAATTGAATCCCCTTGTACAGGTTTTCCGATGCCTAAATGATCATAATGACCAGAAAAAATCACGTATTCGTTTGGGCGGCTTTTGCCAGGTAAAATCCCTACTACATTCGATAATTCCAAGCGGTCTACTTGCAGGCTTGCGTTGATTTTAAAGGAAGAGGGTACAGTATTCGCTACCACAAAAACGATGTTCACTTGACTTTCTCTCAGCGGTCCTCTACCAGAAAGGCGCGGGATAAATTTTGCGAAACTCTCATGCAAAAAAGCAATCGTAGGTTTAGTCGCACTCATGATGCGGTAGGCGATTTGGCCAAAATTCTCTCCTTCCTTCACACTCACCACGTCATAACCTGATTTTTCGTCGATCTGAACGGAGGCCTGTTTCGAGATCACTGCTATTTGTTTTGCCTCAATCGGCTTTTCATCCACGCTACCTGAAGCCGACTTTAGAACAGATTTGAACATAGGAAAAGTCTGCAAATAGCTCCCTTTCGTTTTCTGTAAGCCCGCCTTTTCGAATTCTGCCGCGATGAAATTCGCTGCCTTCTCTATACCCGGTGTAAAAGGTTTTCTTCCCGCTAGCTCATCAGAGGCTAAATAGGTCTCGATGCGCTCGGTTTCTGTGCGCGTAATGATTTTATCAATTTTCTGCGCTTGAGCGAAGAAGGACAGAGATAGAAGAAGTAAGATTTTTTTCATCGGATAGTTTTATACCGACAATATTACATAATTATTTAGAGAAAAGGATTCCCCCATTTTTTGTTCGTATAAACATCCTTGCCTGTCAAAGTGCGCAGAAAGGCGACCATGGCATTGATCTCATCGGGTGTCATTTGCAGATTTTGGCCTATATTATTTGGTCTTAAACGCGGATCTAAATTTGTATTTCTAGCCGGATTAGCGATCGAATTGTAATGAGCCAATACCTGTCGAATCGTCATCGGCACTGCCGTGTGCATAAAAGGCGTGTTTGCCACACCAGCTGCATTTAAAATATCCCGTAAAGAGGGCGAACGCGTATTGTTGAGATCAGTTTGAGCGCTTCCGATTACTCCGATAAATCCATTGTTTCGAGAATTAGGATCTATGTCAAATTCGGGAGCTTGGTGACAACCTTGGCATCCAAATCCTCCTCCTATCCGCTCACTCGCCGCATTAAAAATGGGAGGCGCTAAATAAAGATTCTTTCCAGCGTTTTCTTGGGCAGTGAAATTAGGGAACGGCGCCCCATCATTAGGAACTTGAGCGCGTCCTATGTCGTATTTTGAATCGAAGGATTGAATGCTGCGAATGAATTGGGCCAAAGCCGTTTGCATTCTAGCCTCCGTAATCGTCGCATCACCGTAAGCGAGTTTAAACAATTCTTTATAGTAGCCGATGCCCCCTAGTTTTGTGATGAGAGAAGTGATATTGCCGCGTCCTGTTTGGCCACTAAATCCCATCTCTAAATGGTCCACAATCGGCATCGTCACCTGAGCCTCTAAAGTAGCCGCGCGCTCATTCCAAAAAAACTTCGCCTCATTCGCATAACGCGAATTAATCAAGCGCATCGAATGCCTTTCTGTTCGGCCATTTTCCACCCCTAAACTGCTCACCGCCGTATCTCCAAAAGCAAACTCCTGCTTGTGGCAACTCGCACACGAAATCGTATTATTAACACTCAGATTTTTGTCATAAAATAATACCCGACCTAAAGTGGCCGCCTTATCCGTAATCGGATTTGCGGCAGTATTATCTTTATTCACATAGGCCGGTTTCCCTTGCGCTGCGTAATTATCTAAGGCTACGGGGTTAATGGACAGTGCCTTTATGATTTCTGGATAAGAATCAGAGGTGACGGTTTCTAACGCGTCTTTGCAACTGACAAATAGTACTACAGATAGAACAAGTATATAAATGCGCATAATTAATGAAATTTTTCCTTAAACGTAAATCTAGTTAAATATTGTAGGACTAACCGTAAAATATACGTTTTTAGAAAATTTCCCTACGGCTGACTTATATCAAAGTCCAATGGAAGCAAGTCCGCCATCCCTATTTTGCTCATTTCCCCGCGCATTTCGATTGAGTAAGGATAATCGCCGTTGCGCGTTATTTGAATAGGACCTTTAGGAATTAGAATAGAATAAGGATAAGGGGCATCCATAAAGACAGGGCGGGAGACCCGCTTTCGATTAAACACAATTTCCATGGGAATATCCCAATTCAAAGTGATCAGTCCTTCGGGGGAAATCGCTCCTATTAAATCGACCGGATTAAAGGAAATATGTCGCTCACTATTTCGGTCAAAAAACAAGCCTCGGCGCAAGTTATTCAAGTATTCTGGTTTCAATAAAAAGGCATTGAACCCCTCTTCCTCTAGTCGATTATCCACGAATGATTTCAAAAAATGTTTAATAGATCCTTCATAGGCATCCACTCGGTTACGTTTCCATCTGCGCTCCTGGCGAGCATCTTCTGGTACTAATGGCTGAAAACTGGCAAGGCCCTTGAAGGAAGTCAGGCTATTTGTCTTTTCAAAATCGTACAAAAAATAGGTTACCTTATACCCTAAGGTCTTATTAATAACTTGCAAAGGTTGTGATGCTGTGGCGGAGAACACCTCCTTGTTTTCAGTAAAATCCACTACTTCCCGATTAGTAATGTAGACCTCTTTTCGATTGTAGTTTTCTCCAATAAAGCCCCTTTCAAAAGCCCGAAATTGCTTTTCCCACGTCTTGTCCTGTGAGCCCACCACCCGCACTTCGGCTAAGGTTTTATTGTCTTCCTCGAGAGAGAAATTATAGGTGCTTGTGTTCCCTGGTACCTCGATAAATAGCATTTTGGGTACATAACCCACCATGGAAGCAACTAACCGATGCCGTCCAGCCGGTATGTTTTTCAAACTGAAATGCCCATTCACATCCGTTTGGGCTCCCATCGTTGTGCCTTCCAAGAAGACACTTGCCCCTGGAATAGCCCCATTTCCTTTCTCCCCCACGAATCCGGTCAACACATATTTTTGCTGGGCTAAAACGAAAAAGGGGGCTAGAAAAAGTAGGGTAAGTAAACGCATTATTTATCTTTGATCAAATTTAAACAAATAAATTCAGAATGATTAACCGCCTATTTTCGGAACCCTTAACGCCTGCTAACAGTGTCGCACTTGATCTCAGCGCTTCGAATGCGGAGTTGAATCCAGCAATTTTTGGGAATATTTCGGCTTTTTGCTCCTATATAAATCAACATGTAGGGGCCAAAATCGGCGTAGGCGGCTACCTCGAACACCGCATCATCTACGAGGCACATGAAAATTTCGCGACCACTTCAGCCGACTTTAGGAATATCCATTTAGGTATCGATTTTTGGGCGACCGCAGGAACCCCTGTTTTCGCTGTGGCAGATGGTGTGGTGCACAGTTTTCAAGTCAACCCGGGCTCCGGCAATTATGGGCCTACGATTATTTTATACCATCCCTCACTAGGTATATACAGTTTGTATGGTCACTTGGCTTTTTCAGATTTGGACGGACTCTCAGTAGGCATGCCCGTCACCGAGGGTCAGTTGCTTTGCCACCTGGGAGAGCCTCACGAAAATGGTGGCTGGCCGCCGCATTTACATTTTCAATTGATCCGCGATATGCAAGGATTTACCGGGGATTATCCTGGGGTTTGTTCGCAGCGAGAAAAAGCATTTTATGCAGAGAATTGTCCCGATCCGGCTACTTTTTAATCCCCCATTTAATCGCTTCTTCGATTAAACTAACAAAATTTGTATTCGCCCAAACCTCCTTCGAATGCCCCATCGAGGTATAGAAAGTCGTCCCTTTCCCGACCGCTTTATACCAAGCAACCGGGTGATTTTTACCCATCCCAAAATTCTTATCCGTCATCCACAACATATTCCCACTAGGCAAGATTTTGTCTCCATCAATTGAGTAAACGATAGTAGCATCCTTAGGTTGATTGAAGAAAACATACCATTCATCTAAGCCCTCAAATGACTTTGATAAGGCTGGCGAAAAGGTGGTGTCTTGCAAGGATACTTGGGCTTTTTGAAACTGCGGATTCAACGGATGATGTGAGAACTTCGCCCCTAAAAGATTCTTTTCATACCAATCCCAGTGATGCGAATCATCTCCTGCACCGTGAATTCCCAATAAGGTTCCCCCATTTTCTACGTATTTCTCTAAGGCAGTTTGCTGTTCATCATCCAAAACTCGTCCCGTTGAATTATCAAAAATCACCACGTCAAATTGCGCTAATTGCTCCGGATTAAATATCCCTCCTGCTTCGGTTTCATATAAAAACCAGCTCGAGTTCTTATGGCATAATTCTCTCAATGTAAGCTTAGATGCATCGATCGATTCTCCATGTCTGAATCCGGTTGTTTTTGAGAATAAAAGAATCGCTGATTTGTCCGCCGGTATAGATAACGCTGGCTTATCGGTTTCATAAGAAACGGGAAATCCGTTCTTCACTTTGTAGATAAATAAGCTGCCTGCAGCAAAAAGTAGAACGACAAAAGCCAACAGTGTCCAGCCTAGGATTTTGAAGAATTTTTTCAAGGTTTTTCGGTTTTAAATTTCGACACAAGGTAGAGGTTCTAAGGAAAAATAACAAATAGGCTTAAACGGCAATAGCCTAGTGAAAATCACCGGCTATTGCTTACTATTAAATCAATTAAAAAAACCCGATGTAGCTTAGGGCTTCTTGGTCGTAATTTCAACTACGCCATTCGCTCCTTTTTCTGCATATTTTACTTTTGCGCTTTCGCCTTTTAAGACATTTATTGACTGAATTTTATCAGGGCTGATTTTGTTCATATCCATATCTGTCATGATAACTCCATCGATTACGATAAGGGGTTTTTCTTTTTGGCCAGGGGAAGACCTCAATACGATACTAGCTTGATCTGTAGGAGAAATGTTTTTATTTGACCCTTTGACAGTCACGGTTATTTCTTTCCCGTCGCGCATTCCTTTCATTACAATTGCGCTTGAATCCGAATTTCCGGTGAATTTAGCATCAGAAAACGAATGAGTTACCTTAATCGTTTCTGCTGTAACAGGCGGTGCCGGCGGTGCTGGCGGTCCGGCTGGCGCTGGCGGAGGTGGCATGTCTTTCGTTGCAACAGTGAATACCTTTTTACCCGTTTTAGGGTCTGAAAATGTAGTGGAATCTGGTCGCATCGTGACTTTGTATTCCACCCCTTTTTTAGGCTTCTTTTCTTGTGCACTTACATGGATGGAAAATATGGCCAAAATAAAGGCCAACATAGGCAACACGGCCACTTTTCTCAGGTAGGCGTATTTAGGGGTTTTGGAAGTTGTTAACATGATAATTCTTCGTTTAATGGATGAATAATAAAAAGAGTGACTCGGGTTTAAAAAATGATTACCATAATAGGTTTGTAAAAGCATTTTGGCAAAAGCATCCACCTCGCCGGCGCCTACCGCATCCCGGTCAGCAATGAATTCGTGAATGTTTTGCAGTTCCTTTTGAATGATCCAATTGAAGGGGTTCATCCAAAAAACAGAACAAATAAATTGAGAGAATAGGCGATCCCAAGAGTGTTTCTCGCGAATGTGGACGAGCTCATGCTGCAACATTTTGCGGCCATTCTCCTCTTCCATGGAGATCGATTTTTTCCAAAAAAGGTTGGAGAAAAACGAGAACGGAGCGTCCTCTAGGTCTGTCTCAATAAAGGTAAAATCGCCCATCTGCTTTTGGACATTCTTCGCTTTTAATCGGAAAATCCGAATCACAGAATAACCTAGATAACAGACCAACAAGACACTTATGCTGGCAATCACCATCATTTCCCAGGCCACATTTTCTTGCTGTACTGGAGCTGAGGGAAGTTGATTTAAATAAATCAATACCTGCTTTGCTCCTGACGCTTGTTCTTCTGAAATAGTGAACATCGATAACTTAAAGAAAGGAATGACTAAACTTAATGCCATCGCCGCTAATAGATAGAATCGATTGTAAGCGTGGTAAATCGTGTTCTTTAGAAACAACGAATAATAGCCATAGAAAATCCCCGACAAAACCACCGATTTCAACAGGTACAAAAGTGTATCATTCATCGCCTTTCGATTTAAGGTTTTGTAATAACAATTCTAGATCTTCAATAGACATCTGCTTTTTGTCAACTAAATAGGAAACGACGTTCGCATAAGATCCATCGAAAAATGATTCGGTTAGTCCGGCCATTCTTTGGCCAGAATAATCCTGCTTCGAGACCTTCGCAGAATACAAATTGTTGCGATTCGGATTTGAGATTTGAACAAAGTCTTTCTCCACTAAAATCTTTAACAAGGTAGCGACTGTATTCGAATGCGGTTTAGGCTCTGGCAATAGCTCGATGATGTCCTTCAAGAATCCGCCTTCCGACAAAGTCCAAATTACCTGCATCACCTGCTCCTCTGCTTGTGTTAGTTTTTTCATCTTTTTGTCTTTCGATGAGGCAAATGTATAACTAAATTTTTAGTTACAAAATATTTCTAACTATTTTTTTAGTTATTTTTTATTTTACCAAGAAGCTGTTCAGCTGGCAGGAAAAGTCAACATTTCTTTTGAAATTTAACACCAATTATGATACACGAAATCGCCACCTGCCTCTGGTTTGATAAGAATGCAAAAGAGGCCGCAGACTTTTACAAAGACACTTTCTCTGACTTCGAGCCTATTTCAGAAAATCCAATGGCGGTGAATTACCGGCTATTTGGACGTCGCTTTATGCACCTAAATGGAGGGCCTGGATATCCTATAAATCCGTCTATTTCTTTTTTCATTAACCTGGAAAATGAAGATGAAATCAGACAAACATGGGAAAAATTAACCGAAAACGGGGCCGTTTTGATGGCTCTAAATTCCTATCCGTGGAGTCCGCTCTATGGCTGGTGCTCGGATCAATATGGCGTGAATTGGCAAATCATGAAAAACCACGAATCACATGAGAAGCTCGCGCCTAATTTAATGTTTAACGGGGGAAACAATGGCAAAGCTTCTGAAGCGATTAATTTCTATACCTCCCTTTTTCCTAATTCGGAGATCCTTCACAAAGCACTTTACGAAAAAGGAGAGCAGGATACAGAAGGGAATGTAAAATATTCGCAGTTTACTTTGAACGGGAAACCATTCCATTTAATGGAAAGCTCGATGGATCATCAACATAACTTTAATGAAGGTGTTTCTATGATGGTAACCATGGATACGCAAGAAGAAATTGACCACCTATGGAATAACTTAACAGATGGAGGAGCACCGGGAAGATGTGGCTGGTTGAAAGATAAATATGGCGTTTCGTGGCAAATTGTTCCTTCGGTTTTGGGCAAATTAATGACGAATCCCGAAACGGCACCTAAGGCAACTTATGCATTTTTACAGATGTCCAAATTCGTGATTGCAGATTTAGAAGCGGCAGTAAAATAAAAAAGGGAGCACTAAAAGCGCTCCCTTTTTCTATACCCTTTTCAACAAAAATTCTACTATTTCTTTGCAGCAGCTGCAGCCATGGCAGCTGCCTCATTTTCATTCGCTTTAGTATCCCAGAAGTGGTATTCTCCTACGATTTTGTCCCCATCCCAACGATCTACAATGTGAATCGGAACGAATACTTCTTTACCAGATGCACGACCTTTTGCTGACCAAACAGCCCAAGTGTCTGTCCATGTTTCACCATTTCCTAAGGTAATCGTCATAACCCGTAAACGAGATACGTTTATGTTTTCATACATCTTATGCTGTCCTAGAAAAGTGGCTACATAGCCTGCTTTGCCTTTTACATCTATCGCTGTATCATTAGGAAAATAAAGCTTCACATCATCTGCAATACTTTTCCCATATTTCGTTGAATCGTTCGCCACATAGGCCATGATTTGTTCCTTAACAGCTAAAGATTTTTCATCCGTAGAAGTCATCATTCCACCTAAAGAATCTGTAGTCGCTTCCGTACCAGAAGCGGCTGAATCTTGCTTTTGTCCACAAGAGAATAAAGCTGTCGCAACAGCCATGATCATGATAATTTTTTTCATTGTTCTATTTATTTAGTAGATAAAGCAATTTTAGTAATCATAGTGGCAGTCATCGTTCTTTTAACCGTTACCTGTTTCATGAATTCTTCTGGAGAAATGCCTAAAGCTTTTGGAATGGCCTTGTAATAACTGTCTGAGAATTGATCTAGGTTAGATAATTTCTCCACACTTTGAACGGTAGTATAATTCGCTTTGACATCATCCGAAGATGGATAAAGTGTTTTGTAGAAAGACCAGCCAGAAATATTTCCTGCAGCAACTCTTTCTTCGTGTACCTTTAATACTTTTTGCTCAAAAGCTTCGTATGCTGCGGCATCCGACACTTTCATCATATCAAAAATGATATAGTGGTCTTTGTTTGTGCCCGGATTTGTTCCTGTAATTTTCTTGCCTATGGAATGGCGAAGAATGGTTTGGGTACTTACAGTAGCTGCTGCTAGTTTCTTTAAACCTGGATCGGTTTTTAACAAACTGCCAAATAATTCCATCGGATAAAGATGTATTTTATCTAAATCAGAACCCCAATTTACGGTCATGTAATCGAAATCAATTCCCTCAGATTTGATGTTATTGTAAGGAACATACATGGCCCATCCACCAATAAGTCCAGCCGCTTTGCGCGCTTCGTGAATAGGAAGATATTGCTTTTCGATGGCGATGGCGTCATCCATCGTTTTGCCAGGTTGTAATTTGTGGTACGCTACGATGGTGTAACGCGTTTGTGCGAAAGTCGCTGCAGATACTAGCAGGACTAAGGCTAAGGAGGTGAGTAGTTTTTTCATTTTTTGTTTAAGGTTAAATGTTTCCATAAACCTAAAAACAATCCTTCTAAATGAATTTACATTACTAATATCATTTGTTCCAAAATCCGATTTTGGAACAAATCCACCACCTATTTAAGAGAAGAAATCCAGGCACGAACTAATTCAACCCCCTCGTGATGAGTTAGTTGACGACCTAATTCCGGCATCATCACGCCCGGGTCGCGGGAAGCCATTCTGTAATGCAATATACTTTGGTCAGGCTTACCTGGAACTATATCATAACTCAAATTTCCGGAACCGCGACCTGCCGCTACTGGAGGTTTTAGAAAACCATAAGCCGTGCGATCTTTGGAATTCCAATCTAAATAAAGACCCGAAGATCGAGCTGGTCCCGTCGCATTATGGCAATGTGCACAATTAATATCAAGGTACGCTTTAACGCGATCATCGAGGGAAGCGTTAGCGTCAGCATAATTGACGAGTGCGGGAATGTGGTCTTTTGGCAGGCCCTTTAAAATTCCGGCCGTCTCCCAATGTTGCAATTGCTGGCCATCGTTTAACTGTCTAACTGAAGGACCAATGGGAGTCATTTCGCCGGAACGTTCATGACATCCTTTGCATTGGTTCATATTAGGCACCTGGTAAACGAACGATTGCTTTTTCCCAGCTGCATCTATCCAGGCCACTTGATCACTTCCACCGGCTACTTCTAGCACTGCATCCGTTTGTTCTTTGTTCCAAATATAGGGCAAAGCCACCCAGCCTTTGGCCTCATGCAATAAAACCCGAGTCTCCATTAATCGGCGACCCTTCTTCGGGTTGCGCTCATCGACAGGATAATAAAAGGTCTTTACGATAGCCGTACCTACCGGAAACTGCAAAACAGAATCTGGATTGTAGGAAACTGATTGCCCTGCTGGCAGCTTTATAAAACGGAGTTTCGAGGCATAGTCAGAGAAAAGGGGCGAGTTTAACGTGTAAAGAACGACGCCATCTGCCGGAATTTGCTCCTTTAGAGTTCCTTTGAAAAAACCGTAATCAGATAGGTTTTCCTTGTAGTCCGCATCCGCTGAAACCAGGCTAATCAACGCTAACAACAAAAGGACGAGAATGCGCATTAGAACTTGATAGATTTCACGTTTTCAAAATCACAATCGAATAAATCTTTCCCTTGTTTTAGCCCCTTGAAGTCATGCTCTGCATCGAGGAACGCGGTACTTTGGTTCACATTATCCCGCACACAAATGGAATAATCTAACGGATATTTGCCATCTGGTCCTACTTTTTTCGGGTTTAAAATGCCGTCATAAACGACCATCGGAACATGGCGACCGAAACGCAAAACAAAGCGATACATCTTGCCAAAACGACTATCCATCGGTACTCTTCTAGGCTCCCGCTCGAAGGTATTGTGGTGGATAGAAACGGCCGTTGGATAGGGGTCATAATCCTTGTCCTTAATAGCATTTTCGGTCATGAAATAGGAGATAATGGCGACTCCAATCGTGGCGTGATTGATAATCTGATTCTCAAAAAATTCGACATTACTCGTGGCTAAAACCATCATCCCGGTGCCTTTGGGTACATTCCCCACGATGTTTCCTTTGGGTGCGAAATTGGCTAAATTATTATCCTTCACCAGGTTGTGGTGAACACGAACGTGGCCTCCCTTTTTTTGGACTAAATCCGGTAAATCAAAGACCAAAATTCCTCCCGTATTTCCGATCGCCTTGTTATTGTATACATCCGCGTAAAGTGAATTTTCAATCTCGATTCCGGCCACATTTTGATAGGCTTCAGAGTTGCGAACGATAATATGCTTCGATTGACCCACGTAAATTCCAGCATCAGAGGCCCCTATTGCAATACAAGAATCGATTAACACATTCTCGCACAAAACCGGATATAGCGCATAAGACCCATTACTTGCCTTAGGCTTGCCAGTCCAGGCCGCCTTGATTCGACGAAAGGTGATCCCTTTCACATTCATTGTCTTGATTAAATCCCCCTTAGAATCCTCCGTTGTCATATCTTCGATGACGATATTTTCACAATTGGAAACCTTAATTCCCTCCGCTCCTTGGGTTTGACCTTTAAAACTCAGGATGGTTTTATCGATTCCTTTGCCGCGCAAAGTGATGTTCTTTTTGCCTTCTAAAGACAAACTCTTCGTTAGTTGAAAACTCCCCGCCTCGATCTCAATCGTAGAACCATTTTCGGCCAGAATAAGGCGTTTCTGTAGGTTTTTCTCGAAGTCTGCTTGGCCTAAGGCCGTGAAGCTCAATAGGCTAAGGATTACAATGACGTGTTTCATTAAATAGGATTAAATCGTTCGAAATTATCGATTTTTTTATAATATTACCCTAACAACCTACGAAACCTATGAAATTCATTTACGCCAGCCTGCTCTGCGCTTGGGCTTTTTGTGCACAAGCACAAATTGATCAATCTGCATTTATTTACGAAACGGCTCCCTATCCATCTTGTCACGCCTCTACAATCGAAGAAACGCCAACGGGATTAGTGGCTGCTTGGTTTGGGGGGAAGCACGAGAAAAATCCGGATGTAGGAATATGGTTTAGTCATTTTGTCAACGGCAAATGGGAAACGCCGGTGGAGATTGCGAATGGCGTGCAGGCGGATGGAAGGAGATATCCGCTTTGGAACCCCGTTTTATATCAAGTTCCAGGTAAAGAATTAATCTTATTTTACAAAGATGGACCAGCGCCAGACAAATGGTGGGGCATGTTAAAACGCTCCTTCGATGGAGGGAAAACCTGGTCTGCAGCCGAGAGACTCCCTAAAGACATTTATGGCCCTATTAAAAACAAGGCTGTTCTTTTAAAAGACGGAACCCTTTTATGCCCATCGAGCTCCGAGGATAACGACTGGAGATTACACATGGAATTCACGCGCGATTGGGGGAAAACTTGGAGCAGAACTGGGCCATTAAATGATGGTGTCACTACTTCCGCGATTCAACCGAGTATTTTATTTTTACCGGATGGTCGCTTACAACTTGTTTGCCGTTCCGAAAATGGCTTCATCCTTCAGGCCTTTTCTAGTGATTTAGGGCGCACTTGGACAGCTCTAGAGCCATCATCCTTACTGAATCCAAACTCTGGAATCGATGCGGTCACGCTAAAAGATGGCCGACACGTCATCGTCTACAATCCCGTAAAGAAAGGTCGCTCCCCCATCAGTGTGGCTATTTCGAGCAATGGAAAAACTTGGAAAGATATCGCCACTTTAGAAAACGAACCCGGCCAGGAATTCTCCTATCCGGCATTGATTCAGACTAAAGACGGCAAAGTCCACATTACCTATACTTGGAAAAGGAAGAAAATTAAACACGTGATTCTTTCTCTGTAATGGCTCTGCTCGACCTGCTACTTATTGTTATTTACCTACTCGCCATGATCGGGATAGGGGTTTATTTTTCCAGAAAAAACAAGAATTCACAGCAATTTACTACGGCCTCTGGCACCATTCCAGGCTGGGCTTTAGGCCTCAGTTTTTATGCCACATTTCTAAGTGCTATTACTTTTTTAGGTGATCCGGGGAAGTCTTTTGGGTCGAATTGGAATCCTTTCGTTTTTAGTCTTTCTATTCCCTTTGCAGCTATTGTAGCGACAAAATGGTTTGTGCCCTTTTACCGAGAAAGTGGGGAGATAAGTGCGTATACCCATTTAGAAAAACGGTTTGGTGGATGGGCGAGGACCTACGCGATGGTCTGTTTTATTTTAACGCAACTCGCTAGAATGGGGACGATTTTTTACGGAATCGCACTGACTTTGAATGCGCTGACGGGTATCGATATGCGATTGATCATTATCATCGCTGGGCTTTGCATCATTCTGTATACCGTCTTAGGCGGAATGGAAGCGGTGATTTGGACCGAGGTGATTCAGGCCCTTTTGAAGACGCTGGGGGCTGGGATGATTCTTTATTTAATTACCTTGAAAACGCCGATTAGCACGATCATTGAAACAGGGTTGCGGGAGGATAAATTCAGTTTAGGTTCCTTTAATCTGGATTTTCAGACAAGCTCTTTTTGGGTGATTTTACTCTATGGGTTTTTTATAAATCTGACTAATTTCGGTATAGACCAAAACTACATTCAGCGCTACCATACCGCTTCTAACCCGCGTGATGCGGGTATGAGTATTTGGCTTTGCGTGTTGTATTATGTCCCGGTTTCTTTCTTGTTTTTCTTCATCGGAACGGCTCTTTATGCGTTTTATGGAGATAATCCAGCGCTCATTCTCGAATTAAAACAGCAAGTTTCCATCGAAAAAAACATCCCATTAGAGGCTTTAAAAGCGAGCGATTATGGAGATCGCGTGTTGCCCTTTTTCATGAAAACACAAATTCCGACAGGATTTTTAGGCTTGCTTGTCGCGGCACTTATGTCAGCTGGAATGAGTACGATGAGTTCGGGGATGAATAGCTCAGCGACCGTGTTTTTAAAGGATATTTATTTGCGCTATATCGACCCGGTTGCGGGTGAAAAAAAACAGTTTCGGGTCTTGCTTTTTGCCACCGCTTGTATGGGTGGTTTGGGGATTGTTTTTGGCATTAGTATGATAGGCGTAAAAAGTCTTCTGGACGTATGGTGGAAGCTTTCAGGGATCTTTGCGGGAGGAATGCTAGGGATCTTTTTACTTGGTTTTCTAGCGAAAAAAGCAGCTGATTTTGACGCAAAAATAGCGGCTGCCCTCGGGGTCATTTTGATTGCGGGCATGTCCTTTAAAGATAACTTGCCTGCCTATTTACAAATCCCGTTAGATGCTAAAATGACCGTGGTTTTAGGTACACTAAGCATCGTGGGTATCGGGTATTTTTTAGCTAAAATTCGATCGAAATGAAAGCCTTGCCTCGTGGATTTATTCCTGTCATGTTGACGCCGTTTCACGACGATTTATCGGTTGATTATGTGACTTTGCGCCAACTTTGTGACTATTATATCGACAACGGTGCGGTGGGGCTTTTTGCGAATTGCTTGTCAAGTGAGATGTATGAATTGTCTGTGCAGGAACGTTTAGCTGTTATAAAAACAGTAGTAGATCAAACGGCAGAAAGGGTACCTGTGGTGGCGACCGGGACTTTTCAAGGGTCAATAGAGGAGATGGCTGACTTCTCGAATCAGGTCTATGCACTAGGTGTTGATGCGGTCATCGTTTTAAACAATCAATTTGTTTCAGAAGAAGAATCGGATCACGTATTTTTATCACGAATGAAGCGCTGGATGGAGCTGACTCCGGGTGTGCCTTTTGGCATTTATGAGTGCCCTGTTCCCTATAAACGCCTAGTCAGTTTACCCGTTTTAAAAGAACTTTTATCATCCGGTCGACTTTGTTATCACAAGGATACTTCCTTAAATATAGATCAAGTAAGTGGAAAAATTCAGGCGGGTTCTGCCGCACATTTCGGTGTGTATGATGCCTATATGGTTCATGCCAAAGCCTCTCTGGAAGCCGGCTCCATGGGTCTTTCCTGCATTCAAGGCAACTTTTTTCCTGATTTGATTGCATCCTTTTGCGCTAATCCTACGGCTGATTTTCAGGAGTATTTAACTGAAAATATGGAGCTAATGCACTCGGCATATCCAACTAGCGCAAAATATGTTTTGCAAAAGCAGGGCTTCCCAATTTCGTTAACAACACGACGTCATGTGGAGCCACTAACGGAAGAGTTAAAAGTGAAATTAGAGGCTTTGATTACATCAGCTTCTCGGTATCGATCTCCATAAAATCTTCTACCAAGGGGATAAAATAGTCCTGCACGAACGCGTCGTGCTGGGGGTGAAACGAATAAGCCTGGTAAATTTCGTTCGAGGCGAATTCCATCGAAAAGCCGTATTTGAACTTATTCTTCGAACTAGTTTGGCGAGAAACGTCCAATTTTTCTACCCCATTAATTTCTTCTAACGCTTTTAGCGCAACGAAAAATGCGTGTTTCTGCGACTCCGAAACCGTTGCTTTGAAATTGAAAATACCTGCGTGTCTTATGCTCATGAATTTAGGTTTAGGCCACTAAACTACAGAATTCAGGGTAATCTTTAGCAAAAAGCGCCTTTATCTTGTAAATTGAGGCAAAGTCTACACCTATGAAAAAAATTCTCCTTCTAATCCTTATGAGCATTTCCATTTCCCAGGCACAAACCGCGCCAGCACTCGAGTATTTCTGTGACTTAAAAGTAAAATTAAATCCAGCCTTAATTGTGGGCGAAACTCCACATGGAACACGCCGTATTATCCCCATTATAGGAGGGACAGTGGAAGGCCCTAAGATCAAAGGCGAAATCCTGAATGGTGGAGCAGACTGGCAAGTGTTACGCGAGGATGGGGTGACTGAATTAGAGGCGCATTACCAGTTTAGAACCGACGATGGCACATTGATTTATGTGAAAAATACGGGAATACGTGCCGCTACACCGGAGATAGCAGCAAGACTCGCTAAAGGTGAAAAAGTAGATGCAAACGAATATTATTTCCGCGCAACACCTAAATTCGAAGCGCCCAAAGGCAAGTATGATTGGGTGAACAATAGTTTATTTGTATGCACGGGTGAGCGACTGCCGGATGCGGTTTTGATTCGTGTTTGGAAGGTAATGTAATCCCGATGAAAGCGATTCAACTTCTCATTATTCTGATCTGTTTCCTCTGCAATATGCTAGATGGAATGGATGTTTTAATTATCTCTTATACGGCGCCGGCCATTGCAAAAGCCTGGAGTATTTCACCCGCGAATTTAGGGATTGTGTTTAGCTCGGGCCTGGTCGGAATGACGGTGGGAGCCATCTTTTTAGCGCCATTAGCGGATCGTTTTGGCCGCAAACCTTTGATGGTTTTAGCTGCCCTACTTATGGGTTCTTGTATTTACTTGACCTCCTATGCTACGGATATTAATGTGTTGATGATCTACCGTTTTATTAGTGGCTTGGGGATAGGTACCATGATGGCGAGTACCGCGGCAATTACGGCGGAATATGCGCCTGAAAGGACCCGTGATTTTTGGGTGAGTACAGTCGTTGCTGGCTATCCAGTGGGCGCTGTATTAACGGGGATTTCTTCGGCAAAAATCATAGCTGAAAGTGGTTGGGAGCATCTGTTTGAACTGGCTGGAATCGCCACTTTTTTAATCGTTCCTATCTTGCTGTTTTTACTGAAAGAATCAGCTGAATTTAAGGCCAAAGCAAAGCCTGAAGACGCTAAGCTTAGTGCCCTGTTTACGAGTGAATTTAAGATGAGCACTTGGCAGCTTTGGAGTGCTTTATTTTTGTCTTTCACGACACTTTATTTCCTGATGAATTGGATTCCTAAATTAGCCACCAATGCAGGCCTATCGATGGAATTAGCTATTTATTCAGGCACCATCTTTAACCTGGGCGCCATCGTGGGAATTCCCGTGCAAGGTTATTTTTCGAGTCGATTTGGATTAAAAAAATCGATTGGTACTTTGCTTTTAATTACCGCGGTATTGCTAGGAATTTTCGGTCTATTTTCTGGTTCAAATTTGATCTTAGTTGTGTTGTTTTTCCTTGGTTTCGGGGTACAAGGCAGCTTCGTCGGTTTGTATGCCGTGGCCGCTCGCATGTATCCTACCGCCTTCCGTTCTACGGGTGTGGGTTGGGCGATTGGGATGGGTCGACTAGGCGGAATTATCGGTCCTGTTCTAGGAGGATTATTAGTTGGGCTAGGTTTTGGGATGGGCCAAAGTTTTATTTTCTTCGCACTTCCCTCCTTCATTGCTGGGTTAATTACTTTAAAAATAAACGCTAAATCTATTTCCTAATGCGTAAACATAATTTCTTCCCCGGACCCGCCACCTTACCATTTGAAGTTATTCAAGAAGCAGCTGCGGGTTTAGTTGACTTTAATGGGATGGGCATTTCTATTGCTGAAATCAGCCATCGCTCCCCTATTTTTACAGATCTGTTAGACGAGGCGAACGCAATCGTGAAAAAATTATATGGGTTATCGGATGACTGGGCGGTGCTTTGGCTACCTGGCGGCGCTTCGAGTCAGTTGACGGTCGCACCCATGAACTTGACGGAACCCACAGACAAAATTGCTTTTGTAGACACCGGTTTTTGGGCAGATCGAGCCATTGAAGCCGCGGCAAACGAAGCGAATGCTTTCTTTCTGGCCTCCTCTAAAGACACAAAACACGACCGTATCCCTAAAGTCAATGATGCCAAAGGGGCACGTTATTTACATGTCGTTTCGAACGAAACCATCGACGGAACACAGTACCATCAATTCCCAGATGTAGAGGTGCCGCTTGTCGCAGACATGACCTCTGATTTTCTATCGAGACCATTACCTATGGAAAAGTTTGGGGTGATTTTCGCCTCTGCTCAAAAGAATTTTGGAATCGCTGGAATTACCTGCGTGTTAGTGAATAAAAACGTTTTACCCACGAAAAACAGTCGAAAGATTCCTAAGATATTTGATTATCATACCCACATCAATGAGAACTCATTATACCACACGATTCCAACCTATCCGGTGTATGTGGCGCTATTGATGTTGCGCTATATTGACAAGCAGGGTGGACTAGCGGAAATGCAACGATTAAGCCAAGTGAAATCCTCGATGATTTATAACGAGATTGATCGCAATCCACTACTGAAAGGAATGGTGGCGAAAGAAGATCGTTCGGTGATGAATGCTTGCTTTACGAGCCAATCCCCCGAAATGGATCAACAGATTCTGAGCTTTCTAGAACAAAATGATGTCGTAGGAATAAAGGGATTCCCTGTTAAAGGAGGATTTAGAGCCTCCATCTACAATGGGCAATCGCAGGAAAGCGTAACTCATTTAGTAGAATTATTACAAAACTTGCCGCTATGAAAATAATTATCGCCGGAGGAGGAATTGGGGGTTTAGTGACGGCGATGCGCCTGCATCAAGCTGGCTTTCAGGTGAAGGTTTTTGAATCTGTCGAGGCCGTAAAACCACTCGGCGTTGGGATAAATATCCTGCCACATGCGGTGCGTGTTTTAACGAATATTGGTTTATTAGACAAGGTCGCAGCGATTGCAGTAGAGACGAAAGAGCTAGTGTATGCGAATCGTTTTGGGCAGTTTTTCTGGTCAGAACCACGAGGTAAATTTGCCGGTTATCGCTGGCCACAATTCTCGATTCACAGAGGGAAATTTCAAGTATTGCTTTGGGAAGAAACCCTAAAAACTATCGGAGCAGAAAATCTGAAAACGAATTGCCACTTACAATCTTTCGAAGAAAAAGGGGACAAAATAACGGCCACTTTTATTAACAAAGAGACGGGGGAAATCATCGCAAAAGAAGAGGGCGATATCTTAATCGGTGCAGATGGAATAAATTCTGTTTTGCGTCAAACTTTGTACCCGAACGAAGGCGGCGTCGTCTTTTCTGGCAACATATTATACCGCGGAACGGCGCTGATGAAACCTTATAAAACGGGTTCTTCCATGGCCATGATCGGCTCCATGAAACAAAAAATGGTAGTTTATCCCATAGGCGAACCCGATGCGGATGGGAACCAAATCATCAACTGGGTGGCGAATGTGCGGGAGCCAGAGGGGGTGAACATAACGGTACGAGATTGGAATCGAAAAGTGGAAAAAGGTCCTCTGTTAGCGCTTTATAAAGACTGGAAATTTGACTGGATTAATGTGCCGGAAATGATCGAAAAAACAGACGGAGGAATCTTCGAATTTCCCATGTCAGATCGCAATCCGCTAGACAAATGGTCCTTCTCTCGCGTCACTCTTTTAGGCGATGCAGCACATCCGATGTACCCCATCGGATCGAATGGAGCATCGCAAGCGATACTAGATGCAGATGCTTTGGCATTAGCTTTACTGGCAGAAAAAGATGTCGTTAAAGCCTTGCAAAATTACGATGCGGAGCGTGTGCCCGCGACAGCAAAAGTGGTGTTACAAAACCGCCAAAAAGGACCTGATTTCATTATGGACTTAATGGAAGAACGCTTCCCGGATGGGTTTAGCGATTCGGAAATTCCACAAGAAGAACTAGCAGAGGTGATGAAGCACTACAAACAGGTAGCTGGTTTTGACGTTCAAAGTCTCAACGCAAAACCCTAGTAATTCACCGCATAATCTTTTGGGAAAGGCTGGCCTGACCACGCTTTTCGCTGTGTCCAATCAGTTTTCGATCCGGCCCAAAAAGGATGTTCTGCCTTTAAACCTAAAGGTAAAAATGACACTGAAGTCAGGTACATACTTCCTGTATTGGAATAAGAATCAGCAATATTTGACTGCTGATCTCCCACGAGACCTAGTGTGAGCCAACCAGCTGGTGTAAAGGTTTTGGGAATAAATACCCTACGATAAACAGCCGTTAAAGCACTGCGTACTTGTGCAGGGATAATTCCTTCTGGTAAACGATCTTCTAGTGCTAATAAGGCCAAAGGTTGAAAAACTCCTGTTCGATATGTAGACGAACGCCCTACCACTAAAAATGTGCCCTCCGGCGAAATGTAGCGCTCCTGGAAACTTGCGTAGCGCTGCATTCGTTTGTAGGCTAAATCATATTCTTCTTTTAGCATTCTACCTTTTGCCACATTCTCCCGCATTACTAAAATTAGCATCGGATGAATCACAAAACCATTATAATGGTCAAAATGAAACTTATCACCATCCGAATACCAGCCATCACCCACATACCAAGATTGAATTGTCTTGACAGCAGAATCTATGCGTTTTTCGTCAATGTCCTCCCCAATCGATAAAAGAAAGGTCTCAATAATAGCCGCAAAAAGAACCCAATTATTTTTAGGAGGTTCTATAGCCCGCATTTGCTTAAATTCCCGAATGAAATTTGATTTAGTTGCAGCAGAAAGTGGTTCCCACAATGACTTAGGCGCCATCAAAAGTGCTTGCGCAATAAATGCCGCATCTACTAGAGGCTGTTTTTGTCGAGGACTACCCCAATACAAATAATCGGGATTAGAAGGGTCTACAGCGTTTTGTAAGGAAAGTAAGGTTTGAGACTTCAAACGTGCTCTAACCTGCTGCTCTTTCAGCGATCCTTCATTTGCAGGTAAATCTAAAAAAGGAGCAAGTCCTATAATAAGTCGGCCAAAACCTTCCATATACGCTACCGCACTGTTGCGATTGTCCCAAGTAGGACTGAACTCTACCACCATATTTTTTCGCAATTCCCCTTTGCTCATATTTTCTACTAAGGGGGATGCCATTTTATCTAAAAGAGAGACCCAATAATCGCGTTCATCATCGAACTTAAAAGTTTCCGCTTTTGCGGGAACACTTGAAAACAAGCCCACTATTGTGGACCATTGAAGGAAATTTCTACGTTGCATTAGATTAGCTTATCCCCAAATGTAATTAATTCAGGGAAAATCCCGAAATTCAATTCTTAAACCTAATACAACTATGAAAAGACGTCATTTTATTACTTCCGCTGGATTACTAGCTAGTACCGGAACGGTTAGTGCAGCCGCTAAAAAACCTTTATTGCACCACGTATTTTTTTGGCTAAATAATCCTTCTTCGGAAGAGGATAAACAGCAATTAATCAAGGGACTGAAAGCCCTAAAAGGCATTCCGACAATCAAAGAAATCCACATCGGAACCTTAGCCTCTACTGAAAAACGGGATGTAGTAGACACGAGTTGGGATGTTTCAGAGTTGATGTTTTTCGATGATGAGGCCGGCCAAAAAGTCTACCAAGATCACCCTATCCACGTCGACTTCGTAAAGAATTATGCACACTTGTGGAAGAAGGTAATCGTATACGATTCGATTGATGCTTAAGTGAAAATACACATTCTAAATGGGGACTGCTTGCAACATGATTTGCAAGCAGAAAATGCGATCGTCATTCGAGAAATGCTAGTGGAAGGGCCATTGAAGGCTGATTCTGAGGAGAGCTTTTTTCAAATGCGTGCCGACTATTTAGAAAAAACATACGGTATTCCTGCAACGGAATACCAGCAAAAATCCGTGTCAGAATTCAAAAAAATACACCACATTCCGACACATTCGGAGGTGTACCTTTGGTTCGATTTTGATCTTTATTGCTTCGTCCATTTATTGTTCGTCATTGAATTATTACAAGCAGATAAAACACTCCGTTTGTATTTAGTTCGTCCGCTCAGAAAAAGAAAATTCCGGATATGGCGCGGATTTGATCAGCATTCAAAAAGTGATTTGATGCAGGCATTTTCAAAAAAAACAAAGCTTTCTAAAAAGGACATTCAAGCATTTAGACAGGTTTGGAAGCAACTAGGCAAAAATGGTTCTAGACTACAGCATCGCTTAGTCCCTTTTCTTCAAAAACACCTGCAGGATTATCCTCGATTTGAAAAAGCAACGAAAATCGAGGCGCGCTGGGGCTTAACAGAAGGGCAAATTAGCCGCATTCTTTCTTGAAATATGTTCCCAAATCCGTAAAGGGAACATATGTTCATTTCAATACCCGGACTATGGAGATTAATTACTCGTTCTTTGGCTAAATTTTAACTCATTTAAACAACCAAAGAAATGAAAAAAATCATTCTATTATTCGCACTTGCGGGAAGCATTTTCGCTTGCACTAAAAAAGAGGACGGCGCAGCTGTAGCCACTTCAGCAGATCCATCCGTAGTAACAAATGGTATTGTAATCGATACATCTGCTAACGTAGGATTAGTCATGAAAGCGATAACGGCAATCGAGTCCGGTGACTCAGCTACCTACCGTTCTACTTATTCTCCGGATGTAGTTTTTCACGATAACTTAGATTCGATGGGAATTAATGAGAACATGCAAATGTTTAAAATAATGGCAGAAAAAGGTATTAAATTAAAAATAGATATGGGGCCAGTTTGGGAAAACCAATTAGACAAACCCACTAAAAAAGGATATACAAACATTGTAATGAGCCGATGTAATTTTATCTTCACGAAAGGTGAAAAGAAAACAGAAATGGTCGTTTTCACAGTTGATGCGATCAAAGACGGTAAACAAGTAGAAGAGTGGTTATATTACGATAGAAGTGCATTTATTGAAATTTCCAAGTAAGGTTTATTGGTGCAGCGCCCTGCGGGCGCTGCACTTTTTTTCTGCCCAAATCTCCACCTAGTACACCCACTTCGTTTTCTTTTTGTACTTTAGTTGTAAACCTATGGTAACATGAAAAAACGAATCCTCGCAGGACTATTCATTGCGTTCTCATTCATTGCGCAAGCACAAGTAAAAATCAACAACTTACAGGTAGAATACCAGACTGCCCCTCTTGGTTTAGATGAGGCTCATCCGCGCTTTTCGTGGCAAATGGAATCCCCTGTTCGCGGCGAAAAACAAAATGCCTATCGCATTGTAGTGCAAGACGAAACTGGACGCACCGTTTGGGATTCGAAAAAACAAAATACCTCCACTTCAGTAGGGATCACGTATGCAGGCGAAGTACTAAAAGCGAAGACGGCTTATCGCTGGTTTTTAGAAGTTTGGAATGGGAAAAATAAACTATCGAAAGCTAACGCCCATTTCGAAACAGGTCTGATGAATCCGGGAATCGATGCCTGGAAAGGGGCAGAATGGATCGGTTCAAATGACCTGAATTTTTACAGTCATTACTTGTCGGTTTATAAGTTTCAATACGGTGTTCAAATCGATAAAGGCACGAAAGCTAGCTTTATTTTTGGGGCAAATGATCCCCGTTTACAAAACCGAAATCTGAATATTCAAGATGTAGCAAGTAGTCAGAATCAATCCTATATCAAACTAGAATTAGATATTTCTGAACTAAGTAAATCAGATTCGGGACAAGCCAAACTACACATTTACCGCGTAGGTTACGATAAAAAAGACCGCGCAGATCAGGCATTTAAAAGCTTTATAATTCCTTTGTCAATCATCAATGCTGCGAATAAATTCCAGAAACATACAGTGTATGCAGAGTGTAATTTCGGCGTGTTTGATTTCTATATCGACGCCGTGGACAAGGAACACAAGATTAATCCTACTGATAAAAACGCTAATATTTTTGCTCCTTCTGGAGTAAACCTAAACCCGATCGGGCTAGGTAATAATTTCATTAGTTTTCCGATGCTTTCGGACATTGGATTTACAACGAACGAAGGCGAATCGGCACGTTTTTCAGAGGTAATTATCCGAAACTTTAGACTGCCGAGTAATCCCTTATTTCAGGCCAATGAGAATCTTGGATTATGGACGGAATTGCCTTTCGATGGCAAGAATTTCACCGTTTCGGGAAAGTTTACCGTGGCTAATCCAAGTCGACACGCCACACCGATGTTGCGAACAGAATTCTCATCAGCGGAAGGGAAAACGATTAAAAGTGCGCGTATTTATGCCACGGCTAGAGGAATTTATGAATTGTATTTGAATGGTAAACGCGTGGGCGATGAGTACTTTAATCCGGGTTTAACGCAATACAATAAAACACATACCTACCAAGTTTTTGACGTAACTTCGCTGATGAATAAGGGCATGAATGCCTGGGGCGCTTGGTTAAGCGAGGGCTGGTGGAGTGGAAATATTACGTTTAGCGGAGACAATTGGAACTATTTTGGCGATCGTCAATCGCTCTTAGCTACACTCGAAATTCATTATACAGACGGAACAACAAAAACCATTCAGACGAATCCTGCTGACTGGAAAACCTTCACAGATGGCCCCATTCGCGTGGGAAGTTTCTTCCAAGGAGAGGTTTTTGATGCACGGAAAAAAGCAGCTATCGAAGGCTGGTCTTCAACAAATTTCGATGACAAAAACTGGGCTCCAGCTGCAAAAATCGACTTGGCTGGAACGAGTTTTACCTTGGATTATAAAGGTATGAAACTCGTTAATCACCTGGATGATCGCGTTACTGTTCAGCAAGTTTTACAAGCCAAATCAATAGCGGAACCTAGAAAAGGGGTCTATGTATATGATATGGGCCAAAACATGGTCGGATTTCCTAAGATTTTCATTAAAAACGGTAAGCCGGGACAAGTCATCACCCTTCGTTTTGCGGAAGTATTATACCCAGATTTAGCCGAATATGCTGGGCAAAAAGGAATGATCATGCTCGAAAATATCCGAGCAGCCTTAGCGCAAGACATCCACATCCTACAAGGAGGCGACGAATACATTCAGCCTCGCTTTACTTTTCACGGTTATCGCTACCTCGAAATTACGGGAGTAGACCAAGCACCAGCATTAGCTCAAGTAGCCGGAATCGTACTTTCATCCGTAAAAAATATCAGTTCTTCATATGAGACCTCAGACCCGATGGTGAACAAACTTTGGTCGAATATCACCTGGTCGATGCGCTCGAATTTCTTATCGATTCCGACCGATACCCCCGCTAGAAATGAGCGCATGGGCTGGAGTGGTGACATCAATGTTTTTTCTAAAACCGCAACCATGATGGCACCCGTTAACAACTTTATGCGCCGCCACTTGTTAGGCATGCGCGATGTGCAACGCGCGGATGGTCGTTTCACAGACGTAGCTCCGATGGGCGGTGGTTTTGGCGGAACTCTATGGGGGAGCGCAGGGATCGTAATACCTTGGGAAACCTATTTGCAATACGGCGACAAGGCGATGCTGGCGGAGCATTATGAAGCTATGAAACGCTACATGACATTCTTGGATTCGAAAGTAAAAGACGGCATTCTGAATGAAGGCCCGCTAGGCGACTGGCTCAGTCCGGAGGGAAATAAAAATGACAACACCTTGTTTTGGATGGCCTACCAAGCAGCTGATTTAGCCATTGTTTCTAAGGTAGCACGCGTGCTAGGTTTTACGAAAGAAGCGGAGCAATATTTAGCTCAAAGCGAAGCTAAAAAAGTAGCCTTCAACGATATTTATGTCGACAAGACGACGCATAAAACCATAAAATCTGGCGTTAAGACAGGATTCATGGGAGCGCCAAACGACCGTGTCAGCACCGAGTCTACCGACAAAGGACAGCTCATGGATACACAAGCGTCTTATGCGATTCCTTTGGCCTTAGGAACATTCAACGCAAATAATGCCCCTCATGCTTTAACCCATCTAGTCTCTACGGTCACCCGATCGAATACAGATGATCAAGGGGTTGCTCGACCACCCTATTCCTTGATGACCGGATTCATAGGTACTGCATCGATCTCAGAGGCGCTTTCTGCGAATGGAAAGCACGACATTGCCTATGGATTATTGACGAATAAAAACTATCCTTCTTGGTTGTATTCGGTAGCGAATGGAGCAACCAGTATTTGGGAAAGATTAAACTCCTATACGATCGAAAATGGGTTCGGTGGCAATAACAGTATGAACTCATTTAACCATTATTCTTTTGGAGCTGTGGCGGCCTGGATGTACACACATTCACTAGGTATACAACGCGATGAAGCATCACCGGGCTATCAGCATTTCATCTTACAACCTACGCCGGATCCGACGGGTAAAATTACCTTTGCAAAAGGTCACGTAGAAACGATGTACGGCACCATCAAAAGTGAGTGGAAAAAGAACGGAAATCAGACAACTTACCGATTCTTGATTCCTGCGAATACTTCAGCACAGGTAAAACTTTTAGGTCAAAAAATAGTGAAAGGCTTGACGGGTGTTAAAACAAAAACCAGCGCGGATCGAATCGAAATCGAACTCAGCGCTGGTCTGTATGAAGTAGTCGTGGAGTAGATTAGCCTAACGCTTTTCTACCCACAGCATCTGGATTATTCACTAGTTGACACGTGTCGTCAAGGATCATCGTCTCGCCATTTTCCTTCGTGTATGGCTTCCAAGCAGGCAATCCTCCACCGTTCGGGTTACCTGTTTTAATGAAACTCAAGAAGGATTTCGCCATCTTCGACGACAAGGATCTCGGTCTTTTACCACCGCCTGTATGTGTTAACATCAGGTCCGTATTATAGAACCAAAAACAGATATCATCACAATGGAACGCCCGCATACGTCCATCAAAAAGCGGTGGTTGCCAGCCGAACCAAGATACATAAACGGGCGCCTTGCGTTGCGACACTTTCGCATCTGCAGCTGCGATGGCTCCCTTTCTATTCGAAAGAATCATGGCCCAAACTTCGACCGGTTTTGCCTTAGGGAAGTTTTGGCTATAGGCTTCTACAATTTTTGCCGAATCCACACCAAAACGTGGCTTGATTTTCTCTACCACCTCTGCCAAACTAATTTCTTCTAATTTCGCATCCGTTCTACTCGGACTAGATTCGTGGAAGGTGGTATTAATAATTAACGGAATGTCTGCAGAGAAATGATTGGGGTCAGAGAAAAACGGCTGATCGTTCATCGTCACCCCATCCGCTACTGGCGAAAATCCGCCTCGTGAAATATTCATTTTCTTCGCTTCTTCTGCGAATTTTTCCACGGCACGCGTCGTAATATCAATGTATTGTCTCCAGGGAATTTGTTGTAATTTCTCGATTTCCCCTGGCTTCAATCCAGCCTCCTCCATGACCTTAAGTCCTAGCTTCTCTGCATATTCCTTATTCACGCCCGTTAAAGAGGTGCCACTCAAGGCCACCGCCTTGTGGAAAAGACCTTTCGCCGCAGGCATATTCATTAATGAAGTCACTTTCGCGCCACCACCAGATTGACCTATGATAGTCACGTTATTCGGATCTCCACCAAAATTCGCAATGTTATTCTTCACCCATTCCAACGCTGCTACCATATCTAAATTACCGACATTACCCGAATGTGGATGACCACCCGCAGCCTTCAAATGAGAATAACCAAATGGCCCAAGTCGGTGATTAATCGAACAGAAAACGATATCCCCTAAACGACTTAAATTCTCCCCATGGTATCCATCTTGCTCGATCGCATTTCCATTCGTAAATCCACCCCCGTGTAACCATACCACTACCGGTCTTTTACCTGAATCAATCTTAGGAGTCCACACATTCAACTTCAAACAATCCTCCGAAACATCATCATAATTCCAGTGATCCACGAAGGAAGCATAGGCATTTGAATACCGTTTTTCCATAATTTGTGGAGCCGTATTTCCCCACCAAACCGTCGGTTTAATATCCGTCCAAGGTTCCGGTTTTACAGGAGGCATAAACCGATTTTTGCCAGACGTATCAGCGCCATAAGGAATGCCTAAAAATTGATTAATTCCACGTAATACAAAGCCCCTGACTTTGCCATATTGCGTGTTAGCGACAGCGATATTATCGCCCACGAATAACAACTGATCATCCGAATCAACACTTGCTGGTTGTCCGGGATTCAAAGGATTAGCGCCCACACTTAAAGTCGCGGCTCCTAGTCCTAGGGATTGGATAAAATTTCTACGATTTGATTTCATATGTTTAAAATAGGTTTATACTCTGATTAACGTAAGCCAAATATCTTCATCGATCGCATGGACCAAGGCGTTAGGTCGTCAGCTGCGGCGCTAACTCCCTCGGCTAATTTCAAGCGCAGAAATTTCGTACGCGTAGGTGGAAGCGCCACGATATTATCGCCTTGTGAACCTTTCACATTTGCCTGAACCACCTTCCAATCGGTTCCGTTTGTGGATGCTTCCACCAAAAGGTTTCGTGGGTAGGTGTGCGTGTATTGCGGAGTCACTCCGGGAGCTGGTCTTTGGCCTTTCTTAAATCCTGAAGTAGACGTAAAATGGAACTCCGAAAGGGTGTATTCAGTTGGAAATTCTACTTGAAATACCATGTCTTTCTCCTGTGTTTTCCCGGTAGACCAACCCTCATAGTTAAAGGCACTTTTAGGGGAAGCATTCCCACCCACACGAGTCGATGCGGTATGGGATGCGTAGAATTTCCAGCTTTGGTCCGGAACAAATTCCACCGGAACTTGCTTCAATAAAGACTCGAATTTATACATCCCCGCTTGCTTATTCGTATTCGCCCGAATAGCTGCTACCTGCTGTGGAGTGACGAATGACGCATCATTCGATAGGCCATTTCGGATGTAAGAAACCACGTCCGAAATCCATTGATCTGATTGCTCTTTCATCGGTTGCATTAAACCGCCCGCATAGGTTTTGCCTTCGATCGCTCCTTCTAAACCGTGCAAGATAACGCGCACCGCATACTCTGGATGTTGCTGAATGCGGAAGGATCCCGCTAAAGCCGGTGCTAATAACTTCCCATCCCCCATCTGCTTTCCCATCCCATCATTCCCGTGGCATTGAGAGCACAATTCAGCGAACACTAATTCGCCTCTTTCTAAAATTCCCTTCTGCTCTTTACTCAATTCTGGCCCATTAAATGGTCCATTATTTCGCGGTTTAGGAGGCGCGATAATTTGTTCACCAATCAACTTTACACCGGCCGATTTGTTCGAAGCTAAGGTCGTTTTGATAGCAGTTTCATGTTCAGGAACCTTCAAGAATTTCTGCGTAAAAATCGCCTGCATCACCACCTCATTATCCGTGTCTTTTAGTGCTTTATTGTACACATCCGCTAACCCTTTTTCGCCTGCTTTGTATAGCGTCTCGGATGCCTTTAAGGCTTGAATTCGAATACGCGGATTTGCATCAGTGGACAGCTTAGAAACGGTCGCCACCTTCAGCGCACCTAAGCCTTCCAAGGTCCAAATCGCGTGAATTCGGCCATTCACATTTGTGCCTTTCAAAGCCAACGCATTCAAGGCCGGCACGACCGATTTATCATTACGTTGCACTAATACTTGTTGCGCCATATCACGCCACCAGCCATTAGGGTGGTTTAAATACGTCACTAAAGTCGCGGACTTATCATCATACATACGTGGTTGTTTCGTATCACGCTTAAAGCCCTCATGACTCAATCGCCAAATACGTCCCAAACCCACCACTTTGTCTAATTTATATTGCTCGATTTTTGTGCGCAAATACGAGCCTTTAGGCGTCCATTGTCCCTCTTGAATAATTCCATGGTACATATCCACAATGTACATCGTTCCGTCAGGAGCCGTGGCCATATCAATAGGTCGGAAAAGTGGGTCGGTAGAACGAATGAACTCGGATTTTTGATCTTGATAAACGTTGTGTAAAGTAGTTAAACCTTCCGTCTTCACTGGGTTGATTTGGCGGACAATTCTAGCCACAGGTTCTCCGTAAAAGAGCTGACCACGCAGAGATGCTGGCAAACGATCGCCTCGGAAAATATCATTTCCGGCAGATCCCGTCACACGATTCAAAGAGCCGTCTGGCTGGCGAATCTCGTCCATTCCGCCTTGCATGTCGGCTACTTTTACCGCCGCACCGTAAGGGATTACGAAGCCTGGTGCTAGTTCGTTAGGCACCTCAAAATTGCCATATTGGATCGGGAATTGGAAGTGGGATGGCACGCCTGACGCGCCGCCTTGAAAGTATAATTTTCCATCATCATCCTGCGTAATTCCCCACTGGGCACGGTTTGCCCCCGTTTTTTCACGGATGATACCGTTAGGCGTTTCGCGGATGCGGAAAGCATTATAAGTAGAGTAAAGCCAGTTATCCATGCCATAAAATAAGAAGGCTTGCTGGTGTTCTACGTTACCCGATCGGCCGTATTTGTTCGTGAAAAACTCTTTTTTGTCCGCTTTGCCATCACCATTCGTGTCCGTGTATTTGTAGATATTGTCTTGGTCAGACTCCATCGTCAAAATGCTATTTTTGCCATAAGGCAAGACGAAACGAGGGAAGATTAATCCGTCCACGAAAGCCGTTCCAGTCTCATAAATCCCATCGTTATTTTTGTCTTCCCAGCGAGAAATACGGCTGATTGGTTCTAGTTCGTTTTTGGAATCCGCATCTAACATATACGATCTAAGTTCCAAAACATACATTCGCCCATTCCCATCAAACACAATTTCTGCGGGCTGCTGAATCTGCGGCTCCGTTAAAACAGGTTGCATTTGATAGCCATTTGGCAATAAAAATTTCTTTAATTGCTCATCGATCGATAAGGGTTGAACTGGAGCTTTTGGCGCTAAATCAATCCCTTTCCAGTTCTCATCATTCGGGTCTACCCCATCTGGAATCTTCAGTGTATCTAGTAAGGTAGTGCGAGTGGAGATGGAATGAAAGGACGCCAAAACAGAAAGCGTAAGCATTCCCGCTAAAGATAAAAGCGCTAATTTTTTCATGTAGGTTTAGAATTTTCTACAAGGAATATAGATTTTCATTGAATAACAATAGGTTACATGGATTTATCAGGTCAGGTCATCCTTCCCAAAATTGCTTATCTTCGTTTTACAATCTAGACCTCTATGAAAAAACTGCTCTTTTTACTACTCAGCTTTAGTGCTTTTGCGGACGTTAAACTCCCTTCACTTGTCAGTAACGGCATGGTGCTTCAGCGGGATATTCCCATGAAAATTTGGGGCTGGGCTAATCCCGGAGAAAAAGTGACAGTAAGCTTTAAAGGGAAAAAGATTCGTAGTTCTGCTGATGCAATGGGCAACTGGTCTGCTACACTTCCTGCTACTCCAGCCGGAGGTCCCTATGAGATTCTAGTCAATGAGATCCGTTTGCAAGATGTACTTTTCGGGGATGTGTGGCTCTGTTCAGGGCAATCGAATATGGTCCTCAACATGGAGCGAGTAAAAGAAAAATATTCCACAGATATTGCCTCCGCGAATTACCCACAAATTCGAAATTTCTTTATTCCTACGGCCATTTCTAAGATAGATGTTAAGCAAGATTTGCCTTCGAGTTCTTGGCTTCCAGTAAACCCTGAAAACGTATTATTAATGGGTGCCGTTTCCTATTTTTTCGCAAGGGATTTATATGCAAAATACCAAGTGCCCATCGGAATTATAAACTCCAGCGTGGGAGGGACTCCCATCGAGTCTTGGATCAGCGAGGACGGATTGAAAGAGTTTCCTGCCTATATGAAAGACACCACTCATACGAGCGCGTCACCCCCTGCACCAAGAAAATCCGCGGACCGTGGCTTGTCTGAAAAGTGGGCTAGTCCGGCCTATCTGCCTAAAGGATGGAAGCGTTATGCTATACCTGGTTTTTGGGAAGACCAAGGCTTACGAGATCTGAATGGAGTAGTTTGGTTCAGACGGGAAATCGAGATTCCGTCGTCTCTCGCAGGGATGCCAGCTAAACTATTCATGGGCCGCATCGTGGATGCGGATCAAGTATTTGTGAATGGCGAGCAGGTAGGAAATGTGACCTATCAATATCCACCACGCAGATACACGGTAAAGAATGGCCTATTAAAAGCAGGCAAAAACTTGGTGGTTATTCGAGTAACAAATACGTCTGGCAAAGGCGGATTTGTCCCTGACAAACAATATGAACTGATAGTAGGCAATCAAACCATCGATCTTCAAGGGGATTGGGAATACAAAGTGGGCGAAGTGTTCCCTCCAGTGACAGAGAAACCCGCGCCTTCCGCCTATACACCTACTGCCTTATACAATGCGATGATTGCGCCGTTCTTGCCCTACTCCTTAAAGGGATTTGTATGGTACCAAGGGGAATCCAATGTAGGAAAGCCAGGAGTTTACGAGTCTCTATTACCTGCTCTAGCGAATGACTGGCGAACCAAATTCAAGCAACCAGAATTGCCTTTTTTATATGTGCAATTACCCGGTTTTCAGGACCGCAATTTCCTACCTTCGGAAAGTAATATGGCAGTCTTGCGGGAGGGTCAGTTAAAGAGCCTGAACATTCCTCGCAGTGGCATGGCCGTGACCTTAGATCTAGGCGAATGGAATGACATTCATCCCTTGACGAAGAAACCGATTGGCGAAAGACTCGCACTTGCCGCGAGAAAAATAGCCTACGGCGAAAACATCGTTTCGTCTGGACCCATCTATGAATCTAACGCTATCGAAGGCAATCGAATTCGCATTCGTTTCCGCGAAACCGGAAGTGGTCTAGCTATCAAGAAAACCGACGAAGACGAGCTAACATATTTCGCGATTGCGGGTAAGGACAAAAAGTTTGTCTGGGCAAAAGCGATCATCGAACGGAATACAGTGGTAGTTTGGAGCGATGAGGTGGCAGAGCCTATGTACGTGCGCTATGGGTGGGCAGATAATCCAGAGGGGGCGAATTTAATCAATGTAGAAGGCTTACCGGCCTCGCCTTTTAGGACAGATAATTAATACGTCCCCGTCATATCGTCCTCCACACAGATGATGTAATCTGCTTTTGAAAGGTGCTCTGGGAGAAGGAAATCGATCTCTTTTTGGGAAACGGTGGCGATTGTAGCGATCTTAATGTCTGCTTTCGAACGCTTTAAATACCAAGAAATTCCCTCATAATATTCTGAGTGATAGGACCCGTTATAATGGATAAAAAGAGAGCCCGGATTCCAGTTCGAGAAAATAAAATGAGCCATCGTCGCGTCTTTCAAAGCTTGCGCTTTGGGCATGTTAGGGGAAGTATGTTCGCCCATCATGGTTAGCATTTTTTGGTAGCCTGGCAAATTTGCATCATAAGCGATAGGCAGTGGTGCGATCCATGCTTTTTCTTCTGCAGGCAGAGTAGATAAACTTTCAAAACCTCCTCGAGCGACTGAACTCGCATATTTACGAGGCACATTAGTGGCGATGAAAGGGAGGTTTTTCTCTTTGGCAAAATGAACTAAAGGAGCATAATCCGTTTTGTAATTCTTCCAAAGACGAGCCGACGAATCCAAGCCCTTCGCCGTAATTTTTCCTAGCAAATAATTCGTTAAAGCGACCTGATTATCCCGTTCAAACATCTCTGCCCCTAGAACCAACTGACGTTTTTCCGCTAAGGCCTGCGTAATCTCTAATTCTAACCAATGGCTGATGGGATTATTATGCAACTCCCCTATCAAGACCACATCTTGCGTGCGCAGATCCTTGAGCATCTTTGCATAGGTGACCTTTTTGCCTTGAGCGTTATACAAAACATAGGCCGGCTTATCGAGGGCCTGCACAGAGAATGAAAACAGAAGTAAAAGGGAGATTTGCTTTATCATGGAATAAAGCTAAAAAATTCTACGCTAAGCCTGCAAAGATTTAAACAATAAATCCGTCAAATAACGCTCCACAAATACAGTGTTATCTTCTTTACCCGCATCCGTTAACTTAGGCAGGTGTTGGCTGAAAAACAGCTGGGAATGTGCCGTTTCTATCAAGGTACTACTGAGAGAATGTGGATAGGCATAAGCAGGATTATGCAATTGAATGATTTCTGAAATACGGGCGCAAAGGTCTTTATAGGGCTTAAACACAGCATTTTCGTTGATTTCTTTTACCTCTTTTACTAAATAGACTTTACTACTTTCTGAAATAACAATCTGATGCAAATAGTTTTTATTGTAATCTGTCTGGCCTTCACTCTCCGGCAAGGGATGCGTTAAAAGCTCAATCAAGCGAATCAACTTCGCATTTGAATCAACTAAGGAAGGCAACTGAAACACTACTAAAAATTCCAAATACGACCAATACCAGTTCAAGATATAGAGTAAAAGCCGGTGTTTATTCTCAAAATAACGGTAGATGGTCGCCTCCGTTGTATTCATCTCTTTAGCCAGTTTTTTGAACGTAAAATGCTCAAAACCCAACCGATAAATCAAATCGATCGCGTTCTTGACAATTTTCTTGCCAAGTTCTGTGCCTTCAGGATCTCGCAAGTAAATCTTTTCGTTAACTTTAAAACTTAGTGAATGATTCATTGTTATTTTAATACAACTAAGGAGACAAAAGTAGCAATAGATTTAGCAACACAAAATCCACTTTAACACTTATTAATAATAGTATTACTATTAATCAAAAAAGTATATATAGTTTTGCAACAGAAAAATAGATGACATGCAAAAAATAAGTCCGCTAAAGAGAATCCAATCGCTGATTAAAGATCATGATAAGGAAATACGATCGATTTATTTATTCTCTATTCTAGGTGGTATTGTCAATCTAAGTA
>JACCDV010202526.1_pt1 | contig 44132 bp, 51 predicted proteins | sample 7446131 | NCBI WGS metagenome assembly JACCDV01 (sample SAMN15323448, study PRJNA562643) | freshwater metagenome | isolation source: river surface water | place: USA:Blue River Watershed | collected 2017-08-17
AGATCAAGATGACCGCCCCCAAAGTGGAGGCCAAAACACTCGATGCCACCCCAGGTACCGGCAAAGCCCCCATCACGCTCAAGGCCGAGCCGGGTGCGCGCTACCACCTGACCGACACCCGATCCGGATTTGCGCCGGACAACATCCGCATCAGCCGCAGCGGCAAAAACCTCAAGATCTTCACGGATGGTGTCAGTGAACCCACGTTCATCGTGGAAGACTTCTACGAGCAACCCGCAGACAAGCGCGCCGCACTCACAGGCAAGAGTGAAGACGGCAACAACTACGAGTACATCCCTGAAAACGCTTCTGGAACAGCTGCCGCTCCCATGCTCAAGGACGACGGGCAAATCTTCGGCATGGCCTTGGGCGGTGAGGTGATCAACGCCGGAGCTGCCGTCGGTCTGCTGGCTCCTGTGGCCGCGTTCAATCCGCTGCTGCTGGCAGGGGGCGCGCTGGGCGCCGCCGCTGCAGGCGGTGGGGGTGGGGGCGGAGGCGGAGGCGGTGGGGGTGACGGTGGCAGCACAGCTTCCACCGTTTACGCCAAGCTGGGCAGTGAGGACACTGGCCCACAAGGCGACAACATCACCAGCGACACGACACCCAGCATCATTGGCGTCACCACGCCCAATGCCAAGGTGACTCTCACGCTGGCCGGACACACCTATGAAACCTGGGCCGATGCCTCGGGCAAATACAGTGTTCAGATTCCGGCAGAAAATGCACTGCCCCAAGGTCGGTATGTGCCCAGCGTCACAACGACAATCAACGGCAGCAGCAGCACCCTGGCCGGCACACCTTTCATCGTCGATCTCAGTGCGGCCAACAACATCGAAAACAAGGACAACGCGTCTTCTGATGGCGTGGCTGACCCCAACGCCACCAGCACCATCAGCATCACATCCATCTCTGTCGACAGCGCAGTCAGCACCGACTTTGTCACCAACGACACGCAGCTGATCTACAAAGGAAAAGTCACCAGTTTCAGGGACAACGGCGATTGGATCGAGGTCAAGTTGACCAAAGGAACAACACTGATCGCCAGTGACTACATCAAGCCTGACTCCTCTGGCAACTGGAGCTGGGACCAGCAAAGTCAAAAACTGGCTGATGGAACTTACCAGCTAACAAGCACCGTGGTCGATGGCGCAGGAAACAGCGTGTTCTCGGGCGAGACTAAAACCATCGTGATCGACACATCCGCCAACCACTTACCAGATGGAACTGATGATCCTAACGCCAGCCTCAGCCCCACCATCAACCAACTGAGCCAGGACTCTAGGTCGTCCTATTTCAGCAACTCGGCAAGTGATTGGATCACCAACGACAAGCAACCGATCATTGAGGGAACGGTGGCCTCATGGACCAAGAATGGCGATGTGTTGAAAGTCGAGATTCTGGATGCTACAGGCAAGCTGAAAGCGACCTACAGCATTCTTGACGCGGAAAACTGGTCAACCACCGGAAACGGCATTCCCGAACTTGGCGATGGCCTGTATATGGCGCGCGTGAGTGTGACCGATGCCGCCGGCAACATTTGCACCGTCAAACAACACAATTTCGTGGTCGACACCCAACTCAAAACAGAAAAAACCAATCTGAGCTTCACATCCAGCGGAAGCGATGGCACCGTCAAGACTGAAATAGCGCTTCATCCCATGGAAGCCGTGCACCTTGATGTGATTGATCTGAGCGTGAATAATACCCTTGCTTCTGTCAACTTTGATGGTAAGACTGCAGCCAGCACAGAGCCAGCCATCTCTGGACGCTATGCGAGCGGGCGGCTGCAGTTCAAGAAGACCGACATTGCCGGCAATGAGTACAGCTACACCAACGATGGGTTTTGGGATTTAGCGGGCCAAAAGATCGCAATTAACAACACAACGCAGACAACTGCACCCGACATCGCTGTCTCACCGCTCATTTCTTACGACATGCACGCCAACAAGGTCCTGGACCTGTCGAGTTTGCTGGCATCAAACCCGCAAATTGGCGACACGATGGCCTATAACGAAGTCAACATGACCAATGCCGAAGCGCAAAACCTCAGCATCCACCTCAGTGATTTGCTGCAACTTGGAACCATCAACAGTTTTGACACCACCACTTACGCCAACGACATTCAGCTGCGCGTACGAGGCGACAACAAAGACACCGTCACGCTGGACAGTGCCTTCACGAAAGCCGGGAACACCCCTTTGAGCATGGGAGGTTACGCCTACGATGTCTACACGGCACTCAATGGCACCGTGGACCTGTTCATCCAGCAAGGCATCGTGATCGCCTGAGGTTTCAATCCGCCCACACCACCAGCCCGAAATGGCTGGTGAGCAGCACCAGCAGCCCAAACGCAATCCGGTACCAGGCAAACACCTCAAAGCTGTGGCTGGAGATGAAGCGCAACAACCAGCGCACACACACCCAGGCACTGAGGAAAGACACCACCAGACCCACGCCAAACAGGGGCAGGTCGGCCATACTGAGCAAGGCCCTTTCCTTGTAGAGGCTGTACACCCCAGCGCCAATCAGCGTCGGGATGGCTAGGAAGAACGAAAAGTCCGTCGCGGCCTTGCGCGAGAGGCCCAGCAACATGCCACCGATGATCGTGGCGCCGCTGCGGCTGGTGCCCGGAATCATGGCCAGGCATTGCACCAGGCCGACCTTGAGCGCATCGCGTCCGCGCATGTCGTCCACATCCCGGATATGCACCGTGCTGGCCGGTCGGCGCTCGGCCCAGAGGATGATGAACCCGCCGACGATGAAGGTGGTCGCCACCACCGCGGGCGTGAACAGATGCGCCTTGATGGCCTTGCCAAGCAGCAGCCCCATGATCACCGCTGGCAAAAATCCAATCAACACATTGAAAGCGAAACGCTGTGCATCCTCGCGGTAGGGCAAAGCACGGACCGTGCCGCTGATTTTTTGCCAGTACACCAGGATCACGGCAAAGATGGCGCCGGTCTGGATGGCGATCTCGAACACCTTGGCTTTGTCGTCATGAAAGCCCAGCAAACTGCCTGCCAGAATCAGGTGGCCGGTCGATGAAATCGGCAGAAATTCGGTCAGGCCTTCAACCAGGCCCATGATCGCGGCCTTGATGAGCAACAAAGTGTCCACAGAGATTCCCTTCATACAGACTTGAATTATCCCTGTAGCCAGAATGCGCCAGGCTCAGGCATTGGCCCCACACTGACCTTCACTGATAGAATTATTTTTTCATATTTTTTTATGCCAATGAAACTCAAATTTATCTCCACTGCCCTCTTTTCAATCGTTTTGACGGCCTGCGTGACCGAACAAAACAGAACGATGCCCATTCAGAAGGTGGAATCCGCCGCTCGGCCGTTTGTCGGTGCGCGTGTGCCCGTTTCAGTTGGCAAATTTGACAATCGCTCATCCTTCATGCGGGGCGTGTTTTCCAATGGTGAAGATCGCCTTGGCAACCAGGCTCAGACCATCTTGGTGAGCCATCTGCAGCAAAGCCAGCGTTTCAGTGTTCTGGACAGAACCTTGATGAGTGAAATGCAGCAAGAGGCCAAACTCAAGAACGAGGCACAGACCCTCAAAGGTGCGGATTACATCTTCACAGGCGATGTGACCGAGTTCGGCCGCAAAGAAGTCGGCGACCATCAGTTGTTCGGCATCCTGGGCCGTGGCAAATCGCAAATCGCCTACGCCAAAGTCACGATCAACATCGTCAACCCCAAAACCTCCGAAGTGGTTTTCTCGACTCAGGGCGCTGGCGAATACAGCCTGTCCGAGCGTGAAATCCTGGGCTTCGGCGGCACATCCGCTTACGACTCCACGCTCAACGGCAAAGTGCTCGACCTGGCCATCCGGGACGCCATCAACAACCTGGTCAACAGCATGGACAGCGGCGCCTGGCGCGCAGGAGCACGCTGAGCATGCGATCTGACATCACTTTCCATCGCGCAGGCGGCTTGCTGCTTATGGTGATGGCCGCCTTGCTGACCGGGTGCGCCAACACCAAGGAACCTGCTTTGTACGGCTGGCGCGGTTACGAAAAAAACCTGGATGCCTATTTCCGGGCTGACAAGCTCGACCACAGTGCCCAGCTCCAGTCGATGCGCGATGACCGGCAGTTGCTGCAGGCCGAAGGCAAAGCCCTGCCCCCTGGCTTTCAGGCCCAAATGGGTCTGCTGCACGGCCGCTTGGGCGACATGGAGTCCTTCCGCACCCAGATCGAAGCAGAAAAACAAGCTTTCCCGGAATCCGCTGGCTTCATGGACTTCCTGTTGCGCAACTTCAAGAAACCATGAGCAAAACAAGCATGAGCACATTCACTTCCCTGCGCCACTGGCTTGTGATCCTCGGTGCCGTCGTGTTGACGGGCTGCGCCACACAAAAAACACCGTTTGACTACACCGCCTTCAAGGAAAGTCGCCCTCAATCCATTGTGGTGTTGCCTCCGCTGAACAACACGCCAGAGGTGCGAGCCACCTACAGCATGCTCGCGCAAGTGACCCAGCCCTTGGCTGAATCTGGCTACTACGTGGTTCCCGTCGGGCTCATGGATGAAACCTTCCGCGAAAACGGGATCACCCTGCCATCGGATGCCCACGCCGTGCCCAGTGCCAAGTTGCGGGAGATTTTTGGGGCCGATGCGGGTCTGTACATCACCATGACCCAATACGGCACCAAGTTTCAGCTGCTAGACAGCGTCACCACCGTCGCCGCAGAAGCCAAACTGGTGGACTTGCGCACCGACAAGCTCCTCTGGAGCGGCAAAGCGGTGGCCAGTACCGCTGAACAGCAAAACCAGCAGCAAGGGGGCCTGGCAGGCATGCTGGTTGCAGCGATTGTCAAACAGGTCATTGGCACCGTCACTGACCAAAGCCACCCGATGGCAGGCCTGGCCAGTCAACGACTGCTGAGAGCAGGCTCCCCCAATGGCCTGTTGTATGGCCCGCGCTCACCCAAATACAACGCGCAACAATGATGCGGCGGGGTCAGTGACCCCAGCCGTGGCGGTGCCCCCAAGCGCGACCGTACCCATGGCCATCATGGCCATGGCGGCCCGTCCATCCTGGCACAGGCAACAACACCCGAGGCCGCACATACACGGGCGCAGGCACCACCACAGGTGAAGCCGCATACACGGGCGCGCCGCGATAGACCTGCCCGTAAACCGGGTAAGACGGATAAACCGGCCCCCCCATACGGGCCTGAACCACCACCGATGGCTGCACCATCACCGGATGGGCACACCCTGCCTGCGAGAGTGACACAGCCAGCATGCCCAGCCAAAAGGCTGGCATGCGCAGTTGTGAAAAAGCTTTTTTCATGATGTTTCCTTCAATCCACAAGCGAACACAGGTCCGCCAACCCTCAGCGCTTCAGACCGGCCGATGGTGCACACGCCCCTTCGCTCAATGGTGAAGATTCGTAACCCGCGCGCCGCCTGATTGAGCAGCACCAGCGCCTAAAATCACCCCATGAATTCCCCCGCCAACACCCCCGCCACCGCCGAAGCAGGCGAAGGTAAAGTCAGCAATTTCCTGCGCCAGATCATCGAAAAAGACCTGGATCAAGGCACCTACGCCAGCCGCCGCTGGGCTGGCACCCCAGGCGATGCGGCCCACCATGCCCAGGGTGAACCTGACCCTGCCAAGATCCGCACCCGTTTCCCGCCCGAGCCCAACGGCTACCTGCACGTGGGCCATGCCAAAAGCATCTGCCTGAACTTTGGCCTGGCGCGTGACTATGGCGGCGTGTGCCATCTGCGCTTTGACGACACCAACCCGGAAAAAGAAGACCAGGAATACGTCAACAGCATCATCGACGCCGTGAAGTGGCTGGGCTTTGACTGGGCGCAGATCGGTCAGGCCCCTGGCAGCGCCGCGCCCTACCAGGCCAGCGACTATTTCGGTTTCATGTACCGCGCCGCCGAACACCTGATCGAAGCCGGGCACGCCTATGTGGACGAGCAAACGCCCGAAGAAATGCGCGCCAACCGTGGCGACTTCGGCAAGCCGGGTGTGGACAGTCCTTTCCGCACCCGCACGCCCGCCGAAAACCTGGCGCGCTTTCGTGAAATGCGCGATGGCCAGCACGCCGACGGCGCCATGGTGCTGCGCGCCAAGATCGACATGGCTTCGCCCAACATCAACCTGCGCGACCCGGCCATCTACCGCATTCGCCACGCCGAGCACCACCACACCGGCAACACCTGGTGCGTGTACCCCATGTACACCTTCGCGCACCCGATCGAGGATGCGCTCGAACAAATCACCCACAGCATCTGCACGCTCGAATTTGAAGACCAGCGGCCGTTTTACGACTGGCTGATGGAACGCCTGATCGAAGGCGGCCTGCTGGCCAGCCCGCCACCCAGGCAGTACGAATTTGCCCGCCTGAACCTGAGCTATGTGGTCACGTCCAAGCGCAAACTGGCCCAGCTGGTCAATGAACAACGCGTGAGCGGCTGGGACGACCCGCGCATGCCCACCATCGTGGGCCTGCGCCGCCGTGGCTACACGCCCGAGAGCCTGCAGCTCTTTGCCGAACGCATCGGCGTGACCAAGAGCGACAGCTGGATCGACTACAGCACGCTCGAAGGCTGCCTGCGCGAAGACCTCGAAAACAAGGCCCACCGCGGCATGGCCGTGCTCGACCCGGTCAAGCTGGTGCTGACCAACTGGGCAGAAGCCTTTGGTTCGGACAGCTACACAGAGGACTGCACCCAGCCCCCCCTGCCCCACAGCGCGATTGCCGAAGGTCAGACGCCCCCGCCCGACCGTGTCTTCAAGATCGGCAAGGAAGTCTGGATCGAGCGCGAAGACTTTGAAGAAGTGCCGCCCAAAGGCTACAAGCGCCTCTTCCCCGGCAACGTGGTGCGGCTGAAAGGCGGCTATGTGATCGAGTGCACCGGCTGCGTGCGCGATGCGTCGGGCAAGGTGACCGAAGTGCACGCCAAAGTCATCCCCGGCACCAAGAGCGGCACCCCCGGCGCCGACAGCGTCAAGGCCAAGGCTGCCATCACCTGGGTCGGCGTGGCCGATGGCGTGCAGGCCGAGGTGCGCCTGTACGACCGCCTGTTTGCCGATGCGCACCCGGATGCAGGGGGCAAGGACTTTTTGCTGGCGCTCAATCCGGACAGCCTCAAAGTCGTCACCGCCTATGTGGAGCCGTCACTCGCAGCTGCTCAGCCGGACCAGAAGTTCCAGTTTGAGCGGTTTGGGTACTTTGTAGCGGATCGCCTTGATCACGCACCAGGCAAACCGGTGTTCAACCGGGCCGTTGGCCTGAAAGACAGCTGGGGCAAGTAAAAACACGGTGCGGATGCCCTTTTTGCGAAGGTCATCCGGCCCTTTGACAAACGCCTGACTCAGGCCGAACATATGCGTTCTTTTGTTTTCACAAGAGGCGCTCATGCTCGACACCCAGGGAGGGCTGGTCCGCACTGGCCATGTGGAAGACGCCCCCGTGGTCGTCTATGTTCAGCAGATGCTCGACCGTGCCGTCGAGGTGCAAGCGTCGGATCTGCACTTTGAGCCCTACGAGCAGCGCTACCGGGTGCGCATGCGCATTGACGGGCAGTTGCATGACATGGACGATGCGCCACTCGCGTTCAGGGATCGGCTCGCTGCGCGCATCAAGGTGATGGCCCGGCTGGATGTGGCCGAAAAGCGCTTGCCTCAGGATGGGCGCATCCGGCTGCCGGTGGGCGGCGAGCGGCATCTGGACTTGCGCGTGAGCACACTGCCCACCTTGTTTGGCGAAAAAGTGGTGATCCGTGTGCTCGATGCCCGCTCCGGCCAGCTCGATCTGGCCCAGCTGGGCTATGAAAAAGATGATCTTGCCCGGCTTGAGAGAGCCATTCGCAGTCCGCATGGCATGGTGCTGGTCACCGGGCCAACGGGGGCGGGCAAAACGCAGTCGCTTTACGCCTGCCTGAACCAGCTCAACACAAGCGCGGTCAACATTGCCACGGTCGAAGACCCTTGCGAAATCCAGATGCCGGGCATCAACCAGGTCAATGTGCAGGACAAGCCGGGACTGGGTTTTGCGGTGGCCTTGCGCGCTTTTTTGCGGCAGGACCCGGACATCCTGATGGTGGGTGAAATCCGGGATCTGGAGACCGCCCAGATCGCCGTGCAGGCGGCACAGACCGGCCATCTGGTGCTTTCAACGCTGCACACCAACGACGCCCCATCCACCCTGGTGCGGCTGCGCAACATGGGGGTGGCCAACTACAACATCGCCTCCAGCGTGACGCTGATCACGGCGCAGCGGCTGGTCAGGCAGCTGTGCTCTGCGTGCAAAAAGCCACAGGACCTGCCAGGCAGCGAGCTAGCACAGGCCGGCTGGGCCGATGCAGCAAGCGCCGACACCTACACGGTCTATGCGCCCGTGGGCTGCAGTGCCTGCCACAAGGGCTTTCGTGGGCGCACGGGCTTGTTTCAGGTCATGCCGGTCAGCACCGCCTTGCAGGCGCTGATCCTGCAGGACGCCAGCAGCCTGGAACTGTCCCGACAAGCCCACCAGGAGGGTTTGTGCAGCCTGCGCGAGGCGGGTTTGCGCAAGGTTCTGGCCGGTATCACATCGCTTGACGAGGTGCTGGCAGCCACCCGCATTGAAACATGAAGATGCTGCCCGCCCCCACCTACCGCTGGCGCGGCACAGATGCCCAGGGCCGTGCACAGCAAGGGACCCTGGAGGCCCAAAACGCGGCCCTGGCCCATGCCCTGCTGCGTCGCCGTCACATCACCGTGCTCAGCCTGCAGCGGCAATGGCTGACCCCGCGCGACACCATACACAACCGTGATATCTGCGCCGCCACCCGGCAATGGGCAGCCCTGATCCGCGCAGGCGTGAGCCTGGTTCCCGCCTTGCAGATGCTCGAGCGCAGCGCTTCATCCCCGGCGCTGGCCAAGCTGCTGACGCAGGTGCGCGCCGATGTCGAAACCGGCGCCAGCTTGGCTGCAGCGCTGGCGCGCCACCCTCGGCATTTCAGCCCGCTCTACATCAGCATGGTGCATGCCGGTGAGTCGGCAGGCATCCTCGACACCATGATGGAGCGGCTGGCCGCGACACTTGAAAAAAATGAACAACTGGCCCGACGCCTGCGCTCGGCGATGACCTATCCGGTGGTCGTCACCGGCATTGCCCTGGCGGTGCTGGTGTTGCTGCTGGTGCTGGTGGTACCGGTGTTCGAAGATGTGTTCAGCTCCTTTGGCGCGGCCTTGCCCTGGAGCACGCAGCTGGTCCTGTCCATCAGCAAACTGCTGACAGACAGCGTCCACTGGCTGCTGCTTGCCGCGGCATTGCTCCTGCCTTTGCTGCGCAGGCAATGGCGCCAGCCTTTCTGGCAACGCCAGTGGCATCGGCGTCTTCTGGACCTGCCAGGCATTGGCCTGCTGATCAGGACCTCCGTGGCTGCCCGCTGGGCCCATACGCTGTCGGCACTGCTGGCTGCAGGTGTGCCGCTGACCGAAGCCCTGCCCACGGCCGGACAGGCCAGCGACCACCCGATCTATGCGCGAATCAACGAACACCTGCAACGCCGCGTGGCGCAAGGCGGGCGACTGAGCGAAGGCATGGTCCATACCGGACGGTTTCCCGACATGCTGGTGCAGCTGTGCGCCACAGGTGAAGACACCGGCACCCTGGACAAACTGCTGGCGCGCGCCGCCGAGTTGATGTCCGATGAACTGGACATGCGCATCAACGCCTTGAGCAGCCTGATTGAACCGCTGATCATCGTGGTGCTGGGCGGCGCAATCGGCGTTATCCTTGTGGCCATGTATTTGCCTATTTTCCGGCTCGGTCAGGTGTTCTGAGCATGGCCCACGACCCCCTCGCGCTGGCGATCATGGCTGTGCTCGGACTGGTCATCGGCAGCTTCCTGAATGTGCTGATCTACCGCCTGCCCATCATGATCGAGCAGTCCTGGCAAGAGGCGCCAGACAAGCCTGGCCTGAACCTGGCTTTTCCCGGCTCTCACTGCCCTGCCTGCCAGCATCCCATCGCCTGGTACGACAAGCTGCCCTTGCTGAGCTATGCCTGGCTGCGCGGGCGCTGCCGCCACTGTGAGGTCGCCATTTCCTGGCAATACCCGGTCATCGAACTGCTCAGCGCAGGCTTGTTTGTCTGGAGCGCACTCAGCCACAGCAACTGGGCGCAGGCACTGGCCTGGGCGGGGTTTGCGGTAGCTTTGCTGGCCCTGGCCGTGATCGACGCGCGCACCACCTGGCTGCCCGACGCCATCACCCAGCCTCTGACCTGGGGGGGGCTGCTCGCCGCAGCGTTCGGCTGTACACCTGTTTTGCTGACCGATGCCTTGGCCGGTGCGGTCGTCGGCTATTTGTGTTTGTGGAGCATTTACTGGCTGTTCCTGCTCGTGACCGGCAAGGAAGGCATGGGCCATGGCGACTTCAAACTCCTGGCCGCTCTGGGCGCGTGGTTTGGCTGGCAGCAGCTCCTGGCGCTGGTGTTGATCGCGTCGGTCTCGGGTTTGCTGGCGGCCCTGGTGCTGCTGTGGCGACGGCAACTGCCCGAAAACCGGCAAATCGCCTTTGGCCCTTTTTTAGCGCTGGCTGGTGGCTGGCTGCTGTTTCTGGGCCCCCCCGAATTCTTGACCCTGTGAACCCCATGACCTCTTCACGCATCTGGCGCATTGGACTGACCGGGGGCATCGGCAGCGGCAAAAGCACGGTCGCTGGCATGCTGGCCGAGCTGGGCGCGGCCGTGATCGATGCCGACGCCATATCCCGCAGCACTACAGCGGCCCAAGGCCGTGCCATCGAAGCCATTCGCCAACAATTCGGCCCAGCCATGATCGGCCCGGACGGCGCCATGAACCGCCAGGCCATGCGCGAGCTCGTGTTCACCACCCCCCACGCCCGGCAGCAACTGGAAGCCATCATCCATCCGCTGGTCAGCCAGATCACCCAGGAGCAGGCGCAGCAGGCCCTAGCGGCTGGCAAACGTTGCCTGGTTCACGATGTGCCGCTGCTGGTCGAGTCGGGCCCACGCTGGCGCGCACAGGTCGATCGGGTGCTGGTGGTCGATTGCGAACCTGCCACCCAGCGCGAACGGGTGGTGGCGCGCAGTGCACTGGCCCCTGACGAGGTCGATCGCATCATGGCCCAGCAGGCCACGCGCGCGCAGCGTCTGGCCTGTGCCGATCTGGTCATCTTCAATCAATCACTGAGTCTGGACGGGCTGCGCGAGCAGGTCCGCCAGGCCGCCCGGCACTTCGGGCTATGATCGAGGCAGACTGGAAGATCGCCGCGTGATACTGTACGAATACCCTTTCAATGAGCGCATCCGCACCTACTTGCGGCTGCAGGAACTGTTCGATCGCCTGGGCGTGCTGCTGTCGCGGCCCGACCCCATCGACCACCACTTTGCGCTCATCACGCTGTTTGAATTGCTAGAAGTCGCGTCCCGCCCGGAACTCAAATCCGACGTGCTCAAGGACATCGAGCGGCAGAAACAGACTTACAACAGTTACCGGGGCAATCCCGCCATTTCCGAACAAGCCCTGGATGCATTGATTGCCCAGCTCGACGGGCATTTCGAAAGCCTCAATGCGCAAGTCGGTCGGCTCGGACATGAGCTCAGCGACAATGAATTCCTCAATTCACTGCGCAGCCGGGCCGTGATTCCAGGCGGCACATGCGAATTTGATCTGCCCGCCTACCACGCCTGGAAGCATCTGGACCCAGCCACACGCCAGGCCGACCTGTCGCGCTGGGCGGCGCCTTTCGCGCCACTGTCGCAAGCCATCGGTTTGCTCATGCAGATGCTGCGTGAATCGGGCATGACCCAGAAAGTGATGGCGATTCAAGGCCAGCTTCAGCAAAATCTGCCGCAAGGCAGGGCATTTCAGCTGCTGCGCTTGCGCATCGATCCCTCCTGGGGATTGACGCCTGAAATCAGCTGCAATCGCATGCTGGTCGTGGTACGGCTCATGCAGCAGATCGAGGGCAAGCTGACCGCCAGCTCAGCTGAAGTGCCTTTCGAAATGACCCTCTGCGCATGAACGGTTCACGGCCCGATGACATTGAGCGCCGTGTGCGCTGCCCGGCCTGCCAGCACTGGTGCGTGTACAGCACCCGAAACCCCTACCGCCCCTTCTGCTCGGCCGCCTGCAAAGGCCTGGACCTGGGTGCCTGGGCCAGCGAGAGTTTTCGCCTGCCCGAAGATACGCCCACCGATGGCGAGTTCGGCGACCCGAAACTGCACTGAATCAGGCGTGCGTCGCGCCTGAAAAACCACGCTCTTGCGCCAGCCAGGCCAGCACCGGCACGGTGCCCGGCAGCACCGGCTGAACCGCCACAGGCAAGCGCTGCCAGGCAAAACTCTGGGCTTCGCGCATCTGCAACTCGCCGTCCCACTGCCGGACCTTGCAGAAATGCAAGCGCACCAGCGCGTGCGGGTAGTCCACCATCTGCGTTTTCCACAGCTCGACCGCACCGATGGTGATGCCCAGCTCTTCCTGCAGCTCGCGGCGCAGCGCCTGCTCCACCGTCTCACCGGCTTCGAGCTTGCCCCCCGGAAATTCCCAGTAACCCGCATACACCTTGCCCTCGGGGCGTGAGGTCAGCAGGAAAACATCGTCGGGCAGCAAAAGCACGCCCACAGCCACATCGGTGACCTTGCGGTCGCTGCCACCTTCGCGCTCGCGGTCACCATCGGCCACCAGGGTCTTGTTCATGTCAGGCCAGACGCCCCATGTAGTCGCGCGCAAACTGGTAAGCCACCCGGCCGCTGCGCGAGCCGCGCTCCAATGCCCACAAGAGGGCTGCAGGGCGCGCTTCTTCGATCTGCGCCGCCGTAGCGCCGAGCGCACCCAGCCACTGCTTGGCGATCGTCAGGTATTCGTCCTGCGAGAAGGGGTAGAAGCTGATCCACAGCCCAAAGCGCTCGGACAGCGAGATTTTTTCTTCCACGCCCTCGCCCGGATGCACTTCGCCATCGGGCGTGTGCTTGTAGGTCAGGTTCTCGCTCATGTACTCGGGCAGCAAGTGGCGGCGGTTGCTGGTGGCGCACACCAGCACATTGGGCGTGGCGGCGGCCACCGAGCCGTCCAGAATGGACTTGAGCGCCTTGTAACCGGGCTCGCCGTCTTCAAAGCTCAGGTCATCGCAATAGACCATGAACTTCTCGTCGCGGCTGGCCACCACGTCGATGATGTCGGGCAGATCGGTCAGGTCTTCCTTGTCCACCTCGATCAGGCGCAGACCCTGCGGTGCAAAGTGGTTGAGGCAGGCCTTGATGAGCGAGGACTTGCCGGTGCCGCGCGCCCCGGTCAGCAGCACGTTGTTGGCCGGACGGCCCTGCACGAACTGCTCGATGTTGCGCTGCATCTTTTCTTTCTGGTCGTCGATTTCCTGCAGGTCATCGAGCGACATGGTCGCCACATGGCGCACCGGTTCCAGCACGCCATGGCCACTGGAGCGTTTGCGGTAGCGCCAGGCCACGGCCCGCGACCAGTCAGGGGCACTCAGAGGCTGCGGCAGCACCGACTCAATGCGTGCGATCAGCTGCTCGGCGCGCTCCATCAGGCGTTCAAACTTCTCGTTCATCAGGCCTCAACTCCTGTAGTCGGCATTGATCGACACGTAGTCGTGGCTGAGGTCGCAGGTCCAGACGGTATCGCTGGCGGTGCCACGGCCCAGGCCCACACGCACGGTGATCTCGGCCTGCTTCATCACGCGCTGGCCGTCTTCTTCGCGGTAGGCCGGGTGGCGGCCGCCCTGGGTGGCCACATGGACATCGTCCAGGTGCAGCTCGATCAGGCCCTGGTCCAGATCCTCAATGCCCGCATAGCCCACCGCCGCCAGGATGCGGCCCAGGTTCGGGTCGCTGGCGTACATGGCCGTCTTGACCAGCGGTGAATGGGCGATGGCGTAGGCCACCTGACGGCATTCGTCGGCCGTCTTGCCGCCGTCCACCTGGATGGTCAGGAACTTGGTTGCGCCTTCGCCGTCGCGCACGATGGCATGGGCCAACTGGCGCGCCACCTGCAGCATGGCGGCCTTGAGGGCCTGGCCTTCGGCAGAAGACCACGATGTGATCGGTGCGTTGCCAGCCTTGTGCGTGGCGACCACCACAAACGAATCGTTGGTCGAGGTGTCACCGTCGATGGTGATGCGGTTGAACGACCCGTCGGCCAGCTCGCGCGCCAGCGCAGGCAGCAATTCGGGCACGATGGCCGCATCGGTCGCCAAAAAGCCCAGCATGGTGGCCATGTTGGGACGAATCATGCCCGCCCCCTTGCTGATGCCGGTGATGTTCACCGTCTTGCCACCGATCTGCACCTGCACGCTGGCCGCCTTGGGCACGGTGTCGGTGGTCATGATGCCTTCGGCCGCCTTGGCCCAGTTCGCGGCGGCAGCATCGGCCATGGCAGCAGGCAGGCCCGCCACGATGCGATCGACCGGCAGCGGCTCCATGATCACGCCGGTCGAAAACGGCAGGATCTGACCCGGCTTGCACTGCAGCAATGCGGACATGGCCTCGCAGGTCTGGCGTGCGTGGGCCAAGCCTGGTGCGCCAGTGCCCGCGTTGGCGTTGCCGGTGTTGATCACCATGGCGCGGATGCCCTCGCCGCCTTGCAGGTGCTCGCGGCAGACCTGCACGGGTGCGGCGCAAAAACGGTTTTTGGTAAACACACCGGCCACGCTGGCGCCAGCGTCGAGCAGCATCACGCTCACGTCCTTGCGGTTGGCCTTGCGCACACCGGCTTCGGTGACGCCCCAGCGCACACCCGCCACGGGGTGCAGTTGTGCGGGATCAATGGGGGGCAGATTCACAGGCATGGGACTCTTCCGTCGAAAAACAGGTTCATGAAAAACGGGCCGAAGCCCGTTGGATGAAAAGGTGGCCGATCAGCTCAGCTTGCCGTGGCATTGCTTGAACTTTTTGCCGGAGCCGCAGGGGCAGGGGTCGTTGCGTCCCACGCCTGCAAACTGGGCCAAATCAAAGCCATCGGCCGTGGTCACATGCTGCTCACCGGTTTCGTCGGGCGCGCTGTAGGTCACATGGCCAATGTGCTCGGCTTTTTCTTCAATGGCGTGTGCCGCCTGCTCGGCCTGTTCGGAGCTCTGGATCTGCACCGTCATCAGCACTCGCGTGACTTCGTTCTTGACCGAGTCGAGCAGCTGGCCGAAGAGTTCGAAGGCTTCGCGCTTGTATTCCTGCTTGGGCTGCTTCTGGGCGTAGCCGCGCAGATGAATGCCCTGGCGCAGGTAGTCCAGCGCAGACAGGTGCTCGCGCCAGTGGGTGTCAATGCTTTGCAACAGAACCATGCGTTCAAACGGCACAAAGTTGTCGGCTCCAACCACATCCAGCTTGGCACGGAAGTGGGCATGGGCGGCCGCGATCACCGCTTCCAGAATGTCTTCGTCGGTGATGGCGTTGGACGCCTGCACCTTGGCCTGCAGATCCAGGTCAATCTGCCAATCGTTTTTGAGCACGGCCTGCAAACCCGCCAGATCCCATTGTTCTTCGACCGACTCCTGCGGCACGAACTGGCGCACCAGATCGGTGAAGCAGCCTTCACGCAGGGCCGCGATCTGGGCATCCATGTCCTGCGCGTCCAGGATGTCGTTGCGCTGCTGGTAGATGACCTTGCGCTGGTCGTTGGAGACATCGTCGTATTCGAGCAGCTGCTTGCGGATGTCAAAGTTGCGGGCCTCGACCTTGCGCTGGGCGCTTTCGATGCTGCGCGTGACAATGCCCGCCTCAATGGCTTCGCCTTCGGGCATCTTGAGGCGGTCCATGATGGCGCGCACGCGGTCGCCTGCGAAGATGCGCATGAGCGGATCGTCCAGACTCAGGTAGAAGCGCGAAGAGCCCGGATCGCCCTGGCGGCCCGAACGGCCACGCAGCTGGTTGTCGATGCGCCGCGACTCATGGCGTTCGGTGGCGATGATGCGCAGGCCGCCTGCCGCCTTGACCTGTTCGTGGGTCTTTTTCCATTCCTCGCGCAAGGCCGCAATGCGAGCCTGACGCTGGTCTTCCGAAAGCGATTCGTCGGCCTCGATGGCCTGCACATCCTTTTCGATGTTGCCACCCAGCACAATGTCGGTGCCGCGCCCCGCCATGTTGGTGGCGATCGTGATCATGCCCGGGCGCCCCGCCTGGGCCACGATGTCGGCTTCGCGCGCGTGCTGTTTGGCGTTGAGCACCTGGTGTTCCAGCTTGGCCTGCGTGAGCAGACTGGAGATCAGTTCGGAGTTTTCAATCGAGCTGGTGCCCACCAGCACCGGCTGGCCACGTTCGTGGCATTCACGGATGTCGGCAATCGCAGCGGTGTATTTTTCCTGCGCCGTCTTGTAGACGCGGTCAAGCTGGTCGTCCCGCTGGCTCTTGCGGTTGGGCGGGATCACCACGGTTTCCAGACCGTAGATTTCCTGGAATTCGTAGGCCTCGGTGTCGGCCGTACCGGTCATGCCGCCGAGCTTGCCGTAGAGCCGGAAGTAGTTCTGGAAGGTGATCGAGGCCATGGTCTGGTTTTCGGCCTGGATTTGCACACCTTCCTTGGCTTCGACAGCCTGGTGCAGACCATCGCTCCATCGACGACCCGACATCAGACGGCCCGTGAATTCATCGACGATGACAATCTCACCGTTCTGCACCACATAGTGCTGATCACGATGGTAGAGATGCTGACCACGCAAGGCGGCATTGAGGTGGTGCATCAAGGTGATGTTGGCCGGGTCGTAAAGGCTGGCTCCTTCGGGGATCAGGCCCATGCGCGCCAGCACTTCTTCGGCCTTTTCGTGGCCCTGCTCGGTCAGGAACACCTGACGCGACTTTTCATCGAGCGTGAAGTCGCCCGGGGTGATGATGCCCTCGCCGGTTCGCGGATCGGCCTCGCCGATCTGCTGGGTGAGCATGGGCACCACCTGACGCATGGCCAGGTACATGGCGGTATGGTCTTCGGCCTGACCGCTGATGATCAGTGGCGTGCGGGCTTCGTCGATCAGGATGGAGTCCACTTCATCGACGATGGCGTAGTTCAGCTGACGCTGTACACGGTCCTGCGGCTCATAGACCATGTTGTCGCGCAGGTAATCAAAGCCGTATTCGTTGTTGGTGCCGTAGGTGATGTCGGCGTTGTACGCCGCTTGTTTTTCATCACGGGCCAGCTGTGGCAGATTGATGCCGACCGTCAGGCCCAGGAAGTTGTACAGACGCGCCATCCACTGGGCATCGCGATTGGCCAGGTAGTCGTTCACGGTCACCACATGCACGCCCTTGCCGGTCAGCGCATTGAGGTACACCGGCAAGGTGGCGGTCAAGGTCTTGCCTTCACCGGTGCGCATCTCGGCAATCTTGCCGTTGTGCAAGGCGATGCCCCCCACCATCTGCACATCGAAATGGCGCATCTTCATGACGCGCTTGGACGCTTCGCGCACCACAGCAAAGGCTTCCGGCAACAGGGCATCGAGCGTTTCGCCTGCAGCCAGACGGTCACGGAAGACCTGGGTTTTGGCCTGGAGCGCGTCGTCACTCAAGCCTTCAAGGCTGGGCTCCAGTGCATTGATGCGGTCAACGGTCTTGCGGTACTGCTTGAGCAAACGGTCATTGCGGCTGCCGAAGATTTTGGTGAGGAATTGGATGGCCATGTCTTCACGGTCAGCGGTGCGCCACATCAGCGCACCCTGCAGCCGTTGTCCTGTCTGGTAGTTGAATCATGCGTCAGGCACTGCCCTTGCAGCGCCGACCAACCGGACATTTTACCGGCTGGGACCCCTCGGTTTTGGATGTACTTTTGAGCTGCAGGATAATCGCCAGACCGTGTCAGAACCCCAACGTCGCCATTACGCCATTCCGCTTCAGCAAGCGGCCAGTGAATCACCCACCTTCGCCCGCCTGGTTGACCGTGTGCAGGCCTCCAGCCAGCGCCTGACGGTCATTCGCCCATTGCTGCCCACCCCGCTGCGCGCCAGTGTGCAAGCCGGGCCGATCGAAGACGGGCATTGGTGCTTGCTTGTCAGCTCCAACGCCGTGGCCGCCAAGCTGCGGCAATTCGTGCCCAGCCTGCAGATGCAGCTGGAGGCCAAGGGCCTGCCGGTGACGGGCATTCGCATCAAGGTGCAAAGCCGCAGCGCCTGAAATCGCAGCACCAACAAAAAGACCAGCGCAAAGGCTGGTCTGGTGTGCATGGTGCCGGTTGTCGGATTCGAACTGACGACCTACCGCTTACAAGGCGGGTGCTCTACCAACTGAGCTAAACCGGCACGGGGTGAATTCTAATCGAGGAAAGCCGTGATTTTCCTCGGCAGCAAGTCATTTCACCCGCTTGAGCGCAGGTCGTGGTCCTGGAGCTGGCGGTGTCGGATCCTCGTCTTGCGCAGATGATTCGGACGACGCCATAGGCGATGGATCAGACGCATCGTCGCTGACCGGGAAGGCCATGCCTTGTCCGTTTTCACGGGCATAGATGGCCATGACGCGGTGCATGGGCACCATGATGTCGCGTGCCTTGCCGCCAAAGCGGGCCTTGAATTCGATGAATTCATTGCCCAGCTTGAGCGCGCTGGTGGCGTCCATGCTGATGTTGAGCACGATCTCGCCCCCCTGGACATACTCGCGTGGCACCTGCACCGAACCATCCACCTTCACCGCCACATAGGGCGTGAACCCGTTGTCCGTGCACCAGTCATAGAGTGCACGGATCAGGTAAGGGCGTGTCGATGGCAGTTCGGTTTCCATCATGGTCAGGTGCGCTTACTTGCGCATCACTTTTTCGGACGGCGTCAGGGCCTCGATGTAGGCCGGACGGCTGAAAATGCGCTCGGCGTACTTGAGCAGCGGCGCTGCATTCTTGGACAGTTCAATGCCATAGAAGTCCAGACGCCACAGCAGCGGGGCAATCGCCACGTCCAGCATGGAGAAGTTGTCGCCCAGCATGTACTTGTTCTTGAGGAACACCGGCGCCAGTTGCGTGAGGCGATCGCGGATGTGCGAACGGGCCTTTTCCAGAGCCTTGTCATTGCCCTTGAGCGCACGGTTTTCCAGCGTGGCCACATGCGTGAACAGTTCCTTTTCGAAGTTCAGCAGGAACAGGCGAACGCGGGCGCGGTCGACCGGATCACCGGGCATCAACTGCGGGTGCGGGAAACGCTCGTCAATGTACTCATTGATGATGTTCGACTCGTACAGGATCAGATCGCGCTCGACCAGGATGGGCACCTGGCCATAGGGGTTCATCACGCTGATGTCTTCGGGCTTGTTGTACAGATCCACATCGCGGATCTCGAAATCCATGCCCTTTTCGAACAGCACGAAACGGCAGCGATGCGAGAACGGGCAGGTGGTTCCGGAATAAAGCACCATCATGGCGGGAGGCTCCTCTACAAAATCAAAAAGAGTGGGCAGCCATTGCAGGGCCGACCCACTCTGTCAGACCCTGGACAACAGGGTCGGATGGCGAATGTTACTTGACGTCTTTCCAGAATGCAGCGTTCAGGCGCCAGGCAATGAAGACAAAGCCCACCAGGAACAGCAGCACCCAGACGCCGACGCGAACTCGGGTGTTCTGGGCAGGTTCGCCCATCCACGTCAGGTAATTGACCAGATCACCCACAGCCTGATCGTATTGCAGCGGCGTCATGGTGCCGGGCTTGACCTGCTCCCACTTGCCGGTGAAGACGTGGGTGGTGTGACCGTGCTCTTCACGCTCTTCAAAGATGGGCTTGCGCTCACCCTGCAGCTCCCACAGCACGTGCGGCATGCCCACGCTCGGGAAAGCCAGGTTGTTCCAGCCAGTGGCTTTGGTTTCGTCGCGGTAGTAGGTGCGCAGATAGGTGTACAGGTAGTCGGCACCCGTGCCACCGTGGCCGGCCTTGGCGCGTGCAATCACGGTCAGGTCGGGCGGGTTGGCCCCGAACCATTCCTTGGCTTGCTTGGGATCGATCGCGGCCTTCATGGTTTCACCCACCTTGTCGGTGGTGAACAGCATGTTGTCCTTGATCTGCTGGTCGGTCAAACCGATGTCTTTCAGGCGGTTGAAGCGCATGAAAGCAGCAGAGTGGCAGTTCAGGCAGTAGTTGACAAACAGCTTGGCGCCGTTTTGCAGCGAAGCCAGGTCGTTGGTCTTGACGGGCGCCTTGTCCCAGGCCACGGTGTCACCACCGGAAGCCTGAGCACCGACCGCCATACCGAGGGCCATCACCAAGCCCAGAGCGATGTTCTTGAGGTTTTTCATGTTCTTGACTCTCCGGGTTCTCAGTGCGGCGTGAAAGTCACGCGATCTGGCACAGCCTTGGGCGTGCCGATGCGGCTCCACCAGGGCATCAGCAGGAAGAAACCAAAGTAGAACAAGGTGCCCACCTGGGAAACGCGCTCGCCGATCGGCGATGGAGGCTGCACACCCAGATAGCCCAGGATCAGGAAGATGATCACGAACACGGCGTACAGGTATTTGTGCCAGTCCGGACGGTAGCGGATCGACTTGACCGGGCTGTTGTCGAGCCAGGGCAGGAAGAACAGGATGACCACAGCGCCACCCATCACGACCACGCCCCAGAATTTGGCATCGATCGACAGCATCAGGGCAGAAATCACCACGGCAGCACCAATCACGCCAGCCTTGAGCACCTGGGGCAGCTTGCCCTTGGCCACAGCCAGCACAGCACCGCCGATCACACAGGCAATCAGCACGTACATCATTTCGGTGGTGATGGCACGCAGCATCGAGTAGAAGGGCGTGAAGTACCAGACCGGTGCGATGTGCGGCGGGGTCTTGAGCGGATCGGCCGGGATGAAGTTGTTGTATTCGAGGAAATAGCCACCAAACTCAGGGGCGAAGAACACGATGGCCGTGAAGGCGAGCAGGAAGACGCCCACGCCAAAGATGTCATGCACCGTGTAGTAGGGGTGGAAGGGAATGCCGTCCAGAGGCTTGCCATTGGCATCCTTGGGTGCGTTCGGACCCTTGATTTCCACGCCATCGGGGTTGTTGGAGCCCACGTCGTGCAGCGCCAGCAGGTGAGCGACCACCAGGCCCAGCAGGACCAGCGGTACAGCAATCACGTGGAAGCTGAAGAAGCGGTTCAGGGTGGCATCGCCCACCACGTAGTCGCCGCGGATCAGCAGAGCCAGATCGGGACCGATGACGGGGATGGCGGAGAACAGGTTCACGATCACCTGAGCGCCCCAGTAGGACATCTGACCCCAGGGCAGCAGGTAGCCCATGAAGGCTTCGGCCATCAGGCACAGGAAGATCGCGCAGCCGAAGATCCAGACCAGCTCGCGTGGCTTGCGGTAGCTGCCGTACATCAGGCCACGGAACATGTGCAAGTAGACCACCACGAAGAAGGCCGAAGCGCCTGTGGAGTGCATGTAGCGGATCAGCCAGCCCCAAGGCACATCGCGCATGATGTACTCGACCGAGGCAAAAGCCAGGTTGGCGTCCGGCTTGTAATGCATGACCAGGAAGATGCCGGTGACGATCTGGATCACCAGCACCAGCAGGGACAGCGAGCCAAAGATGTACCAGAAGTTGAAGTTCTTGGGCGCGTAGTACTCGGCCATGTGGACGCGGTAGGCGTCAAAGGCGGTCGGGAAACGGTTCTCGAACCAGTTGAGCACCTTGGCGCTGGTCGGGGCGTTGGGGGAAATTTCCTTGAATTCAGCCATGTCGGTCTCCATCAGGCCTTCTTGTCTTCGCCCACCAGCAGTTTGGTGTCGGACAGGTACATGTGAGGCGGCACTTCCAGGTTGTCTGGAGCCGGCTTGTTCTTGAAGACCCGGCCAGCCAGGTCAAAGGTCGAGCCGTGGCATGGGCACAGGAAGCCACCGTTCCAGTCGTCGGGCAGCGAGGGCTGGGCACCGGTCTGGAATTTGTCGGAAGGCGAGCAGCCCAGGTGCGAGCAGATGCCGACAGCCACGAGGATCTCAGGCTTGATCGAACGGTGCTGGTTTTTGGCGTATTCGGGTGTGGGATAGGCCTTGCGGTCCGAGTTCGGATCGGCCAGCTGGGACTCGGTCTTTTTGAGCGATTCGAGCTGTTCTGGCGTGCGCTTCATGATCCAGACGGGCTTGCCGCGCCATTCCACGGTCATTTTTTCGCCTGCTTTGAGGCTGGAAATGTCCACCTCGACGGCGGCTCCGGCGGCCTTGGCCTTCTCGGAGGGCTGGAAGGTGCTGACAAACGGGGTGGCCACGGCCACTGCACCGACGGCTCCGGCAGCGCCAGTGGCAACGAGCCACGTGCGCTTGCTGCTGTCGACTGGGGTATCACTCATGGGAATCCTCTGCGAGTCTGGAATCAGGGTCAACCCGGGATTGTAGCGGAGTCAGGCAGACAGACTTCTTACAAGATTTGATGCGCAATTCGTGCCACTCTGACCATAATGACGAGCAACATTCAAGGAGGAAGCATGTCTTTTGTGAGCGAATTCAAGGCCTTTGCACTCAAAGGCAACGTCGTGGACCTGGCCGTGGGCGTCATCATCGGTGGCGCCTTCGGCAAAATCGTGGACTCGGTGGTGGGCGACCTCATCATGCCGCTGGTCAGCAAGGCCTTCGGGGGTCTGGATTTTTCCAACTATTACCTGGCCCTGGCTGGACAGGCTCCAGGCCTGCCTCTGGTCGAAGCCCGCAAGCTCGGAGCGGTTTTCGCCTACGGCAGCTTCGTCACCGTGGCCCTCAATTTCCTGATCCTGGCTTTCATCATCTTCATGATGGTGCGGCAGATGAACCGCCTGCTGGCCAAAGAAGCCGCGCCTGCCGCACCCGTTGCACCGCCACCCACACCCGAAGACATCGTGCTGCTGCGCGAGATCCGCGACAGCCTGAAAAACAAGGGCTGATCAGCCCTGGCCCGCCAACTGGCGCGCCATGCGAAGGGCCTGCACCAGGCTGCTGGCATCCGCCCTCCCCTGGCCAGCCAGATCGAAGGCTGTGCCATGGTCCGGGCTGGTGCGAATGAGCGGCAGGCCCAGGGTCACGTTCACGCCCTGCTCCACCCCCAGGTACTTGACCGGGATCAAGCCCTGGTCGTGGTACATGGCCATCACCACATCAAATTCGCCGGGGTGGCCTGGCGCGTGGCGCGCGCGCATGAACACCGTGTCGGGTGCGAACGGGCCATGCACGTTCATGCCCTGCGCCTGGGCCTGAGCAATCACGGGCTGCAGCACCTCGATTTCTTCACGGCCAAAAAGCCCCCCCTCACCCGCGTGCGGATTGACCCCCGCCACCGCGATGCGTGGCATTCGCCCCAGCAGCTTGGACAAGGACTGGTGGGTGATCTGCAAGGTCTGCATCACCTGCTCTGGCGTGATGGCATCCAGCGCCTCACGCAGCGAGACATGGATGCTCACCAGCACCGTGCGCAGCTCGTCGTTGGCCAGCATCATGCGCACCGGCATCTGCGCCAGCGTGACCCCGGCGTGACGGGCGCTCTCGGCCTGCAGAAGCTCGGTATGACCCGGGTATTCGTTCCAGGGGGCGCCCGCGGCATGCAGCGCCTCCTTGTGCAGCGGCGCGGTCACGATGGCCGCCACCTCGCCGCGCAAGGCCGCACGCGTGGCCCACAAAACGCACTCACCCGCCAGGCGTCCGGCACGCGCATCGACCCCCCCCCAAGGCAGCTCAGGCGCGGGAGGCACCACCTGCAGTACAGGCAGTTGTCCGTGCGGCACGTCCAGCGCCTGGGCGGGGGTGTCGATGCTTTGCACGCCCCAGGTGTCCGTGCCCGGCAGCAAGGCGAGCGCACGGCGCATCACCCCGGCATCGCCTGCCACAAAACAACCCCGCGTGAGCTGCGGCTGCTGCAGCCAGGCGTGCGCAACGATTTCTGGCCCGATGCCGCAAGGGTCACCGGGTGTGATGGCGATGGGGCGGGCTGGCGCGTTCATCAGGCGGGGTTGTCGATCTCGATGAATTCGTGCGCCAGCCCCAGCTGCGCCGCCACATGGGCGGCCACCGCAGGTGCGCCATAGCGTTCGGTCGCATGGTGTCCGCATGCCAGAAAAGCGACGCCCGTCTCGCGCGCCAGATGCGCCTGCGGTTCGGAAATTTCTCCAGTGATGAAAGCATCTGCTCCCGCCGCAATGGCCGCCTCAAAGTAGCCTTGCGCCCCACCTGTGCACCAGGCCAGACGGCGGATCGGACGCGTGCCACCCACACAGGTCGCGGACCGTCCCAGCACTTGCTGCGCATGTTCGGCCAGTGAACGGGCATCAGGCCATTCGCATGGCCCGGCAAAGCCCAGGTCCTGCTCGCCAAATCGGGCGTCGGCCTGTACACCCAACACACGCCCGAGCTGGGCGTTGTTGCCCAGTTGCGGGTGCGCATCCAGCGGCAGGTGATAGGCCAGCAGATGGATGTCATGGGCCAGCAGCAGCCGCAGGCGCTCGCGCATCCAGCCGGTGATGCGGCCATCCTGTCCGCGCCAGAACAGGCCGTGGTGGACCAACAGGGCATCGGCATCCGCGGCAATGGCCGCCTCGATGAAGGCACGGCTGGCGGTCACCCCCGAGACGATCTTGCGGACCGGCCGCGCGCCCTCCACCTGCAGGCCGTTGGGCCCATAGTCCTTGAATCGCTCCGGTTGCAGCAGCGCATTACAGGCCTGCAGCAGGGTTTGGTGGTCAGTCATCGCGTGGCTCATGTTTCTATGGTGCCATTTTGTCTTAACCCAACCCGCACAGATCGCCGACAATGCCCCCATGCGACGTCATTGGCTTCTTTTCTCTCAAACGGTCACCGTGCTGCTGGCGGCTTTGTTCATTGTGGCCACCCTCAAACCCCAATGGCTGCGTGGCCTGTCCTCCAGTGCAGGCATCACGCTGCTGCAGGCCACAGGCGGCAATGGCGCGCACCGACCGGCAGGCAGCCTCAGTGGCGCGGCACAAACCGCCTCGCCTGCGGTGGTCAGCATCAACACCAGCCAGAACCGCGGCAAGAACCCTCATGCCCAGGATCCATGGTTCCGCTTTTTCTACGGCGACCAGGACGACAGCGCCCCTGCAGGCCTGGGCAGCGGCGTCATCGTGAGCCCCGAAGGCCACATCCTGACCAACAACCACGTCATTGAAGACGCAGACGACATCGAAGTGGTGCTGGCCGATGGCCGCCGCGCCGCTGCCAAGGTCATCGGGACCGATCCCGACACCGATCTGGCCCTGCTCAAAATCGGCCTGGACAAGTTGCCCGTGATCGTGCTGGGTCAGTCCGAGCAGTTGCAGGTCGGCGACATTGTGCTGGCCATCGGCAACCCGTTTGGGGTCGGGCAGACCGTCACTTCCGGCATCGTCAGCGCCCTGGGTCGAAGCCAGCTGGGCATCAACACTTTCGAGAATTTCATCCAGACCGATGCGGCGATCAATCCTGGCAACTCGGGGGGGGCGCTGGTCGATGTCAATGGCCACCTGATGGGCATCAACACCGCGATTTATTCACGTTCTGGCGGCAACATGGGCATCGGATTCGCCATCCCCGTGTCAACCGCGCAGCAGGTCATGCGCGATCTCATTGGCAAGGGGCGGGTCACCCGCGGCTGGATCGGCGTGGAACCTCAGGACATCAGCCCGGAGCTGGCCACCAGCTTCAATCTGCCGCAATCCAATGGCCAGACACTGCAGGGCGTGGCCATCACCGGTGTGCTGCAAAACGGACCGGCAGCCCGGGCGGGCGTCCGTCCAGGGGACGTGATCACCCGGGTCGGGCAGGAGAAGGTGGGCAACGTCTCGGAACTGCTGCGTCAGGTGGCAGGATTGCCACCTGGACAGCCCGCCAAAGTGCAGGTGTGGCGGGGACAGGACCTGACCGAACTGACCGTCACGCCAGACCAGCGACCCGCGCCAGCACAGCGACGATGAACGTCAATCCGACTCAGGTGGCGCCTGAGTGTGTTTGATGAAAATCTGCGCTGCGCAGATGCCCAGCTCGTAAAGCAGGCACATCGGAATGGCCAGCGCCAGCTGGGAGACCACATCGGGTGGCGTGACCACAGCCGCAATCACGAAGGCCAGCACCACAAAATAACCGCGGAAGGACTTGAGCTTGTCCACGCTCACCACCCCCATGCGCGCCAGCACCACCACGGCCACTGGCACCTCGAACGCCAGACCAAAGGCCATGAACATGGTCAACACAAAGCTCAGATAGGCCTCGATGTCCGGCGCCGCCGTGATGCTCTTGGGTGCAAAGCTCTGGATGAAAGCGAACACCTGGCCGAACACAAAAAAGTAGCAAAACGCCACCCCGATGAAAAACAGCACGGTGCTGGACACCACCAGGGGCAAGACCAGCTTTTTTTCGTGCGAATACAGGCCAGGGGCCACAAAAGCCCACAGCTGGTAGAGCACCACCGGCAAAGCGATCAGGAAGGCGGCCATCAGCAGGATCTTGAGCGGCACCATGAAGGGCGAAATCACCGAAGTGGCGATCAGCGTGGCCCCCTTGGGCAAATGCGCCACCAGCGGTGCAGCCAGCAGGTCATACAGTGGGCCAGGGCCGGGGTAAATGGCCAGCGCCACCCCCGCCACCGCCACCGCGATGAGGGCTCGCAACAAACGGTCACGCAGCTCAATCAGGTGCGCGACAAAGGGTTGTTCGGTACCGGCGAGTTCGTCTTGCGTGTTGTTGGAGTCGGACATGGGGGCCAATGCAAAAGCCACCGTCTGGCGGTGGCCGGAGATTTCAGTTCAGGCTCTTGGGCCGGTAGCGGGCCACACGGGCTGCACCGGAAAGCGCCCGGGTCCGCACGCCAGCACGCGCCTTGTACCACTGTGGGACTGCACCGCGCTTGAGACGCCAGTTCTTGCCAGGGTGCTTGTAAGCCGGTGGCGGTGGCTCCCAGACCGAGGATTCGGTGCTGGACAAGCCGGCCGTGGTTTCTGCCCAATCCTTTTCGAAATCGGCGGCTGTGGTCTGCACCGACTGCTCGACATCGCGGGCCGCCGTTTCCACCGTCTCCTTCATTTTCTTGAGCTCTTCAAGGTCCATCGAGCGGTTGACTTCGGCCTTGACATCCGACACATAACGCTGTGCCTTGCCCAGCAAAGTGCCAACCGTGCGGGCCACGCGCGGCAGTTTTTCAGGACCGATGACGATCAGTGCAACCGCACCGATCAACGCCATCTTGGACAGACCGAGATCAAGCACAGACGGATCTCAGCAGCTCAAGACTTGGTCTTGGCTTCGACGTCGATGGTGGTCTTCTCGGCAGACGCAGCCTGTGCGGTGACCTGACCAGCAGCTGCCTTGTCTTCGGGCGTGCCGCCCTCTTTCATGCCGTCCTTGAAGCCCTTGACAGCACCGCCCAGGTCGGAGCCGATGTTCTTGAGCTTTTTGGTGCCGAACACCATGACGACGATCAGCAGCACGATCAGCCAATGCCAGATGGAAAAGGAACCCATGAAATTCTCCTGATGAATTCGCTCGATTCTAAAGCGATACACCCCCGGGAACCCGTGACAGGCTATCCCCGGAAACAAATGAGGACATTGCCCGCCGGATCAACCCTTGAGCCAGGGGCGTGGCCCGCCCATCACGTGCATGTGCAGGTGATGCACTTCCTGCCCGCCCTCGGCACCGGTGTTGAGCACCATGCGGTAACCCCCTTCGGGATAAGGGTTGCAGCCTTCCTGCAGCGCCAGCCGGGGGGCCAGGGTCATCATGTGGCCCATCAGGCCCGCATGCTCCTCGCCCACATGCGCCATCGACGGGATGTGCAGCTTCGGGATGATCAGGAAATGCACCGGCGCCCAGGGCGCGATGTCGTGAAAGGCGAAGACATGGTCGTCTTCGTGGACCTTGCGCGACGGGATCTGGCCCGCCACGATCTTGCAGAAAATGCAGTTGTCGCTCATGGATGCAAAATTTCAGACAGCAGACTTTTCAGGCATGGCCTGAGCCCGGTTCAGGCGCACCATGCCCAACACAATGCGGTAGAGGAACCAGATGGAAATGGCCACCCAGGCCAACCAGCCCGGAAAGAAGAACAGGAACCAGAGCGGAAAGGTGACCAGGTACAGCACTGCCGCCCAGACCACGGTGCGCAACCGGTAAGCAAAATGGCTGCGCTGCCAGCCCTGAACGTCGCCGCGCTTGACCAGATCGATGAGCAGCGCCACCACCAGCAGCAAAGGACCGATCTGTGCGCCCGGAATCACGGCACTGATGGCCACCACCAGGTGCAGGACGTAGCTGACCCAGCTGATCGTCAGGTCACTGTCCTGCTGGAAGTCGTCACTGGCGTTCATGGTGTGATCACTCGCCGCGCTGCTCGCGGTCAACCGCTTTGCGCAGGGCTTTTTCTTCCAGCCCGCTCAGACCTTCACGACGCGCCAGTTCATTGACCACATCGGCCGGTGTCAGGCCGTAGTGCGCCAGCGCGATCATGCTGTGGAACCACAGGTCAGCCACCTCGTAGACCAATTTGGACGCATCGCCACCGTGGTCGACATCCTTGGCGGCCATCACGGTCTCGGTGGCTTCCTCGCCAATCTTCTTGAGGAAGGCATCGGGCCCCTTGTGCAGCAGACGGGCCACATAGCTTTTTTCGGGGTCGCCGCCGTTGGCCGGTTTGCGGCTTTCGACCACAGCGGCCAGACGGTCGAGGATGTCCTGATTGCTCATGGGGTTCACTTGTAAATCGTTTCAGGGTCCTTGAGGACCGGGTCCAGCGCCTGCCATTGTCCACCTTGCAGGCTTTGAAAGAAACAGCTGTGGCGCCCCGTGTGGCACGCGATGCCCGGCTCATGACCCAACTGGGTCACCTTGAGCAGCACCACATCGTTGTCGCAATCGAGGCGGATGTCATGCACCTGCTGCACATGGCCGGATTCCTCGCCCTTGAACCAGAGTTTGTTGCGTGAACGGCTGAAGTACACCGCCCGCTGGAGCTCCGCGGTTTTCTGCAAGGCCTCGCGGTTCATCCAGGCAAACATCAGCACGTCGCCCGTGGCATTTTCCTGCGCGATCACGGGAACCAGGCCTTGCGCGTCCCATTTGATGTTGTCGAGCCAGTCCATGGTTTTGCCCTCACAGCCGAACCGGAATGCCGCGCTCGCGCATGCGCTCTTTGGCCTGCTGCACGGTGTATTCGCCGTAGTGGAAGATGCTGGCTGCCAGCACCGCGTCTGCGCCGCCGATGCTCACGCCGTCGGCCAGGTGGTCGAGGTTGCCCACGCCGCCTGAGGCAATGACGGGCACGCTCACCGCGTCAGCCACAGCACGGGTCAGTTGCAGGTCAAAACCACTCTTGGTGCCGTCGCGGTCCATGCTGGTCAGCAGGATTTCACCGGCGCCGTATTCCGCCATCTGCGCAGCCCAGGCCACGGCGTCCAGTCCAACGTTCTTGCGACCACCGTGGCTGTAGACATCCCAACCCGGACCCATCGGCTGACCGTTGGCACCCATGCGCTGCTCGTCTTCTGGCGTGCGGCGCTTGGCGTCGATGGCCACCACAATGCATTGCGAGCCGTATTTGGCAGACGCTTCGCGGATCACCTCGGGGTTGGCAATCGCTGCCGAATTGAAGCTGGTCTTGTCGGCACCGGCGTTGAGCAGTCGGCGCACATCGGCCACGGTGCGCACACCGCCGCCCACGGTGAGCGGAATGAAGACCTGCGAAGCCACGGCCTCGATGATGTGCAGGATCAGGTCGCGCCCGTCGCTGGTGGCAGTGATGTCCAGAAAGGTCAGCTCGTCGGCGCCCTGCTCGTTGTAGCGAGCTGCGATCTCCACCGGATCTCCGGCGTCGCGCAGTTCGACGAAGTTGACGCCCTTGACCACGCGACCACCGGTCACGTCCAGGCAGGGAATGATGCGTTTGGCCAGCATGGGAATCTTTTCAATGTTCAGAGCACCGACAGACGCTGAGCGCCTTGCCAGAAGTCACCGGGCTCGATGCGGATCGGTTCGTACACTTGGGCGGCCTCCACGCACAACATGCGCTGCCAGCCATCGGGCGGCATGTCGGTCAGTGTGGCGCATTTGTCGGCACCAGGATTCCAGACCACAGTGTGAGCCCAGTCAGGATCTTGCTCGATGGCAAGCGCATGGGGGCCGTCGTGCAGCTCATAACCTGTGGGCACGGAAGAGTAGACACGGTCGAACTCGCCCACAAAACGCAACTCGGGCGCCGCCGTGCCATGGCGGTCGGTCACAGCGTTCCATTCGGCCTGTCCGCCCAGTCCCAGCAGACGCGCCTGGGCGACATCATTGACCGCGAAATAGGTGTGCAGCGCGCCGGTAAAGCTCAGCACTTTCGTGTCGGTGTTGCGCACGGCCAGATCCACTTGCAGGCTGCCCGGCGTCAGCGCAATCAGCAGCAAGGCCTCAAAGGCCTGGTCCCACCACTGGCGCGTCCGATCGCTGGCCTGAAGGGACAGGACCAGGTGCGCCGCGTCCGGCTCCAAACGCGGGGCCTGCACTTGCCAGGAAATATTACGGGCAAAGCCGTGCTTTGGCAGATCGCCCCGCTGGTTGAACTGAGGAAAACAAACCGGAATGCCGCCCCGAATGGCAGAGCGGCCATCCATGGTGCTTTCCGGACTCAGGTAAAGACGCTCGCGCCCCTGTGCCACCCAGGACAGCACATGGGCGCCATGCTGCGCCACGACCACGCGGTCGCCGCTTGCCAGCTGCAGCTCGGTGGCGGGCAAGCCCGCAAACACCAGGTCGCGGCAGGTGGCGATGGCGCTCATGTTCAGCCGTTGAGTTCGTCAGCGCGCTGCTGTGCGGCTTCGAAATCCAGATCGCCGGAGTAAATGGCGCGACCGCAGATGACGCCTTCAACACCCTCGTCTTCGACGGCGCAAAGTTGCTCGATGTCGGCCATATTGGACAAACCACCTGAGGCAATGACCGGAATCGACAACGACTGCGCCAGTTTGACGGTGGCGTCGATGTTGATGCCGCTGAGCATGCCGTCGCGGCCGATGTCGGTGTAGATGATGGACTCCACGCCCCAGTCCTCGAACTTCTTGGCCAGGTCGACCACCTCGTGGCCGGTGAGCTTGCTCCAGCCGTCGGTGGCCACCTTGCCGTCCTTGGCGTCCAGGCCCACGATGATGTGGCCACCAAAGGCGGTGCAGGCGTCCTTGAGGAAACCGGGATTCTTGACGGCTGCGGTGCCGATGATCACGTACTGCAGGCCGCTGTCGATGTATTTTTCGATCGTATCAAGGTCGCGGATGCCGCCGCCGAGCTGCACCGGAATGTCTTCGCCCACTTCCTTAAGGATGGACTTGATGGCCGCAAAGTTCTGCGGTTTACCGGCAAAAGCACCGTTGAGGTCCACCAGATGCAGGCGGCGGGCGCCCTTGTCAAACCAGTTGCGGGCCATGGCTGCCGGGTCTTCACCGAAGGTGGTGGCCTGGTCCATGTCGCCTTGCTTGAGGCGAACGCAGTGGCCGTCCTTGAGGTCGATGGCGGGAATCAGAATCATGGCGGGTCAGGAAATCAGGTGGCGTCAGGGTTGCCAGTGGAGGAAATTGCGGTAGAGGGCCAGGCCCTGGTCCGCGCTCTTTTCGGGGTGAAACTGGGTGGCGAAAATATTATCGCGCGCCACAGCGCAGGCGAATCGCCCGCCGTAATCGGTTTCGGCCGCGCAGTGGGCCGCGTTCTGTACACGCGCATGAAAGCTGTGCACAAAGTAGAACCAGCTACCGTCTTCGATGCCCTGCCACATGGCATGGCGGGGATGGGTGGCCGAAGCGGTCTGCCACACCTGGTTCCAGCCCATCTGCGGCACCTTGTAGCGGGTGCCGTCGGGTTGCAACTGGCCAGCCAGATCGAACTTGACCACCTCGCCAGGGATGAGGCCCAGGCCCGGCGTGTTGCCCTCGGCACTGTGGTCCAGCAGCATCTGCATACCCACGCACACACCAAACAGCGGTTTGCTGGCGGCGGCTTCGAGCACGGCGCCCAGCAGGCCCGACTCGCGCAGCTCGCGCATGCAGTCAGGCATGGCGCCCTGCCCCGGCAACACCACGCGGTGGGCATCGCGCACCACTTGGGGGTCGGCGGTCACGGTCACCTCGGCATGGTCCACGCTGGAGGCTGCATGGATCACCGCCTGCGCCACGCTGCGCAGGTTGCCCATGCCGTAGTCCACCACGGCCACGCGGTTGACCGACATCACAAACTTCCCTTGGTCGAGGGGATCACGCCTGCAGCGCGGGGGTCGAGTTCAAGCGCAGCGCGCAGGGCGCGGGCAAAGGCCTTGAAAATCGTTTCGCACTGGTGGTGTGCGTTGAAGCCCTTGAGATTGTCGATGTGCAGCGTCACGCCCGCATGGTTGACAAAGCCCTGGAAGAATTCATACACCAGCTGGGTGTCGAGCGCACCGATCATGCCGGAGGTAAACGTCACGTCCATGTGCAGGCCCGGGCGGCCCGAAAAGTCCACCACCACGCGGCTCAGGGCCTCGTCCAGCGGCACATAGGCATGGCCGTAGCGGCGAATGCCCTTCTTGTCGCCCACCGCCTTGGCAAAGGCCTGGCCCAGGGTGATGCCGATGTCTTCCACAGTGTGGTGCCCATCAATGTGCAGATCACCTTCGCACTGGATGTTGAGGTCGATCAGGCCATGCCGTGCGATCTGGTCGATCATGTGGTCCAGAAAACCGATGCCGGTGGACAGCTTGGACTGCCCCGTGCCGTCGAGGTTGACGGCCACGCGGATGTTCGTCTCGGCCGTCTTGCGGGTGACTTCGGCGGTGCGGTTGAGGATGGGGCTCATAGCGATTCCTTGAGGGCAGCGAGCATCAGGGTGTTTTCCTGCGGCGTGCCCACCGTCAGGCGCAGGCAGTTGGCCAGCAATGGGTGCATTTTAGAAATGTTCTTGACCAGCACCTTGTGCGCCTTCAGCCCATCAAAGGCCTTGGCCGCATCAGGCACGCGCACCAGGATCATGTTGGCTTCGCTGGGGAAAGGCTGCACACCAGGCAAAGCCGCCAGTTCGCGCAACAGACGCTCGCGCTCTTCGCGCAGGGTCTTGGCTTGCTGGGCAAACACCTCGGCATACTCCAGCGCAAACAGCGCGCATTCGTAGTTGAGCACGCTGATGTTGTAAGGCGGGCGCACTTTGTCGACCTCGGCCACCAGGGTCTTGGGGCCGATCATGTAGCCCAGACGCACACCGGCCAGGCCAAATTTGGAGAGCGTGCGCATCAGCAGCACATGCGAATGCTTGGCCAGGCGGTCGATGTAGCTCTTGCTGGCAAAGGGCTGGTAAGCCTCGTCCATGACCACCAGGCCGCCCTGCGCGCCCTGGGCCTGGATGATCTTCTCGATCACCGCGTCGTTCCACAGGTTACCGGTCGGGTTGTTGGGGTAGGCCAGATAGACGATGGACGGTTGGTGCTCGGCAATGGCGGCGAGCATGGCGGCTTCGTCGAGTTCAAAGTCGGCCGTCAGCGGCACACCGTGGAAATCCAGCCCTTGCAGCTGGGCGCTCATGGCGTACATCACGAAACCCGGCAGGGGCGCCAGGATGGAGGCACCCGGCACATCACAAGCCATGGCCAGCAGTGAAATCAGCTCGTCCGAGCCATTGCCCAGCATGATGTCGTACCCCTCGGGCATACCTGCATAGCGCGCCAGTGCGGCGCGCAGGTCGTTCACGCGTCCATCGGGGTAGCGGTTCAGAGCCAGCTTGCCCAGGCGCTCACCCAAGGCCTGCTGCAACTCGGGCGGCAGGCTGAAGGGGTTTTCCATCGCGTCAAGCTTGACCATGCCGACCGAATCCTGGATCGCGTAGGCGTGCATGGACTGCACGTCCTGGCGGATGCGTTGCATGAGTTTCGGATTCACGGTCATTGGGGCTCTCGCATCGGTGGCACTGGGTTCAGGCGCAGTTCAGCGGCGCGGGCATGGGCCTGCAGGCCTTCGCCGTAGGCCAGCTCTGCGGCGATGCGGCCCAGCGGCTGGGCCCCGGCTTCGCTGACTTCGATCAGGCTGGAGCGCTTCTGGAAGTCGTACACGCCCAGCGGCGAAGAAAAGCGTGCGGTGCCGCTGGTCGGCAGCACATGGTTGGGGCCAGCGCAGTAGTCGCCCAGCGACTCGCTGGTGTAGGCGCCCAGAAAGATCGCACCTGCATGGCGCAGCAGCGGCTCCCAGCGGTGCGGGTCGCGGCTGGAGACTTCGAGGTGCTCGGGCGCAATGCGGTTACTGATGGCGCAGGCTTCTGCCATGTCGCGCGTGAGAATCAGCGCACCACGGTCGTTGAGGCTCTTGGCGATGATCTCGCGGCGCGGCATCTCGGGCAGCAGTCGGTCAATCGCGGCCTGCACCTCGGCAATGTAAGCGGCGTCCGGGCACAGCAGGATGCTTTGTGCCAGCTCGTCGTGTTCGGCCTGGCTGAACAGGTCCATCGCCACCCATTCGGCGGGCGTTGTGCCATCGGCCAGCACCAGAATCTCGGACGGGCCCGCGATCATGTCGATGCCCACGGTGCCGAACACGCGCTTTTTGGCGCTGGCCACATAGGCGTTGCCCGGGCCGGTGATCTTGTCCACCTTGGGGATAGTGGCCGTGCCGTAGGCCAGTGCGGCCACGGCCTGGGCACCACCGACGGTGAAGGCGCGGCTCACACCGGCCACGCAGGCGGCGGCCAGCACCAGGGGGTTGCGCACGCCTTGCGGCGTGGGCACGACCATGATGATGTCCTGCACACCCGCTACATGGGCCGGGAGCGCGTTCATCAACACCGACGAGGGGTAAGCCGCCTTGCCGCCGGGCACATAGATGCCCACGCGGTCCAGAGGCGTGACTTTCTGACCCAGCAGCGTGCCGTCTTCGTCGCGGTAGCTCCAGCTCTCGCCCGAGGCCTTTTTTTGCGCCTCGTGGTACTTGCGCACACGTGCGGCAGCGGCCTGCAGGGCCTCGCGCTGTGCACCGGGCAGACTGTCCAGAGCGGCCTGCAACTCGGCCTGTGTGATTTCGAGCTGTGCAACGCTGGCGGCGTTCAGTCCATCAAAGCGTTGCGTGTAGTTCAGTACCGCCGCATCGCCACGCTGCTGCACATCGGCCAGGATGTCGGCCACGCGCTGCTCAATGGCGGCGTCGGTGTCGGCAGACCAATGCAGACGCTGCGCAAAGGCGGCGTCAAAACCGGCATCCAGGGTGCTCAGTTGCAATGGCTTGGCTTGCAGACCCATGTTCAGTCCTTCTTCACCGCACCGGCAAAGGCGTCGATGATGGCGCGGATCGGCGCCTGCTTCAATTTAAGCGCAGCCTGGTTGACCACCAGGCGCGAGCTGATGTCCATGATGCGCTCGACCTCGACCAGGTGGTTGGCCTTGAGCGTGCTGCCGGTGGAGACCAGATCGACGATGGCATCGGCCAGACCGGTCAGCGGCGCGAGTTCCATGCTGCCGTAGAGCTTGATCAGGTCCACATGCACACCCTTGGTGGCAAAGAAGTCGCGGGCAATGGTCGTGTACTTGGTGGCCACACGCAGGCGTGAGCCGGTCTTCACCTGGGCAGCATAGTCGTAGTCGGCGCGCACCGCCACGCTCATGCGGCACTTGGCAATACGCAGGTCCAGCGGCTGGTACAGGCCTTGGCCGCCGTGCTCGATCAGGGTGTCGAGGCCGGTCACGCCCAGGTCGGCGCCTCCGTACTCCACATAGGTGGGCACATCGGTGGCGCGCACCAGCACCACGCGGACGTTGGGCTGGTTGGTCGGCAAGATCAGCTTGCGCGACTTTTCAGGGTCCTCGAGCACTTCGATGCCTGCAGCCTGCAAGAGCGGCACGGTTTCGTCAAAGATGCGGCCTTTTGACAAGGCCAGGGTGATCATGCTCATTTGACTCTTTCGATGTCGGCACCGAGGGCACGCAACTTGACTTCCATGCGGTCATAGCCACGGTCCAGGTGGTAGATGCGGTCCACGATGGTTTCGCCGTCGGCCACCAGGCCAGCAATCACCAGACTGGCAGAAGCACGCAGATCGGTGGCCATCACGGTCGCACCGGACAACTGGGGCACACCTTCGACCATGGCCACCTTGCCATCGATCTGGATGTTGGCCCCCAGCCGCACCAGCTCATTGACGTGCATGAAGCGGTTTTCAAAAATGGTTTCTGTCACCTTGCTGGCGCCATCCGCAATGCAGTTGAGCGCCATGAACTGCGCCTGCATGTCGGTCGGAAAGCCCGGGTATTCGGTGGTGCGGAAACTCTGCGCCTTGAGGCGACCGCGCGAGCGGATGCGGATGAAGCCGTCGCCCGCCTCCACCGTGGCACCTGCAGCCTGCAGTTTCTCGATCACGGCTTCCAGATGGTCGGCACGGCCATGGCGCAACACCACATCACCGCCGGTGGCGGCCACGGCGCACAGGAAAGTGCCGGCCTCGATGCGGTCGGCCACCACCTGGTGCTGGCAGCCCTGCAGGCGCTCCACGCCCTGAATGCGGATCTTGCTGGTGCCGTGGCCTTCGATCTGCGCACCCATCTTGATGAGCATCTCGGCCAGATCGGGAATCTCGGGCTCCTGCGCGGCGTTTTCGAGAACGGTCTCGCCCTCGGCCAGGGCGGCGGCCATGAGGAAGTTCTCGGTGCCGGTCACCGTCACCATGTCGGTGGTGATGCGTGCGCCTTTCAGGCGGCTGCGACCGTATGGAAGGCTGGCCACCATGTAACCATGCTCCACGCTGATCTCGGCCCCCATGGCCTGCAGGCCCTTGATGTGCTGGTCCACCGGGCGTGAACCAATGGCGCAACCACCGGGCAAAGACACCTTGGCCTTGCCAAAGCGGGCCAGCAAGGGGCCCAGCGCCAGCACCGAGGCGCGCATGGTCTTGACCAGCTCGTAAGGCGCCTCGGGGTTGTTCAGGGCGCCTGCATCGAGCAGAACCCGGCCATCGTCCTGGTGCTCGGCACGCACGCCCATGTTGCGGATCAGCTTGAGCATGGTGGCCACGTCCTGCAGACGTGGCACGTTGGCCAGCTCAACCGGCTCCTCGGTCAGCAGCGCTGCACACAATTCAGGCAAGGCGGCATTCTTGGCTCCCGCCACATCGACTGTGCCAAGCAGCTGGTGACCACCGCGAATCAGAAGTTTGTCCATGTCATTGGCCCCGTGCAGCCCATTCGGCCGGGGTGTAGGTTTTCATCGACAGGGCATGCACCTCATCGGTGTGCATGCGCGCGCCCAAGGTGGCATACACCTTCTGGTGACGGGCGATGGAGCGAAGGCCTTCGAAAGCCTCGGACACCACCACGGCGCTCCAGTGGCGTCCATCGCCGTCGACTTCCAGGTGGGTGCACGCCAGGCCGGCGGCGATGATGGCTCGGAGTTGTTCTGCGGTCATGGTTTTCAGTTGCGAATTTTGTAGCCGGTGCGCAGCAAATGCAGCGCCAGCACACTGACCACCAGCAACGCCGTGCCCACCACCGCCAGGCTCATCCAGGGCGACACATCGCTTTGCCCGAAAAAGCCGTAGCGGAACCCGTCGATCATGTAGAAGAAAGGGTTGAAGTGCGACAGGCGCTGCCAGAAAGCCGGCAGCGAATGGATCGAATAGAACACGCCCGAGAGGAACGTCATGGGCATGATGATGAAATTCTGGAAGGCCGCCATCTGGTCGAACTTTTCAGCCCAGAGCCCGGCAATCACGCCCAAAGCGCCCAGCATGGCCGCGCCCATGAAAGCAAAGGCCAGAATCCACAGCGGGTACACAAACTCGATGTGCACCATCCAGCCCGTGATCAGGAACACGCCGGCCCCGACGGCCAGCCCGCGCACGATGGACGAGCCCACATAGGCGACAAACCAGCTCCAGTGCGAGAGCGGCGCCAGCAGCACAAACACGAGGTTGCCCATGATCTTGCTCTGGATCAGGCTGGACGAGCTGTTGGCAAAGGCGTTCTGCAGCACGGCCATCATCATCAGGCCCGGCAAGAGAAACGAGGTGTAGGGCACCTGGTCATAGACCTTCACATGGTTTTCGAGCACATGGCCGAAAATCAGCATGTAGAGCACGGAGGTCAGGACGGGTGCGGCCACCGTCTGGAAAGCGACTTTCCAGAAACGCAGCACTTCCTTGTAGAACAGGGTTTGCCAGCCGCTCATGTCGCATCCCCTTTGCGGCTCATGACTTCCAGGAAAACATCTTCCAGGTCGGCCTGACGAATCTCCACATCTTCGGCCACCAGGCCGGCCGAACGGATGGCTGCCAGGTGGTTTTCGATCTCGACCGCGTTGTGCACCGGCAGCTGCACGATCCGGCCCGTCACACGGGCGACGGCCTTGAGCGCGGGTGGCAGCTCGCCATCGAGCTTGAGGCGCAGCACCTGGGCCGTGGCCGAGCGCAGCAGATCGGAGGTGCGCTCCAGCGCCACCACCCGCCCCTGCTTGAGCATGGCAATGCGGCCGCACAGGGCCTCGGCTTCTTCGAGGTAGTGCGTGGTCAGCAGCACCGTGTGGCCCTGCTTGTTGAGTTTGGCGATGAACTGCCACAAGGTCTGACGCAGCTCCACGTCCACGCCCGCTGTCGGCTCATCGAGCACGATCACGCGCGGCTTGTGCACCAGCGCCTGCGCCACCAGCACACGGCGCTTCATGCCACCCGACAACTGGCGCATGTTGGCCCCGGCCTTGTCGGCCAGGCCCAGGCTCTCCAGCAGTTCATCGATCCAGGCCTCGTTGCCCTTGACGCCGAAATAGCCCGACTGGATCCTGAGCGCCTCGCGCACGCTGAAAAACGGATCGAACACCAGCTCCTGCGGAACCACCCCCAAGAGTTTTCGCGCCGCAGCATAGTCACGCTGAACATCGTGGCCATGCACCTCAACCCGTCCCGCCGTAGCGCGCGCCAGGCCGGCCAGGATGCTGATGAGCGTGGTTTTGCCCGCACCGTTGGGCCCCAGCAGCCCGAAGAATTCACCTTCCTGCACCTGCAGGCAGACGTCATCCAGCGCCTTGAAGGGCTGGCCTCCGGCGGTTCTGGGGGGATAGGTCTTGGAAACGGACTGGAAGGAAAGCGCAGACATGAAGGGCTTATTTTAAAGCCCTGTGTCAGGCCCAAAGCACAGAGGGAAACGGAATGGGTCAGGCCTGCAGCCAGCCCAGCACACCGTAAAGGGCGGCAAGCTCGCGCAGTTTGTCGGGCATGCCCTGAATCTGAAGACTGCGGCCCAGTGCCTGAGCCTGACGCCGACAGGCCAGGAGCACCGCCAGCGCCGAAGAGTCGAATTGCTCAAGCCCTGAGGCATCGAGCAACAGCACCCTGTCCTGTGCGGCCGCCATCGCATCCGTCAGCTGCAGGCGACAAGCCTCAGCCTGGGCGTGCATGAGGACAGCAGGCAGACGCAGGACGCTCACGGGTCAGCCCTTGCGTGCCGAGGTGGCACCGGCGTTGGCTTTGTTGCGCTCTGCCAGGCTGTTGATCAGGCCGTCAATGCCGCCAGCGCTGACTTCCTTGGTGAATTGGGTGCGGTAGTTTTCGATCAACCAGATTCCCAGCACGTTGAGGTCGTAAATCAACCATCCAGCACCCTCACCCGGGGTCTTTTCCAGGCGATAGTCCAGCTGGATGGGATCGCCCTTGCCACGCACTTCGGTGTTGACGACCATGTTCTTGTCGTCTTGACCCGGTTTGAGGGGCTTGACGAAAACCGTCTGGTCGCTGATCTGACTCAGAGCGCCTGAGTAGGTGCGTACCAGCAAAGTCTTGAATTCATCCTGCAGGCGCTTTTGCTGCTCGGGCGTGGCCTTGCGCCAGGCAGGGCCTGTGGCCAGCGCCGTCATGCGGCGGAAATTGACATGCGGCATGAGCTTGCTGTCGACCAGCTGCATGATCTTGGCCGGATCACCGTTGCGCAGCGACTTGTCGGTCTTGACCAGTTCGAGGGTTTCTGTCGTGACACGCTTGATGAAGACATCTGCCGCTTCTTCGGCGGCATGGGCAGGGGACCAGGGCAGAAAAGCCGACAGGGCAAGGGCCAGACCCAGACTGCGACGCGTGAGGTATAGCGTGGTTTTGATCATGTTGGAACTGTATCCGTGATGCAGGATTCAAAAAGACAGCATGTAAGCAAGTGTGAACCCGCGTTCAAGGCGCGTCGGGATCGGCGTAGTCGAAATGGGACGGTGGATTGCCATCGTAGACATCGTTCTCCCGCTTCTGCAACCAGGCGTCGCGCACAAAACTGTATGGGTCAAGCGAGGCTTGCTTGACAGCGTCGGTGGTCTTGAGCAGACCCGCACGGATCTCCGTGGCACTGAGCACGCTCACCGCAGCACTGGCGCCAGGATCGCTGAAATAGCGGCCAGGACTGGCCTGCCAATCGACGGGCAAGGCCACCGTGTCGCGTAATGTGCCGGGGCCGAACACGGGCAGCACCACGTAGGGACCCGGTTGAACCCCCCAGTAGCCCAAGGTCTGCCCCAGATCTTCCTTGCGTTTTTCGATGCCTGCTTCGGTCGCAATATCGAGCAAGCCGTACAAACCGAGGGTGCTGTTGACGGCCACCCGCATGAAGCTTTCGGCTGCTGCCTGCCCCTTGAGCTGCAGACCCGCATTCACCATGGTCCAGACATCACCCAGGTTGCCCGTGAAGTTGCGCACACCGGTTCGAACCCATTGAGGCGCCACATTGACCCAGACCTTGGCCACGGGCCGCATCACGGCATCGTCCAGTTTTTCATTGAACGCGTAGACGCTGCGGTTCATGCCCTCCCAGGGATCACGCGCATCGGCCATCGCCCCCACAGGAGCACTGGCACAACCTTGTGACAGGGCAGCAGCCAGCAGCAATGCCGTCAGCACACCCGTGCGGAAAATCCTCATGGCTTGCCCCCTGCACTGGCAGGTTCCGCCGCCTTGCTGTAGAGGAACTGGCTGATCAGGTTTTCCAGCACCACCGCCGACTGGGTGCTGCCAATGCGGTCACCCTGAGCCAGATTCTTTTCGTCGGCACCGGGCACGATGCCTACGTACTGCTCACCCAGCAAGCCACTGGTGAGGATGGACAGCGAACTGTCCTTGGGAAACTGGTGGCGCGACTCGATGGCCAGCGTGACCCGGGCCTGGAACGATTCGCCGTCAAAGTCAATCGATTTGACACGGCCGACCACCACGCCTGCGCTCTTGACGGCGGCACCCGGCTTGAGCCCGCCGATGTTGTCAAACCTGGCGCTCACCTGGTAATTCTTGTCAAAACTCCATTGCAGCAGGTTGGCCGCTTTGAGCGCCAGAAACAGCACCGCCACGGCGCCCAGCGCCACGAACAGACCGACCCACACATCGTTTTTGGAACGCTGCATTGCGCTCTCCTCAGATACTGAACATCATGGCGGTGAGGATGAAATCCAGCCCCAGCACCGACAAGGAAGACACCACCACACTGCGCGTGGTGGCATTGGCCACACCTTCCGGCGTGGGCTGTGCCACATAGCCCTGAAGCAGGGCAATGAACGTCACGGCCACGCCAAACACCACACTCTTGACCATGCCGTTGCCCACGTCTTTCAGGACGTCGACCCCGCTTTGCATCTGGCTCCAGAAAGAGCCTGCGTCCACGCCAATGAGCAGCACACCCACGGCGTAACCGCCCAGAATGCCCACGGCGCTGAACACTGCCGTCAACAAAGGCAAGGCGATCACGCCGCCCACAAAGCGAGGCGCCAGAATGCGCTGGACCGGATCGACCGCCATCATTTCCAGGGCTGTGAGCTGCTCGCCCGCACGCATGAGGCCGATTTCGGCGGTCAGTGACGCCCCCGCGCGGCCAGCAAACAGCAAGGCAGCCACCACGGGACCAAGTTCCCGCACCAGACTGAGTGCCACCAGCAGGCCCAAGGCTTCGGCAGAGCCGTAGCGCTGCAAGGTGTAGTAGCCCTGCAAACCCAGCACAAAGCCCACAAACAATCCAGAGACCGTGATGATGGCCAGCGAGTAGTTGCCAAGAAAGTGCACCTGGTCGCGCACCAGTCCGAAGCGGCGCATGGCGGGGACAGACATGGCCAGCAAGCGCGCCAGCAGCCGGGCGCCGTAACCCCAACCCGCCATGACGCGGCGTGTCGCAGCCCCCAGGTCTGCCAGGGCGTTGATCAGGTTCATGCGGGACGCCCTCCAAAATCTTCCGACACGCTCGGCGCCGGGTAATGGAAGGGCACCGGGCCATCGCTGAGCGCGTGCACAAACTGGTGAATCAGCGGGTCGGTGCTGGCCATCAACTCGGCGGGCGAGCCCTGGGCCACCACACCGCCATTGGCGAGCACCACCACATGGTCGGCAATCTCGAAGGTTTCCTTGACGTCGTGCGAAACGATGAGGCTGGTGATGCCCAGGCTGTCGTTGAGACGGCGGATGAGTTGCGCAGCGGTGCCCAAGGAGATGGGATCAAGACCAGCAAACGGCTCGTCGTACATGATGAGATCCGGGTCGAGCGCAATCGCACGCGCCAGCGCCACACGGCGGCTCATGCCGCCCGAGATTTCAGAGGGTCGCAAATCACGTGCCCCCCGCAGCCCCACCGCGTCGAGCTTCATCAACACGATGTCGCGGATCAGGTCTTCGGGCAGGTCGGTGTGCTCGCGCAGCGGAAAAGCCACGTTGTCAAACACCGTCATGTCGGTGAACAAGGCACCAAACTGGAACAGCATGCCCATGCGTCGGCGTGCGGCATAGAGCGCGGTCTGATGCATCGCCCCCACATCCTGCCCATCGAACAGCACCTGCCCTTTTTGTGCGCGGTATTGACCGCCAATCAGGCGCAGGACGGTGGTTTTTCCACCACCCGACACGCCCATCAAGGCCGTGACCTTGCCACGCGGCACGCCAAAACCCATCTCGCGCAGGATGACCCGCTCACCGTAGCCGAAGGTGAGGTCTTTGAGTTCAACGAGAAAAGGGTTGTGGGCAGTCATAAAAACAAGAGCCGGGTGTACCGGCTCTTGCAATCTTAATCAGGACCGGTCAACGAAATGTAAACCGGTGACTGACAGGGATTTTACCTAGCTTCGCTCAGATTCACCGCGGCAGGTCACTGGTGCCCATCAGGAACTCGTCGACCGCGCGTGCAGCCTGGCGGCCTTCACGGATGGCCCAGACCACCAGCGACTGGCCACGGCGCATGTCGCCAGCAGCAAACACCTTGGGCACATTGGTAGCGTAGCCGCCGATGAACTCGGTCGAGGCCTTGGCGTTGCCGCGGGCGTCCTTGTCCACGCCGAAGGAGTCGAGGACGGTGGCCACAGGGTTCACGAAACCCATGGCCAGCAGCACGAGGTCGGCCTTGTATTCCTTCTCAGTGCCAGGCACCTCGACCAGCTTGCCGTCCTTCATTTCAACGTGCACGGTCTTGAGGCCAGTGAGCTTGCCTTTCTCACCAATGAATTCCTTGGTGGAAATGGCGAACTCGCGCTTGAGCAGGCCTTTTTCCTCGCTCTCGTCGTGGCTGGAGCTGGTGCGCAGCTTGAGCGGCCAGTAAGGCCACACCAAGGCCTTGTTTTCCTTTTCGGGAGGCATGGGCATCACCTCGAACTGGGTGACGCTGGCCGCGCCGTGGCGGGTGCTGGTGCCCACGCAGTCGCTGCCGGTGTCGCCGCCACCGATCACGATGACGTGCTTGCCGTCGGCGCGCAGCTGGCCCTTGAGCTTGTCGCCCGCGTTGACCTTGTTTTGCTGCGGCAGGAACTCCATGGCGAAGTGGATGCCGTCCAGATCGCGACCCGGTGCGGGCAGATCACGCGACTGCTCGGAACCGCCGGTCAGCAGCACGGCGTCAAAGTCCTTCTTGAGCTGCTCGGCGCTGACGCTTTCCTTGGCCCAGTTGGTGACCTTGGAATCCTTGGGCCACTCGCCCACCACCACACCGGTTCGGATCTTCACGCCTTCGGCTTCGAGCTGTTTGACGCGGCGGTCGATGTGGGCCTTGTCCAGCTTGAAGTCGGGGATGCCGTAGCGCAGCAGACCACCGACGCGGTCGTTCTTTTCGAACAGGGTCACGTCGTGGCCGGCACGGGCCAGCTGCTGCGAAGCGGCCAGGCCTGCGGGGCCAGCGCCGATCACGGCGACTTTCTTGCCGGTCTTGACCTTGGCGATCTGCGGCTGGACCCAGCCGTTTTCCCAGGCGCGGTCGATGATGGCGTGCTCGATGGACTTGATGCCGATCGCGTCGCCATTGAAGTTCACCACACAGGCGGCCTCGCAGGGTGCGGGGCAGATGCGGCCGG
>JACCDV010846292.1_pt1 | contig 44061 bp, 62 predicted proteins | sample 7446131 | NCBI WGS metagenome assembly JACCDV01 (sample SAMN15323448, study PRJNA562643) | freshwater metagenome | isolation source: river surface water | place: USA:Blue River Watershed | collected 2017-08-17
ATGCGCTAATCCCTGAAATGTCCAACTATACCTTTCACACACTCGCTACTATACCTCTCACACAATTCGCACGACCACACAAAAATTGCCGAAAGCGTACCAAAACTGGTACGAAATTGGCAGCAATTTGCACGAACGCACGAAAGGAGACAAAGAATGATTCGCAACTGGTTTAGATGGCGCATGGCTGAGAAGCCTGTGCACATTACCCTCTATTGCCAACCATGCAAAGAGCGTATTGACACCAGCAAGGGCATCACCAAGGATGACGCTGAGTCATGGCTCAAGCTATGGCACAAGTATCACGGTGAATGCAAGCAGGTTTCACAATGAGAAAGATAACTTTCACTAATCGACACAAGTTCATTGATGGGCCAGCACCAGCTGCTTCATTGATTCCAGAGTGGTATAAGAACTCACCAAAGTTCCCAAGGGCAGACGACCCATACTTTGTGGGGGTCAAATCGTGCGTTCCATTTCTGGATTCGATTATGTCTGGATACATGGTCACTACACCTTGCGACATTATGGTCAGCCAAAAGGAGAATGGTCCAAACTTTAATTGGAAGATTGGATGGGACCCTATCTCATACAGGCAACCTGATGCGCTAAGAGGGCTACCTATCCCGCACGGTTACTCCAAGGATGTATTCGCATGGGCTTTTCCCCATGTCATGAAGGCAGACCCAAGGGTTAGCTTCATAGTGACGCATCCATTCAACAGGTATGACTTGCCATTCATCACCACCTCTGGGGTGGTGGACATGACAGGCGTATTGGACTCAGGGCATCTACCCTTCTTTATCCAAGAAGGATTTGAAGGGGTGATACCCAAGGGAACTCCATACGCTCAGATTGTCCCCTTCATTAGGAGTGACTGGCAATTGGCAGAGGACGCTAAATTGTCAGAGGCTGGTGATAGAGTCAACTACCTAACAAACAGCAAGGTCTATGGTTACTACAGAGACAATGTGTGGGTTAAAAAAATCTATAAGCTAATAAACAAAGAACAGTAGAGACGTATCATGCCAATCAAAATCCTCGATGTCGACCAATCCGATTACCAAGCTGACGATTGGAAAGCAGTAGAGACTGCTGAGCAATGGATGCTGAGAATCCCCCAGCTCTTCATCACTGAGCGAAGCAAGCAGACAGTGATTGGCATTTCCGAAGTTGGCATGGACTGCCGTAGATGCGTAGCAAGGAAGCTCGCAGAAAAGCCACGCACCCCTGATGGTTCTTGGTTTCCATTCATCGGCACGGCAGTCCATGACCAGCTTGAGAACGGCTTCGCCTCTCGCTGGCCTGATGAGTATCACTTGGAGAATCGTCTTCACGTGCACAGCTACAAGGGCTTGGAGCTCGCAGGTTCATGCGACATGGCTGCACTAATCAACGATGGCAAGTCAGTCATCGTCAACGATTGGAAGGTTGTCGGACAGACAGCCTTGAAGGATGCAGCTAAGGGCAAGATTAAGAATCAGTATCGTACCCAAGCGATGCTGTATGGTTTGGGTTGGAAGAAGAAGGGCTACGATGTCACACACGTATCGCTTTCATTTCTTCCAAGAGATGTTCAACTTTCCGATGCTCAAGTGGTAATGCTTCGCTATGATGAAGACCTTGCCATGGAATCATTGGCAAAGCTTGAGTTGCTTATCGATGCTGCCGAGATAATCGGATGGGACGCAGTTATCGCTAAGCAACCCAAGGCAAGCTTCTGCTGGGACTGCCGCAAGTATGAACAGCAGGAGGATGACGACGTAGCGTCGCTCATCTGAGACATAAAAGATAAGAAAAGGTAATAAACAATGGTAGAAATCAACACTGAGTTGCTCCCAGACCCTAACGACCTGTTGGGCACTCGCTCCATCCCAAGCATCAGCTTCAAGGATGCAAAGGTAGGAGATTCCTTTACTGGAACCATCACCGACCTCAAGACGGTGCAGGTTCGCTCGTACGACTCTGGTGAGCCAGAGTTCTGGGACGATGGCAAGCCAAAGCTACAGATTGAGGTAACCCTTGCTACTGATTACATTGACCCTAGCCTTGAGGAAGATGACGGCACTCGCCGTGTCTACCTATTCGGGCAGAAGCTCGCTGCTGCTAAGCAGGAGATGAAGTCAAAGGGCATTAGCAAGCTTGAGAAGGGCATGGCATTCACCATTACCTTCACTGGTACTAAGCCATCTTCTAACAAGAAGTACAACGATGTGAAGCTTTACGGCATCAGCATCGACCAGGCAAAGTCCAACCCAGATGTCGATGCACTGCTAGCAGAGACAACTGGAGCAAAGCCAGTCAAGAAGGCTGCGACAGGTGCTAAGCTTGACGCAGACCAGATTGAGAAAGCTAAGAAGCTAGCCACTGCTGGCTTCACCCCTGAGGAAATCGCTGAGGCCATGGCTGTCAACAAGTATCTGATTGACGAGCTACTGGACGGCGAAACCTTCTAGCAGACCAAGGAGGCTGGGCGAGGTTTCTCTCTGCAATCTCTCTCCCTCGCCCAGCTTCCGCACATTTTTGAAAGGAACACCATGGCATTGACCAAGCCATTTGAAGAACTACTAGCCAGACTGAACCGCTTCGGTAGCGACGAGCATGTAAACATTGCATACCAGTCTGCAACTCAAGGTTTCAAGGTCCGTAGCACCATCCCTTCCATGGCCGACGATGTTGTCGAAGCGCTTACGGACCTTGAATGCAACGTATGGTACGAAATCAACTCCAGCGTAACTAAGGGGCGCTCTAAGGCTGAGGACATCTCATTCCTTAACGCTGTCTGGATTGACATCGACTACAAAGAGACAGGCATCCAGAGTGAAGAGAATGCTCACCAGCTCATCGAACTTATTTCAGATTTGGTTGGTGTTGGGCCTACAGCTGTTGTACATTCGGGCCATGGGCTTCAGCCTTACTGGGCGGTGGACCCTGAAGAGGACTACTCACAAGAGCAAGCTACCAGCCTTCTTATCCGCTGGGGTAGCTTCGTTAGGTGGGTGGCTAGTTCACAGGGCGGCTCACTTGATTCAGTATTCGACCTACCCCGTATCTTCCGAGCTCCTGGCAGCGTCAACTACAAGGACGTGGCTAATCCGATACGGGTATCTGTAGATTTCCCTGATGACTGGCGACCTCTCACCTACGATGAAATCAACGATGTCCTGATTGCTCACGGCTTTGCCAGCGTCACGACTTCGCTTGATGAGTATGAGCAGGTCTCTGCCAGTTCCGAATGGAATTACGCAACGCATGACTGTGGCTTTACGCAAACATTGCTAGCTGCAGTTCGCCCAGGTGTTACACCACCGAAGTCGAGGCACGGTTGGTTGCTTCAGCAGTTGGTCAGGCTGAACTCAGCTCACCGTAACGGTTGCATCACTGAAGTCACGGCAGAGATGATTGTCACTCAGATGGCTCAGCGCTTTGATGAGTTCCTATCCATGCCTCCTAAGCGTGAGAAGAACCCAGGTGAGCTTCGTGCCGCTAACAAGTGGGCCATCGCTCGTGTTGAGTCCTTCTCTGAGAAGCGTCTACAAGAGGAGCTTCGCAACCACCAGCACAAGGATTTAGCGAGCGCCGATTTGCACACAAGCCCTTTAGAGGGGCCAGTCAACTTTGAAGCCACCGAGGATGACCTGAGGGATGTCTACATCTCCAGCTTTGGAGCATACGGTAGAAGCGACGCTGCCAATGCCCGCAGACTCATCCACTTCATGCGAGGTGACTTCAAGTTTGTCCCTGAGCTTGGCTGGCTACGTTGGGACGGCGCACGCTTCGTGCCAGACCGTGAGAAGCTAATCGTGCAGACAGCGATTGACGCTGCACACTTTGCTCTTGAGGCTGGTGCAGCTGGTGAGCAGTTGAAGTGGGCTGAGAACTCCACTAACAAAGACCGCTTGATGAACGCAACCATCATCGCAGGCACCGACCCAGAGGTCTTGGTGCAGGCTGTGGAGCTCGATGCAGACGTGAATAGCATCTGCACCCCATCAGGCATTATTAACCTTCGTACGGGCGAGCTGCGCCCTGCTAACAAGGCAATGGACCTGAACACTAGGCAGACCACGGTGCCAGTTGGTGACATCCCAACGCCATTGTGGACCCAGTTCCTCAAGGAAGTTATCGAGGACGAAGAGCGCATCAACTACATTCAGGAGTTGCTTGGCGCTGCTTTGTTCGGTGACTCACGCTTCCATGTCCTTCCAGTGCTAGTTGGAACTGGTGCGAACGGTAAGTCAACCCTGCTCGATGTCGTTGCAAAGATTCTGGGCGACTACACGGCGACGATGCCTGAGAACTTCTTGCTTGAGACTGGTAGCGCTGCACACCCCACCGAGATTGCTCGACTTCGTGGTGTTCGCTTCGCTGTGGCATCTGAGACCAGACCTGACGGCAGATTCAACGAGGCTCGTGTGAAGATGCTTACTGGTGGCGACATGCTCTCAGCCCGCTTCATGAACCAGAACTTCTTTGACTTCAAGCCAACTCACACGCTTTTCTTGGCAGTGAACCACTTGCCTGAGGTAAAGAGCGGTGGAGATGGATTCTGGCGCAGACTTCGTAAGCTCGACTTCCGTAAGACCGTTCCGCCTGAGAAGCGCAAAGAGAACCTAGCTCAGCTCATGGTTGAGCAAGAGGGTCCTGGCATTCTGAAGTGGATGGTTGACGGCGCAGTTCGTATCACCGAGCACGGCATGACAGAGCCAGAGTCAGTCAAGATTGCTACCCAGGCTTACCGCCATGAGGAAGACCACATCGCTAAGTTTATCGACGAGAAGATTCTGCTTGCAGACAACGCCTCGGTTACCAAGACCTCGGTATACAACGCATACCGTGACTGGTGTGGTGAGAATGGTGAGAAGGCGGTGCCTCAGAACAACTTCAACCGTGAGCTCAAGTCTCGCCTCGGTGTCACTGAGTCAACCTCGGTTGGCTTCAAGATGTTCGTTGGCATGGACCTGCTAAAGATTGACAGCTACAACAATGAGCTGAGCGTTCGCCAGATGGTTGGTAGTGTTGAAGAACTAGCTATCGACGGAGATGACCGTGACAAGTATTGGCAGTAAGGACGACCCCTGCTTTTCCTGCAGGATTGGAATGCACCATGAGTGCCACGCCATCTGGCACTTTGAGGATGTTGATTGCTGTTGCGGTGGCGAGGTTAAGTTCACACCTACAGGAGAGGTAAAGGGAGATGCTGAGGGAGTATCTGAAGCAGGCGAAGGTTCTAAAGATGTTGACACGGGATACATCTCTGATGGTTACGTCGGAGGCAAAGACCTTGCCGACTACGCAGACCCAATCAGTACAGGTCGTAAGAGGGCGGCGCAAATGTATCCAATTCATCCTGGAATGGTATGTGAGTGGGCAGGTCTCAAAAGAGCTGGCGGTGGAGTTAATCCTATCGTCGGTTGTGTGGGGCGGCCTGCGAGTGACCGTCACCATGGACCTGACAAGAACACAATGAACAATGCTGTGGGCAATCTCCACAGGATTTGCGACCATTGCCACAATACATGGCACGCTATAAATGACCCAGCCTATGGTGAAAGGCCAGTCCACACCCAGCCGTTTATCCCAAAGGGTGAGCTAGGTGTTGACTGGTTTGAGCATGATGCCGATACCAAGGCAACCATGGATGAGATATTAGAAGCTGAGGCTAAGAGGCTTTCCGAGCTCTAAACCGTACGCCACGGAACCAAGCCTCGCCATTCTTGATTTGCACAAGTTCATGGAAAGCTTTCTCATCCTCGTCAATCGTTGTGACTAGGACTCCTTGCTGCCAGTTTTCATGGTATCTGGCAGGAGTTCCGTCGGTGTGAGTGCTTCCATTAACTGAAGGCACTGCGCCATCAACTCGGCATAAGCAACCTGGACTGACGGCGACACTTTGGATAGCGGCATCACGATTGAATACCGTTCGAGACTGTATTTCCAAACGATGTGCGTGCCCGAAGATGGTACTAATGTGAGGGTCAGCGTTTGTGTAGGCGGCAGCCGTTGAGCCATTGGAACGAGCTTTATTTCCGTGAACTGCTCGGAGGGTTGGGGTGAGCCAGAAGGCTCCAGCGGGGTATGCGTCAATGTACTCAACTCCAATCTCATCAAGACGCAATAGGTAGGGCAGGCTCATTACTGGCAGTTCGTCCATGTTTGCCCGCTTCAGACCCCAAGCTGCCGCCGAGTTGGAGAGAATGTACTTCTCCATACGGCGGTCATGGTTGCCCTCTATGAGGACGATGTGTGCATCTGGCCCTGCTGCAGCACGTTGCTGCTGTAGGAAGAGATGTCCCCTGTCAATTGCTTTCTGCGTAGTCCCAGCGAAGCCTGCCTCTTGGTCGAAGCGACCCTGGCTGGGGAGGTCTAGGAAGTCACCTAGATTGATTACGTAATCAACTCTGTCAATCTCCTCTAAGTAGGAGACAATCTGCAGCGCAACATCCATGGCTGCCTCGTCGTGAAACGGGTCCCAGCCATAGTCAAATAAGAAACGACCCCCAATTTGAGGGTCGGGTAGCGACACGGCAACCTTGTGCTTAGTCTTAGGCTTCTTGGTTGGCTTCGGTGCCGTGATGTTTACTGGCTGCGCTTGCGTCACTGGGTCCCATTTGGGGGACAACTTTAGGTCACCTAACACAAGCACACGTCTTCAAGCGGTGGCGACGTACAACCGTCTCGCCAACATGAAACCCTCTGGCCTTCAGTTCTTCAGCAAGCTTGGAGTGAGGCCAGTTAGGGTTATCAAGCGCATCTTGTAGGATGCGGAAGTCCTCTGGGCTAAGGTCTAAAGCTTTGCTAGCAACGAGGCACAGCGATTTGTCAGTTGGAACAGGTAGGTCTTCAAGCATGGTCGTCTCCTTCAACTACTCCTTGAAGGTTAGCCTATACCCTAAAGTGCAGCGTCAGATTCCTGAATCGCTGTCAGCTCTTCGGGGGACAACTCTGTGCCAACTGGACGCTCGAACTCAGTTCCGTCCTGCACAATGCCGTCGCCGTCAGCGTCGATAGCCTCTGGGATGTACTTTGCCTTCTTCTTAGCAGGCTTTACTTCCTCTACAACTGGGGCAACCTCGACGGTCTCCTCAGCGTAAGGGAACTTGCCAGCATAGCTAGCAGGCATGAAGTCGAACTTCTTAGTTACGGTGTTGAATAGCTTAGGCATTAGGTCCTCCAACCCATGATTGAGTAGCCTCGTCCCATGTTGAAACGCCATCCTCTGGATAGGGGACTGGAGCTTCCCAGTGACATGTTTCTTCGTTCAAAATCCAAGATGAGTAAGGCTGAGGCGGGATAAAAGCGTCTAGCTGCTCATCGTACCTATAGCCGATACCAGCAAAGTTTTTTCTAATATTTCCGTTATAGCTAGTTCTTACGCATTTTTGCTGCATAAGTTCTCCGTAGTAAGCCTCCCAGCTTTCTACGCCGTCAATAAGGTCATCTTCATCTCGACCAGGAAACACCTGGGTTACGATGTTGTTTCCATCAAGTAGTGCATAGTGCGCCATTAGAGACTAAACCTCACTGTTCCAGTTCCTGCTGTAATCGTAGTAACCTTCTTGCTTGCTACGGTTGCCGTAGAGCCTGTAAGTCCAGCTGAAAGAGTGATGTTGTACACGGATGGGTAGCTTAGGATTACTACACCAGAACCTCCAGCGCCTGGCTGACTTGCCCAAGCGCTCATGCCTCCGCCACCACCACCAGTGTTAGCAGTTCCAGGAGTTCCATTTGAACCAGAGCCGCTAGTTCCAGCTCCACCGCCACCAACTCCACCAGGACCAGAGCTAGGCCAACCGCCACCGCCACCGCCACCGCCACGGAATACGGCAGTGCCTGTAATTGAAGACGAGCGACCAGCGCCACCAGTTTGACCGCTTCCACCTGCAGAAGCGCCACCACCGCCACCACCAGTTTCTCCACCCGTTGAAGCGCCAGGGTTACCTTGTGATGGTGCTACGGCTGGGGTGTTTCCAGCTCCAGCTGCAGCGCCGTAGGCACCACCACCGCCAGAGCCACCTGGGGCACCGACACCAGTTGTTGGTGACGTTCCACCACCACCATAACCACCACCAGCAGAGGTGATGGTGTCAAACATTGAAGCGTTTCCTGAAGCAGTGCTAGATGGAGACGTTGCTCCTCCAGCACCAACAAAAACTTGGTAGTCGGTGTCTGGCTGAAGAACTGCAATACCTTCTCGGTAGCCACCAGCTCCACCACCAGCAGCACGGCTAGTTCCGCCTCCACCGCCACCTGCAACTACAAGGTAGTCCGTGGTTAAAAGAACTGGCGCAAGGTCGCCGCTGAGGGTATAAGTTCCTGATTGTGTCTTTGTAACTACAAAACGGCTATTTCTGCCCAACGAGATGGACCTCAAGCCGTAAGAGTTCAAGGTAACGCCTACAGCTGCCTCAAAAGTCAGAAGGCCAGAGCCTGACTGAATAAATTCAACACTTTGTCCAACCTGAAGAACATCCGCAATAGTAAATGTTGTTGCACTTGACCCAGTTGAGCGAAGAATTTTTGCGCTGTCAGTGGCAGTAATTGTATAACTTGCAGCCTTATCTTCGATTACTTTTGTCGCAGAGAGTTTGTCGTTTAGCTGCGTTTGAATCGAAGAAGTAACACCATCGAGGTAGCCGATTTCAGTCGAGCTAACCCCTGCTACTACGTCCTGCTTGGTGGATAGGTCTACAGTCCCCCAGCTAGTCACTGACCCGTCTGTGGTCAGGTATTTTCCTGCGTTGCCAGTCTGAGATGGCAATGGGTCTGGCTCTACGTAGTCAGTGATGTCTGCCAGCAAGTGAGTGTGAGCAAAGTCAGTAATGTCAGTCTTTACGTGAGTGTGCCCAACATCGCTCTTGTCATCCAGCGCATCCTGCAGCCCAGTGACATCTTCGATGTCGTGTACGTGGGCGCTAGGCGGAAACTCAGTTGGCTTGTTTGTTACGTAATACCAGTCAATTGAGCCGAGGTTGTAACTTACCCAGGCATCGCCAGTCCAGCGGTACGACGAATTGCCAGCGGTGAAGATGTCACCGACTGTGGGGCTATTCGGAAAATCAATTGCTGCCATCAGTTACCTCTGGTTCTGGTAGTGAGCGAAACAAAGGTTTTGTTGGCTCAGCTGGGGAATCTCCCGCTGTAATTTCAGCCTCTGGGTCAACTAGGGTGTTGATAAACAGTTCTGCCCATGCTGATGCTTCTTCAGCACTTGCCCAGGGGTCTCCATTAGGCCAGTGTGGTTGAAAAATAAATGGAGCGTTTAGTTCATTCGGGTTTAGCTCATCCCAAATGCGTACAGCGTTTCCCTCGTCAACTTCGTATCGATAGCTCATATTATTTCCTTCTAAGTTTATGTTAAGACAACTGGGTAGTAACCGTAGAGACTGGTTCAAAAAGAGCTACGTTGACAGCATTAACGTTGCCAGATGTCCTTAATCCACCCGAAGCTCCGCCAATAACACCGATTCCGTTTGCCCAGGTAACGCCAGAAATGGTGTCATTTGCGAAACCAGTCGAGCGAACAGTCCACGTAATTCCATCTGGAGAGCTTGTCACAATACCGTTATCTCCAGCAAGAAGGAATAACCCATTCCCAAAGGTTGCAGCCTTGATGGCACTACTTCCGAAACCAGAGGTTCTACCAGTCCAGGAGATTCCGTCAGCAGAAGTAGATAAAGCTCCGCCACCTCCAGCGGCAACAAAGATTCCATTTCCGACGGCTAACGCAAAAACAACGTTCAGGCCAAGCATGTTTGAAACACGGGTCCACGTAATTCCATCAGTAGAGTAAGAAATTCTGCTGCTTTGTCCTTGTTGTCCTCCACCGACTATAAATCGATTTAAGCCGAAGGTAGCAGAAGCTATACCAATTGGGGTAAATGGGCTGTTTTCAAAATCAGAAGTTCTTGATGTCCAAGTGATACCATCGGGAGAAGTTCTAAGTGCAGCGGAATCTCCTACTGCTACAAATAAACCTGCTCCAAAAGTGAGTGCTTTGATTCCAGTAGTTCCGAAGTTAGAAGTTCTTGCAGTCCACGTAATGCCATCTGTTGATGTGGATAGCTTGCCGTTGTCACCAGCAGCAACATAGAGGTTGTTTGCAAAAATTATGGACCTAATTGCATCTGTTCCAAAATTGGAAGTTCTTGCAGTCCAGGTAACTCCATCTGTAGAAGTTGTTAAAACACCTGAGTCTCCACCTGCTAGATAAAGCCCATTACCAAACGCAACGGCATTAATGCGAGTTGTACCGAATCCGCTAGTTCTCGCTGTCCAGGTGCTGGCAAGCGCATTGGGAAATGTAAAAGATGCGGTTATGTTGTTTGGATAGTGGACTAGCTTGCTCTGCTCAACTAACGCTAACTCTCCAAACGTAACCGTGGCTCCACCAGCAGCGGCACTTGCCCTATAAGTACCAGCAGGAATGGTGGCTGAAAACGTACCACCTAATCCATTCGTTACGAAAAGCCTGCCAGGATTTACTCCGCCAGTGCCGCCGATAGTGCTAATTCCCATTACAGAGTCACCTCAGTTCCAAAGACATGGAAAGTAATTGCGTTTGCAGTTGCAGTCTGCACGCTGATGATGTCGCCAGCTGAGAGGGTAATACCAGCCTGAATCACTGTGGTGCTGTTAGCCCCTGCGCTTGCGTCAAAGACCAGAGCATTTGAGGCAGCTGCAGCTGCGCCGTTGATTCTCACGTAAACCTCATAGATGGCAGCCGTGCCAGTTACGTTTGCGATTGCAATGCTGGATACGATTGCTTCCTTGCCAGCTGGCACGGTGTAAGCATTCGCAATGCTTGTGTTAGCAGGCGCTGCCTGTCCTAGAACCTTGTAGCCGAATGCCATGTTATTTCCTTACCCTACTAAGAACGGATGAAAAGCTGGGTCCCCATCTAACCCGTCTGCACCTGCTGGACCTTGAATACCTTGAATACCCTGGATACCCTGTGGGCCTTGTGGACCCTGCGGGCCAGTCGCACCCTGTGGGCCTTGAGGTCCAGTTGCACCAGTTGCACCAGTTGCACCAGTGTCACCTTTAGGACCAAGTGTTCCTGGGTTTAGCTCTACCCAGTAGCCGTCGTAACGGATGAAGGACTTACCTGCCAGGTCGCCCGTATCTGCGGTGCAGTACCAGATATCACCAATATTTGGAGCAATTGGAGGAGTCTCAGCAACAAAGAAGCCACCTGCATCACCACCACCTGCGCTAGCGTAGGAGATTGAGTTCCATTGCGAGGTGCCGTTGCCAAACTTGAATTTACGAGTGTCGGTTTCAAGACCCATCTCGCCCGCAGCAAGCACAGGGTTCGTCGAGGCCCACTGAGCAGCGGTGCCTCTACGGAATCTAATGGAGGTTATTGCAGGCATAGTAAAAGTCTACACTATCTATTGCTTTATTTCGTATGTACCTGCTATGTGAAATCGACCAGCCGTGGTCAGTGTCACTGGGAAAGTAGAAGTAAAGTTCACGTCTTGAACACCACTTGATACCTTGTCAGAACTGTAAAGTTCAAGGCGATTGCTGTCAGCATCAACGTGAGCACTGACGTGATACTGAGGCCCTGCAGGGAAAGGCTGGTGTAAACAGCCATCACGGAAGATATAAGCCGCCTCAGCCTTGAATGGCAGGGTTAGGTAGTATCTGCCAGTACCAAAGTTAGTAATGTTGGTGAACTGCACCAAGATGCTGAAGTGACACATATTGCCCCACTTGGTATAGGTGCCAGAGATTAGCGGAGCGCCAGAGAAGGTTGGCTGAGTTCCGTTGGTGCCACCCTCAGGCTGATAGGCAATGCTGACACCCTCAAGATTCTTCAGTTCAACTCGCCTAGAGTTTCTGCCATCGTGGTTGTGGTTACCAGGCGATGCCTGCGATGGGCCTAAGCCAAGCGTGTGGTGCAATGCACCTGGGCCAGAGTCTTTATCTGACGCAAGGTGATAGAAGTTCACCTCTTCAGGGGTGGGCAAGTTATTGAAATCTGGCATGATAACATTCTACTAAGGAGACGACATGAGTAAAGCTAAGGCTATTGGAACACGGGCTGAGACCGCTGTTCGTAATTATCTACTATCGCAGGGCTTCACGGAGCTACAGGCACGCAGAAACGTGCTATCAGGGTCAGACGACCAAGGCGATGTCTGGCTAGAAAGCAAGCATGGCCTTATTGTTTTTGAGGTAAAAGGCGGCAACATGGCTAAAAATGCAAGCTATGAGCAGTGCCTAAAATGGATGCAAGAGGCAGAGAGAGAGCGCAGTAATGCTAGAGCTAGTTTTGGTTTCCTTGTCACTCAGCGGGCTGGTGTTGGCTATCCACGTGCTGGGCAGTGGTGGGCGTATGTCAATGTTGGAGACTTGGCTCGCCTCAGCCATTCTCCTGGTAACTTCGGCAATATCGTGGCTCGCATTACTTTCGCTGACCTCGTGGGCTTGATAAATGGCTAAAGACAACGTAAGCCTGTCTGACGTTTTCTTACGGCTTGGCGAGGAGCTACAGCAAGCTGCTTACCAGCCAAACCTGTACGACTACAAGCCATCAGAGAAGCAGCTACACTTTCACCAAGACCCAGCGCCAGACCGCCTATATATAGGTGGTAACCGTTCGGGTAAATCGCTGGGCTCAACCATCGAAGCCATCTGGTGGTTAACGCATACACACCCATACCGCAAAACCCCTGAGGGTCCAATCCGTGGACGTGTGGTTGCCGTTGACTTCCTAAACGGTGTGGACAAGATTATTCTTCCGCTTTACAAGCAGTGGCTACCTAAGTCATTTCTTATCAACGGAAGCTGGGAGCAGAGCTACTCCAGAGAGCGCCACGTTCTAACGCTGAACAATGGTTCTTTCGTAGAGTTCATGTCCCAAGACCAAGACCTAGACAAGTTCGCAGGTTCTTCTCGTCACTTTATTCACTTCGACGAGGAGTGTCCTAAGACCGTCTATCAAGAATGTATTGCCCGTCTCGTCGATACCAACGGTGTTTGGTGGATGTCGCAGACTCCAGTGCAAGGTATGGAGTGGATTTACGATGACATCTACGTGCCTGCCAAAGAAGGAAAGAAGCAAATTGGTATCACCGAAGCAACTATGTTCGACAACCCTACGCTCTCTAAAGAGGCTATTGAGCGGTTCATGGCGGAGCTCTCCGAAGAAGAACGAGATGTTAGAACTAAGGGGCAGTACGTGCATCTTGGTGGGGCGGTCTTCCCAGACTTCACGCCACCTACACACTGTATTCCAAGAGGAGCTTTCACACCCACACCTGAACATCGCATTGTCAGGACAATGGACTCTGGCTATACCAATCCGACTGTATGGCTGTGGCTTGCCGTTGCACCAGACGGGACAATTACGGTTTTTAGAGAACATTACGCTGCAAAGAAAACAGTCGCAGAGCACGCAACAATTGTTAACGGAATCACTAGAGAGATTGAGCGCAAGTATGGGTGTGAAGTCTGGCTCACAACAGGAGACCCAGCCATCAAGCAAACTAAAGAGCATACTGGCACGTCTATTCTCCAGGAGTACCAGAAGCACGGAATCTACATCTCAGTAGACTCCATTCCCAATGACCGCCGAGTTGGGCTTGAAAGGCTTCAGCAATACTTCAAGATAAACCCCAAGACCAACAAGCCATTCTTGATGATTACGGATGACTGCCCGAATCTAATTGCAGAACTTCCAAAGCTGAAATGGAAGAAGTGGGCATCGCCAAAGATTGCTGAGCAAAACAATAAGCTTGAGGACATCCGTGACAAGGACAACCACTGCTATGATGCCCTTAAGTACGCTATGACCTTCATGGACGACCTAACCCCTGAGCAACTAAGCGGCAAAGAACCAGGAAGCTTTAGGGCTGTCTTTGGTGAGCGTTTCAAGCCCACCGAGAAGTTTAAAGAGTATGATGACCAAGACGAGTGGGGAGAAGGCTGGTCCGAAATGACACCAGTTCGCTCCCTAGAAGGATACTAAATGAGACAGTTCAACTACTTCGCCAACGGTGGACCTTACCCTGGTGTCTGCCTATCTTGCGGAAACAACAAAGAGCTTTACGACCTGGGCAAGGATGTTCAGGACGGACGAAGCTACCTACTCTGCCAGCGTTGCGTGTCAGAGGTTGCAGGCTTTACTGGCTACATTCTGCGTGAGCCAGCAATGCGTGAGCATGACCACCTGAAGGCTCACATCAAAGAGCTCGAAGCTCAGCTCAACAAAGTTCCAGCCCTAGTAGAAGGATTAATCAATGGAGTTCGTAGTAGCGTTGCTGATTTTGTCCTCGCTGTTTCTAGCAGCGATGACGTACCTGGTAATTCAGCTGTTTCAAACAATGCAAAAGGTAGTCGCAAGCCAGCTGGACCTAGAGAAGCAGCGAACAGCGACGACTAAGCACCTTGCAAACCTGCTAGCCACTAAAGACCCGCTTGCATTTCAGCAGATTCAAACAGTCTCTGTAGAGCCAGATTCAAGGTATACTGGACCATATCTATCGGGCGACGAGATAGAGCTGATGGAGCAAGAGCTCAAAAAGATGGATGAAGCTTGGAATCAAGCCTCAGATACGGACTAGCAGATGGCGAACGAATACTACGACGGTAAGACTGGGCAGTACATCCCTGGCCTTCCTTTTGAAGGCGAGATGGCTGATGACACGCTGCTAAACCGCTTCAAGAAAAAAGAGGAAGCTAAGCAGCTCGTCGCTTGGATTCGTTCAGAGTACGAGAAGCTCAAGGCCAACCGTAAGACCGATGAGCAGGAATGGTACCTGCAGATTGCGTTCTACAACGGCTACCAGTACCACGCATGGCAGACCATCGGTTCTGGGCAGGTTCTACGTGAAGAGCCAAACCCAGGTAACCAGCCTCGTATCATGGTCAACCGTATTGAGCCAATCATCCGTACTGAGATTTCTAAGACAACCTCTGGTCGCCCATCTGCTCAGGCCGTGCCTGCTAGCAATGATGACGATGACCTAATGGCAGCTGCAGCCGCTGAGCAGGTTTGGCAGTCGATGTATGACCGCAACAACTTCCAGACCGACGTGCTTCAGAAGGCTGAGTTCTGGCGTGCAACCACTGGTAACGCATTCATTAAGACTCTGTGGGATGGTAGCAAGAAGACCATCGAGCCACTAAGCATTCAAGACCCATTCACTGGTGAGAAGCGTGTGCTACAGCAGGAGACCTCAGCTGGCGATGTCCAGTTCGAGGTCGTTTCGCCATTCCACTTGTTTGTGCCTGACCTCTCCGAAGAGGACATCGAGAAGCAGCCTTACATCTTCAACGTATACACAAAGAGCGAGCAGTGGGTGAAGTCAACCTTCGGTGGCGTGCTACCTAAGGACTTCAAGCCAACCAAGGTTGCAGCTAGCGAAATCTTTGACGCTGCCCTTATGGACCAGCGCAACACTGCAACCGTAAAGCCTGACAGTGTTCTCGTCATCGAGATGTGGGCTAAGCCAAACGGTTGCCCTTACCTACCTCAGGGTGGTCTTGTCACCATCGTTGACAACGAGATTGTTCAGTTTGCTGAGAACGGTATTCCTTACCTTCACAAGCAGTATCCATTTGCACACACCCACACCATCCCAACTGGCAAGTTCTACCGCCGTGGTGTTATCAAGAACTTGATTCCGCTACAGCGTGAGTACAACCGTGTGCGCTCACAAATCATTCAGGCAAAGAACCTGATGTCAAAGCCTCAGATGATGTACTATGAGGGCTCACTAGACCCACGTAAGATTTCATCTCGCCCTGGTATCTACATCCCAGTTCGCCCTGGCTTTGCGATGCCAACCCCAGTCCCAATCCAGCCACTGCCTGCCTACGTGCTAAACGAGGTAAAGCAGCTTGAGGCTGACTTCGAGGACCTATCAGGTCAGCACGCAGTATCCCGTGGTGAGAGCGGTGGAGTTACCGCAGCTACCGCCATCAACTACCTGCAAGAGCGTGACGACGCTTACCTCACTGGCGTATTCAACTCCATCGAGGCTGCAATCGAAAAAATCGCAAAGCAGTCGCTAAGCCTATTCGTGCAGTACGTAGAGCAGCCTCGCCTAGTCAAGGTGGTTGGAGCTGACGGCGCATTCGATGCTCAGATGCTTTCTGGCTCTGACATTGCATCTGGCTTGGACATCCGTATTGAGTCTGGCTCGGCGCTACCGACTAGCAAGTCTGCACGCCAAGCCCTGATTACTGACTGGATGAAGATGGGCTTCATCTCGCCACAAGACGGTCTACGCATCCTTGACATGGGTATGCTCAAGCAGTTCTACAACCTAATCAAGATTGACGAGAACGCTGCTCAGCGTGAGAACCTCATGATGAAGCGCCTCACTGGTATGGAGGTTGAGCAGTTCCAGCAAGACTGGGAGATGGGTGTTATGCGTGGCGACGCTGACAAGGTTGTTCCTGGTCAGGTTGACGCTGAGGGCAACCCAATCGGCCTCACCGTTCCACCAGTTGTCCCTGTTAACGCATGGGATAACCACGCTGTACACATTGAAGTACACAACCGTTTCCGCAAGTCCCAGAGCTACGAGATTCTTGACCCAGCTGCAAAGGCTGAGTTCCAGAAGCACATCTCGATGCACGAAGCCGCTCTACAGCAAAAGATGATGGAGCAGGCTATGATGGGACAAGCTCCAGAAGCTTTGGCGCTACCAGCAGGTGGCGCTGAGGAAGCTCCGCCTCAGGCTGGGCTAACTGAACCACAACTATAAGGAAAGAAATGACTGACGAGACGCAGGTTGATGTAAGCGCCCCCGTTGAGGGCGAATCAGTTGTAGCTGAGGCTCCACAGGAGACTGAGTACAAAGCACACCCAGCCCACGAAAAGCTACTTAGCGAGCTTCCTGAGGCATGGCACCAGAAGGTGCTACCACACCTACAAGAGTTTGACCGCAACGTACAGAAGCAGTTTGAAGAGTACGCCCCATACAAGGAGTTCATCGAGTCTGGCGTATCGCCTGACATCATTCGTGGTGGACTAAACCTTGCTCAGGCTATCGAGACTCAGCCTCTTGACGTATACGAGTCTCTCACCGCCTACCTAAAGCAGAACGGCATTCTTGCCGAGGATGCTAAGCAGATGGCACGTGACATCATGGAAGAGGAGTCAGGCGAGGAGTTTGACGACCTGTTCGACAATGAGAACATCCCAGCATCTCTAAAGAAAGAGATTGAGGAGCTCAAGAACTTCCAGGCTCAGCAGCAGGACTACATTTATCAGCAAGAGCTAGAGCGTGAGACTCAGAACGAGCTACAGAAACTAGAGCAGGGCATTACTGACCTACGCTCAAAGTACGAGATTAGCGAAGCTCATGAGATTGCTATCTATGACATCATGAACGCAGCTATCAACGCTGGCCGTGACATCTCGCTAGAGCAGGCAGCTCAGCAACTTGCAGCGATGATTCCTGGTGGCTTCCAGCCTGCAGGTGGTCGTGCATCATCTGAGCCAGCTCCAGTAGTCATTGGCTCAGCAGGTGGCGCAGGCATTCAGGCCCAGAACCTACAGGTTCCGAAGGACGACGATGCCAAGCGTGACATGCTTGCAAAGATGTTTGAGCAGTACAAGAAGTCAGGAATGTAACACGCTTTACAATTTTTGCAGTAATTTGCAGTCTTTGTAGTGTTATGCTTGAAGCAGTCCAACGTACAGCCCCTAAGAGGGTCAGGGCAAGCGACGATATATTTTGTTAATTGTTATTTACTCTTAGGAGAGTGAACTATGGCTGGTCAGGGCATTCTGACTTTCGCCTCGGAAGCACTGAAGCTCGTCTACGGCGACCTTCACATGCAGCTGAGGGACAAGACTCCAGCTCTTGATTTCATCAAGGCTTCGTCTTCAAACATCACCCGCAACGGTAAAGAGGTTGTGTTCGACACCCACATCGGACGTAACCAGGGAATCGGTGCACGTAACGTACGTGAGAAGCTACCTCTAGCTGGCGCTCAGAAGTACAAGCAGGCTCACCTATACCTCAAGAACCTATACGGTTCCATCGAGGTTGACGGTCAGCTATTCGAGCAGGCCGCTGAGGACTACCAGGCTTTCATCAACGTAGTCGACAACGAAATCAAGGGTCTTCGTCGTGACCTAGCGGTTGACATGAACCGCCAGATTTACGGTGACGGTTCTGGAAAGATTGCAGTTGTAAAGACTGCAAACACCGCAGACACCACTGTTGAGTTCGACTCAGTTCACTGGGTTGAGTACGGCATGGTTGTCGACATCCTGAGCGCAGACGGTGCAACTCAGAAGGCAAACGAGGTTGAGGTTGTTGCAATCAACACCGCTACCAACGTTGTAACCTTCGGCACTGCAGTTACCTGTGCAGTTGGCGATGTCATCGTTCGTGCATCCAACGGAACCAACTCCTACGGCAAGGAGCTAACTGGTCTTGCCAAGATTGTTTCCGCTACTGGTGAGCTACACGAGATTGACCCAGCAGAGGTTCCAGTTTGGGCTTCTACTGAGGTTACCCTTGGTTCTGTAGGTACCCCAGGAACTCTAACTGAGCTAGACCTAATCTCTCTAGTTCAGAAGGTTGACAAGCAGGGTGGTGACGTAGACGTATTCTTGGCAAGCCCAGGTGTATACAACGCCTACTGGAACCTACTGCAGTCATTCCGTCAGTTCACTAACACCGCCGCCCTAACTGGTGGTCAGCGTTCATTCACCTTCGAGGCACTTGGTAAGCCAATCCGCTTCGTATCTGACTACGCTGCTCCAAAGGGCACCCTCTACGCTCTATCGTCCAAGGAGCTGGTCATGAACCAGAAGAAGGACTGGAGCTGGATGGACCGTGATGGCTCAATGTGGAGCCGTGTTGCAGACACCGACGCTTACGAGGCTCGCTACTACTTGTACGCAGAGCTTGGTACCTACCGTCGTAACGCACACGCTAAGCTCTCCAACATTGCTGAGCTAGGCGGCATTTAGTCGATAAACCCCAAAGGGAGCTGGTTCGTCTCGCCAGCTCCCTTTGGCATTTCTATAGAATATAAATATGTCAATTATTAACTTCTCTCAGATTGATGGTCTCTACACTGACCACCAGCGCCGTGTTGCTGCGCTAATCAAGGACATCTTCCCTACAGTTCGCCTGCTCCGCATGGAATCAGGGCACCCAAGCTTTGACCCAGAGCGCCCATTTGCTCTGGTAGACGAGCCTCACATGCTTCCGCCATACCACATTCGCAACCTTCACGAGAGCGAAATCGACCACAGACTGGTCGCATGGCTCGCAGAGAACAACATGCACGACCCTAATTCGACGGTCAATAGGCTACAATTGTTGGAGATGTCACACGCTTTGCTAAAAGCCAAAGAGGAAGACGACTGGCACAAGGAAAAGGCTGACATCATGAAAAGTGCCTTGAAGTCTAAGAAGCACTCTTGGACCCACGAAGGCAAGACCTTAAGGAAGTAGCCGATGCCAGCAGAGGAATTTTCCTATACAGGAGATGACGTAGCGTTCAGAGTTCGCTCTTCATTCGGAGATTTCTCTGGTGCACAACTTAGCGACGCAGCAATCCTGTCTTGGATTAACGACGGACAGCGTGAGATTGTAAACAGCAACACCCTGCTCCGTGCTACTAAGTACGCCAACATTGTTGCGGGTCAGCAAGACTACACCTTCCCAGAGGACAAAGTTCTAGCTATCGAAGCCCTCTACGTAGATGGTTACCCGATTGAGAACGTATCGCCTCAGGCTGCCCGTGAGTACATTATCAAGCTTGACCCAAATTCAATCCTTACCGCTGAGCGTCCAGAGATTTGGTACGAGCGAGCTGGCGTAATTACGTTCTACCCAACTCCGCAGAAGAGCATTACTAACGGCCTAAAACTTGAGTATGTAAAGACTCCATCAAACCTAACCCTACTCAGCAATGACCTTGGCATCCCTGACCGCTACTTCAACGAGCTCGTGAACTACGTAATCTCTCAGGCGCTTGAGGCAGACGAAAACTACGAGGCTGCGAGCTACAAGCTACAGCAGTTCCGTTCTGGACTGGACAGACTTAATTTGAAGGACAACCTATCGCAGATTGACCTGTACCAGCAGATTCTGCCCGACCCAGATGATTACTTCTAATGTCAAGAGTTATTCGTGAACGTAGTGCAGTCCTCCAAAACTTTATTGGTGGACTAAATAACTATTGGGACCAGTCGTCCATTCAGGATACTGAGCTCGCTAGTCTAATCAACTTCGAGATGACCACCAATGGTGCGTTGACTTCTCGCCCACCTATCTGGCTTGAGCGCAAGCCTGCAGGCGTGGTCTACACCCCTCAAGCTTCTGAGCCATTTGACATCATCGGCACGTACATCAAGAATGACGGCACTCGCCACCTTGTCGCTGTGACTGACAGCAAGACTTGGATTTACGGGGTAGTAAGCAAGACATGGACCCTGATTGCCACCTTCCGTGCGACTGACGCTACCCAGTTCCAGAACAAGGTAGTGCTTTCATCTGCTACCGCTGGGCAGGGCGGTTACTGGGAAAACGGTACCTTTACCAACACCCCAACCATGCCTGCGCTTGGTGGTATCGAGCTTTTCCAGAACCGTTTCTTCGGCTTTGGTATTCAGGGAACCGCAACGGCAAACACCGTTTACTGGTCTGACATCACCACCGCTGGCATCGAAGGCGAGTCCAACTCCATCTGGAACTGGCAAGATGCCTCAGGCTACTTCTACGTAGAAATCGGTACTGGTGACGGACAGTGGATTACTGCGATGGCTCAGGGCTACAACGACATCGTTATCTTCCGTAACCGCTCAACCTACCGATTCAGCTACGGCGAACTACCTGAAGAGGGCACGATGCAGGTTATGCAGCAAGACATCGGAGCTGAGACTCGGCGCTGTGTAGTTAAGTTTGAGAACGCCCACTTCGTTCTATCTGGCAAGACGCTTTACAAGTACCAAAACTGGCTTTACTACCCACTCAACTCAGAGCGTGTGAACTTCGAGACAAGCACTGAGTTCGAGCCTAGATTTGAGCACGCCGTCAGCATTGTCGGTAGGCGCTGTTTAGTGTGGCACGGTGGCAAGCTATATGCCTATAACTTGGATACGACAACGTGGTCGGAATGGGACTCGCAAAACAGAGTCGGGTATTTCGTCACCGTGCCACGCCTAAGTGAGGACAATGAAGAGGAGCTGTACTACGGTATCAGCGGAGACTCTGACGTGTCTCAGCCAGGTGCTACTGACTACGCACTCTTCCGCATTCGTGACCGCATTACCTCTCTGGATGCTTCGCTTCAGGACAAAGAGGAAATGATTTGCTCCTTGAGGACAAAGATTTATGACTTTGCTACGCCTGTGGAATGGAAGCGCCTCTACTTCTGGTCTGCAGACATTACGACTGCACGCCAAGTCCGTGCGTCTGCCGTGCCAGTTGCAATCACTGAGCGACCAATTACCGTAAACTGGGACGAGCTATCTCAAGATGGTCAGTACGACAACAGCTACTACAACTTCGACGAACTTGGTAAAGAGAACGAGTTCGACGAGGTGTTCTCCACTTGGGATAGACCTAAGACTCCAGGCTCTGTAGAGTCCGTAATTGACGACTTCCCGCTAGGAACACTGACTCGTTTGGTAACCAAACTAGACCAGGCTCTACGCTTTAGACGCATCTACTTTGAGCTATACTTGACCTGTGACGGTACGAGGACAACTTCGCCCGTTCAGGTCTTTAGCCTTACCCCGATGATAGGCGTAAAGGCAAAGATGGCTAGAGGAGCAAACTAATGCTAGGTGCAGAAAGAGGTTCGCAGCTCGGAACCTTCGAGTTCTCACCTTACGCTGCAGGTCGCAAGATTTACGGCGCTGTAGGTAGCTCTCCAACCATGGGCCCTGTCGACAAGACTGGCTACGCAAGCAGAGACCGCAGGCTTGCTGCGAGAAGAAATGCAGTCTTGCAGAAGATGCAAGGCATGAACTCTGGAGCATACAGCTCCCCTGACGTACTGAGGTTTATGCGCTAATGGCAACTACCGCTGAAGGACAGGCAAAGCTCCGTAAAATGCTTGCCGCTGGTATGGGTCGCCAGCAGGCTTTGAACATGCTAACTAGAGCCCAAAAGCTCGCCGCAGAAAATGCCGCTACCACTTGGGACAAGCTAGACCCTGAGCCTAGCGTTGCAAACCCTAACCCAACTTACACTCCAAAGGAGCCAGTTGCTCCAGCTGAGGGCTGGACCTGGGACGAGGAGCGTGGCGGATTTAAGCCGCCAGCTTCGGCTGAGGGAACCAGCATCACCGTGCCTGCTCTAGGCTCTGGGCAGATGACATCACCTAATGGTGCAGTCACTACTCCAATTGCTGCAGCTCAGCGCTGGAATGTTTACGAAGACCCTGTATACCAACAGCAACTTCAGGGTGCTCAGTCAGCTTTCAACCGTGAGCGCATCAATGCCCTAAGCGACAAAGAGCGTGCAACCCTTGGAATCAACCAAGAGCTAACTGACCGCAAGAGCGTCGCTGAGGAATCTCGCCGTCGCCTGGCTGGCAACTTCGCTGCTCGTGGCATGGCTGGTGGACGTGCAGGTGCACTAAGCCGTGAAGAGGCTCAGATGAACGCTCGTGAGCTTCGCCTTCGCACTGGTCTACGTGACCAGATTTCAGAACTAAACAGACAGTTCGTTGCTAACTACGGCGCAAAGCCTGAGGATTGGCTAGGAACTACCCGTGGCGCTTCAGCTCAGCAAGACGCTGTTCAGGCCGCAATTAATGCTCGACTAGCTGGATTGACATCGGTAGGTTAAATATGGCGACTCCAAACAACATGCCCACTACGAACCCTCTTGCAGGGATGAACGTGAGCAACACCGCTAAGGGTCTTTACGTTGACCCTACTCCAGGATTCCAGCCTGCTCTTGATGTCATCGCACAGCAGCGCACTCAGGCCAATGAGCGCTACGCACAGAACAAGGCAGACATTGCCAACATCTTTGGTGCGCTGAGCCAGGTCAACCAAGCCTCTGAGGCTCGTGTAAACCAGCAGTTTGAAAACTCCATTGCTAACCAGCAGATGGCAACCGCTCAGCGTGTAGCCGAGGCTCGCACTGGCGCTGCCCAGACTCAGCAGGCTGCGATTGCTGCAGCAGATGAGCGTGGCGGTGGTCCAATGGGCAACCTAGCAGCTTCACCAGTCGCAGTTGAGGCTGAGCGTGGTATCGCTAACCAGAACGCTCTACAGGCTCTATTCCAGGGCGAGCAGGGTGCAATTAGACAGCAGACTCTTCAGGACATTCAGGCTGCTAACCGTGGTCTTGGATTCCAGCAGGTTGCCGCAACTCAGCAGCTAGGCCGTAGCCTAGAGGACGTGCTGATGGGGCTAACTGGTCGTGAAGCCGATGTACGCAGTCAGCTAGGTCAGGCTCGTACCGCAGCTCGTAGCCAGGTTGCACAAGCTAACTACAACGAGATTATGTCTGCCCGTGAGGCCGCTGCTCAGCTAGCCGCTGCACGTGCTGCCGCTGCAAGCAAGCCGAAAGAATACTCACGTGGTAGCCAAGGCATCCTTGAGCGCATTTCTGACGCTGCTGGACCTAGCTCTGCAAAAGCATTCTCACAGTCCATTGCTGATGTACTTAGTGGCGCTGGTGGCATTCGCCGTGCTCCAGGTTCTGTCAGCGAAGCTATGCAGCGCTGGATTCAGGCGAACCCAGACATGGCTGCTTACTACCAGGGCTACGCTAACCAGATGTTTGCAGACGTGCTGTCAAAGTCAATTCCTTCTGGTAGCCGTAGCAACTATGTCCAATCACCAAGGGGTAACCGCTCCACCCTGAACGATTTGTTCGGTTTCGGTCAGGGCTAAGCTAAACTAGATACAATTAGTTATCCCCAGAGATAGGGCAGGTTTTGGCTAAGCTTCCAAACTTCGGTGACCCCACGGACGTACCATCCCAAGGTGGATTCGAGCTTCCTGAGTTCAAGGCACCAAAACCAAAGGCACCAAAAGTAAAAGCCCCACAGCTTGCCCCTACTCAAAAAGCTCCACGGGTTCCATCTCCTGTAACTCCAGCACCTACCAAGCCAGCTGCAACTGGCGGTTCTAGCGCACAGGTCAAGGCGGTCACTGGAAGTCCATTCGACACTCCAATCATGAAGCCAATCATCTCTGCGGCTTCGGCAATCATCAACAACTTGACTGGTATGCCTTGGTTCAATGGATATGACTTTGCTAAGGCAACTGAAAACAACAACGGCATTATTACTGAGGACGACCTACGTGATGCCGCAGCTGCTCGCCGAAAAATCAACGGCAAAGAGGTAAAGGTAACTGGCATCAAGGATGGCAAGGTTACCTACAACATTCAGCCAACCATCACTGACCGTGCTGAGATTGAGCAGATTGAACAGCGTCGCCGTGCAGCTGGTGAGCAAAATAGAACCGCTTGGGCTCGTGGCGAGCAAACAATTGCTGGTGGGGACTTGGCTGCAGCGTCGGGTAAAGACACCACTCCTGGCTTTCTTGGCATTTCCGAGGCTGAGCGTGTTGGTTTTATTCGTGACCTGGTTATTGACCCAATTAACTTTCTACCCTTCAACGCAATCGCTGCAGGTGTAAAGGCGGTTGGTCAGGGTACATCTGGCGCATACAAGGCAGCAAAGCTTGCATCTCGTGGAGAAATTTCTTCAAATATTGCAAAGAAGCTTGGTTTACCTACCGATGACACCGTGCGCCTTGCTTCGCCTCCAATGGCTTACACGCCTGACCTACAGCAAGCTCCAGGGCTAGTCAAAGAGGTAAAGGCTGACGCTGCGAAGATTATCGACGACCTGCTTGCGTACAGAACTACTAACGCATTGCCTACTGCCAACCCACTGGTTGAAAACATTGCCGTCATTGGCTCTGGTATCGAAGCTGGTGTGCGTGCGATGGGTCGCTCGCTTATTAACTCAAGAGTTGACTCTTTCGTACAAAAGTACGCCGCAAGGGACATCACTGCTAGAGGTTACGTAAAGACTCGCATTGTCCAGCGTGGCCCTGAGGACTTCCGCATTCTTAGCGGTAACGGCGAAGAGCTAGCAAGGGCTAAGACCAAGCTTCAGGCAAAAGAGGTCGCCCAGTCCATTAAGTTTGGTCAGGCACGCCCTGAGCTGGCTATTAGAACCGCTGACGACGTTACTAAGGCACTGGATGCTGTCGAGCGTGAGTTCGTGGTCGAGGAAACCGCACAGGGCGCTCCAACGGCAAAGCTGCCTGAGGAAGCTCAGGAGCAAGCCACAATCGAGCCATACACCCCTTATGAGGCCAAAGATGGCAAGTGGTGGGTCTACGATGGCGAAAAGATTTACAAGACCGCAGATGAGCAGTCAGCTCAGCGTGTAATCGATGCTCTGCTATGGACCGAGAAAGAGTTCGTCGCTGCTACCGTTACCAAGGCAGGCAAGGGCTACCAAGTCCGTGCTGGCGAGCAGGTATTCCCTGCCAAGACTAAGGCTGAGGCTGACGCTATTGCAAAGGCTTACAACGAGGGCACTCTACCTGAGGCAACCATCGCTGCTCGTGGTCAGGCCGTCACTGACTCTCGCCCAACTCCGCTAGCCCTAGCTGAGGTTCTCAAGGCTCCAGCTAACACCCAAGAGGCCAAGACCCTCAAGGCAATCCTGAGCAAGCTAGACAAAGTTAGCGCCAAGGCTGTCGGAACTCGCTCGATGTACCAGGGCAAGGTCAAGGAGCGCATCCAGGACATCATCCGTAACAGCGACTCTGTTATCGGAGAAAACAAGATTCTCGCTGGCGTTACCAAGGGTCAGCTATCTGCAATCAAGGACGCAATTGCTGGCAGAGACTCAAACCCATTTGCGCTGTTTGAGATTGACCTAAACGGCACCCCGCTAAAGGCAATCGTTGGAAACCTGAACATCCCAGTCGCAGGCGAGCCATCAAGGAAGCTTTCGAGCATCATCGCCACCTATGGCACTTGGAAGCCAAACAACCCACCAGCTGCGCTAAAGAATGCTATCGAGTCAGAGCTTGCTCAGCTCCAGCAGCGCATCGAGGTTGTAAAGCGTGTAGGCGCTGACAAGCTTGGCCCACAGCAGAAGTACGACATGGTTAAGGCTGAGTTTGGCGCTGAGGTTGCTGACAGGCTACAAGAGACCAACATCTTCGCTGACTTCAAGAGCAAGGATGAGGCACGTGAAGCTGCCAAGGCATTCTTCGCTGTTATCGACGGCTTGCTAGCCAAAGCGGCTGAGGTCAAGTTCACTGGCGTTGAGGACCTAATCAACCAGGTCAAGACCAACCGTGTAGTGGTCGACGAAGATTCACTAAAGCAGATTTTCAAGCTGATTGACCCAAGCAACTCAGTTGTTGCCAAGGTAGACACCGCAGCCACCAAGGATGCAAACATCTACCTATACAACGAGCTCTTCAAGAGCGAGGGTGTCAAGACTATCCGTGACATGCAGATTCAGATTACTCAGATGGGTGACTTCGACAACCTGCTCAGCCTGACTGGAATATCTGATGACTTGCTGCTCGCTCAGCTAATCAAGGACATTCGTACCCCAGAAGGTGGACAGACTACCGAGTTTGTGACGCAGGCCGTCGCTAGGGAGTCCAAGCAAGCCTTTGCTCAGCGTGTGGCTGAAGCTGAGGTTGCTAACCGCCCTCTACAGACCCGTGTGCTTGAGAGTATCGCAGAGGCTAACGCTGAGAGCTACGCCAAGCTAGCTAACGAGATTCTGCCAAGCCCAGAGGCTCAGGTCGAAGTGCTCGACACCTTTGGCAAGGTTGTATCTCGCTCTACCAAGGAACAGTACGCCGATGGTAGCGTTGCCGTCCAGAACCGTGTATTCAACCAGGTTAGACAGCGCAAGCTATTCAACGTTCTGACTGGCCTTACCCGCAAAGACTTGACCCGTGGTGGCAAGGCTCTTGACCGCCAAGCTCTGATGGACGAGACCATCAAGGGTATGAAGCTAGCTTCAGACAACCTAGGCTTGCTCGACATCCGCATGAACACTGTGAAGTTCCGTGCAGACGAGGACTATGTAGGTGCATTCCAGAAGGCAAAGGCTGCTAAGAAGCAGTTCGACATCACAGCCGATGGCAACTTCGCATACATCCACATGGGTGACCTTCTTGAGGTGTTCAAGAACACTGGCGCTAACGACCTAGCCCTGGACGCTTTTTTCCCAGCGACTCTGCCATCTGGCAAAGCTCCAAAGAACTACCTATCAACTGGTGGCTTCCTAGACGCTGCTCGCCAGGCTCTGGAGTTCCGTAGCAAGAACAAGGCGCTGGATGTCGACAACTTAACCGCTCGCATCCTTGACGGTGGCCTGGACCCTAACAAGTACAGCCCAGCATTCAAGGCTCGCTACAAGGACATCGCTCGCAAGCTAGCTGAGCACCTTGTACGTGAGGATGTGCTGGAGGGTCTAAGCAAGGCTCACCTAGAGAAGTCGCTCGGTGTTGCAGACCGCTGGATTAACAGCGCTGAGAGCATCGGCAAGGACCTAGAGCGCTTGCTTTACGAGGCATGGGAAGCTGGCTACACCCGTGGCGACATGGACGACATGGCTCGTGTCGAGATGATTCGTGCACACCTTCGCAAGATTCTGTACGTTAGCGACATCTTCCGCATCGAGGGTGGCCCAATCGCTGAGTCTGCAATCCGTGCCGTATCTGGCATGATGCTGAAGAAGGGTCTAATCCCAACTCCAGACCTAGCTGACGACCTAACTAAGCTTGTCACCGACCAAGAGGCTGCCGCTTTCCGCAAGGTTATTAACAGCCTTTACCTTTACGAGAAGCCGCAGCTTGCTATGAAGCCAGGGCAGACCAAGTTCGTAAACAGCAAGCAGGCTGGCGTTCTGCAGAACCGCCTAGTCGAGGCTGAAGAGAACTACTCTGCCGTGATGGCTCGTGTAGACGAGCAGTTCTCCGCTGACCCTAAGGTTAAGCAGAAGTTCCTATCTGACCGCCGTTCTGCCCAGGCAAAGCTTGACCGTGCACGCACCGCTGCAACTGAGGCTGGCCTCTCTACTCGCCACTACTCTGCCGAAAAGGGCTGGGTTCCAAGTGACAAGTTCAACTACGAGGCAGAGACTCGTGCAGCTCAGCGTCGTCTACTGAACTACGAGTCTGCCAAAGCTGGCCTCAAGGCTCGTGAGGACTTCATCGCTGACTCTCGCCCAGTGATGCCAAAGGTTACTGTCCTTACTGGCAAGCGCCGTGACGAGTTCCTGAAGCAGCAGAATGCTGAGCTTGCTCAGGTTCACGTTGAGAACGCTGCTAGCCGCATTCGCAACGCCAATGACCACACCGAGAAGCTCATGGACAACAACCACTATGAGAACCTCGGCGCTCGCCCTGAAGAGGCAGCTGAGATGTACTTTCAGCGTGCCATTGCAGACGGTTTTATCGACAACACCGAGATGCCAAAGGTTGAGGTGCCAGGCGAAGGTGCAATCCTGTTTGGTGCCGCACAATACGGACGAGAGGCTCGCATCCAAGAGGGCATCAGCGTTTGGGCTCGCATGTCTGAGCGTGCCTATGGTCTAAGCAAGTCTCGCCGCAATGTGAATGACATCATGCGTCGCCGTGAGACCATGTATCACAAGATTACAGACCGCTACGCTAACCTACTCCGTGGCATGGGTGCATCTCTGCGTGACGTTCCACCAGCTGTTATCGAAGATGCCTTTGACATTATCAAGCGTGGCGACGAACTACCAGCTAACGCTTCCCCGCAGCTAGTAAGGGCTTATACCCAAATGGAGCGTGCTTGGAAGCCACTGATTGCTAGCGTCGAGAACGCCATCAGCACCCAGCGTGGCTACAATGGTGACATGCTTGCTCAGGCTATGGCTCGCATGGGCTTGACTGAGGCAAACGGTTTCGCATCTCCAGCTGGCCTATCAGCTACCGAGCTGCCTGAATACTACAAGCAACTGCCATTTGGTCAGTTTACCCCGCCAAGCAATGTCACCCCTGACATGCAGGAATATGCAGACCTAAAGCGTGCATTTGACGAGAACAAGGCAGCGCTACAAGAGCAGCAGCAGAGCCCCCTAATCACCATGCTCCGCCTAATGCAGGCTAGCCAGAACGTTGTATTCCAAAAGGGTATGGCTGAGGACTTCATCGCTCGCTTCAGCTACAAGGCTGAGGGTCTAAGCTATGCCGAGGCTGTAAAGCGTGGCTATGTAAAGATGGAAGTTACCTTCGGTGATGATGCGCTACTGAAGTACCTGCCATCGCCTGAGAACGGTGGACTGTTCCCACCAGAGCTAGCTAAGCAGTTCTTCTCACTTATGCGTGAGTACAACGCAATGTTTAACAGCGTTACCTCACGTGCTATGCAAAGCACCTTCTTTGAGAATATGTTCACCACAATTGGTGCTTTCAAAGCTACCCAGACAATTCTGCTACCAAGACACCACGTTACAAACCTTCTTGGTGATATGAGCACTGCCATGATTCGTGGAGCTGTAAACCCTCGCCACTACGGTATCGCAGCTCGCCTATCAACCAAGTTCGCCCTTCGCCGTGCAGGCGCAGAATACTTCGTACCTAGCCGTGCAGCAAGAGACCCTGAGATGATGGACCGTCTATTCGATGAGATGTTCCGTGCCTTCCAGGGTGAGGGCCGTGCGCTAGAAGGCGTAGAGAATGGCCGTAAGGTCACTGGCATTGTGCTCTACGAAAAGGGCAAGCCAGTCCGTAAGAACCTGTCTGACGATGACATTACCAACCTGTTTGAGGACTACGGAATCATCGAAGAGTCAATCTTCCAGCAGGATACTCAGGGCCTAGTCGACTACCTAGACAACACTGGCATGGGTGGCGTTGACCAGACTGTTGGGCAAAAGATTGCTAAGAAGTTCCGTGAAGCAGTTCGTATCACCACTAAGGCTCCAGGTGACTTCGCTGCAGGTTACGGCAACATCCCTCGTATTGCTCACGCACTAAAGATTATTCAGGGCAAGACCTGGAACAGCCTTGAAGAGGCGCTGAGCACCGCTGCAAACGAGATTGCACTGTTCCATCCAACTGCTAAGTCGCTCGCTGCAGGTGAGCGCCAGTGGGGTCGCTTTGTCACCACTTACTACACCTGGATGCGTATGGCTCAGATGGGTATGCTCCGCATGATTGCCGAGAACTCCCGTGAGGTTCTTGCTATCCAGAAGCTTATGTACGAATGGAACCGTGAGCAGATGGGTGAGGACAACCGCCCAATCAATATTGGTGTTGGCTATGGTGGCGACCTAAATAAGATGCCAGCATACCTAACTAGCACCGCTGGTGTCACTCGTATCACTGGTCAGAACCTGCAGAGCGTGCTCCAGTCCACTGGTCTAACCGCCCTAACTGGCGATGTGCCACAAAGCCTGCTGGACAATGAGCTACAGCTTATCTTCCCAATAATGGTTAACGATGCGCTGAACTATTCCAAGATGGACTTCGACCCATACCGTGACCTAGAGGGTGAGTTCTTTAGCTCCGTAATGGGTGGCTCTGGCAATGGCATGAACCCAGGTCTGCTTCCAGTGCTAGGTAAGAACGTATCGCTAATCGGTGACCCGCTAATCAAGGTGTTCCTTGGCTACGACCCAGCAACTGGCAAGAAGGTTGAAATCAACAACCTGGGCGACTTCACCCGTGAGTTCCTTACCAGCAACGTTGGATTCTTGAAGCCAGTCGAGTCATTCACTGGCACTCAGATTGTTAGCCCAGAAGCGCCTGCAACGCCTGAGGAGGCTGCTGAGCAGCAGTTCCTTGGTAAGTTCCGTGCGCTGATTGGTCTTGGCCTGATGAACCCACAGAACGATGCAAACAAGCAAAATGCTGTAAACCAGTTGAACGCCCGAACCAAGGATTTAATTGATAGCATTATCAAGCAAGAAGGAATCCCTCCAGAGGGTAGCTTGCTAAACCAGCGCCTAACCAAGGTCGCTGAAGATAGGCTCAAAGGAAAATAATGAACGAGACGGAACTGAAAGAGCTAAAAGACAGCGCTCTGGTTATGTACCTAGCGATTGACTCTGTAAGCAAATTGCACGATGCTACCGAGGCTGGGCACTGCCAGCACTGCTCGGCGCTCGCAGATGCAGACGTGGCTTACCCATGCCCAACTGTGGAGATTTTGCTCACCGACTGGCGAGAGGTTATTTCGCAGTCTTCCGAGACCGCTGAATCTGAAGAGCCTTCCGCTTAGCATCTGCCTTAGAGGAAGCTCCCCAAGCTTGTAGAGAGAGAAGGAGTCGAGTTGGCTTGCCGTCTTTGTACTCTGGTCCTGGCATGTTGCCCATGCGAGCTAGAAACGACGCACGCCGAGGGTTGTTGCCAGCCTTCACAGGAGCCTTCAGGTCAGAGCCAGGATTAGCTGCCTCGTAGGACTTGCGACCCTTTTCATTTAGACCGCCAGAGGGGTTCTTGCCCTCTTTACGCTGCCAAGCTGGACTAGGCATTTTTCTTGGCCCACATGTTGTCGATTAAGTTTGGGTAAGGTCGCCCTGCAGCCTTGGCACGAGCCTTAGCTGCTGCGACCTTCTCCGCACCCATCTTTGCAGATTTCTTCTTAGGGTTCGGAGTCTCCCAAACTGGCTTAGCCATTAGTCCTCTTTTTCGCCCTTAAGCTTTTTCATAACAGCATCGATAGCAGCGTTGCGAGACTCAACTGACATCTCACCGTACTTGTTGCTACCTACGCCCATAAGGTCACGAAGCTCAGCGAGCAGGGCTTCCTTCTCAGCTGGGGCTAGAGGCTTTGGCTCCTCTTTCTTGCCCTCAACTTCAATTTCAATCATGCTCATTTTGAGCCTTTCTTTTTCTCCGACAACAAGATGGCAATGGCCTGCTTTTTAGGGATACGCTTATCTGTTCCCTTTTTGTAGGCCCATTGCCCCTTGAAGTCGTATGGCATTAGCGAGTAGGGCTCGCTGGGATTTTGCCTGAGCTGCGCTTCTTGCGTAGAGCTGCTAGCAGAGCCTGCTTCTTCATTGAAGCATCCTTGCCCTTCATGGCAGCCTTGCTCATCTTGTCAGTCTTAGTTGGCTTGGTGACTCGGAAGCCTTCATCGCCAATAACAACCTGGTCAGCTGGGTTTTCACCATATGACTTCTTCATTACTTGCCCATCTTCTTTGACTTCATCATTTTGTCAATAGCAGCCTTCTTAGCCTTAGCCTTGTCTGCAAAGAACTTGCGAGCGCCGACAGCCATTTCCTGCTCAGTTGGTCTGGACTTCTTAGCACCAGATGGCTTAGAGCCCAAGCCAGCTGGCTTGTCGCCCATCCAAACTGGGTCTTTTTTACGCATAGCTTCTGCTCTTTCGCTGAGCAGTTTCCGAGTCTCTTCTGACTTCATTACTTTTCTCCTAGTTCTGGGTCTTCATCGTCAGCCACTAGGCCACCGAAGATTTCATTCTCATCGGCCTCGGAAATCTCGCCGTCAACAACGTATGCACGAGATAGCTCTTCAGCGATTTCCATAATACCAATAAAGGCAGCCATAGCTGCAGCCTGCCAAACCTCAACACCGAATACGAATCCGCCACCAAGGGTGCCAGAAACCTTCAAGATAATGTAGGCAGTTGCTCTCTTACTGATGCGTTTGATGTTCATTTCTTCACTTCCTGCCCGCAAGTGGGACAAATTGCTGGTTTTGCTGTTTTTGTCTCATTTTTGGATACTTTGGAAGATTTTTGACCCGCTGGCTTGACCGTAGAGCCATTTTTAATCTGGTCCGATAGGTATTTGTATAAATCGAACACCGTGCCCGCAAATACGCCTTTAACGGCGTCTGAGAGGGTGGCATGTAAATGAGGCCCGCTGGACATGCCTGTATTGCCGATTTTGCCGATTGTTTGACCCATTTTGAGCTTGTCGCCCACTTTTAGGGTTGGCTCGGTGTCCATGTGGCAGTACGAGACATACATGACCTTGCCATCGTAGCCTTTGACGCTTTGCACCAGCACCCAGCCAAGCACCTTGCTGAACTGAACCAGCATGACGGTGCCAGCGGAGACAGCTGGGATTGGAGTGCCACGAGGCACACCCCAGTCGGTGCCACGGTGAGGCTGAGTCTTCTTGCCGTTGATTGTGCGAATCTTCCCGAAGTGCCCAGTGAGCATCTTGTCGGGATATGGGAGCATAAATTTTGCGGTCATCATTAACCTCTAATCACAGTGAAGATTGCGGTCAGGAAACCGCCGATGCCAGATGCCAAGCTGGCTAGCACTACTTTTGGGACCCAGGCAGCCTCCGCCTGCTTCTGCTCAACTTCACGAAGACGGTCAGGCACATCTGCAAGATTATCGAGCCGCTCCAAAGTACGAACCAGCAGACGCTCATTATCGAGCTGCTTATCGTAGATAGTCTGGAGCGTAATCCTGACATGTGGGCCAGTGTCTTCGGCAGCCATTATGGAGTTCCCCCATCAATCACAGTTTCCAGCGCTGTAAGCCTTGCGTTCTGTGAGGTGTTGACCGACTCTACGCTGCTTAGTCGAGTGTTCAAGTTCTGACCCTCGATGGTTGTGATGCGTGAGTTGAGGTTCTGTCCCTCAAGAGTGCTAAGTCTGGCTCCAGCATTCCATGCTTCGACTGCGGTGATGCGGTTGTTGTGGCTAGTAAGAGTTGTAGCTTGGTTGTTGTTAACCGTCTCGATGCTGCTCAGGCGGTTGTCCTGAGTGGTGTTCAGGGTCTCGATAGCGGTAAGGCGAGTGCCAGCGTTGATGTTCTCAAGGCTGGTTAGGCGAGAGTTCTGAGTAGTGTTAACGCCCTCTACTGCGGTAAGGCGACCATCCTGAGTAGTGTTCAGGGTCTCAATTGCAGTGAGGCGAGAGTTCTGAGTGGTGTTAAGGGTGTCGATGCCATCTAGGCGAGCGGTCTGTGCCGCATCGACAGCTTCAATTGCGGTTAGCCGAGAGTTCTGAGTGGTGTTAAGGGTGTCGATGCCATCCAGGCGAGAGTTCTGAGTGGTGTTAAGCGCTTCAATCGCATCTAGGCGAGAATCAGCTGCAATAAACTCAGCATCAATCTTGTCGTAGTTATCGTTGAATACAGCGGTCTCAAAAGGCTGTGCAGAGCCAATTACCGCCTTCTTTATCCCAAGGCGGGTTGTAGTTGTATAAGCCATTTCTTTGCCCTATTCACTAGGTACGACAATAGTTTCCGCCTCGACCTCAATTGTATCACTAACTGGCTCAGGAAGGGCAGAGTGTGGGCTTTGCCCGTTAGCAATTGCAATAAGTTCTCTAGCGATGTTTCGCTTGACCTCAGGGTCTCGCACGTGGCGCAAGATGACATCCTGCACCTGCATCATTACTGACACAATATCGATGCTATTTGCCTTGTTCGGGTCAAATCGCCCAGTTAGCTGGTTTAGGAAGGTAATCGCCTTCATGTCACCTTGCTGGACTAGCTGACCCAGCGCTTGGTCGGCAATCGGGATGTACTTCTCCAGATTGTCCTGCGCCTTGGCAGACATCGCCTTAGCGAACTCTTTTTGCCGCATCCAGCCATCAAGCTCAACCAAGCTAATCTTCATCTGCTTTGCCAAGACCTGCGGGGTCTTCAGGTTCAGCGGGTTTAGATAGGCTTGCAGGAATGTCTCTTGACGTAGCGTGAGGTTTGGATTCTTAGTGGTGGAGATACCACGTGACTCAAGCGACTTCTGAAACTTCGGTGTAGGCCAGACAACCTCGACTTGCTCCTTGGTCAGGCTAGCGTCTTGGTCCAGAATGGTTTGCATCTCCAAGAACAAGCCCTGCCTATCAGCGGCAATCGCTGCAGCCAATACCCGCTCAAAGAGCTTCTGCTCCTTAGTTAACTTTGGCTCATTATCCTTAAGTAAGAACTTGTCTAAGTTAAGGTTATCTAGGTCTTCGGACATTTTTCTTCTTTCTTATCCACACTCGCATTGTCTTGCCAGTCCAGATAGTTATCGCAGGCATCGAGCCATCCGCATCAATGAGAAAGCCCCATTTTTTGAGATGAGCATTGCGGTATTTGCGACGAATCATGAGCGGGGCAAAGCTTCCAATGCGGCTAGGTATTCAGGGGTAAAGCCGTGCTTTTCAAACGCCTTCAGCATCTGCCGTGCGAATGAGTCAGGCAGGGTTTGCAGCTTGCCAGATTCATAGTCACGGATGGTTGCGGGATTCATGCGAAGCATGGACGCAAAAGCCGTGTGGGTAGGGGCTAGCTCCCTGCGCCAATCCTTGAAGGTGCGGTAATACTGACCGAGCACGTAAGGCGGTATCGCCAGCAGGTTTACTGCTGCAGGCTTGAGCGGGGCTTCGATGGGTTTGTCCAGCCAGGCTTGTATCTCCTGGGTCAGCTCATCTGCGCTCATGCTCACTAGCGGGGCGATGGTGCCAATGAGGCGGTCTGTGGGCTTCTTGGTTCTGCCATCTTCGATAGCGGAGATAGCGGAGCGTTGTACGCCTGCACGCTTGGCTAGGGCTTCCTGGCTGATGTTGGCACGGAGCCTAGCAATGCGGAGGGGATGGTCTGCGATTCTTGCCATGCAGTCAATTCTAGTAGACAGGTGCTGCAAATTAAAAATCTAGGGGGGTGATGCTAGATATAGAGGGGGCGGCTGGAACTTGTCACAACATCAGAGCTGGCAAAGTTATTCATGTCGGCGGGACAGCCCCGCAGGCCCCCCCTGGGGGATACCAGGGAAAATACTGAGGAGTATGACATGAACGTAACACTAACCCGCACCATGAGCGCTGTAGATTTCTGGTCAAGCATCATGGGTAGCACAGAGTTCCAGGGTGAGCAGTGGCTCAAGGTTAGATACCACGGCGAGTCTGACTGGGACAAGCCAGGCAGTGTAACCATCACCGCAGAAAATGGTGAAGGCGAAGAGGTCACCAAGACTCTAATGATTGAAGATTTAGTGCAGGCATACGAAGCTGTGATTGCTCATGGCTACCACCACTGCGGTATGACCGTGGACATTGACAATATGGATGAGTGTGCCAGTGACATCGTGCTACAGCAGGCCATGTTTGGAGATGTAATCTACGGATAGGAGGGCGAAACTGGCGGGGCTCCCCTCCCCGCCAGTCTGCCAGTGAGGCTGGCACTGATGAGCCCATCAGCAACCAAATACTGAGGAGTAAAAATGACCACCATTACCATCACCTGCGGGCTGGGCTGTAACGCACCTGCTACAGCTACAGCAGACTTCTTCGAGAAGTCAGTCCCAGTGTGCATCTCCAACTGGGAGATTAGGCACCTAGTCCCCTCCAGTCCATGCGATTTCTGCGGAGAACCATCTCACTTCAAGCCAGTCTATGACCAGTACGGCATCGGCCACTGGCTTGAGGGTATCGAAGGGTCAGGCAGTGACCACCTAGCAATTTGGTGCGGTACCTGCGGGCCAAGGCATCGCAAATAGAGTTGCTCCTCAACCGTCCTGAGCATGACGTAAAAAGGCTCCATTACTATGCCGTTTTTGCTTCGCATGGAACAGGGGGCGGGTGGAGCGTGCCGTGTTGCCGTGCCTGTTTGAATTGTCTTGTCAGCACCGCTGACCTAACCAAAGGAGCAAATTATGTCCACAGCGTGGGGAATTAGACAGGCGATAACTGTCGCAATCAGCGCAAGCGAGTCAGACAACGCTGGTTACAGCGCCGATTACAAGCGAGGCTGGGAGGATGCTTGTGAGGTCATTCTCGCAAGGCTAAAGCACGCCTACGAGCTTGAAGACCCCAAACCCATTGGCTAAACCCCAGCCCTGCCAGCCCCGCAAATGGGGTTGGCAGGGACTTTTTTGCTTCGCATGGAACAGGGGGCGGGTGGAGCGTGCCTCGTGCCCTGCCATGCCATGCTAGGCGGTGTTGGGCGGTGCTGTATTGCCTAACTTGCTAGACACCGCTGGCATGGCTTGGGGAAAAATTTCTAAGTTTGCGAGGCGGTTGGGCTAGCCCAAAAGCGTTACCAATCCGTTATCGGAAAATCAACACAACTAAATAACTAATCTGCTAACCTACTTAGCAACCACCTAGAGGAGAACCATGATTGACCTAGCAACCAACACCCGCCACAACGGCGAGGCAAGCAAGATTTGCCTAACTTGCGCTAGCAGTAACCGCCTTGTATTCATGCCATGCGAGGCACACTTTCCCGCTATGCCCGCCGAACTATGCGAACACCCCCGCCCGAAAACTATCTTTATCCACAACGGAACAGCCCTAGCCTGCTATGACTGTGACCTATACATCGAAACCGAAATCTAACCACCACAACCACGAAAGGCAACCAAATGCGATTCAACTACTCAGAAGCAAAAAGCGCTGTTCTTGACCAATGGGAACAGCTAAAAGAAGCCCGCTACCCCGAAGATTTGCTTGACCAACTAGCAGATTCCTTTGTCCCTGTATACAACGGAGAGATTGTCGCCGATTGGCAAGAAATGCCAAGCGATTTTGATGACTCTTGGAAGGACTTAGGCATAGCGCCAGAAGACGGCATTACCCGCCTAATGATGATTGACCTTTATTTCTACTATCGGGATTTGGTAAATCGGGCGTATCAAGAACTAACGCAAGACATGGAAGCCCTAGAAAGTGAGAACGCCTAATGTTCTGCCAATTCCCTAGCGACAACCACAGCGCCGATAAGGTGACTGTTTGGCATGGCAACGAAACACCAACCCACCTTTGCGGGTATCACGCAACCTGGAATCTCTCAAATGTTTTAGAAAGGATAGGAAAATGACCAGATACACGATAACTATCGTTACCGCCTATGAAATCGAAATCGAGGGCGAACTAACGCCCGAATTACAGCAACACATCACCGACAACTACGAGGTGGCAACCCTACCTAGTGACTTTGAAGACCCCGAATACCTTTGGGGAACTGTGACCTATGAGGAAGTGACCGAATGACCACGCTAACCGAGTGCCCTAATCATGGCGGAAATTTTGACTGTAACTCTTTCTGCCGTATCTGCGAGGGGGAACAAGAATACCTAAGCAACGGCTTTCTACCTTGCCAGCGCTTCCATTGGTGCGGTAATCAAGTTGAGGAAGAAATCTGGCGAGAAGAGTTAGGTTTCTGCCTTGATTGCTCTCACCTGTATTGGAATCACCAACTAGACCCCTTTACCTTGGAAGAACTAGCCCCGAATGGAATCAACGCATGAAAACCACGCCCTACCCAATAACGCTAAACGAAAAGTTAGTGATTGATAACGCCCTTATGTTGCTTCGCAAGCGCTACGAGGACTATGCACGCTATGACCCACGCAACGAGATTGGACAAGCCAAACTCGCTAAATTCAACGAGATAAACCAAATCAGGGAAAAGGTAATGGAACTATGAAATGCCTAGAGTGCCGTTGGGAATCGCCTAACTTTTCTGGCAGGTTCTGCCCATGTTGCGGAAGTGACAAGTTTCGTAACACGGACAGCCTAAGAACTTATCCACAGCCCTGTGGATAAACCTGTGGATAACTTTCCCAAATTGAATCGCCTAAAAACCACCTACTATCTACTTATCTACTGTAAAGTAGATTAGCAAGTAGTAAGTGCTCTCTATGTAGCTCAATGTAGAAAGCAAAAAATAGCAAAAATCAACACTTTTCACCTGCTAATCTACTTTTTGCTTCGCCCAACACAACTAAAAATCCCTCGTTACCAAACTGTTATAGTAAATCAGTCGTTTAGAGCGTGTGACTTGCTAAACTTCTGAGCAAAACAAGAAAGGAAGCCTTATGGCTCAATACAACCCTGTTTACGGAGAGCTTCTCAGCTCTCGTGAGGTGTCTGATTTGACTGGTTTCACCATGAATCAGCTACGCAATCACCGCCAGAAACCAGAAACCTCGCCCCTTCCGTTTGTCCGAATTGGTGGCACTAGCCTCTACCGCAAGAAAGACGTATACGCTTGGATTGACCAAAATGGTGGACTCGAAGCCCAATACGTTACCTTGCCCCACCACATAACTACGCCCCTCGAAATCTCCCCAGATAATGAGGAATTACGTGAGGCTATCTCCCAGCTACGCACTATTACCACCGAGAACAGCTTTACCAGCATGGCTACTTGGGTTAGTGAGCGCTCTGGATTACCTAACGGCTTGGCTGTTATCCACGATGAAGGCAGGCGTTTGCTTGCGCTAGAGCGAGGCTTGCCCGAATGGAAAACAATTGACCGCCCCACACCAAAGCTTCAGCAAGCAGACCAAGAAGCTTATTGGAAGATTTGGACTTACGGAGTTAGAGCGGCTTATGTCCTAGCCAATCAGCTCGATGTCACCGATGAGGAAATCATCGCTATCCCTGTCGGCGCTATCCCCCCTATCAGAACCAAATAATCAGAGAAAGAGAGATTGCCCACCATGTCTTTATACCACCACTTTGTTGTCATTGTCGGAAACGGCAAGGTATCAGTAGACCTAGAAACAACTGACTGGCGCTTCGAGGATTCCGTTTGGGATTCCGAGACTCAGGACTGGGTGAACCACAAAACAGTCCAAGAAGAAAACGACGAGGCGTATGAGTTGCTTGCCTCAATTTGTGACCTACACAACGACCCACGACTATAAGGAGCAGTAAATGATTTACACCAAGAACCAGTTGCTAGAAATCCTAGAAAAGTATGACGACCACGACTTCCTAGTCGGCACACTATGGTCAAAGCTTGACGTGGAGTATCAGCTTGCTGAGATTCGGTCTGAGCTTGAATACACAGACGGCGTTACCGAAGAAACCATAGACAATTTCAATAGCTACGACTTTTGGGACAATTACGCCAGAGATTTAGACCACTTCATGGAGCACGACAACTCGGCTTACAACGATGAGCTATACACGGCTGTCCTTACCAAACTAAAGGAGAACTAATGAGCTACGCACGCATCAGACCAGAGCTAAACCTAACTTGGAAGCAGGTTGACCTCAAAGACCTAGAAGGCAACGAGCTTTACTGGACACCAGCCACCGAGTGGGTCAAGGCTATTTGCTTCGATGCTCAGGCATCAGGGCTATACGTCCTTACCGAAGATGACGAAAGCTACTTCACCTGCCACTCGGCAGACCTAGAACACCGAGATGAGATACCAACCAAGAAGGAGAAACCAATGGGAAAGCACGCACTACCTTACAACTACCACACCGACCTCAAAGAGGCAGAGAACGCCTTTGTCGAGGAGCTAGGACAAGACCTAGACACCTGGCAACTAATCGCACGTGACCTAGCGAGAGAGATTACTCGCAACGACCACGCTAGCGATGATGCCTTCAGTTTTGCTTACGATGTTCTGAACCGCTTAGCACACATGCCAGAGATGAACATTCACCCAAGCGAGGTTCGTCCTACCACCACAAGGAGCTACTAATGATTCGGCTATACAAGGGAACACACAACAACCACATCGTCATGGGCGATAACGGCTCAACCCCACTATGGATTAGCGAGGACGGCGATTACGGCTTGACCCCTATTACTATCTTCGATGCTCACCATTGGAAAGCCAGCGACTTTCAAGACCTTGACGACTCCCCAGCCAGCGACAGAGTGAAGCTTGCTCAGATAATCACAGATGACATAAACAATCATCGTGAGAATGACATTGAGCAATTCCTTGACGATGTTCGTGAGCGGGCGTTACAGCTCGGCATACGAATGTTTCAGCTGACCGAAGACGGCATGGACGAGATTATCTAGGTATGAGAAAAGGGGCGAGGCTTCCCTAGATACCTCGCCCCTTATACGAAAGGAGCACCATGAAAAATCATGGACACAAAGAACCACCCTTGCGAAATAAAGTAAAGCACATGTCACGCACAAAAATCAACATTTCCTACTACATTTCTATGGCGTTTCTTATCGCAGTATTCGCCATGACCCTAGCGGGCGTGACAGTATGAGCTACCTGATTGACTTCGCCTACACCTTCATGCCAGAGAATCCTGATTCCCTCACAGAAGATGTAGCATGGCGAGCTAGTATCTACACGGCTAAGCAAGACCTTATCTGCACCATACGCAACTACGGCGCAGGTAATGACATTGAATGGCACGACCTAGCCCACTATGAAACTATGCGGGCTGAGTCAGACGAACACTTCCCTGATAGCATTGACGCTTTGCGGGATTACATTGACTATCTATTGGAGGATTATCGTGGCACGAGCCAAGAAGTTGCCTAAGTGGCTGGTTGAGGAAGCTCAGTCGCACGGATGGAACGAAGTCGGCAGAGGCGCTCTCGAAGGCTATGTATTTCAGCGTGAGGGAGTTGAGCTGCACATTGTCCCCAGTAGCATGGGTCGCATGTATCACGTGACCTACACAAAAATGTCAGAGGGTTGGACTAAATTACTTCATGAACCAATCGTCTTAGAACTTATAGACTAAATACGCAACACCAAACCAAAGGAGATAACCATGAGAACCCAAGATGAACTGATTGCTGAGGCGAAAGCCAAGCTAATCACTGGTAAGCCAAAGGCAACCAAAGAGAACAAGAACGCTATCGAAGCAACTGACCCTGTTCTAGCCAATGAGCTGTTCGCTGAGCTAGCCAAGGTTCAGGACGACATCAAATACCTGAAGGCTCGTGAGGACGAAATCAAGGCAATCATTCGTGATGCCATTGGTGACAAGGATGAGCTTCACATCCACGGCGCTAAGGTCGCTAGCATTTCTCGCTGGCGTGAGACTGCGGTGCAGACCGATGTTGTCAAGGAGCTATTCCCCTTGCTCGACTACCCAGAGATTTACAAGCGCACCGACAAGACAAGGCTGAACATCCACTAATGGTTCATGTATGGATTCACCCCTCAGCGGGCAAGAGCATCTTTGTAGACGACCAGCTAATCCCACCATGCAACATTTGTGGTAAGCGCATTAGCAAGTGCCGAGAGAGTGGTTGCAATGGGGAAGCTACGCAAGAAGATAGCTAGCGCTATCCTTGGGCAGGACATAGACGACCTTTGTCTAGCTTGGCATCAGTCTGGGCTAGACGAAGGAGTCCAGCTCGGCATCGAGCAAGCGGTGCATGACATCACCACGGACTTGCTCAGCGATGCCACCATCATGTTGGAGATGGACATTCAAATGCTCCAGCATGTAATTGACATAGTAGAAAACTAGCCAGAGAGAGAAGAGAGATGGCACATGATGATTATTACGACTACGACCCATACTGGGACGATAGTAAACGAGCCAAAGAAACAGACTGCATCTTCTGTGGGAAGGCCGAAGAAAAGTGCAGCTGCGATGATGACTTCAACGACTTCGACATCTTCGATGAAGACTATCTATGATGAGGTCCTCTACGACTACCAAAAGGAAGCCGTAGACCGCATCGCATTACAGCGCAGGATTCTGCTTGCTGACCAGCCAGGATTGGGCAAGACCCTCATGGTGCTGGGCGCATTGGAGAAGGCAGGGATGTATGAGCTTGGCAAGAACATCCTCATCATCACGCCTATCATCAACGCCCAGACGGCTTGGATTGACAGCTTAGAGAAGTTCGTAGCGCCTCGCCATGATGTGAACGTGCTCGATGTATCGCACGGCTCGGTTCATGAGAAGAAAGCCCTCATCGAGGGCAACCTCACTGGGCTATGCAACATCATCGTTGCAAACCACAACGCAGTTGACCTGATGGATGACGGCTTGCACCGAGTTAGCTCGCTGACCATGGAGGCATACGATGCAGTTGTCATCGACGAGTCGCACATGGTTCTGCCAGTCAGAAGCGGTAAGAAATACACCAAGTTCTGGCGAGGCTTGAATCGTATCCGCATGAAGGAAGATGCCATGCGTATCGCAGTATCAGGCACGCCTGACCGAGGCAAGCTTGAGAATCGCTATGGCACTTGGCTATTCCTTGACCCTTGGAACACCCCTCGCAAGCAATGGGATTGGTTTGAGCAGAACTTCCACATCTATGAACAGCGGGTATCAAAGACTCGTGTAGTCAAGATGATTGGTTCACTCAAGGACAAGGACGCATGGCTAGCCAAGGACAAGGCGATGATGATTCGTCGCACCAAGGGCGAGGTGCTCACTCAGCTCCCAGCCAAGCAGTATGTCAACGTTGAGGTATTCCTCGGCAAGCAACAGCTTCGGGATTATGTCGAGGTTCGTGATGCTTACAAGATGGCTGAGAAACCTGAGCCAATGGTGTTCGCTACACGTGCACGGCAGATGGCCGCTTGCCAATGGGATAAGAACTGGGAGCCTCGTATTGGTGGTGAGTCAGCCAAGCTTGACTGGCTGCTCGAATGGCTAGACTCTCGTGGCTATGCAGACAACAGCCTTGACGGCAAGGTTGTCATCAGCTCGCAGTTCAGCAGGGTGTTGCACTACCTCAAGGCTGAGCTAGAGAAGGCTGGCATCCACGCAGAGATTCTCGATGGTGGCACACCTGATAAGCAACGTGCGATTATCCAGAACGACTTCCAGCAAGGCAACCTTCGGGTCATCTTGCTATCAGGGCAGATGGGTGTGGGCATCACGCTCGATGCTGCTGATGACCTAATCCTGTATGACATCCCTTACGACCCTGACCGCATCGAACAGATTGAGGACAGGATTCACAGGGCTAGCAACATGCACAGAGTTACCATCTGGACTGTGATTGCAGTTGGAACTATCGACCAGGCGATTTCAGAACGTGTTCTGAAAAGATACAAGGTCACTCGCAGGATTCTTGATGAGTCCCGTGGTGTAGACGTTGAACGTGATGTAATTGCCACCCTGGTAAAAGGAGAGCAGAAGTGAGTAAACCAACTAACAGTGCTGATAGAAACCAAATGACTGAGTGGGAACGCCAGTGCTATGACTGGGGCTGGGAGGATGCGGAGGAACGCATTATTAAGCTGCTAGAGCGTGACCTAGATGTCTTACCTGAGTTTGCAAGGGCAATCGAACTAATCAAAGGAGAGCAGAAGTGACTAATCCCAGATTTGGCGATGCGCTAATCCCTGAAATGTCCAACTATACCTTTCACACACTCGCTACTATACCTCTCACACAATTCGCACGACCACACAAAAATTGCCGAAAGCGTACCAAAACTGGTACGAAATTGGCAGCAAT